>ERZ795050.247-NODE-247-length-87711-cov-39.299398_pt1 | contig 87711 bp, 91 predicted proteins | sample MGYA00375134_ERZ795050 | MGnify/ENA primary metagenome ERZ795050 (study PRJEB30179, sample SAMN05720221) | activated sludge metagenome | isolation source: Anaerobic digester | place: Japan | collected 2015-05-26 ... | reverse complement strand
GCGAAGATAACTATTAACACTGGGGCAAAGTTGGTGCAGGCTTATTTATATGTACCAGATAATGATAATGACCGGCATAGCCTACCGTGGGCCTTAGGCCAACAGATTTACTCAGTTGGAACTTCTACTCCCTCTGGTTATAATAGCAGAAATATAATAATTGGTTTGGATGATTGCTGTGATAATAACTCAGCTGCAGTGCCAGGTGCCGCCGTTTATCATTCTAGTACATTTACTAATCAGGTTATAACTTCCAGCCCACTATTTGGCTTTGATTGGGACTGCAATGGTAATGTTGAAGTTAGATCAACTCAATCTAAGTTCTGTCAAAGCGTTGACCCTATCCCTGTCGGCTACATCTATCGTCACCAGTATTGTGATATTGAGTATGAGAAAGGTAGGGGTTGTTGCACTGATGACGGAGGAGGCGGAGGAGGAATATCATATCGGGATGGTAAGCAATTACTATCTTTGATTTCGTTGGCTCAAGCAATGCCAAATGAATGCTGTGAGCCCTGGGGTTCTTTTGATGGCTGCAGCTATGTATACAACGTTCCCACTAGTGCCTGTGGAACGTCGAAATATATAGCCTGGTCGTCTGGTTATGCAGATAATAGGAACTGTGTTTCGTATGTTCCTTATTATTATGCTCAGAATATGCCCGTTACGTGTAAATAGATAATTTGTTTTGTTATTATTTTAGTGGTTTTTAATTTTTATGCCAGCTAAAGTTAATAACCCAATTCACATTAATATTACTACTTCTACTATCCTCAAGGTGGTAGGTATTTTGTTTCTATTGTATGTGGCTTTTCTTATTAAGGAAGTCCTTTCTGTGATTTTTGTGGCTTTAGTTTTAGCTAGTGCCTTTGACCCGCTAGTAGATTATCTTGGACGGCACAAATGGCCTCGGGCATTAAGCATCAGCTTAATTTATTTAGTAGTATTAGGCTTGGTAGTCCTGATGTTTTATTTTCTAGTACCTGTCGTTATTAAAGAAGCGACTGACTTAGCTAACAGTTTACCATATTATTTTGGTAAGCTCTCATCCTTTTTGGGCCGGGTGCGGGAAACTATGGGGCAATATGGCCTGGCAGCTAGTTTTCAGACTAATTTAGATAGTTTGGCTAGTACTATTTCTGGCTGGACCATGCAGCTTATTACTGCTGCTTATGGGGCGGTTAATGGGTTATTTTCTCTCTTTTTAATTTTAGTATTAAGTTTTTACATGGTGGTTGAAGAAAATGCCATTAAAAAAATGGTTTGGGCGGTTACCCCAGCTCGCAGTCAGGCTTATGCTGTTAATTTGGTCACTCGGATGCAACTGCAGATTGGCTATTGGTTTAGGGGACAACTACTGCTTTGTTTAGCCATTTTTCTTCTTACCCTAATTGGCCTTTCTATTCTAGGAGTAAGATATCCTTTGCTTTTAGCTTTGGTGGCTGGGATTACTGAGGTTGTGCCTTATTTAGGTCCGGTAATTGGCGGTATTCCTGCTGTTCTTATTGCCCTTACTCAATCGCCTCGTCTGGCCATAGTTGTTATTATTGTTTATGTTATTATTCAGCAATTAGAAAATAATGTTTTAGTACCCCAGATTATGAAGCGGGTAGCCGATGTTAATCCCATTGCCAGTATTATTGTCTTGATGATTGGCTACAGGCTGGCTGGAGTAATTGGTGCGGCTATTGCTATCCCCATTACGACAGCTTTCACCGTAGCCTTACGGGATTTACTAAATTACAAAGAAAAGAAAGAGTTACAGCCAACTTAGCCCTATTTCTTTAGCTTTTTACTTTAATTATGAGTACAATACTTACCGGTGACCGGCCAACCGGTCGTCTACATATTGGCCATTTATTTGGTTCTCTCCTTACCCGGGTAAAGTTGCAAGCAGAGTACGATACTTATGTTGAAGTTGCCGATGTCCAAGCACTCACAGATCATTTTAAACAGCCAGAAAAAATTAAAGATAATGTTTATGAGGTAGTGTTAGATAATTTAGCTGCTGGCCTTGACCCTCATAGAGCAATAATTTTTATTCAGTCTCTCGTGCCAGAGATTGCTGAGCTGACTGTCTTTTTTGGCAATTTAGTCACCCTAAGTCGCCTAGAACGTAATCCCACGGTGAAGAGTGAGCTGGAACAAAAGAAGTCGCTTTTTAAGGGTGGAGTTACTTATGGGTTTTTGGGCTATCCCATTAGTCAGGCGGCAGATATTTTAGCTTTTAAGGCTGAAGCAGTACCAGTTGGTGCAGACCAAGAACCGATGTTAGAACAGGCTCGGGAGATTGCTCATAAATTTAATGCTATTTATGGCAAGACTTTTCCTGAACCCCGGGCTATCTTTAGTGATTTTCCACGTCTTAAAGGCTTAGATGGCAGTGTTAAAATGGGGAAAAGTTTAGATAATGCTATTTATCTTGCTGATGAGCCAGCAGTAATTGAGAAAAAGGTCAAAACAGCGGTAACCGATCCGCAAAAGGTTCGTCGTCATGATGTCGGCCATCCTCTCATCTGTCCAGTATATAGCTACCAGCAAATTTTTAATGCCTCTCAGGCCAAGACCATTGCCCATGATTGTCAAACTGGCAAGTTGGGCTGTGTAGAGTGTAAGGCTTGTTTAGCGCAACAAATAATTAGTTATTTAGCGCCACTGCAAGAGCGGCGGGCTCATTATGCTCAGGATATGCCTAAAGTTCGGGATATCGTGCGGGACGGCACTGCCAAAGCTCGGCAACGGACCCGGGAGACAATGGAAGAAGTCCGGGAGAAAATGAAAATTAATTATTAGAAGGCTGGTCTTCTAAAAAATTATATATTGGTTTTAGGCTTAAAGCCTGAAGTATTTGAAGTTCTAGGGGAGAGAAATTATTTAATACAAAAGTGGCAGGTTCTTCCAGCAAGGGAGAAGCTGGTTTAATTCCTAAGCGCCAGCGATTAAATGTTTGTGTTCCCAGAGCGTCAATAATGGATTGGACACCCTTATGACCGGCTGAACGACTATTTTTAGACCATCTAGTTTGCCCTAAAGGTAAATCTAGATCATCATGAATTACTAGTAGTTTAGTACTAAAATCAGCTGGGGTTAAATTATAATAATCTACTATGGCCCTGACTGAACGGCCGGAGTCATTCATCATTGTTGTTGGTTTTACTAGGAGGTTGTGGCCGATAACAATAATTTGGGCGAAGAGCCGGGGTTTATTTTCCCAGTGGGGAGGTTCATCTAGCAACTCTTGAACTAGCCGGTCTAGTACTAGCCAGCCAGCATTATGGCGGGTATGATGGTATTTTTGACCAGGATTGCCAAGCCCGATAATAATTTTTTCCATATTATTAAGAAAGTTCTGGGGGTTTAGAGGAACGGCGGTGATTAATTCGGATAGTAATGGGGGTACCTAAAAAGCCATAAGATTTGCGAATTTCATTTTGGATATAACGCAGATAGGCAGGCTGGAGATTATCTTTAGGCCCTAGAGTTACAGTAAAAATAGGGGGGTTAGTTTTTACTTGGCTAAGAGTATAAATATGAGGATGTTTTAATCCTCGGCCTTGGGTTGGGGGCTGATGTTTCACTATCTGGGCGAGCCGATGATTGAGCTGGCTGGGAGAGAGGGTAATCGCGCGGTCTTGGCCCACCTCAAGGATTAAGTCTAGAATTTTCTGGACTTTAGCTCCAGTTTTAGCGGAGACAAAAACAAGGGGCGCAAATTTAATAAACGGTAATCGGTCATAAACTAGAGCACTAAATTCTTTAGGGTCATGGTTTGTAATTTTGTCCCATTTATTAGCTACAATTATTAAACTTTTTTTATGGTCAATAATTTCTTGAGCCAGTCTGGCTTCTTCATGGGTAATTGGTTCGCTAATGTCTAGAGTTAAGAGGGCAATATCTGCATCTTTAAGGCATGCCAGGCTTTTAATCATGCTCCTTTTTTCTAGATTATTTTTAGCTTTTGGCTGACGGCGACTTAGTCCGGCGGTGTCTATAATCTCAATAGTTTTTTCTTGATATTTTAAGATGGCGCTTTGTGGTTCGCGCGTGGTATGCGGCTGAGTACTGACCAGCATTCGTTCGGTCCCTACTAGGCTATTAAACAGGCTAGATTTACCCACATTAGTCTTGCCGATGATACAGACCCGATAATCTGGTTTAGCAGTGGAGTTATAATCTAAGGGTGGCTTTTGGGGGGAGCGTGAGCCTTGTTTTTTAACTCGCCGTACAACTTCATCTAATAAATCGCCAGTCCCCATACCGGTCAGGGCACTGACCGGCCAAGGATCACTCCACCCCAAGGTATAAAAGACCGTCATTTCAGAAAGATAACGAGAATTATCTACTTTATTGGCAACTAAGATGATTGGAGTATTAGGTGAGACTATTTTTTGACAAGCTCGGGCTAATTCTTTATCTCCTGGTAATAGACCAACCCGGGCGTCAACCACAAAGAGAATGACGGCGGCTGTCCGGAGAAGTTCTCCGGTTTGGTACTGCATTTTAGCCTGGAGCTCGGTAAGCCGGGCTGCTTTTTTAGGACTCATAGTAAGATAACTAAGCTCACTAAGGCCAGCAGTATCTATTAGCTCTAAATATTGATGATTCCAATTAATAATTTTATGGTTGGCATCACGGGTAGTATGGCTGGTTGAGGAGACTAGGGCCTGATGGGTGTCGCCTAAGCGATTAAAGAGAGTGGATTTGCCAACATTAGTACGGCCGAAGATAATAACTGGCTGTGGTTTACTAGTTGGCATATTATTGGTTTTTACCAGAGTAATCCTGGCCAAGAATAAGAATAAAATCTGGCTGAGTCATGTCTGGTTGTTCTTTAATAAGTTCACTAGTCTCTTGGGCCAACCAGTTAGGGATATCATCCGCTAGGGCTGCTTTAGTTTGGTATTGTAATAAAGCTAAATCATCTGGTTTAGCGCCATAGGTGAGGTCATAAATAGTGGTGGTTGGTAGATTTTTATGACTAGTATTGCTGACATTAACTACGGTAAAGCCATATTTTTGTAACTTAGTCTTAGTCCGTGCGGCCAGACCATTTATATTAGTACTATTGCGGATATCTAATTTAGCATTGGCTTTAGTTGGTAAATCAGCTGGATTAATAGTGTTATTTTGTTTAGTTAATGATTCGGCGGTTGGTTGACTGGAGATATCGCTAGTTGAACTTACAGCCTCATTATTAATAGTTGCTGTAGTGGTTGAACCTAGCAGGGCCTCATTAAATCGAGCAATAATTTCCCGAAAATCACCCGTTCTAGGCACCAAGAGATAGGCGCCATCAGCTCCTTTTTGATCATACAGTAAGCCTGTCGGGCTATTATCTAGATTAATAGTAGTAATATTTTCTGGTTTAACATCTTTAGCTAATTGCCAGGCGCTTACTAGTTCTTCTGGAGTTAAATTAGTAGATATATGATTTTCAGCATCACTGACGATATTCATGATTAATTTGGGTTTAAATAAATTACTGGCAGCAAAAAGTTTTTCTCTAATAGCCATTAAGATCTTTTGTTGCCGTTTAGAGCGGGCAAAATCTGAACCCTCCACTCCCACAGCGTGGCGTGAGCGAGCATATTTTAGGGCCAATTCTCCATCCATCGTTTGGTGGCCAGCATCAATATGTAAATGTTCAAAGCGTTTGTAATAATCAGGGTTGTCTTCTTCCCCCATAATGGGGTAGCTATAATCATCTAAAGTATTGTCTACGTCTACCTCAATGCCGCCCAGGTCATCAATTATTTTGACAAACCCGGCAAAATCTACTCGGAAATAATAATGAATTGGTATTTCTAGAATCTCGCCAATTAAATCAGCAGTAGCTTGGCCACCACTGCCTGGCTCTTTAGCCTCAGCCAGAGCATTGGCGCTGTTAATTTTGCGCCAGCCATAACCAGCGATGGGAACACTGAGGTCACGGGGGATACTCATTAAAACTAGACGTTTAGTTGATGGTTTAAAACTGCCAACGATGATAGTGTCTGTTAAATAGGCTCCATCATGATTCGGTCCGCCCATTCCTAAAAGGATAAAATTAATTCTATCTTCTGCTTCACCTTTAAGCGGGACTCGCTCGTGAATCCCCAGTTTAAATTTAGTAAGCAGAGAAAGGCTTTTCCAAAAAGATAATTCTTGTTTATTACCACTACTATTATTTGTTTCTAGATTTACAGGAGTCGCTGACCAGACACGCCAGCCTAAATATCCTAAAAGAATTAAGCCAATAATTAAGAAAAAATAACCTAAATGATGTTTTTTACGTGGCCGTGGTTTTTCAATAATGGCAGGGTGGTGTAGTGAGGGGGTATTTTCTCTTGGTTCTTGGCGGGGTTGATGGCTTTGTTTAGCTTCAATAGTAATATTAATGGGTTCGGAGAGATTATCTGCCGGTTCCAGTGGCTCAGAATTGGCCTCAGGATTATTTTCGGGGCTATTGAGCATTTCATCTAGAAGGTCATCAGAGGGGGCATTAAATGGTTGATTCATAAGTATGACAGCATTATGACAAAAAATGGTTTTGTAAGGCGCAAAACCATTTAGTAGTATAAAAGATTTTTTTATTTTTGGCAACTTGACCAGCTGTCCTTCCAGTGCTATATTAAGCTCAAGCTTCATTTAGGAGCTCTTAGTTTATTATTAGTTTATCTTCATGATTTTTACTCCTGATTTTAAGGTCCGCTGGCGAGCCCGATGGCTGTCTTTTTTAGAGATTGTTAAGATTGTCATTATTTCCGCTGCCATTGTCATTCCTATTAGATTATTTATTGTTTGCCCTTTTTATGTTCAAGGGGCTTCCATGGAGCCCAATTTTTATGATAAGGAATATCTACTGGTGGATGAGATAAGCTATCGGTTTAGAGAGCCGCAACGGGGTGATGTAGTGGTTTTTCGTTATCCTGAAGATCCTAGGGAATATTTTATTAAGCGGATTATTGGTTTGCCTGGAGAAACTTTGAAAATAGAAAACGGAGGGGTTTATGTGTTAGATAAGTCTAATAATTCTTGGACTAAACTTTCAGAATCATATTTAAGCAGTAGTAATGAGACTTCAGCTTTTGAGACTAAGCAGATTACTGTCGGACCGGATGAGTTTTTTGTCTTGGGAGATAATCGAGAACATTCGCGGGATTCTCGTTATTTTGGGCCAGTTAATCGTCGCTATTTAATTGGCCGGGTAATATTTAGAGGCTTTCCACTGAAGCGTCTTCAGTTTTTTAAGGCTCCAACTTATTAATATAATTGACTATTTTGTATGACTAAAAAGCATGATAAGTTAGTTGACCTCGTCACGCCCTCCCGACCAACTGGGCCCATAGCTCACCGCGTTAAGGGCATGAAGGATATCCAGCCAGGAGCTTATCCGGCCTGGGAATTTCTTTTACAGTCTGCTGGTCGGTTGGCTAGACTACGTGGCTTTGAACGGATTGATACTCCTGTATTGGAAAGTTATTCCCTATATGAACGGTCAAGTGGCCGAACAAGTGATATTGTAACTAAAGAAATGTATAGCTTTTTAGACAAAAGCGGTGAGCGTTTAGCTTTACGGCCAGAAGCCACACCCGGCATTGTTCGAGCCTATATTGAACATGGGTGGTTTAACCTTCCTCAGCCAGTTAAGACTTTATGGTATGGGCCATTGTTTCGTCGAGATAAACCGCAGTTAGGACGTTACCGTCAGCATTACCAGCTTAATTTTGACATTTTTGGTGAGCCTGGTCCTCTGGCCGAGGTAGAATTAATTTTCTTAATTCATGAGCTTTTAAATGATTGGGGCATTGAAGCCCAGATAGATATTAATAGCTTGGGTTGTGTTGACTGCCGGCCAAATTATATTAATGAATTAGTTAAATATTATAAAGAAAAGAAACATCGAGAACAGTTATGCCCTGACTGTCGAAAAAGGCTAATTAAAAATCCTTTACGGCTTCTGGATTGTAAAGAACCTGCCTGTGAGGCCCTGGCTCAAGGTGCCCCCCAGCTAATTGATTTTCTTTGTGAGCCCTGTAAGCAACATCTAGTAAAGGTTTTAGAGTTCTTAGATAATTTAGGCATCCAATATAATTTGAATTCTCAATTGGTGCGAGGTCTTGATTATTATAATCGCACTGTCTTTGAGGTGGTTATGCCCAGTGAGTCAGCTCAAAGACCGTTAGCACTGGGGGGCGGTGGTCGTTATGACCAATTAATTGAGTCGTTAGGTGGTCGGCCTACTCCAGCTTGTGGTTTTGCTTTAGGCATGGAGAGATTATTATTATATCTTGACCCCAACAAGGTAGAGGTCAGTCAAACTCGGCCAGATGTCTTTTTAGCCCAACTAGGTGATGGGCCACGCTTAAAATCTTTACAGCTTTTTGAAGAGTTACGGCAAGCTGGCTTGACAGTTCATCAAGCTTTTACTAAAAATAGTTTAAAGAGTCAGTTAGCGTTGGCCAATCAACTAAAAGTAAAGTACGCTTTAATTATTGGCCAGAAAGAATTATTAGATGGTACTATTTTATTACGTGATATGGAATCAGGGTCGCAGGAGGTTTTAGATTTAAAAAGAGTTAAGTCTATTATGTTGAAACGTTTAGCTAAAACTAAATAATAACTAGAAAGGTAAAATATTATGGTAGAATTTAAACGTAAACCCGGAGAAAGCTTTGAAAGTTTTATTAGGCGCTTTAATAAACGCCTTCAGCTTGATGGTAAGCTAATGTTAGCGCGAGAGAAGCATTATTATTACAAAAAACCAAATAAACGTCAGGCTAAACAGAGTGCTTTAATGCGACAAGCTCTGCGGGAAAAGAGAGAATATCTAAGAAAAATTGGCCAAATCAAAGACGACTTTCATTAATTTAAAGATAGCGTCCTACTCTAGGTTTTTATTTTTTTCTGGTGGTTGATTAGGATTATGATGTCGAGGCCACCAGTGTTTAGGATTAGCCAAGGCGGCAAAGCGATTTAAGGCCGAGGGTTTAAGATATTGTCTAATGGCATTTTTGGCTTTAGTTGTTTTGACAAATTTAAGCCAGGCCGGATCAGGACCTGTTTGCTGTTTGTCAATGATTATCTCTACTAAATCATTATTGTGTAATGGCTCATCAAGGCGACTAATTTTATTATTAATTAATACGCCCTTAGCTTTGTTGCCAACATCAGTATGGACAGCATAAGCAAAATCAATCGGTGTAGCCCCAACTGGTAGCTCATAAACATCACCTTTAGGGCTAAGCACAAAGAGACGGTCACTAAAGATATCTAAGCGCAATTGCTGGATAAAGGTTTGGGTATCCGGACTATTTTTTTGAGCATTTAATATCTCCTGAATCCAGCCTACCTTGGGGGTTGGTCGTTTACTGCCATATTCTTTATAACTCCAATGGGCGGCTATACCATATTGTGCTTGTTCATGCATCTCTGGAGTTCTAATCTGAAATTCAGTAGCCTTGCCACCAGGGCCAAAGACCGTAGTGTGCAAGCTTTGATACTCATTAGGTTTGGGTAGGGCGATATAATCCTTAAAGCGGTTTATATTGGGACGCCAGAGACTATGAATAGCGCCCAGGGTACGGTAGCAGTTATCTACATCAGGAACGATAACTCGTAACGCAAAAACATCATAAATTTCATCAAATTTACGATTTTTGTCATGCATTTTTTCCCAGATACTATATAAATGTTTAAAACGCCCAGTAATTTTATGCTCAATATTTAATTGGGTAAGGACCTGGCTTAAAGTTGTGGCCATCTGTTCAATATATTGATTTAATTCCAATTTTTTTTCCACTTCATATTTTTGGACTAATTCTTGGTATTCAGTGGGGTGTAAATATTTAAAACATAAATCCTCCATTTGCCATTTAAGGTGCCAAATACCCAGGAGTCCAGCAATAGGGACATAAATATCCATAGTTTCATTAGCAATTTTTTGTCGTTTGTCTTCTGGCAAATATTCTAATGTTCTTAGATTATGCAGACGGTCGGCAAATTTAATAAAGATAACTCGCACATCCTTGGCCATGGCTAGAAACATCTTTTTTAAGCTTTCCCGGTATCTAGTTCGGCCGTGGTATTCAATAAGATTGAGTTTGGTGACACTATCAACCAAGAAAGCAATATCTTCACCAAAGTTTTTTTTGATGTCTGATAATGTATATTTACTATCTTCTGGCACATCATGGAGTAAGCCAGCAGCGATAGTTTTAGCATCTAAACCCATTTGCGCCAAAATAAAAGCAGTTTGAAGAGGATGCTCTATATATGGTTCTCCGGTTATCCTTTTTTGTCCCCTATGAGCCTTGGCGGCAAAATTATAGGCCCTTTTGATTAACTCTGTATCTGCTTTAGATAGATGGCCTTGAGTTTGGGCGATAACTTGCTCAATAGTCATAAGACCCCCCTTGTTAGTTTAAGTTAGCTTGTGCTATACTAGAACTATACTTTAATTTTTCTAATCAGTCAAAAAATACATGACCACTGTATTGCGTCGTTTTGCTGGGCTTGGGGTTATCCTCTTTATGCTTACCCTGGCCGTTGGTCCTTCTTTTCCAGCCATGGCCCAAGAAAATGGGGATAATTTAGGATTGGAATATATGGCGGAAACCGGGTTATCTCGGGAGGATCCGCGAATAGTTATTGCCCGCATTGTTCAGATCGCTCTAGGTTTTTTAGGAACAATTGCCGTTGTTTTAGTGATTTATGCTGGTTTTGTCTGGATGACCAGTAATGGTAATGCTGAAAAAATTAAGAAAGCTCAAGACATATTAAAATCAGCAGGCATTGGCTTACTGATTATTTTGTTATCTTTTTCTATCGTTACTTTTATTATTGATAAGTTAATTGGTGCTGGAGGAGGTGGTGGAGGGGGAGGTGGAGGAGGAGGTGGTGGTGGGGTTACTACTTCTACTTTTGGAGCCCTGGGCAATGGAATTGTAGAAAGTGTTTATCCGGCTCCGGGTCAAACTGATGTACCGCGCAATACTAGTGTTATTGTAACTTTTCGTGAGAAGATGAAGGTTTCTACAATTTGTGACGGCGGTAATGATGCGACCGGAATTTGTGTCAACACTAATATTAAGGCCAATAATATAAGATTCTTTGTGACAGAGGTTGGTGATAATCCAGCTACTAATTTGGCAGGTGATGAAGTGAAGGTAAGCACTAATGATGGCAAAACTTTTGTTTTTGTTCCAGTTAATTATTTAGGTTCAGCTAGTGGTAATGTCTGGCAGTCAGTTAAATTAACTACAGGATTACTAAAAGCTAATAATGAGCCGGCCTTTACTCTAAGTGATTTTACTTGGCAGTTTGAGGTGAGCTCTCGGGTTGACTTAACTCCACCCCAAGTAAGACTAGGAGGCATTTTGCCTTTTCCTGATAATGGTCGAGATATTCATGGTAATACCCAGCTTGCCCGGGTGGCTACTGCTAGTATTGAAGTTGTGTCTTTACCCTTAGCGATGGCTTCGGCGGTAACTGGTCCAGCTGAATCTCAGGGTAATGCCGGTGCAGCCCGGGTAGAGGGTACATATAATTGTAGCGATAGTGGGACTATTACGGTGACTGTGGTTCCTGGTAGCCCTTTAAGTGCTCAGGCCATTGGCATTTCTGGCCTTATTAATGATGATGATGTGAGTGATGGTCATATTAGTTTAGGCTGTGGGCTGACTTTAATTAAAAATGGTTCTTTGCCCCCAGATAATCATGGCCGACTATCGCCAGGGGAAAGTTGGAAAATTGCTGTTACGGCAGCTCAAGCAGGAGAAACCTTAACAGTTGGTAGTCAAACCTATCGTTTCGTTAGTTCAGCCGACAGTAATGCTGATCATATTGTAGTTGCCGCTACGATTCAGGGTACAGCTGACAATATAGCTAATAAAATAAATGGAACTAATATTGATGTTAGTGCTCAAAGTGATGGCAATATTGTGTATCTCCAAGCTCGTAGGGCTGGGACCAGTGGTAATTTTTTGAGTCTCTCTACCGATAGTTCTCATTTATCCCTAACACCTTTTAGTGGTGGGCAAGACCGGGAAGAGAATATTCAAATTGTTGATCGTCCTGATGCACCTCGTAATTCCATTATTCAAATTAATTTTTCTGAACCAATTAATCCTCTTACAGTAGTAGGGGATAGTAATTATGTAAGTTCCACTATTGAAGTACTTACCACTAGCAGTCAGCCTATTAGCGGTCGTTTTGTCATTTCTAACCAATATCAAACAGTGGAGTTTATTCCTGATACTGAATGTGGTGTCAATGCTTGTGGTGATAAAATTTATTGTCTGCCAGCTAGCAGTACTATTGTGGTTAAGCTAAAGGCTGCTGCTCTAGCTAGTTGTACTGAGGATAAAGATTGTATAAGTAAAACCCCATATAATCAATGTTTTAATGGTTCTTGTCGTCGGGCCGAAGGAGACCATTATCCTTTAGCCAACTTACCTTTAACCGGTGGCATAGTTGATGTCTGCTTTAACTCACTAGACGGCAACCGTAATAGTAAAGTTGTAGGCCCAGTTAATTTTTATAATGAGAATGATCAAGATAGTGCCCACGGGGATAGTTATCGCTGGTCTTTTTTTGTGAGCGATGAGATTGATTTGACCCCACCCAGATTGCAAGCTGATTCATTGATACCAGCCCTGCATTCAACTCAAGGATTGCTAAATCAGCCCATTGAGTTCAGTTTTGATAAACTTATGATGGCGAGCACCTTGCTTAGTGGCGAGACGATTATAAACGATATGCATCATCACTTAATTAATTTATTCAGCGCCGGCCTAGCTCCATCCTATTGGATTTCTAGCGAGGCGGTGGATGCTGGCATTCCGGACGGTTATCCTGACTTTACCAAAGTTATTATTAATCACGGGCTACTATCTGATGCTACTAAATATTTCATAGAGATTGGCTCGGGGGTGAAAGACATTCGGCAGAATTGTTTTAAACCCTGTCGTGATGATTCTACTTGCGGCGACGCTATAGGTTCTTGCTGTGAGGGTCTCCCCAGTGCTTTACCTTTATGTAATTAATAATCTTATGTCTTGGGGTAAGAAGATATTTTTAAGCGGTTTAATAGTAGTTAGTTTGGCTAGCTTCGGACATTTATCTGTGGCTCAAGCTCAGGGGCTTACGAGTGAAGATTTGGGTCTTCAATATGCTTCTTCTACTGGTCTTTCTACTCAGGATCCACGTATAACTGTAGCTAAAATTATTAGAATAGTTTTGGGGTTTTTGGGGACTATTGCTGTTATTTTAATTATTTATGCCGGTTTTGTCTGGATGACTAGTAACGGTAATGAGGATAAGATTACTAAAGCTAAAAATATTTTAAAAGGCGCGGTCATCGGACTTGTTATTGTTTTATCGGCTTTTGCTATTACAACCTTTATTATTAATAGCTTATTAGAGGCCACGGGGGGTGGTGGTTCTGCACCTCCTTCGCCTCCGGGCCCACCTGGACCACCAGAACCAAGCGGGGATTTAATTATTACTGGAGTTAGTCCAGCTGATGGTGCCTCGGGTGTGCCACGTAATACGGTAATTCGTTTTCAATTTAATGGCTCCATTGATCCAGACTCTGTAACCAATGCTAGTGCAGCAGTTCAAGCTGATGATCAACCACTTACTGGTCAATGGACTGTTAATGGCCGAGAGATAGCCTTCCAACCAGCTAGTATATGTAGTAGTAGCTGTGGTGAGGTTAACTGTTTGCCGGAAGATAGTCATATTACTGTCCATCTTACTTCTGGTATTAAGAGTTTAGGGAACAATCCTAAGAATTTAGTCTGTAGTGGGTTAGGATTTTCTTGTGATCTTAGTTTTAGTGTTGGTTCTCTTGTCGATTGTCAAGATCCACAGGCTGAATTTTTATCTACTATTGGTCTATGTGCGGCGACTAATAATCTAGTTAAAGTGATGGCTAGTGATGATACTGGTCTAGCCAGATTTGAATTTTTGGCTAATGGCCAGCAATTTTATTTATCTACTAATGATTTTGGGTTAAATTATACGGCTATTGCTGATTGGCAGCCTACAAGCACAGCCGGTGAGCCTTTCACTCTAGAGGCTTTAGTTGACGATATTGCTGGTCGACGAACGACTATAGAACAGAGAGGGCGATTATTGCCGGCTCATTGTTGCAACGGCCAACAGGACGCCGATGAATCAGGTCTTGACTGTGGTGGCAGTTGTCTTAAGTGTGAGGGGGCAGCTTGTGCTAACGATCAACAATCTCCTGGAACAAGCTGTAATTCTAATTTATGTTATTCTGCTTTTTGTACTACACAAGGATCTAGCGCGGCCTCCTGCGAGGCGGCTGGTTATCCCAAGGGTACGGCAAGTTGTTGTTTGTGTAGAAATAGACCACGGATTACTGATTTAAGTCCGCAGGGCGGTTTTTGTCGTAATAATTATAATCAATATTGTAATACGGATAGCGAATGTGCCAATGGTGATACTTGTGATAGGAACTCTCCTAATGCTAAAGTTGGTAATTTAATAACTATTTTTGGCACTGGCTTTGGCTCGTCTACTGGTTCGGTGATTTTTGCTAACGATAAATTAGGTGATTTGAATGTATGTGGCAACACGGCCTGGTCGAATAATCAAATTATTGTTAAGGTGCCAAGCGGGGCAACAACCGGGATAGTCCAGGTGAAAAATAGTGACAATTTTATTGCTACCAGTAGTCAGGAGTTAATTATTAATAATATTAGCCGGCCGGGATTGTGTTCTTTGGATAAAGCCTCAGGAACCACTGGGGAGATTATTAATTATCGGGGACTTAATTTTATCCAAACTGGAGCAACTTCTACGGTGGCTTTATATGGTAATTTATCTAATCCTATTCCTGCTAATGAATCAGAAGTAATGGCTAGCAATTTATTAAAAGCTTGGGTACCTAGTTTACAGCCTGGATGGGTTAGTACTTTTGTCCGCAATGATAATCCTATTTTACCAGGGCCAGCGAGTAATTTTTTGTTATTTAATAAGTTAGTTGATCCTGGGAGTGGGCCACAGATTACTGGTTTTGAGCCTATGAGCGGGCCGCCCGGTCAATATGTTACCATCTATGGTCATGGCTTTGGCAATATTAGAGGTAATAGTCATGTTTTCTTTGGCAGCACTGAGGCTGATTATAATTTTCCTGAAATTTGTGCTACGGCAGTGTGGTCGGATCGACAAATTATTGTAAAAGTGCCAAGTGGTGCTAATTTGGAGGGTAAGCAGCTTTTGTCTATTCAATTAGGTACGGGGGATATATTAGAGGCTAGCAAATTATTTATTGTTAATTCTGACCCCTTGGCTCCTAGTTTATGTGCTATTCGTCCAACAACTGGTCAAGTTGGGACTCAAGTTGAAGTATGGGGAGAACATTTTAGGAATTATGATCCGATGACCAGTCGATTTCAATTTAGTCCAAATATTATTGCTACTTCAGTTAGTTGGTTTGATGATGGTACAGTAAGCGGAGCTTCTTCTACCGTACCAGCTCAAGCCATTAGTGGTATAGTCCGTGTTAAGAATATTCAGGGAGTAAGTAATGGTCTTAATTTTATGGTGGGAGCTTGTAAGACTAATGATAATTGCCCTGGACAGATTTGTTGTCCCGCTCCATCAGCTGATGCTGGTCAATGTCGTGATAATTTAGCTGCTTGTTATGGGTCAGCTAGTAGCTGTGTTTATCGGTGGTCTTTTACTACTGGCAGTGGCAATGTTACCTGTCCACCTAATACCACAATTTGTGGGAGTAAATGTTGCTCTGCTGATCAACAATGTGTTAATAATGTCTGTACCAATAAGACCATCTTATCGTGCAACGATTATCATCAGTGTAATGGAGCACTTTATTGTCCTAATTCACCTGGCTGGTGTAGTCAGAAACCTGGTTCTACTATTGATGGCCCTTGTGGTGATAGTTACTGTGCCCAACTATTTGGTGAGCAAACTAGTGGTGGTGGGCATTCAACCGGCGTGGCTCCTTTACAGATTACTTATAATTCAACCACTAATAGATGCATTAGCAATGTCTTATGTGATTTAGATAAGAAGGTTAATTTTAAATTAGGAGACAATACAGTTAATTATGCTTTAACTTGTCAAGGAAAACATTGGACTACTCATTTAACTGCTGGTCAATGTCCGCCCACAACTAGCGAATATGGACAATGGCAATTATTAGCTAATAATATTTGCCGTAGCAATATGGCCTGCCTTAACTGTGAAACGCCTCTTCAGTGTTTGGCGGTGGGAGCTCAAGGGCGCTGTGGCCTTGATGAGCCGATTTGTGCTAGTGGTTTTCAATGTAGCAATAATCAGTGCCGGAAAGAGGCAGGTTTATGTGAGTGCTGTTGTGACGAAAATTTAAATAGACCTGACCAGACTAATCCTGGTTGTTGCTTGCCCTTAACTTGTAATGGGACTTGTGGTTCGGAGGAAAGATTTGGTGCCTGTTCGGGTTGTGCTGCCGTTGGTCCAACTACAAGTACTAGAGATATGGCTTGTAACTGTTTGGGCACAACGGGTAAGTATTGTAATACCTCAGTAGCCAATGGTATTTGTAGCGACTGCGCCCAATTGGGCAAAGAGGATTGCCTAGCTCACACTACTTGTTGCTATGATCAGGCAACTAGTCAATGCCGTGGTACGGTAGAAGGTAATAGATTGGTTAATGGCTATTGTGGCTACTATGTTTGTAATAATAACAAGTGTATTGCTGAATTACAGTCTGAAGGCCAATTTACTACCCTAGCTGAATGTCAGGCTAGTTGCCAGGTTGTCAATTTACAAGGTGAGTCTTGTAATGTGGCCACTACTACATTTTTGTGGCCTAATTATATTAACCACGTAGGTTGTGGTTACCAACTTTGTGCATCGCCCTTTAATTGTCGTACGGCGAGTGGGCTTAGCTCAACTAGCACTAATCAGGCTGATTGTGGTATTTGTTGCTGTGATCCAGCCCATGATCAATGCAGTCAAGTAAGTCCCAATTTATATTGTGATGCTAATCGTGATCAATGTTCGGGGGCTAACCGGGGCTTATGCTGTGGTTGTGAGCGGGATGAGGATTGTGGGAGTATAATATATGATGGATGTGGTCAGGATTCTTGTTGTCGAGCTAGGCCATATATAGTGAAGACGGTGCCAGACAATGAGGCGCAACAAGTTTGCCGTAATAGCCTTATTGACGTGGAATTTTCTAAGACGATGGCCGCTACCCATTTAGAAGATAATATTTTCTTGATTGCTGATTATGGCCAGAAAGACCCTTGTCCAACTGGTACTACCTATTTAGCTGCAGCTGATTTGGGGCAGGGTGGCTGGTGGGTTAAATTAAAAAATAGATTACTGACTTGGTTCAGGCCCGATGTAGCGGCTGAGGAGGGAATTTTGCCAGATAATACTTATTGCGCTCTGCCCAAGTCAATTGAGTTAAGTGGTAAGCATTTAACTATTCATCCAGCCAATGTTTTACCAGCTAATCGCCGTATTTATGTGGTTATGAGAGCTGATAACAATCTTCAAGATTCTCAACCTGAAGGCATTTTAGACCAAAATGGTATAGGCTTAGCCAATGGAAAACCGTTACAGTTTGGAAATCTAGAGTTACCAGCTGCCCTATATTGGTCTTTTAAGACTAGTGATCAGGTATGTCGTGTTGACCATGTAGAACTTAATCCTACCTCAATATTATTTTCAGATTTGCAGGCTAGTAGTACTATTGAGGCGACAGCTGTAGATTTGAACGGCCAGATATTAGTGCCTTATCCTTCATATAATTGGCAATGGTTATGGTCTATAGGTAATCCAGCCGTGGCTCAGTTGGTGAGTTATAACGGTAATCGGGCGCTATTACGACCACAAAATAAAAAAGACGCCGAAACCTATGTGGAGGCCATTGCACAGGTTACGGCGGACCAGACGGCTGTACCTGGAGCATTATTGCCTAGTTTTTCTAAGACTGCATTGATTAGAGTATTTTTATGTGCCAACCCTTGGCCAGCTCGTCGGCCAGATGGTAGCTGGCAGCCATGGACGGATAGTGTTACTAATATGCAATTTTATTATTGCCGGGATCGTGAAGGAAGCAGCCAAGCAGGAGACCTTCCAGCTCTCAAGGTAGTAACTAGCACTGATCCAGGGGCAATGGTTCCGGCTTTCTATTTTTTCCACTATTCTTCAGTAACAAGTTCACCAACTAATTTAGTAGCTACACCCCTCCCGGCTGGAGGGAAAGTGGGTTTGCGCTGGGATGCTTACCCTAATGCCAGCGGCTATAAAGTGTATTATGGTTTAAATAGTGGACAGTATTTTGTTGACCCCATAATAACTACTAGTACCCAGGTGACAATAGATAATTTAATTAATGGACAACTATATTATTTTGCTGTTTCAGCTTTGATACATCTTGATGCAGCTGCCTTTGCTGAGACTCCATTTTCAGCTGAAGTGCAAGCTCGGCCTCAAGATATTGTGCCACCTAGTGCGGTACATTGTTTTGAGCGAACTGATGGTGAGCATCAAATAAATTTAGTGTGGAATCGTAATCAAGATGATACAGTAAGGTATAGAGTGGAATATCGTATTGCCGCCTCACCCAGTGAAAGTAGTCAAATTTTATTGGTAAGTCAGCCAGCTAGTGGGAATAAAGTAAGAACTTCTATTACTAATTTAATTAACCCCAAGCGAGTTATTGTTAATGTTTATGCAGTTGATGCGGCTGGTAATGTTAGCCCAGCCCAACTACCTTATGGATCCGAATGCAACAAGTAATTATTTGGCTCTTTAATGACTTTATGTTATAATAATTTAGTTTATTTATAATAATAAAACTTATGTTTGAGGAAGTTAATGGTCAAAAATCTTCGACTCCCGGTGCGGCTTCGGAGAATAAAGACAATAAAGAGACTGAGGCTATTAAAAATCAGCCAGAAACTGGCGCTCCCCAGGGAGAGACGACGGTGCAGGACATTTTTGCTAATGTGGATAAGGCTAGTCCCAAAGCTCCTGGAGACTCACAAGCCTTTGGAACTATTAATAATGTGCCAGAGATGGCCAGCAATAATCAAGGTACTGGCCAAATATCGGCTAAACCTCGCAGTAAGGTGTTGCCGATTGTTATTATTTTAGTGGTTTTAGTCATTATTGCTGCCGGTGCTTTGATTTATGTTCAAAAATCTCGCCAGGCAACAGTAACAGTTGATATCCCCTCTAGTATTGTTAATGTTGAAGAGGCCGACGTAGATACCTCAACGCCAGCTAGTAATCCTGAGAATGGCGAAGAATTAATGGAAATAGCCACTAGTGAGCCAGTTATTATTAATGAACTGACCGAAGAGGCTGTTTCTACTGATGAAGCCTCGCTAGAGACTGATGGTTCTAATAACAGTGAAGAGGTGGTCCCCGAAGAACCAGAAATTTCAGAAACCGTGGAAACTGAAGAATCCCTCCCCTCAGACGAGGTCGTTAATTTAGATAGTGATCAAGACGGCCTATCTGATGCTGATGAGCTTAATGTTTATGGGACTAATCCGCTAAAATCTGACACTGATGGTGATGGTTATCTTGATGGTGAGGAGGTGAAGAATGGCTATAATCCTTTAGGTGAGGGTCGTTTGAGCCAATAATAGTCAAGTTAATGATTCATTGAGCTATGTCGGAAATGCCGACTAATAATTTTAAAATCACTTATTCTGATGATCTTAATCCCCCCGCTGATCAGATTGAATTTGTTAATCAGAATGAAACTACCCCAGGTAGTGAAGAGGGCCAGTATATTTATACTATGCCCAGTGCTTTTCGTTTTGGCCATAGAACCAGCTTTACTAATAAGGCTGGCTTATTAATTATGGTGGTTGGTTTATTATTGTTGGTCGGTTTAGTTTATGTTGGTTTTTTAATAATTACTAAAAACCCTATTTTTAATTTTAATCCTGCACCAACCAATGAACTAGTAGCAGTAACCAGCAGCATGCCAACCACAACTTTAACTGAAAGTAGTCCTACTACTAGTAGCGAGGTCATTATTGATTTATCTGATCCAGAGCAGGCCTATTTGCAGTTGCGTCTACAGTTAGACCAGGCTTTAACCTTAGAAGATTATTTAAAGGCTTTTATTGCCGGTGCTAGCCGAGCTAAAGCCCAAGAATTAACGGAACAGGCAGCAGAAATAAATAATTTATCAGAAAGTCAAAAATCTAGCACTTTAAGTATTAGTAAGTCTATGCTGATTCCTTTAGAAGCTAGTGACAAAATTACTAAAGAAATTAATGGTAATCAAGCTACTTTAACTATTACCAAGGCTGATACTGGCCGAGTGGCTATAGTTACTATGTTGTTTGAAGATGGGCAGTGGCGGTTAGATAATGAACATTGGCAAGACGAAGTAACCACCAGCACTACAGAGGTTGTTGCTCCGGAAGTTAGTGAGTCATCAACTGCTACTACTACCAAAGAATTATTGATAGAAGATTTAAATTTAGATAAGGATAGTGATCAAGATGGCTTAACCGATAAAGAGGAGGCCCTGCTAGGCACTAAATCTGATACAGCAGATAGTGATGGTGATGGTTATGATGATTTAACTGAGATACGTTCTGGTTATGATCCTGCTGGTCAGGGGAAATTAACCAATAATCGTAATCTTAAACTTGTTGAACATGGGCCATGGTCAGTTATAGTCCCAGCTTCATGGACTCAGCAATTGGGTCGTGATAACTCCGCTATTTTTCGTGCTGATGATGGCCAGTTTATTCAATTAACTATACTTGGTAAGGTAGCTAGCCAGGATTTAGCTAGCTGGTATCAAGAAATGTTTAATGTTGACGCCGACCAGGTACCAGAGATTACTACTCATGGTGCTAATGAAGTTGTTATGAGCCCAGACGGTCTTACTTATTACCTTACTAAGCCGGGGCTTGATGATTTAATTGCCTTGACTTACAATCCGGAAAGTAATTATTTATTGAGTTATAATAATATATTTCATCTAATGATTGATAATTTAATTATTAAATAATTATGGTGTCGGTTTGTAATTTAACCAGACAGAAAGTAAATATGGTCAAATGGCAAAAATTAAGTCAGTTATTTCTAGATGAGTATGGGGTGAAAGGCGAGGTTAGTTTAGTACTAGTTGGGGATCGACGGATTCGTAATTTAAATAAAAAATATCGCCGACAAGATAGAATTACTGATGTTTTAGCCTTTGCTGATGGAGAAAATGGTCAATTGGGAGAGGTTATTATTGATTATCCGCAGATTGTAAGACAGGCTCAGCGGTTTGGTCATTCGGTGTGGCAGGAGTTGATTTTTATTACCACCCATGGGTTGCTACATCTTTTAGGCTATGAAGATGACAGTGAAGAGGGACGGCAAACGATGATTAAAATTGGTGAACAATTTTTAAATAGACATAATATATGCTAAGCGGCAATCGTTTATGGAGAAGTTTTCGCTATGCTTGTCGTGGCCTATGGCGAGTTATTGGAGAGGAGCAGAATTTTGCCCTGGAATTAGCTATAGCCGTAGGCGTTGTATTATTAGCGGTGTTAAGTAGGTTTAAGGCCGTAGAATGGGCAATCCTTATTTTGACCATTGGCTTAGTGCTTCTGATGGAAGTATTTAATAGTGCAGTGGAGCGGGCTGCTGATTTATTAAAACCACGGCTAGATATTTATGTTAAGGAAATTAAAGATATTATGGCTGGTGCAGTTCTTCTCGTGGCCGCCACAGCTGTAGTGGTTGGTGTATTTTTATTTGGACCACGAGTAATTAAGTTATTTACGACTATAATATAATACTATGAGAGATCAAAGTTTAATTGCCGGACTAGATATTGGTTCAACTGAAACTAGACTAGTAGTAGGCCAAGTAACAGCGGGGCAGCTTCAGATAATTGGGGCGGTGGCGGCACCGACAGCTGGTATGAGCAAAGGAATTGTTAATAATATTGAGGAGGTTACCTCTTCGGTTCTTGCCTGTTTGGAAAAATCAGAACGATTAATCGGGGTACACTTAGATAGTGTTTATGCTAGTGTAAGCGCGCCTAGTTTGAAATGTGAGCGTAGCAAGGGGGTGGTGGCTATCAATCAGGCCAATAATGAAATTACGGTTGAGGATATGAACCGAGTTATTGAAGCAGCTCAGGCCCTGTCTTTACCGGCTAATTATGAAGTGCTGCATGTTATTCCTATTAATTATCGGGTAGATAATCAAGAAGATGTTAAAAATCCAGTTGGAATGTCAGGCATCCGTTTAGAGGTTGAAGTATTAATCGTTCAGTCATTAAGTAATCAGGTGCGTAATTTAAGCAAAGCTATTAAGCAGGCTGGTTTACGTATTGATAATATTATTATTGCCCCTTTTGCGGCGGCTGAGGCGGCTGTTACCCCTCGATCAAAAGAATTGGGGGTAGTACTAGTAAATATTGGCTCTCTTACTACTAGTTTAGCGGTTTTTGAAGAAGGTGAGTTACTGCATGCAGCGGTTCTGCCTATCGGCTCAGATCATATTACTGCCGATATTGCTATTGGTTTAAGGTGTTCTATTAATTTAGCAGAAAAAATTAAGTTAGAGTATGGTCAAGCTAATCCAGATAAAATAGATAAGGATGAAGAATTAGATGTTACCTCCTTAATTACTCCCGATAATGAAGTTGATGAGCCCATGACTGTGTCAATGAAGTATCTATCTAGTATTATTGAAGCACGGGTGGGAGAGATTTTTACCAAGGTAGATGCTGAGCTAAAGAAAATTGGTCGGTCAGGGATGCTACCGGCCGGAGTAGTTTTGGTAGGTGGTGGAGCTAAATTAGCTGGGATTGTTGATTTAGCTAAAAAGAATTTACGTTTGCCGGTGTGTTTAGGCGCTAACCGTAATGTACCTTCAGTAGTGGATAAAGTTAATGACCTAAGTTATCTAACTGCTTTAGGTCTGGTAGCTTGGGGTGATCATTATTCCTCTGTTGAGGAAGAAGATAATTCTGGCCATGGTTTTAAACCTGGGCATGCTGTTAAAAGGGTTAAAGATTGGTTTAGGTCTTTATTTTTAAAAGACTAGGTTGCTTGATTTTTTTAGGTAGATAATTTACAATCAAGTTAAAGATTTTATTTATAGCCTTAATTTATATTTTATGACTGAAGTTAAGCCAGCCGTTGAGGCGCCAGCCAACATTAAGGTTGTTGGTGTTGGTGGCTCCGGGGGCAATGCCATTAACCGCATGATCGAGGGTGGTATTAAGGGGGTAGAATTTATCGCCATTAATACTGATGTTCAAGATTTAAATTATAATAAGTCGCCTCTCAAAATACACATTGGTAAAACTATTACTAAGGGATTGGGGGCTGGAATGAATCCTGATTTAGGACGTGATGCCGCTGCAGAATCACAAAATGAGATAAGAGATGCCCTTAAGGGTGCAGATATGGTGTTTATAACTTGCGGTCTCGGTGGGGGTACTGGCACTGGCGCCTCACCTATTATTGCTGAACTGGCTCGTGACCTGGGAGCTTTAACCATTGCAGTAGTGACTAAACCATTTACTTTTGAGGGAGCCCAGCGTCGGAAGATTGCCGAACGAGGTCAGAACGAACTTATTGGTAAGGTTGATGCCATTATTACTATTCCTAATGACCGTATATTTCAGGTTATTGATAAAAAAACTACTATTTTAGAAGCTTTTAGTATTGTAGATGATGTTTTGCGTCAAGGGGTCCAAGGTATTGCGGAAATTATTAACACACCGGCTCTTATTAATGTAGACTTTGCTGATGTCAAATCCATTATGGTTAATGCTGGCAGTACTTTAATGGGTATTGGCCAGGCTAGTGGCGAGAATCGGGCTATCGAGGCGGCTAAAGCGGCTATTAACTCACCACTCTTAGAAATGTCCATTGATGGCGCCAAGGGTGTTCTTTTTACGGTCACTGGTGGGCCAACTTTAGCTTTAGATGAAATTCATGAAGCAGCTAAAATTATTACTAATGCGGTAGATGAAGATGCTAGAATAATCTTTGGTACCACAGTAGATAATAATTTTAAAGATGAAGTGAGGGTGACGGTGATTGCTGCCGGTTTTGATAACCCCGTCTCAACTGAAGGCGAAGCTATTAGCAGGGCTTTTGATTCTTATTATAAACCGACTAGTTTTGTAGGAAAAAATCAGCCAGAAGGTGAGACTGAGGTCAAAGAGGGTCATAAAGGTTTTATGTCTGCCCTTAAAAAAGCTCAAGCTGAACCAGCTAAGCCAGCTGCTTCTGAAACTCCTGAACCATCTGAAGGCGAAGAAGATGATGATTTAAGCATTCCAGCTTTTTTGCGGAAGAAGATAATGTAAACTTTTTTAGATAATATTTTTAAAAAATTAAAACGTCAGTGGTAGCGCTGACGTTTTTGTTATTTTAGCCACTTTTTCTCTACTTGTTTACCTTTCTCAAAGTGGTATAATATAATCACAATTAACTATATTTTGTGTTTAGGTCCTAAATTAAAACACAATATGTAGTTTTAGTCAAAATATGAAATGTCCTATTTGTGATTATTCTGAAACTAAAGTAATTGACTCGCGAGTGGTCAGTGATGGTTTATCTATTCGCCGACGCCGGGAATGTCTGAAATGTGGTTTTCGCTTTTCCACCTATGAAGAAATGGAGATTTTAGATTTAACAGTTGTTAAGCGTGATGGCCGTAAGGAGTTGTATAACCGGGATAAATTAATAAGCGGTCTACGGAAAGCTACCGAAAAACGACCCATAAACGATGACCAATTTAAACGCCTGGTTAATTTAATTGAACGGGACATTCAAGTAAGACGGCAAGGTGAGATTGACAGTCGTGATATTGGGCGGATAGTGATGCGTCAGTTAAAAAAAGTAGATAAGGTCGCCTATATCCGCTTTGCTAGTGTTTATTCGGATTTTGAGTTGCAAGATTTTAGCGAGGAGCTTAATAAACTACTTAAATTAACCAAGTAACTTTATGGGAGAGACTATTACTAAGATTCGTAAACGTTCTGGTGATATTGTTGACTTTGACCGGAATAAAATTTTTACTGCTATTAATAAAGCGATGATTGCCGCTGGAGAACCGGATGAGACCAAGGCTCAGGCTATCACTGATGAAGTGATTAGTAGGCTTAATCAGAAGTTTCACGCTCGTACTATTCCCGCGGTGGAAGAAATTCAAGACATAGTGGAAGAGGCCTTAATTAATAACCGTCTAATTAAGGTTGCCAAAGGCTATATTCTCTATCGTGACCAACATGCCCGGTTGCGTGATTTATCTTTAATGATTGACTCCGGTAAGATTATGGATGATTATTTAGACCAAAGTGATTGGCGGGTGAAAGAAAATTCTAATATGAGTTTTAGTTTGCAGGGGCTTAATAATCATCTGTCTTCTATTGTGTCTTCCACTTATTGGCTTAATAAGGTTTATGACGCTCCCATTAGGGAAGCTCATCAAAGTGGCGATTTTCATCTGCACGACTTACAAATTTTAGCCGCCTATTGCGCTGGCTGGGATATTAAAGACTTATTAATGCGGGGTTTTGGCGGGGTTAGTGGCAAAGTAGAAGCTAGGCCAGCTAAACATTTTCGCACTGCCCTGGGGCAGGTCATTAATTTTTTCTATACTGTCCAAGGAGAAGTAGCTGGAGCCCAGGCTTTTTCTAGCTTTGATACCTATCTAGCGCCATTTATTCGCGCTGACCATTTAAGTTATGATGAGGTTAGGCAGGCAATGCAGGAGTTTTTATATAATGTTAATGTCCCAACTAGAGTGGGTTTCCAGACGCCTTTTACTAATATTACTATGGATTTACGGCCCCCTAAGACCTTAGGCGAAGAGAATGTGATTATTGGTGGTGAATTACAGCCAGAGCATTACCGTGATTTTCAAGAGGAGATGGATATGCTCAATACTGCTTTTGCCGAGCTGATGATGGAGGGTGATGCTAAGGGGCGGGTTTTTTCTTTTCCTATCCCCACATATAATTTGACTAAAGATTTTGACTGGGATTCGCCGGTGGCGGCGAAAATTTTTGAGATGACCCGTAAATATGGTATTCCTTATTTTTCCAATTTTATCAATTCAGACATGGATCCAGAGGATGCCCGTTCGATGTGTTGCCGTCTGCGTTTAGATAACCGTGAACTCCGCAAGCGGGGTGGTGGATTATTTGGAGCCAATCCACTTACTGGTTCTATTGGGGTAGTAACGATTAATTTACCGCGGATAGGGTATCTTAGTCATACCAAGGAAGAATTCTTTGATCGACTAACAAAACTTATGCGTCTCGCCAAAGAGAGTCTAGAGATTAAGCGGGAACTTATTGAAAAATTAACCGATAGTGGTCTTTATCCTTATGCCCGGCACTATCTTATGAGTATTAAAGAGCGCTTTGGCGGTTATTGGAGCAATCATTTTAGTACCATTGGCCTTATAGGGATGAACGAAGCTCTCCTTAATTTTGCCCCTATTAGTGATACAATTGCTAGTCCAGCGGGTCATCAGTTTGCTGGTGAGGTATTAGATTTTATGCGTCAGATAATTGGTCAATTTCAAGTCGAGACTAACCATTTATATAATTTAGAAGCTACCCCAGCCGAAGGTACGGCGCGTCGTTTAGCTCGGCTGGACCGCGATCTTTATCCCAATATTAAAGCTGCTAATAGCGATCATCCTGATGAGCCACCTTTTTATACTAATTCTAGTCAGTTACCAGTGAATTTTACCACTGATGTCTTTGAAGCCTTAAAATTGCAGGACGATTTGCAAACTAAATATACTGGCGGGACAGTACTTCATTTCTTTCTAGGTGAATCTTTACCTAGTGCAGCTGCTGTGCGAACCTTGGTGCGGAAAGTAGCTGAAAATTATCATTTACCTTATTTTACTATTACCCCAACTTTTTCTATTTGTCCTAAACATGGTTATATCCCTGGTGAGCATTATTATTGCCCTAAGTGTGACGAGGAAATTGGCTATATTGCTGAGACGGTAGCGACTAATAAATAATTGTTTAATAATTTAATAATAATATATGACTTCCTCCCTTGAAGCTCAACGTACGCCCTGCGAAGTATATAGCCGAGTTACTGGCTATTTACGTCCTGTTAATCAGTGGAATGATGCTAAACAAGCCGAATTTGCTAACCGCCGTACTTTTGTAGTACGTGCTGACCAATTAGAGACTAAGGAGTCCTAAGATGATTATTGGCGGATTTGAGCCTTTAAGCCTTTTAGATTATCCAGATAAAATAGCGGCGATAGTCTTTACGCAGGGTTGTAATTTTCGCTGTCGTTATTGTTATAATCCTTCCCTTATTAATTTAAGGGGTGGCGGTGGTTATGACCTATCTAAATTCTGGTCTTTTTTAGCCGAGAGACAAGGTTTAGTGGAGGCTATTGTTATTACTGGAGGTGAGCCAACACTGCAAAAAGATTTACTGAAATTTATCCAGAAAATTAAAGAGCAGGGATTTTTGGTTAAGTTAGACACTAATGGTACTAATCCTCAGATAGTTAAAGATTTAATAGCTCAGGGCTTGTTAGATTATTTGGCAGTAGATGTGAAGGCTCCTTGGTCTAAATATAGCCAGATTATGGCCATGCCTGAAGCAGTATTAACCGTTTTAGTAGCTAAGGTAAAAGAATTGGTGACTTGGCTGATAGACAAGACTCCTATCAGCTATGAATTTAGAACTACATTAGTTCCCGGCCTCCTCGGACTTCAAGATATTGCCGAGCTAGCGGAGGAGCTAAAGGGGGCACAACGTTGGTATTTACAACGTGGCCGGTTAGATGGCAATTTGTTAGATAGTACGCTGGCTGGACAGTCACCTTTTACTGAGGTAGAAATGAATAATTTTTTAGCTGTAGCCCAGACAAAGGTAGCAGGGGTGGCCGTTAGATGATTGCGAGTTTACTTAATTTTTTGGTATAATATAATTGTTGTTATTTTTTATTTATGGATGAAGATTGGCGCCGTTTGCTGGCTGAGCAGACAGCCGATATAGCTCAAATAAAAAAGGAGGTGCATAGAGTCTATAAATATATTAGAGGACAGCGTCTTTTGGGGTATATAAAAATAGCCATAATTATTCTTACTATTGTAGCTGGGGTGGTCTATCTCCCGCCGCTTATTAGGAATTTAGTTAGCCAGCTTTCTCCTTTAATTTCTAAATAGTTTACTAGTATATGTCACTAGAAATAATTAATAAAGAGGCCGTGGATAGCTTACGCGAGCGTCTCCTAGAGATTGGGAGATGTCTTTGACCTAACTAGCAAGGCCAATGAGTTAACTAAATGGCGGCAGGCCACGATGGCTTCAGATTTTTGGTCTCAGCCCACCAAGGCTGGTGAGTTGCTCCAGCAAATTGAGGCGACTGAACAAGAGTTAAAGAGTTATAACCAATTATTACAACGGTTAGATGATTTAACTGATCTCATTAGTCAAGAAAATAGTATAAGTGAAGACATTAACCAACTAGTTCAGGCAGAATATCACCAGATTGCCAGAGAGATTGATCAACTAGAAATTAGTCGGTTTTTTACTCAGCCCCATGACCGACTACCAGCTATTTTATCTATTCATGCTGGCACAGGCGGAGTAGAGGCGCAAGATTGGGCGGCAATGCTAGAAAGAATGTATTTACGGTACAGTCTGCGTCAGAACTGGACTAGTCAAATTATAGAAGAACAGCGGGGGAATGAAGCTGGTATTAAAAGTGCTACCTTGCGGTTTGTTGGTCAGTGGGCTTATGGGTATCTTAAAGGAGAAAATGGCACTCACCGCTTATTACGCAACTCACCTTTTAACGCCCAGCATTTGCGTCAGACCTCTTTTGCTATGGTGGAAGTTTATCCTGAACTGCCTGAGGCAGAAGCGCCAGCGATTAATACTAATGACTTAAGAATTGATGTTTTTCATTCTTCCGGTCCAGGTGGCCAAGGAGTTAATACCACCGATTCCGCAGTCCGGATTACTCATTTACCGACAGGATTGGTGGTAACTTGTCAAAGTGAGCGGTCCCAGCATCAAAATAAAGCCTTAGCTTTGGCTGTCCTCCGTTCTAAGTTAGCCAATAAGGAAGCTGAAGAGCTAGAAAAAAAACGGCAGGTCTTAAAGGGTGGACAAGTTAAAGCTGACTGGGGGCTACAGATTAGGTCTTATTTTCTATATGGTAAGCGACTCATTAAAGACCATCGCACTAACCTCACAACTACTGATATAGACGCTGTTCTCGATGGTCACCTTGATGATTTTATTCGGGCCTATCTTTTATGGGAGTTAGAAAGGAATAAATAGAATATAATACAGAACACATTTGTAATTATTTTAGTTAATAAATTGTCATAATGTCATTAGGAGGGGGACAATCTAGTCGGTCTAGCTACCCCTGGCTAGCTTTTATTATTGGGGTAGCCATTGCTGGTTTATGGCCTGAGCAGTGGCCGGCAATATATTATTATGTTGGGCTCGTAGGATTAGCTTGGGGCAGTAGTTTTATACCTCGTAAGACACGGTGGCTTATTATTTTATGTTTAGCTTTGGGTTTTGGCCGGGCTCATTGGGCGTTAGTTAACAAGGAAGCAGCCACTCATCAACTTATTTGTTCTAATAAAATTGTAACTATCCGGGGAGAGATAGTTGGTCAGCCACAGCCCCGTAGTAGTGGCGGTTCACAGCTAATTGTTAAGATAAAGTCAGCTCAGTGTGGTGTTGAGACTGTTAGTGTCAGTGGTCGGGCCATGATTTATGGCCCAGATAGCTGGTTAGATAGTGGAGTGGGTGAGGAATGGCAATTTACGGGTAAATTAAAGAATTGGCCAGAGGGCGGGGTGTTTAGTTACCGCTATTCTTTATTTAGCCGAGGAGTGGGGATTATTATGGCCAGTGAGAAGCGCCAATTAGTGGGTCGCCAACCACTTAATTTATGGCTCAAATTAGTTAATGGTCAGCAACGTTTAGCTGACGTTCTTACTACTAGTTTACCTGAGCCAGCGGCCAGTCTAGCGGGCCCTCTTATTTGGGGTGGAGCGGGTCGTTTGCCAGCAGAGTGGCGTAACGCTTTAGCTCTTACTGGATTAAGTCATATTACCGCGGTTTCAGGCTTTAATATTAGCCTCCTCATTATCTTGCTTTTTAATAATTTGCTCCTTTTACATTGTCCGCGATTACTCGCTTCGACTACTACCAGCCTAGTTATTGTTTTATATCTTGCTCTGATTGGAGCGCCAGCTTCAGCGGTGCGGGCTGGACTGCTGGGCCTTTTAATGCTGTGGGGCCGGCAATTGGGCCGGTTAGGTCAGGCCTACCACTTGTTGCTCATTAGCGCTAGTTTAATGCTTCTAGCTAATCCTTTCTATTTGTGGGGCGATTTAGGTTTTGGGCTGTCCTATCTTGCAGTTTTAGGCTTAATGACTTGGACGAAGTGGTGGACTAAACTCATTGAACGGTTGCCATTGATTCGCTACCCGCTTATTCGGGATAATTTGGCGGTAACTTTAGCCGCTCAGACTTGGACTTGGCCGCTTATTTTTTGGCAATTCGGTCAGATTTCGGTAATTGCTCCGCTAGCTAATCTCCTAGTGGTCTGGGCTTTACCATGGCTAACCATTTTTCTCTTACTCGCAAGTCCCTTGGGCTGGCTTTGGCCAGAGGCTCAGGTTTTTATTTTTATGCCTGCCGGCTGGCTACTTACTATCTTACTTACAATTATTAAGTATTTAGCTCATTTGCCTTGTGCTGGTTTTATAGTGAATTGGCCTGACAACTGGCGGATAATTATTTGCCTAGTGTATTATATATTAACGCTTATTTTGTTAAAAAATTGGAAATTTAGCTAAGGTGCTTAGGTTCTTTATAACTATTAAACTAATGGTAGAAATGACACCATTCTTTTTGCCTTGCTTTTTCAGGGCTTTTTTGGTATGCTGACAGCAGTTTTCTTATCTTTATGACTGAATTAGCACCAACTTACGACGCGAAAAAATATGAGGCAGCAATTTACCAGCGTTGGCTAGCCAGTGGTTTCTTTAATCCAGACAATTTACCTTTACCACCGGAAGCGCCAAACTACACTATTGTTTTGCCGCCCCCTAATATTACGGATAAGCTGCATTTAGGTCATGCGGCCATGTTAGCCATTGAGGATGCCCTAATTCGTTATCATCGGGCGAAGGGCTATCGGACATTGTGGCTGCCAGGGACTGACCACGCTGCTATTGCTACACAGAATGTGGTAGAGAAGATGCTCTATCAACAAGAAGGTAAGACTCGTTATGACTATGGTCGGACTGAGTTTCTCCGTCGTGTCTGGGAGGTTGTTTTACCGATTCAGACTACTATTCTAGATCAAATTAAAAAGATGGGCGCTTCTCTAGATTGGTCACGGCTGGCTTTTACTATGGATGAGCCTCGGCAGAAGGCGGTACGGCATATGTTTGTGGAAATGTATAAGGAAGGAGTAATTTATCGGGGAGAGAGAGTGGTGAATTGGTGTCCTCGCTGTCAAAGCACGCTGGCTGATGATGAAGTGGATTACCGGGAACAGATGGCTACACTTTATACTTTTAAATATTCACCTGATTTTCCTATCCCTATTTCTACTACTCGGCCAGAAACTAAATTAGGCGATACCGCCGTAGCTGTTCATCCACAAGATGAACGTTATCAGGAGTATATTGGGAAAACTTATTCTCTGGATTTTTGTGGCCAGCCTCTGACGATTAAAATCATTGCCGACCGCTCCGTAGACCGTAATTTTGGCACCGGGGCCGTAGGGGTAACGCCAGCTCATTCTTTAACTGATTGGCAATTAGCTGAGAAATATAATCTTCCAATGGTTAAGGTTATTGATACTGATGGTCTTTTGGGAGATAATTTGGGACAATTTAGCGGTCTTTCCACCCTAGCAGCCCGTGATCTAATTGTGGCTGAACTTAAGAAGCGAGGCTTATTAATTAAAGAAGAAACCATTACTAATAATTTATCTGTTTGTTACCGGTGTGGGACTACCATTGAGCCTTTGCCATCTAAGCAGTGGTTTGTCAGTGTCGACAAGCCCATTACTCGGTTAGGTGGCCGTTCCTTAAAGACTGCGGCTTATGAAGTAGCTAAGACAGGGCAGATGAAATTTATCCCTGAACGTTTTACTAAACGTTATCTAGAATGGATGGATAACCTGCATGATTGGTGTATTTCTCGACAGATTTGGTTTGGCCATCAAATTCCAGTGTGGTATCAGGGAGACGAAATTTTGGTGAGTGAAACTGCACCAACTAGCCCTGGGTGGATACAAGATCCGGATACTCTAGATACCTGGTTTTCTTCGGGAATGTGGACTTTCTCAACATTAGGCTGGCCAGATAATTGGCAGGCAGGACACAAATTAGGTGATTTAGCTCGTTTTCATCCAACCGAGGTGCTAGAGACTGGTTATGATATCCTAACCTTATGGGTCTCCCGGATGATTATGATGTCGCTTTTTGCTGTGGGTGAAATTCCTTTTTATGAAGTTTATCTCCATGGTTTAGTTTTAGATGAGCACGGCCAAAAGATGAGCAAATCTAAAGGCAATGGTTTAGATCCAGTAGCTATGATTGAACTTTACGGGGCCGATGCAGTGCGCTTGTCATTGCTTATTGGGGTTACCCCGGGCAATGATTGTCGGCTGGGGACTACTAAAATTGAAAGTTGCCGTAATTTGGTTAATAAATTATGGAATATTGGCCGTTATATTTTATCTATTATTCCTGATAAGGCAATTTTTGTCCACAACAATCTAGACTTATCTCAGACAACTTTAGCTGACAGGTGGATTTTACGTCAATTTAATGACCTTATTTCTGCCGTTAGTAATTATTTGGAGCATTATGAATTCTCTCTAGCTGCTGAGGCCTTGCGTGATTTTACTTGGCACGATTTAGCTGATTGGTATATAGAGATTAGTAAAATAGAAGATAGTAAGGAGAAATGTAATATTTTAGCTTATATTTTAAAGCATCTATTAATTTTGTGGCAGCCTTTTATGCCTTTTGTAACCCAAGTTTTATGGGACGAATTGGGAGTAGAAGATAATTTGCTTATTGCTTCCTGGCCCCAGGTACTTAAGATTAATCCCGAGGCAGAACAGGAAGAACTAGATTTTAAGCTGGTGCAAGATCTTATTGGAGAAATCCGCAATATTAGAAGTTTAAATCATTTACAACCTAGCCAAAAAATGAAGATGACTATTATTGCGGGACAATGGGCTGATGCCCTAAGTAAAGAAATTAAGCTAATTCAAAATTTACGCACTGGTCTTGAGACTGTTACAATTATTGCGAACGGTCAGGTGCCAGAGGGCAGTTTAGCTGGCGCGGTTGGTCCTTTTAGTTTTTATTTAGAGGGTGAAGCCATGAGTGCTGTCAACCATGCTCAGTTAGAGCACAAGATCCAAGAATTAACTACCGCCATTAACAATTTAAGCCGTCGTCTTAATGATCCGGAATTTTTAAGCAAAGCGCCAGAGCATATAATTGCTAAGGAGCAAACTAAATTAACAAACTGGCAGGCTGAACTTGAGGCCCTGCGCCAACAACTTAACAGCTAATTACTTGATAATTTTTATGACTACATTATTGAACATTTTAATTTCTTTCTTTGTTCTTCTTATTTGTTGGTTGTTGAGTCAGGTGGTAACAAATTATAGTGAGCAATTAGACAAGAGACATCGGACTGCCAAGTTTAATCCTACCATGAGATTAATTATTCGACGGTCAGGCCAGATAGTTATATACCTTATTGGTTTATTAATCATTGGCAAGATATGGCGGATAGATATTGGGCCACTCTGGGCTGGGTTGGGAGTCGCGGGAGTAGCCATTGCCTTAGGTTTACAGGAGACATTATCCAATTTATTTGCTGCTCTTTTTGTCTTACTAGATAAAACTATTCAGGTGGGCGCTTATTTACGTCTAGATGATGGCACTGTAGCTAAGGTAGAAGATATTTCCTGGCGTTCCACTCGCCTAAAAACGGCTAGTGGTGAAAAAATTATTATGCCTAACCGGTTATTTACTAACCAGAGGGTTATTACTTATGATGAGGCGGACCGTGGTTGGGTGTTGACATTATCGGCTGTTGCTGGGCCGGGGAGTGCGCTCAAAGAGGTGAAAGCTGGGGCATTAGCCGCTGGTCTTAAGGTAGCAAAGAAGTATCAAAAAAAAGTTAGTCCGCCCCAAGTTTATTTTGAAGAATTAACGCCAGCCGGTCTAAAATTTAAGATAATTATTAAAATAGACAAAGTGACTGACGAGCCGCTAGCTCGGCATGAGCTACTAGAGAACTTAATTATGGAGCTTAATAAACGCTCTTGTCCTTTAGTTGGCCGTTAATTATATGGTTAATACTAATCCTAAACTTATTGATGAACTCCTAACGCGAGGGGTTAATGAGGTTATAGTTAAAGAAAAATTACGAGAGAAGCTATTAAGTGGCCAGACTTTACGAGTAAAGTTGGGTATTGACCCTACTAGCACTAAAATACATTTAGGTCGGTCGGTACCACTTCTTAAATTGCGGGATTTTCAGGAATTAGGGCATCAAGCTATTTTTATTGTCGGTGATTTTACTGGGGTTATTGGGGATACGTCAGATAAGGAGAGTGAGCGGCCGATGCTTACTTTGGAGCAAGTAGAAAAAAACATGAAAGAATATTTTAACCAAGCTGGCAAGATTCTTGATCTTGAGCGGTGTGAGTTTCATTATAATAGTGAATGGCTGGATAAATTAGGCTATCGGGAGATTGCGACCCAAGCTGATCAATTTTCGGTCGCTGAATTTATTGCTCGAGACAATATCCGACGACGTCTAGAGGCCGGCTCAAGGGTTTCGTTAAGGGAGGTGCTTTATCCTTTAATGCAGGGCTATGATAGTGTCGCAGTACGCTCTCAAGTGGAGCTTGGGGGTACTGACCAACGCTTTAATCTTTTAGCAGGCCGGACTCTTCAGACTTATTATGGTCAAGAGCCGCAAGATATTATAATGACTGAACTAATTGAAGGCACTGATGGGCGTAAAATGAGTTCTAGCTGGGGCAATACAATTAACTTGGTTGATGACCCTCAAACCATGTATGCCAAGGCGATGGGGTTACAAGATTCATTAATTATTAAATACTTTTTGTTGATTACCCGAGTTCCTTTAAAGGAAGTTAAGGAATATGAAGTTGCCCTAAAAAAGGGGGTTAACCCTCGGGACATTAAAATGGTTTTAGCTAAAACCATTGTGACGATGTATCACGGAGTTGCAGCCGCAACTACAGCAGAAAATTATTTTATTACTGTAGTCCAGCAAAAAAATCTTCCCGAAGATATTCCCCTAATTGCTTTAGCTTCTACTACGTGGCCACTGATTGATTTATTGGTTCATCTTAAGGCGGTCCCCAGCCGTAGTGAAGCGCGCCGTTTAATTGAACAGGGTGGTATTAAAGTGAACGGAGAGGTTATTACTGACAGTACAGCTACGGTTGAGCTTAGTTCTGAGCCACTCTTATTGCAGAAGGGCAAGAAACAATTTTGGCGCTTAGTTGTTAGTTAATATATGGGTTGGTACCAAGAAATTACTAAGGAGATTACTGAGTTAATTAATCATGAATTGCCGGAGCCCTTGGCATCACCGGCTGATTTAGTAATTCCCCCACAGAGGGAATTAGGAGATTTGGGCTGGCCTTGTTTTGCGGTAGCTAAAAAATTAGGTTATTTGCCGGGTGAATTAGCGGAAAAATTGGTCACTCAATTAAGCACTAAAGAGCATCCAGCTATTGGGGGGTGGCAAGCAGTTGGCCCTTATCTTAATGTTACTTTAAGGGGTGAGGTTCTAATTAATAAAGTGATAGGCGAGATTGAATCAGCGGGTAGTCAGTATGGCTCTATAAATAGCGGGGCCGGTCGTAAGATTATGATTGAATATTCTAATGTTAACACTCATAAAGATTATCATATTGGCCATTTACGCAATTTATGTCTTGGAGATAGTTTAACTCGTCTTTTTAATTTTTCTGGCTATAAGGTAATTCCTGTTTCTTATTTAAATGATCTCGGGATCCATGTGGCCAAAGTTCTGTGGAAATTAAATCAGATACCGGAAAATGAATTACCTCATAAAAATCTTGGCCATTATTTGGGAGAGCTTTATACCCAAGCCGCTCAGGAATTAGCTAATGACCCAGTAGGACAAGAATTAGTAAGCCTAATCTTAAGACGTCTAGAGGCTCGAGAGCAACCCGAATATAGTCGGTGGCAAGAGACGCGGCAATGGAGCCTTGATTATTTTCAGAAAATCTATGAGGAACTAGATATTCACTTTGACCAGACCTTTTTTGAGAGTGATTTTATAGACGAAGGTCGTAAGCTGGTTCAGGAGATGCTGGCGAAGGGCATCCTAGAACAAAATGAGGGGGCTATTTTAGCTAACCTAGAGTCAGAAGGATTAGGAGTTTTACTATTTTTACGTCGTGATGGGACCACTCTTTATCCTGTAGCTGATCTGCCGTTAGCACAAGCTAAATTTCGAGATTATGACATTGATGAGTCCTGGTATGTGATTGATGAACGTCAGAGTCTTTATTTTAAACAGTTGGCAGCTATTTTAGCCAAATTAGGGTTTAATAAGCCAATTCGTCATCTATCTTATGGTTTTGTTAAATTACCAACTGGCCTTATGTCCTCGCGTGAAGGTAATATGGTGACCTATGAAGCCTTACGCGAAGCCTTGCTTACTCAAGAATTACGGGAAGTTAAAGAGCGTCATCCGGAGTGGAGTAAGGAGCAAATTCAGGAGACCGCTTGGCAAGTAGTCGTTGGTGCGCTAAAATTTGAGATGGTTAAAGTAAGTCCGGCTCGACCGATTGTTTTTGATATCCCTCAGGCCCTGAGCTTTGATGGCTATACCGCTGCCTATATTCAGTATGCGGCAGTACGTTTAGCGAGTTTAGAACGGCAAGCCAAATTAAAAGGGAATGGAAGCTCAACTTTAATAGCTCGGCCTAATGAGTTAGAAAAAGCCCTCGCTTTAACCCTGACTCGTTTTAGTGAAATAGTTAGTCAGGCTAGTCAGGCCATGGACCCAGCCATTATAGCTAAATATTTATTTGATTTAGCACAAGAGTTTAATAATTATTACCAAAAAGTAAGAATTATTGGCTCTAGCGAAGAGATGGGAAGGCTAAGGTTGGGAGCTGCTATCCGACAAGTAATCATTAATGGTTTGGCTCTTTTGGGGATTAAAGCCCCTGAAGTAATGTAATCTATGTTAGGTGATCAAATATTAACTGAACTTAGTACTCAAATTAAAGAGGTTGGCAGTGAAGCTGAACTGGCTGCTTTATGGCATAAATATTTAGGTCGAGAGGGGATAATTAAGGCCCAGGTAAAGGCTTTAGCTCAATTACCGCTTGAAGAAAAGCGAGAACAAGGGCCTTTATGGCAACGGATTCAAGAAGAAGCCCAAGCTTTATTTGATACTCGAGCGGCTGAACTTAAGAAGGCCAGCGAAGAGGCAACTTGGCAAGCTGAAGCACAATCTTTAGGTCTTGTACCGGTGAAATTAGGCCATTTACATCCAATTACCCAAACTATTCGTAAACTCAATGAGCTTTTTATTAGTTTAGGTTATAGTATTATGGAAGAGCGGGAAATTGAGACTGATGAATTCTGTTTCCAGCGCCTTAATGTGCCCTTAGATCATCCAGCTCGGGATATGCAGGATACTTTTTATTTAGAAGAGCCTAATATTTTACTGCGTACCCAAACCTCATCAGTTGAGGCGAGGGTGCTGGCTAATTATGCTCCCCCCCTAAAAGTGGTATGTCCGGGTCGAGTTTACCGTAATGAGACGGTTAATAAAAGCAATCATTTTATTTTTCATCATTACCAGGGAGTAGTAGTAATGCCTAAAATAAGTTTGTCCGATTTATTTGGCACTTTTACTGCCCTCTTTCAAGCTATTTATGGTCCAGAGGTAAAGATTCGCTTCCGCAATAAGTATTATCCTGAAGTAGAGCCAGGAGTGGGGCCGGATATGCAGTGTTTTAATTGCGGAGGTAAGGGCTGTTCGGTTTGTAAAGGAGTGGGATGGATAGAAATGGGAGGTGCTGGGTTGATTCATCCAAAAGTTTTAACAATGGCTGGTCTTGATCCGCGGGAGTGGCATGGCTTTGCTTTTGGCCTAGGACTCGATCGTTGGGCTATGGCTAGTTATAATATTACTGATATCCGTACCCTGCTGGGCGGAAATTTAGGCTATAAACCTTACCATCATGAAAATATTATATAGTCAAATTAAACAATTAATTCCTAGTTTAGCCGCAACTCCCGCGGAAATTGGTGAAGCTTTAACTATGACCGGCTTTATGCAGGAAAGTTTGGAGATGGTTAATTATAATGGTCAGCCTGATGTTTTATTGGGTTTTGAAATTAGGCAAAATCGTCCCGATTGTTTATCCGTTATTGGTCTTACTCGAGAAATTGCGGCTTATTTTAATTTGCCATTTAATTTGCCTCCCACTACAGAATTGACGCCAGCGGAAACAGAGGTGCCAATTAGAATAGAAACTTCAGCGGTTCGTCGTCTTAAGGCTGTTAAGCTTCAGAATATTTCAATTAAACCTTCTCCTCAATGGCTTGTTGATTATCTAGCTCTTTATGAAATAAATAGCATTAATTTGCCGGTTGATTTGTCTAATTATGTGATGCTACTTACCGGCTATCCCTCTCATTTAATGGATTATGAGTTACTTGACGGTGACACGGTTTGGTCTATTAACCATCAGTCTCGCGAGATCACTACGCTTGACGGAACTTCTGTAAAACTAAAGGATGAAGAACTGATCATTCACGACCGTCATAGTATTATTGCTTTGGCGGGTATTATTGGCACCGATTATGCTCCCATTACTGAGAAAACCAAAATTATCTTAGCTGAAATGGCACTTTACGATCCAGCTCTAATTCGTCGTAATGTCCGAGCGCTTCACGTGGTTACTGAAGCTAGTAATCGACTGAGTAAAAATCTGAGCCTCGTAGATTTAGATTATGCTTTTAATTTATTAATTAATCTACTTTTAGATCAAACGGGAGGTGAAATAGCCAGTCAGGTGGTGGAAGATTATAAAGAAAAAACCGAAGTAAAGACAATTAAGTTTGAGCCACAACTCGTAAGTGAATTAGGGGGCATAAACATTGAGTTGGCTCAATGTCGGCAGCTGTTAAGTCAGCTAGAATTTACAGTTAATGATGCCCAGTTGCCGTGGGAGGTGACTGTCCCTAGTTACCGTACTGACATAGAGCTTCCTGAGGATGTGGTGGAAGAAGTTTTACGTCTTTACCGTTTTGATAAACTTCCTTCTGTTTTGCCTGCTCTGCCGGCGACATTAGATATAACCCCGCCACTGACTAAAGCTAAAGAGCGATGGCGTGATTGGCTGGCTTTCCAGGGGTGGGATGAGGTTTTGTCCTGGACTATGGTGGGCCTAGAGGATAATGCTTTAACTAATTATTTGCCTTGGGCAATAGCCACAGTACAAAACGCCATCAATGAAGATTATCCAGCTCTGCGGCAGACCATTATTGTTAGCTTAATTAAGCAGGCTCATGAATATGCTAAAGAACAAGTACCGGAGTTAAAGATTTTTGAGTTAGGCAAGGTGTTTGGTAAGGTGGAGAATAGTTACCAAGAAGCTGAACATCTTGGTTGGCTCGTAGGTGGCGGTGATCGAGTAATTGACGATTTACGTCAAACCGTTAGCGGCTTTTTGGCTTATAGTGGAGTGGAACGAGTTTATTTCTATCCGGCTAAAAATATACCAGCCATTGCTAACCCCTACGCTGCCTGGGAAATAATAATTGGGGAAGAGCCTATTGGATTTTTAGCCCAGCTTAAAGAGCATTATAATGATAAGATTATGGCTACGGCCGAGATTGACCTGGAACAGTTAATAAGTTATTTACAGGAGCATAAAATGCCAGCGCCAACCGTAGAGATAACTCAAAAATTAATCACCCTGGATGCTAATCTAGAGGCAGATGACCGTCGAGAATTAGGTATAAAGCTTCAAGATATTGAGGATAAGCTTGGTCGGGAAAGCCTATGGAGTTTAGCGGTTATTGATGAATTTTCTTTGCCTAATGGTCGTTGTCGTTATACTATCCGGGCGGTGTATAAAGAGTTAGATGATCAGTCAGCCAAGAAGCTTCATTTACAAGTGTTTGGGCTTAGCTAGCTTTTAATATGCAGTCTTCTCGGCCACTTAGTAGGTTATACCATTTTTTTCTTAGCCAATTTAAGTCCCCTCAGTTTCTTCGCTATTTTATAGTCGGCTGTAGTGGGGTAGTATTAGATTTAACTACCCTTTATTTATTAAAGACTATTGTTGGTTTAACACCGGTGGTAGCAGTAATAATTAACCAAATAGGCATGGGAGCCTATATTTTTTTACTTAATAAATATTGGGTATTTGGTTCCAGTGGTACTTTTACTCGCCAGGCGACTCGCTATATAATTTTGACCATTGTTAATTATGGTATTGCCATTTTTTGGATGTGGTTTTTTAATGGTTATTTAGGTTTTAATTATCTGTTAATGCGACTGGCTAATATTGCTCTATCTACGGTTTGGAATTTTTTACTTTACCGCTTTTTTGTATACCGCAAATAAGTCTAGTTTAGCGATGATTGACATAATATTTTAGCTATGTTAGATTAGTATTAGTTAGGTAATTTAGCCTAATTTTAAGTTAAAGTAAAAACTATGGAACTTAAAGACAAAGAGTTTTTAGAGTATGTTGTTAAGGCCATCGTCAGCCAGCCCGAAGATGTTGTAGTCGAGCGAACCGTTGACGAGATGGGCGTCCTTTTGACCTTAAAAATTAATCCGGCCGACATGGGTTATGTTATCGGTCGTCGTGGTCAAACGGCGCAGGCCATCCGTACTTTATTAAAGATTGTCGGTGCTAAGAACAATGCCCGGGTCAATCTAAAAATTTATGATCCTAATGCTGGAGAGCGTCCACGTCGTGAACCTCGTCCACAGCGTCCCACCGAAGAAAAAATTGACACTTCTTCGGTAGAGAATCTATCTATCTAAAATTTTTTGTGAGGATAGCAAAAAGGCCGGAATTTTTCCGGTCTTTTTGTTTTTATGATATAATAAGCAAAATAAGATAATTTCTATGTTATTCCAAGTTATTTCTGTTTTGCCCGAAGCTTTTAGTTATTTAGACCAATCTATTTTGGGCCGGGCTCAAGAACAGGGCTATTTTCAAGTAAAAATCCATGATTTACATAATTGGTCATTAAATAAACAGCGGCGAGTGGACGATACTCCTTATGGCGGGGGTCCAGGCATGGTAATGCGGGTAGAACCTATTGCTAGGGCATTAGAAGATATTAAAACTAATTATGCTAAACGCAAGGTTATTTTATTGTCTCCCCGGGGGAATAAATGGACCCAGGCCAAAGCCCGCCGTTATAGTCAGTTAGATGAAGTAGTTTTAATTTGTGGCCGTTATGAAGGAGTTGATGAAAGAGTAGCTTATTTAGTTGATGAACAAATTTCTATTGGTGACTATATTTTAACCGGTGGAGAGTTGGCGGCGATGGTCATTATTGATTCTATTGCCCGTTTATTACCAGGGGTAGTCGGTAATGTGGCCAGTCTTCTAGAAGAATCGCATAGCCACGTTGGTCAATTAGAGTATCCTCAATATACTAAGCCAGAAGTTTTGACCTTAAACGGTCGGGATTATGCTGTCCCAGATATTTTATTATCCGGTAATCATCAGGCTATTGCCCAGTGGCGCCGGGCGCAGATGAGGCTAGGCAAGAATAAAAAGCCGTTAGCTAAATAACTAACGGCTAGATTGTTGTTATGTAATAATTTGTTGTAGACTCTCACCGATTAAGCTCAAACCATCTGGCATTTGAGCAAAGGGAGTGGGGTCTAAGTTTTTTCTCCAAAAGCTCTGTTGATCCGCAGTTTCTTTCATGGCTGTTTGGAGCGCCTTATCCCATCCAGCCCGGAGCGGAGCTCTCAAGCCCATTAATTTTTTAATGGCCAATTCAATAGTAATATTGTCAGCATTAGGTGCTACCCTTTGTAACCAATTCCTTATATTGGTCTCATTTTCTTCTAAGCTGTCTGAGAGTAGGCAGTAATTTCTTCTGAAACTAGTAATGATGTTTTGCGCCCAGCTTAGATGTTCTTGGATGAGAAAATGAGAAAGGGGAAAGTCTGGGGTCTTGACCCAATGCCAGGTTTGGTCAGCGATCCACTGCCACCACACCCAGAATTGATTCAGCTCATCTTTAGACATAAGCCATGCACCAGGAGTAGTAGGACTCAGTCTTTCCAGAAGTTTAGCCTCTGCCGCCAAGCAGTCGGCCCAGTTATTGGATTTTTTTATTTCCCAGACCACTTCCGGGTATTGAGTAGAAAATCCAATTTCGCCTAGACATAGTAACAGCTTTTCTTTGGTGATAAATGATTCCGCAAACTTGATGAGGCCAGTTATTTTTTCTATATTAGATGGTGCGGTTTCATTTTCGGCCACCAAATAACTATTTATTATAATTCTGGCCAACCTATTGGGGTCCTGAGGTTGGTAGTGATGTAGGCTGCACCATTCCAGGATGGGTGCTAGCCAGTTAGTAAATGTAATGATTGGATAGAAATACTTTGTTTCTTCCATTTTTGCCTCCTCTTATTTTTTAAGGTGCTTGTTGTACCTCGGGAGAGACTTGAACTCTCATGAGATTGCTCTCACACGATTTTGAGTCGTGCGCGTCTACCAGTTCCGCCACCGAGGCTCGGCCAATTATTATAGGCGAGAGAAATAAAATTGTCAAAAAAACAGCAATTCGCTATAATATCTAAGTAATAATCCCCCATGTCTAAAATCATTGCCATTGTCAATCAAAAAGGTGGAGTAGGTAAAACTACCACTGCGGTTAACCTAGCTGCCTATTTAGCTAAAATGGGCCGTCGGGTTTTACTTATAGATATTGATCCTCAGGGTAATGCTACCTCTGGCTCTGGGTTTTTACCAGCTGAGTTATCATCAGGTATTTATGAGGCTTTGATTGGTCAGCGATCCATGGCCGACATTATTGTTAATTCACCCAATGGTTATTTACTGGCTCCGTCCACCATTAATTTAGCTGGAGCTAGTGTTGAGCTGGTTAATCTAGAGGAACGTGAATTTAAGCTAGCTCAGGCTCTAGACTCAGTGCAAGCTGATTTTGATTATATTATTATTGACGGTCCACCGTCTCTAGGGTTATTGACTATTAATAGTTTAGTAGCGGCGACACATCTTTTAATTCCCGTGCAAGCAGAATATTATGCCCTAGAAGGCTTAAAGCAATTGTTAGATACAATTGGCTTGATTCAGGCCCACCTTAAGCCTAATTTGGGTATTTTGGGGGCAGTAGTAACTATGTATGATCAGCGTAACCGTTTAGCGCGGGCGGTGCTTAAGGAGGTAGAACAGTTTTTTCCTAATCACGTTTTTAAAACCATTATTCCTCGCAATGTCCGTCTAGCTGAAGCCCCTAGTTATGGTCGGTCGATTGTTGATTATGATAAGCACTCAACCGGCAGTCGGGCTTATGAGGCTTTGGCTAAAGAAATTTTAGCCCTAAAATAATAATAATAATTGCCATATGTCATCATCAGGATTAGGTCGAGGTTTAGAATCCCTTTTAACTAGTAATCCAGCAGCTACTCCAATAGATAGTGAGCGGATTACTTATTTAGCCGTTGATTTAATTGAATTTAATCCCCGGCAACCGCGAGAGAATTTTTCAGCCGAGAGTCTTCAAGAGTTAGCTAATTCTATTAAAAAATGTGGTATTCTCCAGCCCCTAATTGTCGCTAAAACTGCTGTGGGTTATGAACTTATTGCCGGAGAACGTCGTCTTAAAGCCGCTAAACTGGCTGGTCTTAAACAAGTGCCAGTTATTATCCGTTCAGCCGACGAAGAAGAAAAATTAATTTTAGCTTTAATTGAAAATATTCAGCGAGAAAATCTTAATCCCCTAGAAGAGGCTAGGGCCTATCGTCAGTTACTAGATGAGTTTCATTTAACTCAAGATGAACTAGCTAAAAGTTTGGGCAAGGGCCGTTCCACTATTAGTAATATATTGCGGCTTCTAAATTTACCATCTAAGGTCAAGGAAGCTCTGCGAGCTGGGCAAATTAGTGTGGGTCAGGCTAAAGTTTTGGCCGGACTGGAACCAAGTAAGCAGATTGAGGCTTTTTCTCGCATGGCCTCTAAAAATAAACGTATAACAGTCGCTGAGACAACTAAATCCGTTCGACATTTACAGGGTTTGGCATCTTCCTCAGATAATATTCCTAAGAATAATGACCGCGGCCGAGAGTTTCTTCTGCAGGAATTTTTGCAAGCTAAAGTTAAGATTGTGCGTGAAGAGCACGGTGGCGAGATTAGAATTAAGTTTAATAATGACGATGACCTTTTAAGATTAATGGACCGTATTCGTCATTCATGAAAGAAATCAACAGTAACTATTTCTGGATAATTATTAAAACGGCAATTAATAAAGCTATTGCCAAGGCCACGGCTAATAATGAGGTAGCTATTAGCTATAGCAAAAATACCCTCATCATATTGGGCTAGCAATGGTTGATTAGGCACATAGATGGCTCCAATTAAGGGAAGACGAATTTGACCTCCATGGGTGTGGCCAGAAAGAATAATGAGGGGGTTGGCTAATAGATATTGAGGCCATAATTCTGGCCGGTGGGCTAAGATAAGGCGGGGAGAGGTAGAGTTAAAATCAGGCGAGGTCATTATTTTATTTAATGTTTGAGCTGTTAGTTGCGTTTGAGTTTTATAGCTAAGCGGCCAGCCCCAGGCCGCTGGATCATCTAAGCCGATGATAGTTATTGGTATGCCTTTGTCATTAATAGTAATTACTTCATTGCGAATGACTTGAGCTCCGGCCTCTTCCACCAATTGGATTAGTTTTATATAATCATCGTTGGCGAATTCATGATTGCCAAGGACTATATAAACTGGGGCGATAGAGGATAAATCTTTTACTAGTCTAAGGTTGTTAGGAATATTGGTTTTATCACCATCAAATAAATCACCAGTAATGACAATAATATTGGGCTGAAGTTTTTGGACGGCGTTTATTATTTTATTATTGCCTGGTCCGTCAGTAGCTTGGTTATGGAGATCTGCTAGCTGGACTAAACGCCAGCCATTTAGCTCAGCTGACCAGCGCGGGTCGCTGATTTTATAATTAGTGACTACGAGGTGTCGGTTATAATAACCAATGACTATAATAAGGATTACCGCGAGTAGCCATAATAGCCACCAGCTTAATTTTCTTCTCATCATATTGTGCTATAATAACATAAATTGGAAGTGATTTATAGTTTATGGTTTAACTATCTTTAATCTTAAAGGTTATTTAATCTGATATTATGTTTAAAGGATGGCGGCAGCTTGAGACATGGCAGAAAATTCTTTGGTTAGGTCTAATTGTGGTCTGGCTTGTCTTATTATATTTAGCCATAAGGCCAACAGGAGTAGCAATTTACAGGGTTAATGATTGGTCTGGTACTTATTTCCTTCATAAATTTGGACCTCCTGAAAGATGGGCTACTTCTAGTGGGGGACTAGTAATGATTGGTGAGCCAGGCTATTTTTATGTAAGGCCGACGCGGCGGTTTAATCAAGCAGAGATAACAATTAAATGGCGGAAATCTAGTGATGTTCCCTTGGAGGTAGGGGTATTGGTAGATCGGGCTCATTGGCAATATATTACCAAGCCTCTTAATAATCCTGTCCTTAATAATTTACATTGGCCTTCTTTAATGAATGGATCTTATTGTCTTTGGCAGAGAAAACCAGTATATTCCAGCTGGCAAGACTTTATTAATAATCCCCCACCAGCTTCACAGTTGGCTCTTTATAATTTTTCCTGGCCATTAGCCATAACGCCGATATTAGACAATTATCAGGCTAAGGCTAATTGGCAGACATTGCCTGGTAAGTGGCGTGGTAGTCAGCATTTAATTGTTTATGTTGGGCCAGGGGAAAGTTTGGCTTGGCGTTTAACGGCAGTTAGCGACAGTGTTAAGCCGCTTACAGCCGATGAAAGAGAGATAGAAGTTAATATTTATGGTCCTGACAGCACGAGGATACAATCGTCGCGTTTTTCTTTAGAGCAAGAACAGGTAAGCCAAGAAATAATTATTCCTTCTAAGGTAGCTGCGGTTTATAACATAGAAATTAAGGCTAGCTCTAAAATTTTATTTACTTTAGCCACCAAGCAATCTATTTTTAGTTGGCAAAATCAGGTATGGCCTGTCTTTAGCCCAGATTTTTCTTGGCAGATGTGGACTGATGTTCCTGAACTTACAGCTCAAACTATTCAACCAACTAGTTGCGAGACTATTAATGTCGGCAGCCAGTCTCTAACTATTGATAGTACTTATAAACAATATCATATAATTACTGAGGATCCTGTTACTGAGATAAAGGGGCGGGGCGGGGATATTCAGTTTAGTGGTAATGGTGTTTTTTCCTTGTCGTCGGAAGTATTTAATCCCTATCCACGTCGGGTAGATCGTTTTTTAGATAAGGACCCAGATATTAATTTTGTAGCCGCTAATTATGAAATGCCAAGTTGTAATGAGCAAATTTGTAAGGCTTCAGCCGTTTTACCGCTTAAGGAGGCTTTTTGGCAACCTAATGATGGCTACCAGTTTATTATTGCGGTTAGCGGTGGACAGCTATCTACTTCTTCGCCCTTGACTATTGAAGAAATTCAGGTTAAATTAATCGGTTCTAATTTATGGCAAGCCATAGAGCATAAACTACAGTTTTTATGGTTAAAATTAACAAGATAATATGAAATTTAAGTGGCAAAGCTGTCTTAAATTGAATGATTTTTTCTATAATTGGCTTTTAGTTGGTCTGGTACTTTTTCTGGTTTCTGAGGCTATCTTACCTGGTTTTGTCCAGCCATATATTAATCTTAATTTGTGGTTGCTTTTTTGGGCAACCAGTGCTATTCTGGAAATGCTTTTGGTTAATAAATAATAATTTTTGTGGTTTATGATTCAAGGTGTTGTTATTAAGCATCTTACGCCGCATGAAGATGAGCGAGGTTGGCTTATAGAGATTTATCGTGATGATGAAGATCATTACCAACCAGTCATGGGTTATGTTAGTGTTACTCATCCCGGGGTAGCCCGTGGACCGCATGAGCATAAGTATCAATCAGATTGTTTTGTGTTTGTGGGGCCGGGTGATTTTGAGTTTCATGTATGGGATCGGCGAGAAAATAGCTCTACCAAAGGTCAATATATGAAAGAAATAGTAGGTCAAAGTAATCCCGTAATGATAATTGTGCCGCCGGGAGTAGTTCACGGCTACAAAGCCATTGGTGACCATGATGCCTGGTCTATTAATTTACCAGATAAATTATATCGTGGGACTAATAAAGTTGAGGAGGTAGATGAAATTCGTTGGGAGCAAATAATGTCTTTTTTAATGATGGGTCAAGATAATAAATAAATTAGCCATTTTTTAAATTAGTTTTTATGAAATTATTAGTAACGGGTGGGGCAGGATTTATTGGCTCCAACTTCATTCATTACTGGTTAAAAAAGCATCCAGCTGATGAGATTATTAATTTAGACCTTCTTACTTATGCTGGCAATTTAGCTAATTTGGCGGACGTCGCTGACCAGAAGAATTATCGATTTGTTAAGGGTGATATTGCTTCTTATGAAGTAGTTGATGAATTAGTGGGTCAAGTAGACTGCATAGTGAATTTTGCTGCCGAAACTCACGTGGATCGTTCTATTAATAATGGTTTGGTTTTTGTGAAGACCAATACTGAGGGTACGGCTAATTTGCTAGAAGCTGCGCGCCAGCACGGCGGAGTAAGATTTCATCAAGTGTCCACCGATGAAGTTTATGGGGATTTAGGTCCTAATGATCCTAAATTTAATGAATTATCTCCTTATCGTCCTAGTAGTCCTTATAGTGCTTCTAAGGCAGCGGCTGACCATTTAACGAGAGCTTACTATCGTACTTATAATTTGCCAATCACTATTTCTAATTGTTCTAATAATTATGGGCCTTATCAATATCCAGAAAAATTTATTCCTTTATTTATTACTAACTTAATTGAAGATCGCAAAGTACCCCTCTATGGTCAAGGTACTAATATTCGTGACTGGATTCACGTTGATGATCATAATGCCGGGCTAGAAGCTATTTTACTGCATGGCCGTATTGGAGAGACTTATTGTCTGGGTGGCAATCATGAGGTTAGCAATATAGAGTTAGCTAAAGAAATTATTAGACTTTTGGGTAAAGATGAATCTTATATTGAATTGGTAACTGACCGGCCAGGGCATGACTGGCGTTATAGTATAGATTTTCATAAAGCCAAAGAAGAATTAGGCTGGGAGCCTCGGATTGATTTTGCTTCTGGTCTTAAAGACACAGTAGAATGGTATAAAACACATGAAGCCTGGTGGCGTCCACTTAAGGCGAGAATATGAAGGTTTTAGTTTTGGGTGGACAGGGTAATTTAGGTACTCAACTAACACAAAGTGGCTCATCTTGGGGCTATGAAATTATTAGTTGGGATCGTGAGGATGTTGATTTAAGTAATTGGCCACTTACTCAAGCCAGACTAGATTCACTTTCTAACCTTGAGATAGTAATTAATGCCGCCGCCTATAACGCTGTTGATGCTGCCGAGACTGAACCGGGAAAAACCATGGCCGATATTTTAAATCATCAGCTAGTAGCTAATTTAGCTTATTGGTGTCGGGAGCGGGGTTTAACTTTAGTTCATTATTCTAGTGATTATGTATTTGGTGGTGATAAACCTGGGGGTTACCACGAAGCTGATGAGCCTCAACCTATTAACGAATATGGTAGGAGTAAACGAGCTGGTGAGGAATCCCTAATTGCTGAAGGAGAACAAGGTTTAAGCTATTATCTTATTCGGACTTCTAAATTATTTGGACCGCGTGGTCTTAGTCCTAATGCTAAACCTAGTTTTTTTGATATTATGTTTCAACTAGCCGCTACTTCCCCTGAGCTTAAAGGTGTAGATGCCGAAGTAAGCTGTTTTACTTATACTCCAGATTTAGCTCAAGCTACTTGGCAATTATTAGCTTCCCGCCCAGCTAGCGGGATTTATCATATAGTAAATAGTGAACCGACTACGTGGTACGGTGCTTTACAAAAATTAGGTGAATTAGCCCATTTAACTTTACCCATCAAAGCAATTAGTAGTGCTGATTTGCCTCGACCAGCAGCTCGGCCACAGTATTCTACATTGTTAATGACTAAACTGTCGGGACTGCGACCCTATTATGAGGCTCTGGCCGAATATTTAAGTCAATTATCTAAAAATTAATTTTATGCGTGGTATTATTTTATCTGGCGGGAGTGCTACTCGTCTAAGACCCTGCACTAAAGTAACTTCTAAACAACTATTGCCAATTTATAATCGGCCAATGATTTATTATCCGCTTAACACTTTAATTAAAGCTGGAATTAAGGAAATTTTAATTATCGTTTCCCCCGAAAGAGCCGGTGATTATCTTAATTTATTGGGCAGTGGTCGGCAATTTGGGGTTAAATTAACTTATGAGATTCAAGATAAGCCACGGGGTTTAGCTGAGGCCTTTATTATTGGGGAAAATTTTATTGATGAAGAGAGCGTTACTATGATTTTAGGTGATAATATCTTTGAGGATGATTTTACTGATGATATTAATAATTTTAAGGGTGGTGCTAAAATTTTTGCTAAGAAAGTTAAAGACCCGGAACGTTTTGGAGTCGTGGAAGTTAATAATAAAATGGAAGCTTTGTCTATTGAAGAAAAGCCACTTCAGCCTAAGAGCAATTTAGCCATTACTGGTTTATATATTTATGACCATCGGGTTATAAATGTGGCTAAAAAACTGAAGCCCAGTGTACGTGGTGAATTGGAAATCGTTGATTTACATAACTGGTATTTAGCACGTCATGAGCTAGAGGTAAGTTTAGTGCGGGGAGCTTGGATTGATGCTGGTACTTTTGATAGTCTCCTAGATGCTCAAATTTTAGCTAGAGACCGCCTGCAAAATAAGCTCATTATCTAATAGGGACAAAGGTTTATTTATGAATACCCGAATTATTGCGACTATTGGCCCAAGTTCTTGGGACTATAATGTTCTTAAAAGTCTTATTCGCAATGGTGCCGATATTGTACGGCTTAATTTTTCTCATGCAGATATTAAGCAGTTGGTTGATTTAAAAAAGAATTTGAAAAAGATTAAACAGGAAACTGGCCGTCAAGCTTTAATTATGCAGGATTTACAGGGGCCACGTTTAAGAATTGGTCAGCTGGACCAAGAAATTGAGCTCATTGATGGAGAAGTTTATACTTTTACGGCTGGCCCCTCCAGTGTAGCTAATCGGGAAATTCAGATTGATGACCCTGATTTATACAAAGATCTCAAGGGCGGGGATTTGTTTTTTTTATCTAACGGTGAATTAGAACTTAAAGTGGTTAGTATTAAAGATAAGAAAATCTATGCTCGTGTAGAGCGAGGTGGTCTATTGTTATCTCATAAAGGCATTAATTTGCCTAATACTCGTTTAAGGCGTGGTGGATTAACTCCTAAAGATATTACTGATGTGGAAGCGGCTCTTAAGTGTGGGGGTATAGATTATATTGCTCTGTCTTTTGTCCAGAGTGCGACTGAATTGCGGAAGCTACGGAAAATTATCGCTGGCCGTCCTATTAAAATTATTGCTAAGATTGAGCGCGCTGTAGCCCTAGAAAACATCGATGAAATTATTAAAGAATCAGATGGTATTATGGTTGCTCGAGGAGACCTTGGTATTGAAGTACCCCTAGAAGATTTACCTATTATTCAGAAGAATTTAATTCGCCATGCTCATTGGCATGGCCAGCCAGCCATTATTGCTACTCAAATGATGACCTCAATGATCGACCATCCCCGGCCGACTAGAGCAGAAGTCAGTGATATTGCCAATGCTGTTCTAGATGATGCTGACGGTTTATTGCTTTCTGACGAAACAGCGGTGGGACAGTATCCAGCTCGAGCCGTAGCTATTATGGAAAAAATTATTCGGCGGACCGAAAAATATTTAAATAATAAAAATTATTTTGATGACGAGATGGTTGCCTTTTATCGTCATCCATAATAATATGGCCCGGGGTTCACGAGTTTATGTTGCTTTTTTGGGCTATGGCCAGTCCACAGCTAAATATTTACCTAAATTTTTAGATAGTTTGAGACAGCAAACTTTTACAGATATAGAAATTATTGCCGGAGACAATACACCATCTCTTGATGATAATCCTAATGAATTAATTATTAAGAATTATCCAGCTATCCGCTATTATCCCTTTGGGGCTAATTTGGGGTTTGCTAAAGGATATAATCGACTGTTTAAACTAGCGATGGAAGAGGAGGCTGATTACTTTTTAGTTATTAATCCTGATACTTTACTACAGCCAAAGGTTATTGAGTGTCTAGTAAATTATCTTGATGAACATAGCGAGGTAGGTGCAGCTATGCCTAAAATTTTACGGTGGGATTTTCAGGGTCAACATTTAACTCAGGAGATAGATAGTCTAGGATTAGCCCTAACTAAGGGCGGATCTTTTTATGATATTGGCCAGGGTCAGCTTAGTGGTAGAGAATTAAACTATACTCATTCTGTTTTTGGTTTTACGGGGGCTGGTGTTTTACTCCGGCTGTCAGCTTTAAGGTCGGTTGCTTTTGATAATGGTCAATATTTAGAATATTTTGATGAGCTAATGTTTATGTACAAGGAAGATTGTGATTTGTCTTATCGTTTGCGTTTGGCCAACTGGGACATTGTGCTAGTGCCTGAGGCCGTAATTTATCATGACCGTACTGCCGTCAAAGCTAGGGGTGGGTGGAAAAGTCAGTGGAAAGAACGTCGCCAATCTAGTAAACTAATTAGGCGGTGGTCCTATCATAACCAGTTAGTTATTTTTTTGAAATATTGGTCTTTACCTAAGAAGCTATCCACTCGATTGAAAGAAGTAAACTATCAATTAAAAAGATTGGCTGTGGCGGTAATGCTGGAGCCTTTTACTTTATCTGTCTGGAAAGCAATTTTTAAGGAAAGGGCTGCTATTATTGCCCGGCGACGAGCTTTAAATATTAAAATTAATCCATTATCGCTAGAAAAATGGCGTTATTAAGCAATAATTTATGTTAGATTTAGCTATTGTCATTGTTTCGTGGAAAGTTAAAGATAAACTGGCGGCTAATCTTAAAGAACTTTTAGCTAGTCAAGGTAATTTTAATTTCGAAGTCTGGGTAGTGGATAATAATTCAGGTGATGGCACAGTGGAGATGATTAAACATGATTTTCCTCAGGTTCATCTGATTGCCAATCCAGATAATCGTGGGTTTGCTAGAGCGAATAATCAGGCCATAAGAGAGATCAGGGCTCGTTATGTTTTACTTCTTAATCCTGATATGTTAGTTCGGCCGGATACCTTAGCCAATATGTTGGCGTGGTGTGATGCTAATCCGCAAGCCACAGTGACTGGTTGTCATTTAGTAACAGAAAACGGTGAAACTTTATTACATGTTCGCCGTTTTCCGACTATTTGGGACCAGTTGGCGATTGTTTTAAAATTGCCCCATCTTTTTCCTCATGTTCTGGATCATTATTTAAGAACTGATTTTGATTACACTCAGGCCGCGCCAGTTGATTCGGTGCGGGGTGGCTTTTTTTGGATTAGGGCTGACCGTGAGGGTCGGGTGCCTCTTTTTGATGAGCGGTATTTTTTATGGTTTGAAGAAGTAGATTATTGCCGGCAGGTTAAATTAAATGGTGGCCAAGTATGGTATACTCCAGTTGCTACCTGTGTAGATTATGTGGGTCAAAGTTTTAAGCAAGTGGGTCGTGGTCAGGCACAGACTTATTTTCGCGAAAGTATGATTAAATATTTTGCTAAATGGGAACCACGGTGGCAGTCACGACTCTTAAAATTAGCTTGGCCCATTGGTATTTTTATGGCTGTCTTAGGAGAAAAATTAAACTGGCATCGGCCGGCTAAAACTTAAATCTATGATGAATTACAAAATAGCCATTATTATTATTAATTATAAAGACTACGCTAATAAATATTTAGCTGATTGCTGGGAGAGTTTATCGCGACTTAATCTAATTACCCCTGACTGGCAAATTGAAGCAACAACCTTTATTGTGGATAATCAATCTGATGAGGCAAGTTATACCACCCTGCAAACTATGGCGCCGACCGCTTATATTATCCGCAATACCAATAATGATGGATTTGCCAAAGGCAATAATGATGCCTTAGCTTTAGCAATGTCTTGGGGGTATGATTTTGGTTGGGTACTTAATATGGACACTATAGTGGAACCAGATAGCTTGATAGAATTAGTAAAATTAATGATTAGTCATCCTAAAATTGGAGGTGCTCAATCACTTCTAAAATGGTGGCCAGATAAAGATTTAGTCAATAGTTTAGGCAATGTAACCCACTTTCTTGGCTATGGTTATTGTAATGGCTATAAGAAAAGAGTAGCTGAACTCAATTTAGATGAACTTAATGGCCAGCCTATTTCTTATCCTTCCGGCGCTTCGGTATTATTTCGTCTGTCAGCTCTCCGGCAGGTTGGGCTTTTTGATGAAACTTTCTGGATGTATAATGAGGACCAAGATTTAGGGTGGCGTTTATGGCTCGCCGGCTGGGAGTGTCGATTAGCGGCTTATTCCATGGTTTATCATAAGTATGAATTTAGCCGAAGCGTCAGTAAATATTATTGGCTAGACCGTAATCGTTTACTTTCAGCCTGGAAAAATTATCATTTCTTGACCTTACTTGTTTTACTGCCAGCTTTATTATTAAGCGAAATTGTTTTAGTTGTCGTTTATTGCTGTAGCGGCCGATTAATTTATAAACTGAAAGCCTGGTGGCATTTTTGCAATCCACTTCATTGGCCGAGCCTTTTCAAAGCGCGAATTCGAAGTCAACGTTTACGCCAGGTGAGAGACCATCTTGTTATTAAGACTTTTAGTGGTCGTATTTTGTTTCAAGAAGTTGATTCCCCTTTAGTTAGGGTAGGTAACTGGGGTCTTAATCTTTATTGGCAGATTATTAAACTGATTATTATTTGGTAGCTATGGATATTAGTATTGTCATTGTTAGTTATCATAGCCAGGCGGTAATTTATCGCTCTTTAGAGTCACTTAGAAAGACTGAGTGGCATGATTTAGAATATGAAATTTTTGTAGTAGATAATGCTACTGAAGCTGATTTGGCCCAGGAGTTAGCGACTCATTGGCCAGAGGTTCATTATATCCCTAGTAACAATATTGGTTATGCGGCTGGTAATAATCTAGCCTTGCGTCAAGCCAGCGGTAAATACTTTGTGGTTATGAATCCAGATACTGCGGTAGAGCCAAATTCTATTTGGGAGCTTTATAATTTTATGGAGCATCATCCTCAAGTCGGGATGGTGGGACCACGGCAATATAATCCTGATGGTGACAGGCAGGAATCTTGTTATCGCTGGCATCGCCTTTATACTCCTTTTTGCCGTCGCTCTCCCCGGCTAGCTAAGTTCTCATGGGCTCAGAAAGAATTGCGCCGTTTTCTCTTGGCTGATGTTGATTTAAATCAATTTTGTCCGGTAGATTGGCTACTAGGGTCTTTTTTATTTATTCGGACAACGGCGATGCGCCAGGTTGGTTATTTTGATGAACGTTACCGATTATATTTTGATGACACCGACTTAAGTCGGAAAATGTGGCGTCATGGCTGGCAGGTGGTTTACTATCCTGAAGTAGCTATTCTCCATGATCATCAACGAGCGAGTGCTCAGATGCCGTGGTATAAGATATTAAGAAGCTGGGCCGGGCGTCAACATGTGCTCTCTTGGTTTAAATATCTTCTTAAATGGGGACCGGGAGGTAAATCTCATGTACCTCGCGGTAAAAATATCTAAAAAATATGCGACAAATTACTAAAGCTATTTTGCCAGTAGCCGGTTTTGGTACTAGGTTTTTGCCGGCCACTAAGGCTCAACCCAAGGAAATGTTGCCCATCGTAGATAAACCGGCTATTCAATATATTGTTGAAGATGCAGTTTCTGCCGGTATTAAAGAGATCATTTTTGTTACTGGGCGAGGAAAACGAGCCATTGAAGATCATTTTGATTATTCTTTTGAGCTGGATAAGATTTTAGTAGAGAAAAATAAATTAGAATTAGTAAAAGAGGTACGGCGTATTTCCGAATTAGCTAAATTTTCTTATGTTCGTCAGCCCCTACCCCTAGGTGATGGCCACGCCTTGGCTTGTGCGGCTCATCTAATATATGATGAGCCAGTGCTAGTTATGTTTGGTGATACTCTATACGATGCCAAAGAGGGTCCAGCTAGCCAAATTTTAAAAACTTTTGCTAAATATGGTGATCCAGTTATTGGTCTTTCGGCAGTACCACGCAACGAGGTTAGTAAATTTGGAGTGATTGATGGAGTGGCCGTAGGTGAGCGAACCTATGAAATTAAACGTTTTATAGAAAAACCATCGCCTAGCGAAGCGCCCTCTAATTTAGTAGCAGTGGGCATTTATGTCCTTACGCCGGAAGTTTTATCTTGGCTTACCACCATGAAACCTGGACCAAACGGTGAATTACGGTTGGCCGACGCTTTTCAGCAAATGTTGGCCCATGACCGTCCTATTTATGGGCAAGAGTTCAATGGCACTTGGCTTGACACTGGTGATAAACTAAGTTTCATTAAGGCCACTATTCAACTAGGTTTGAAAAATGAAGAAATTGGTCCTGAGCTAAAGAAATTTATTAGGACATTATCTTTATAATTCTAAAGAAAATAAGCCGGTGGTTGAACCAATTTGGGCGTAGAAATATAAAGTATTAGCTTTTTTATCAAGACTGCCTGCTCCTAGATGGTCGGTATGAGCAATCTCCCACATAAGATGAGGCTGGTCATTATTTACTTCTATAATTTTCCAACCACTATCTTGACCGAAGATTAAATAATTAGACGTATTGGGTAGACAGATCAGCTGAGTAATCGGTTGGCTAAAGCGACCTAAAAGTTCGGTTTTTGCTTCATCAGGATTGGCTAGCCATAATTCAAATTGATTACTAAAGGCAATTTTACCGTTGGGTAAGGGGCAGGCTAATTTAATTGAGGTAGTATCTAGCCAATTTTTAGCTAGTTTTTCTTGATCTATTAAAGCGCTGATTGTTGTGGTAGTTAGATTTTTAGTTGCTAAATTAAGTTGATGATTATCTAATGTGGCGCTAGTGAGGGTAGTAGAGGGTGTGAGAGTAGCCAATAGTTGTGGTTTGGATTCTTTAAATAGGCGGATATCTTTAACTATAGTTGTCTGGGCTGGCCAAACACTTAAAGTTTTATGCCACTCATAATAATTAGGTAAACTTAGACTTACATTATAATTGCCGGGTCTTAGACTTTTTAATTTAACTGGAGTAACTATTTTTTTGGGTTTCCCCCACCAGGCCTTAAGTTCGTTAATATTTACTGAGGCATTACTGGGTTCGCTTTTAATTTCTAATAGTCCAGTTCGTTCTAATTTCCAGGAATGCCAATTAAAGCGGTAACCATTGGCATAGATGAGAATGGGCGGGGTAATAAGAAAAAAGAGGAGGATAAATATTTTAGACAGCCACCAGCGTTGTCTGGGCGACATATTAGTCAATTTTATGAATATTGGCACCAATAGTTTGCAGTCGTTCAGCTATAGCTTCATAGCCACGTTCAATCTGGTAAATATTATCTATTTCTGTTGTTCCGTCGGCAATTAAGGCGGCAATGACCATGGCCATACCAGCCCGAAGATCAGGAGAAGTTAGTTTGCGGCCATGGAGGGGGGTGGGCCCGTTAACTACTACTCGATGGGGGTCACACATAATGATGTTGGCTCCCATTTGAGTAAGCATATCAGTAAAGAGAAGACGGCGGTCATAAATAGTCTCATGAATAATGCTTAAGCCGTGAGCTTGGGTCATTAAGACAGTGTAGGGCGATTGAAGGTCAGTAGGAAAGCCTGGATATTCATGGGTTTTAATATTATAGGCGGTAATTTTAGGACTAGGTAGTATTTTAAGCCAGTCTTGGCCTTGTTCAAAATGGACACCTATTTTATGAAAGATATTTAGTAAAATAGCTATATGGTCAGGGTTACAATTAGTAATTAATAGTTCTGCTTGGCTTACGGCCGCTAAGATGGCAAAGGTACCAGCTTCAATGCGGTCAGGAATAACCGTGAAATGACCACCCCTAATATAGTTTGTGCCCTCAATTGTTATGGTCGGAGTACCAGCTCCAGAAATTTTAGCTCCTTGGGCATTGAGATAATCGGCCAGAGCCACAATTTCTGGTTCCATAGCACAATTTTTTAAGGTAGTTTGTCCTTGAGCCAAGGTGGCGGTCATCATTAGAGCTTCTGTGCCGGTAACACTTACTGTTGTAAAAAAGTATTCGGCTCCTTTAAGTTTTTTAGCGCTTAGATGATAATAATTATTGGTAATATGAATAGTCGCCCCAAGAGCAGCAAAACCTTCCAAAAATAAGTCAATTGGTCTTATGCCTGCTCCAATAACACAACCACCAGGATGAGGGAAGCTAACTTCGCCGGAGCGAGCCAAGATGGGACCGACAAACATAATTGAGGCCCTAAATTTATTAGCTAGCTCTGAAGGGATGCTGGTACTGTGGATATTTTTAGTGCAAATGGAACATTGATGAGGGTCTTGGCGGTTTATTTGTCCGCCTATGGCCTTAATAATTTCTAGAGAGCGGTTAATATCTTCAATATCTGGCAAATTATTAATGGTAATACTTTCTTCGGAGAGTAGACTAGCAGGGATAATTTTGAGGGCTGAATTTTTAGCCCCATTAACCTTAATCTGTCCTTTAAGCGGTGCTTGGCCTTGAATTATAAACTTACTCATAATAATAGGTTTAATTATTTATTAATTACTATCATAGACTACTTTGTCGATTCTTTCAACTTGTGCTACACTAGATAAAACTAAAAATATTTATATATGAGTTCATCGTCTACCTCACGGCGCAAATGGCGCTGGTTATTAGTTCTTTTTCTATTCCTTATAGCTCTAGCTATCGGTTTTTGGAGTGGGATTCTTTATGACGAGAAAGCACAAATAGTCCGCCGTTTATCTGACCCTCAGATAGTATTTTTGGGAAAAGTTACTGGATTATATAATTCTGACACAGGAGGACGTTTATCTTCTGATCTTAATTTTGATTTATTTTGGCAGACCTGGGATATGATTAAGAGTAATTATGTGGATCATGACCAGCTAACAGATAAACAAATGTTTTATGGAGCCCTTAAGGGTTTAGTTGGTTCAACCAAAGATCCTTATACGGTTTTTATGGATCCAGAGGATGCCAAGATGTTTAACGAGGATTTAGCTGGTAGTTTTAGTGGTATTGGGGCTGAGGTTGGTTTGCGCAATGATGTTATTACTATTATTGCTCCTTTAGCTGATACACCAGCTGAGCGTGCTGGTCTTAGAGCAGGGGATAAAGTTTATGCTATTGATCAACAATCTACGGCCGGTCTGACTGTTGATGAGGCTGTTAAAAAAATTCGCGGTCCCAAGGGGACATCAGTAACCCTAACTATTGGCCGGGGTGATGCTAAACTGCAGGATATTACTATTGTGCGTGATAATATTGTAGTTAAAAGTCTTGATTATTCGTATGATTCAGCGACCGGTATTTATACTATTACTATTAGTAATTTTAATGCCGATACCGAGGCACTTTTTGCCACAGCCGTTGAAGACATTAAGGTTAAAAAACCCAAGGGACTTATTCTCGATTTGCGTAATAACCCTGGCGGCTATCTAGATACCGCTGTAGCCATTGCTAGTTATTGGATAGAAAGTGGAGTAGTTGTTAGTGAACAATCGGCTACTAAGCCGCCACGCCAGCACCTGGCTCGTGGCCTTGCTCCACTAAGTAATTTACCGACCGTAGTTTTAATTAATCAAGGCAGTGCTTCAGCCTCTGAGATTGTGGCCGGTGCTTTAATGGATTATGGCCAGGCAACAACTATTGGTAAGACTACCTATGGTAAGGGATCAGTACAAATGGTCAATGACTTACCAGATGGTTCAATGGTTAAAATAACTACTGCCAAATGGTTAACACCAAGTGGTACCTCCATTAATGATAAGGGTATTACTCCCAATATTGAAGTTGATTTTACTGAGGAAGACTTTAATGCTAATCGTGATCCGCAAATGGAGAAAGCCAGGGAGTTTTTATTGGAGAAATTTAAGTCTAATAATGAATAAACAAAAATACCACCTTAATAGGTGGTATTTTATATTTTGGTATTTATTCAACATGGACAATTTTAGTCACTTTAAGCTGATTGTCGAAACGACGTATTTTTTTGGTCTGCATTTTAACCTGACCGTTTTTAGTAGCAAATAGGGTATAATCATGGCCGACAGCTACGTTTTTACCAGCTCGATATTTAGTACCACGTTGACGGACAATAATTGCACCGGCCTTAGCTGTTTGGCCGTCTTGTAATTTAATACCTAATCGTTTACTTTGAGAATCACGTCCTAGTGAGGTGGAACCTCCCGCTTTTTTGTGTGCCATATAGATTGAATTAAGTTTGTTTAGCCAATATAACAGAGTATAAAGAGCTTGTCAATTAATCTACTACTTAGTATAATAATAGTAATTTTTATAACCCAAAATTATGCCCCAAAAAACTACTAAACGGTTCTCATTTAGCCGGTGGTTAATAATTTTATTATTCTTCTTCGGTCTTGGCTTAGTTTTGCATAATAGTTTTGGCTATCTTGACCCTGATTTTGGCTGGCATTATGCCGTAGGGCAAGAGATTTGGCAAAATCATGCTGTGCCGCATCTAGAGCATCATCTTTTTCCGCTCGCCGGTCAATCTTGGGTAGACCACGAGTGGTTATCTAATGTTTTGATTTATCTTACTTATAATTGGGGGGGTTATCTTTTGATTAATTTTCTCTTTGCTTTTCTTACCATGTTTATTTGGTGTTTACTGGCTAAAGAGACTATTAAACACTGGTTAGATAATAAAGCTAATTCCCTTATTTTTTGGCTCCTATTGCTTATTGGCCTTGCGGCTTCTTTGCCGCATTTTGGCGTGCGGGTTCAAGAAATTACTGTTCTTTTTGTTTTAGTTTTAACCATTTGGTTAGCTCAGGTAGTACGTAAGCGGGAGTGGCCAACCTGGAAAATTGTTGTCTTGCCTTTATTTTTCTGGCTATGGGCCTCACTCCATGGAGGCTTTTTAATTGGTCTGGCCATCTTTACTGCCTGGTTTTTCTTTAGGCTTATCCTTTATTGGCTACCCCATCAATCTAATAAAGAGATCAATATTTTACCTAAAGGTGTCATTATGCGGTCTGGTTTAACCCTGGCTTTGTCGTGGGTGGCCACCTGTTTGACACCTTATGGTTTAGAACTTTATGAATTTCTGGGAGGCTACGGCAGTAATAAGGCCTATCTGCGGATGATTAATGAGTGGTTACCAATAAGTGAAGCTATACATAGCTGGCAAATGGTTTACTTCATTATTTTTGGTCTTGCTTTGGCTTTGTTAATTTTTTATTGTTGTGGTCATGACCAGCATGATCGTGAAGTGGCTCTTTGGCTCAAGCAACAAGATTGGTGGACTCTTATTTTATCTCTTATTTTATGTATAGCAGCTTGGTGCTCAGTACGTCATTTCCCGCTTTTTGTTGTCGTTTCTTTACCCTGGATGGCGGGATTTTTCTATCATGCCTGGCATGATAATGCATTCCGGCCGGATGACTGGCCGGCTTATTTAAAATGGTTTGTCGCCATAATTCTTGTTCTGACTACGGTTCTGCTTGTGGTAGATGCTCATTGGTCAACTCATCCAGAAAAAGATTATTGTGAAGTTTATCCTTGTTTAGCTATTAGTTATTTACAACAGTCGCCATATGCTAATTGGCCTACGATTGTTGAATATGGTTGGGGTGGATATTTTTATTGGCGTTGGCCTGAGAAGCCTATTTTTATTGATGGTCGCCTGCCTCAATATATGTGGCGCGGTCAGAGTTTAATTGAGCATTATGGGCGATTTTTTAAAGAAAAAGAAGTTAAGAAAGCACTAGATGATTATGGCTTAGATGTAATGGTTATTCCTCAGCCTCGGCCGGTTCATTATAATTGGGTTGAGACTTGTTTATTGGGGCGGGGGCTTAAAGAGGAAGATTATTATACTTTATCTGATATAGTGCGGCGGGCCATGCTGAAGTCGCCGGCCTGGCGCTTGGTTCATTCCGATACTACCACCATGATTTATGTCCGGCAATAGCAGGCCTAGTTTAGATTTATGCCTCCCCGTGTATAATGAAGAGGCTATTTTGAGAGATAATGTCAGACGCCTTATAGATTTTATTACGGCTAAAGATTATGGTCTTGATTGTCATGTTGTTATTCTGGTTAATGGTTCCTCAGATAAATCAGCAGAAATTGCTCAGCAACTTTCTAAAGAATATCCTGGTCTGGTGGAATCTCGAGTTTATCCTTTGGCCGGTAAAAGTCGTGCTTTGTTAAATTATGCCGACACTAGTCTAACTGATTGGTGGGGTTTTATTGATGTAGATTTATCTATTTCTTTTGAAAGTTTAGCCAAACTCTTTGCGGTTATAGTAAATAAATCGGCTGATCTGGTAATTGCTTCTCGTTTTTTACCCGGAGCTTCTTGTAAGCGGGCTTTTTATCGGGGTATTGTCTCGGCATTATATAATAAATTAGCTCGACATGTTTTAGGTACTACAGTTAAAGATCATCAATGTGGTTGTAAATTTGTGTCTCACGAACTATGGCGGGCAGTTCGTCCTTTTCTGCGGGAATCGGATTATTTTTTAGATACAGCTTTAATTGCTTGGACAGAACGTTTAGGCTGGCGGATAAAGGAAGTACCAGTAGACTGGGTGGATAACCGTTACGGGAAAAGGCCAACCAAGATTAAACTGGCTAAAGATACTGTTAATTTTTTAATGAGTCTTAAACATTTGCGCCGTGATCTGAAGTCTTACCGAGAATAGTGCCCCTTGTTTTTTTTAAACTTTTTTGCTAGATTTGGTTTAGCCTTTTTGCGCCGTTAGCTCAGGTGGTAGAGCAACTGCCTTTTAAGCAGATGGTCACAGGTTCGAATCCTGTACGGCGTACCAAAACTTTACAGATATGGAATGGCGACACTATGTTGGTGGGTAGATAATTATTCAACAAAGATATTTAACTATCTCAGTTGGCAAAATTTTTGGTTGTTATTAATAGTTAAGTTGTTTAACAATATAAAAAATAGGGGAATTATTCATATTGTTTTTTCGCCATCCTAGCTCAGTTGGTAGAGCAACGGTTTTGTAAACCGTAGGTCGTCGGTTCAAGCCCGACGGATGGCTCAAAAAAAATAACTCCACTGGTTGTGGAGTTATCTAAACATTGACAAGAAAGTATTGAAATTTAGCTAGTTTTCTTCTGGCTTACTTTTTTAGCCGTCCTTAGACAGCTGGTGCAAATTTTTACTGTTTGCCCACCAATTTTATAATTTTGTAAATTAATGCCTTGTCGTTTGAGGGTTTTGATGTTGGAATGAGAACGGCTAGCCCCTTTAGTAGCGCTACGCTGGCAGATATCACATTTTTTAGCCATAGTTTAGTTTATTAGTAAAATGAAAGTAATTTATAAGTTGGGTTTAGCTTAACAAGTTTTGCCAAAATAATCAAGGCGTGTTAATCTATAATAGTTCACTTAATATTATGATGAATCTTTTTCTTATTATAATTCTATTATTATCCACCATAGTTCATGAGTATAGTCATGCCTGGGTAGCGGCTAGATTGGGTGATGATACAGCCACTCGAGCTGGCCGGTTAACGTTGAATCCTTTGGTTCATTTGGATTTATTTGGCTCTATTATTTTACCGGGGCTTTTACTATTCGTTGGTTCTCCAGTAGTTTTTGGTTATGCTAAGCCAGTGCCTATTAATTTTAATAATCTGCGCGGTGGTTATAAAGGTGTAGCTAAAACAGCTCTAGCTGGACCAGCGGCTAATTTTATTTTGGCCATAGTTGCTGCTGTAGCTACTCGTTATCTGGCTGGTGGTCCTAATTCGGATTGGGGGCAGCTTTTATTTCTGGCGGCCATGATTAATGTGGTGCTTATGGTTTTTAATTTATTGCCCATTCCTCCCCTTGATGGTTCTAAAATTTTAGCCCTTGTTTTACCAGAACGCTGGCGGTATTCCTATTTAGCGTCGGAACGTTGGAGTCTTCTTATTTTGTTAATTGTCATCATAGTATTTCCAGACCTAATCTATTATCCCGTGACCTGGCTTATGAATCTGTTGATATGACTTCTTGACTTAATCTATCTATTTTGCTACATTAATAGGCAACTAAGCGCTATACCTGGCTTAAAGTTGCCAGATTTATTTTTAATTCTTAAGAAAAGATATTGTTTATGCCCACAATTAATCAGTTAATCCATAAACCGCGGAAAGTTGTAGGCCACAAAAGTAAAACACCAGCCCTTCAGGTGACAACTGATTCTTTACACCGTCGGAAAAATATTGCTAAAAAAGGTTCACCATTCAAGCGGGGAGTGTGCCTTAAAGTAACGACAACCACCCCGAAGAAACCTAATTCAGCTTTACGAAAAATTGCTCGAGTTCGTCTGTCTAATGGTATGGAGGTAACTGCTTATATTCCCGGTATTGGTCATAATTTGCAAGAGCACTCAATTGTTTTAATTAAGGGTGGTCGTACTAAGGATTTGCCCGGCGTACGCTATAAAGTAGTGCGTGGGGTTTATGATGCTCAGGGAGTAGAAAATCGTCGTCAGGCTCGTAGTCGCTATGGCGCTAAAGCTCCTAAGTAATTTTAGTTAATTTATTTAATGTATGAGAGGAAAACAGGCTCAAAAACGGAAAATAGCCGGTGATGCTAAATATAACGATCCGGAAGTGGCTAAGTTTATTAATTATGTTATGAGGAATGGCAAAAAAACAGTCGCCGAACAAATAGTTTATGATTGTTTTGACATCCTTAAAGAAAAAACTAAACAAGAACCGCGTCATGTATTTAATAAAGCCTTAAAAATGGTTTGCCCCTTAGTAGAGGTGCGGGGACGACGGATTGGTGGAGCTAATTACCAAGTGCCTTATCAAGTACGAGGTGATCGGCGGTTTACGTTAGGTTGCCGTTGGCTTATTACCGCGGCTAAAGCTCGCAAGGAGCATTCCATGGCGGAAAAATTAGCAGCTGAAATTTTAGATAGTATCAAAGGGGAGGGTGCGGCTGTTAAGAAAAAGTTAGATGTGCATCGGATGGCTGAGGCTAATAAGGCCTTTGCTCATTTTGCCCGTCATTAGTATAATAATTTTTAGCTAACCATTAATGATTAATTTAGTGGTTAGTTTTTGGTATATTTTTATTATTTTTTTCTTTATTATTGGTTATGCGTGAATTTAAACTAGAAGATGTGAGAAATATTGGGATAATGGCCCATATTGACGCCGGTAAGACCACTTTTACTGAGCGAGTTTTGTTTTATACTGGTAAAAAGCATAAGATTGGCGAAACTCATGATGGAGAAGCGGAAATGGACTGGATGGCTCAGGAAAAAGAGCGAGGTATCACCATTACTTCTGCAGCTACTACTTGTTTTTGGAAGGGTAAGCAGGTAAATATCATTGATACCCCGGGGCATGTGGACTTTACGGTAGAAGTAGAACGTTCACTTAGGGTTTTAGACGGGGCGATAGCTGTTTTTGACGGGGCTGCTGGAGTTGAACCGCAGTCTGAGACTGTCTGGCGCCAGGCCGATAAATACAAGGTCCCGCGTTTATGCTTTGTAAACAAAATGGATAAAATGGGGGCTGATTTTGTGATGAGTCTTAATTCGATCCGGGAACGGCTTAATCCGCGGGCAGTAGCTCTCCAGCTTCCTATTGGAGCTGAAGAAACTATACGGGGAGTTATTGATTTAATTACCGAAAAAGCATTTGAATTTCATGGTCAGTGTGGTGAGCAAATTGTAGAAGTAGCCATACCAGATAATATGAGAGAGGAGGTAACCAAGTATCATCATGAATTGATAGAAAAAATTGCCGAATTAGATGAAACTTTAATTGATAAATATTTAAATGGTGAAGAGATCAGTATTGAAGAGCTTAAGAGAGCTCTACGGCAAGAAGTTATTGCTAATGAAATTTATCCAGTTTTTTGTGGAGCGGCTTTAAAAAATATTGGCATTCAGCCAGTATTGGATGCCGTAGTAGATTATTTGCCATCACCTTTAGATTTGCCAGACGTAGAGGCCCATGATGCTAATGATCCTAATAAAGTTATTATAGTCAAACCAGATGACAATGGTCCTTTTGTTGGTTTAGCCTTTAAAATTGCCACTGACCCCTATGTTGGTCGTCTGTGTTTTGTCCGAGTATATAGTGGTATCTTAAAAGCTGGCTCTTATGTGATTAATGCGGCTAATGGTGCTAAAGAAAGGATTGGCCGTTTGGTTCGGATGCATGCTAATCATCGGGAAGAAATTACTGAAATCTGCGCCGGAGATATTGCGGCAGTTATTGGCCTAAAAGAAACGGTGACTGGCAATACTTTATGTGATGAAGGCCAGCGGATCTGTCTGGAACCTATTGTCTTTCCCGAACCGGTTATTCAAATTGCGGTTGAGCCGAAAACTAAAGCTGATCAAGAAAAGATGAGTGTAGCATTAGTGCGTCTGGCCGAAGAAGATCCAACTTTTAGAGTAGAAACTGACGAAGAGACTGGCCAAACTTTAATTTCTGGTATGGGTGAACTTCATTTAGATATTATTGTGGACCGGATGAAACGTGAATTTGGGGTAGAAGCTAATGTGGGGCAACCGCAAGTATCTTATCGTGAAACAATTCGTCAAACAGCTGAGGCTGAAGGTAAATATATCAAGCAATCAGGAGGTCGTGGTCAATATGGTCATTGCTGGTTACGATTATCACCCCAGCCGGAAGGACAGGGTTCAGAATTTGTTGACGAGGTTAAAGGTGGTGTTATTCCCAAGGAGTTTATTCCGGCCATTGAAAAGGGGTTCCGCGAGGCTCTGGACAAAGGAGTACTAGCGGGGTATCCTATGGTAGATATTAAATGTACAGTTTATGATGGTTCTTACCATGAAGTAGATTCTAGTGAAATTGCTTTTAAGATGGCCGCTATTTTAGCCTTTCGAGAAGCTTGCAAGAAAGCTCAACCCGTACTTTTAGAACCGATTATGAAGGTTGAAGTTATAACGCCGGAAGAATATATGGGTAATGTTATTGGTGACCTTAATGCTAAGCGAGGTCAAATTGATCGGATGTTCGATCGTGGTCAGCTTAAAGTTATTGATGCTCGGGTGCCGCTAGCAGAAATGTTCGGTTATGCTACTCAGTTAAGGTCCATTAGCCAGGGACGAGCTAGTTATAATATGGAGTTTTTACATTATCGGGAAGTACCGCGCAATGTGGCGGAAGTAATCATCGGTAAAACTAGTAAATAATATTAACTGGTAATTTAAACCTATGATTAATAATTTGGAACAAATTCTGCGGCTGGCTCAATTAACCGGTGATCGGCTAATTGTGGCTGACCAAGAAAATCCAGTAAGTAGCCTAGTGATTTTGTCGCTAAGCGACTATGAAAAACTTTTAGATTTAGCTGGCTTGACAAATGGTCAGGGTTTTGCTAAAGTAAGTACCAATGTTGCCAGTTCTGATACTGGTAATATTTCTGTCAAATCAAGTTTTGTGGAGCAGGTTGATGACCGTCAAAAATCCCATTGGTCTATTCCGGCCAGCCGTAAGTCAGCGGCTAAAGATTTGGCAGGAGAGGATAAATAATAATTTATTTAAACAATTATGACCACTAGTCTAAAAAGGGCTAGTTGGCTTTAACCAAGAAATTATGACTGAGAAGTATGAACGCACTAAGCCACATATCAATGTTGGTACCATTGGCCACATTGATCATGGCAAGACGACTTTAACGGCGGCTATTTTATCTGTTTTAACTGCTGCTGGCTATAAAGCAACCCAGAAGAGCGTTGATCAGATTGATTCAGCACCAGAAGAAAAGACGCGTGGTATTACTATTGCCACCACCCACGTTGAGTATGAGACAGCTAAACGTCACTATGCCCATGTGGATTGTCCAGGTCACGCCGATTATATTAAGAATATGATTACTGGGGCCGCGCAGATGGATGGCGCAATTTTGGTAGTAGCAGCCACTGATGGTCCTATGCCGCAAACTCGGGAACATATTTTATTAGCTAAACAGGTTGGTGTTCCCTATATTGTAGTCTTTTTGAATAAGTGTGATATGGTGGAGGACAAAGAGCTGATTGACCTGGTAGAAGAAGAAATTCGTGATTTATTAAAGAAATACGGTTTTCCGGGAGATACCACCCCTATTATTCGCGGGTCAGCTTTGCAGGCCTTACAGAATCCAACCGGTGAATATGCTAAGCCTATTTTAGAGTTAGTGGATACTTTAGATAACTATATTCCTGAATCACAACGAGAAGTAGATAAAGACTTTTTAATGCCAATTGAGGACATCTTTTCTATTGAAGGTCGAGGTACAGTAGTTACTGGTAGAATCGAACGGGGCACTGTTAAAGTTGGTGATGAAGTAGAACTAGTTGGTTTGGGAGAGACAAGAAAGGTGGTTGTGACTGGAGTAGAGATGTTTAAGAAAACTTTGGATCAGGGCATGGCTGGAGATAATGCTGGTATTTTACTGCGAGGTATTAAAAAAGATGAAGTTCAGCGTGGTCAAGTTTTAGCTAAACCAGGCACTATTACCCCCCATACTGAGTTTGAAGGAGAAGTTTATGTCTTGACCAAAGAGGAGGGCGGACGTCACAAGCCATTTTTTAATGGATATAAACCGCAGTTTTATATTCGCACGACCGATGTTACTGGCGAGATTCAACTACCCGAGGGGACTGAGATGGTTATGCCGGGAGATACTGTAACCTTAAAAGTTAAGTTAATTGCCCCAATTGCTATGGATGAAAAGATGCGATTTGCTATTCGTGAAGGTGGCCGGACGGTCGGTGCCGGGGTAGTTACTAAGATTATTAAGTAGATAGTTAGTCCTGCTGCCTTAGCGGTAGCAGGACTATTCTGTTGTTTATAAAATAAATATCCAAAACCATGTCTGACAAAAAAGTTGCTTCTTCTGAGTATAAACAGAGAATTCGAATCAAGATTCGCGCTTTTGATCACAAGATTATTGATCAATCCACTAAAACAATTATTGAAACAGTGGAACGTACTGGTGCTAAAATTTATGGACCAATTCCCTTACCGATTGAGAAGAAGAAATATACGGTTAATAGTTCAACCTTTGTTCATAAAAATTCTCGTGATCAGTATGAAATGCGTATTCATAAGCGCTTATTAGACATTATTGACCCAGCTAGCAAGACAGTAGAGGCCTTAATGAGTTTAAGTTTGCCGGCCGGGGTGGATTTGGAAATTAAAATGTAAATTGTTATTTTAAATAGTATTAATTTAGTTAGGCCTTAGGAAACCTCACATTTGATTAAAATGAGAGAAGCCTCTAAGGAGATAGCTAGATTAAATGGAAGGAAAAATTATCAAAACAGTTACCAAAATCTAAGAGCTAAACAATAAAACAATGGCTTGGTTTTGCACACTGGTTTTGAGATAACCAGTTTTTTATTTAAGTTTTTAAGGAAGTATGAAGTTTATTTTAGGCAAAAAAATGTTCATGACCCAATTATGGCGCGATGATCGGGTAGTTCCAGTAACCTGTATTAAGGTTGAGCCATGTGTCATTACCCAGATTAAGACTAGGGAACGTGATGGCTATCGGGGAGTACAAGTGGGGACAGGCAGACGGGCGGTAAAAAATATTGCTAAACCGCAACGTGGCCATTTTGGTGCTTGGGGAAATTTTCAATACCAGCGAGAATTTAATTTAGATAGGGAACCGGCCGGGGTGGAAGCACAATTACAGGTTGGTCAGCATATTGCTATAGAAACTTTTGTACCAGGTGATTTAGTACAGGTAACTTCTGTTAGTAAGGGCCGTGGTTTTCAGGGGGGTGTTAAGCGTCATGGTTTTCAAGGACAGGGGCGCAGTCATGGTGATAAAGACCAGCAGCGAATGCCTGGTTCAGTAGGAGCCACTGGGCCAGCTCATATTTTTAAGGGGACTAGAATGCCTGGCCATTATGGTAGTCAGCAAGTGACAGTGAAAAATTTAGAAGTAGTGGAGGTTGATGTAGCTAATGGTTATCTTTATTTGCGGGGAGCAGTCCCAGGATGGCGTAATGGTTTAGTAGCTATTTCTGGCAGTGGCGAGCTTATAACTAAGACTGACCAAGCACCAGTTGAGTTAGAAGAGACTAAAACCGAGCCAGAAGTCAACGAGGAACTAGTAGTAGATAATCAAGAAAAGTCAAAGGTAGAGGTGGCTTAATTAGTTAATAATATGATTAAATATAAAGTATACAATCAAGGAGCTGAGGTTATTGGAGAACAAGAATTATCTGAGGCAGTATTTGGCGTAGCTCTTAATAAAGGATTAGTGCATCAGGCGATGGTGGCTCAGCTAGCTAATGCCCGTCGGGTTATTGCCGATACTAAAGATCGGGGAGAAGTGAGTGGCGGTGGTAAAAAACCATGGCGCCAAAAAGGTACTGGCCGAGCTCGGGCTGGGTCTAATCGTAGTCCATTGTGGATTGGCGGTGGAGTTACTTTCGGTCCTACTAAAGATCGTAATTTCTCGCAAAAAATTAATAAAAAGATGGCTGCTCGAGCTATCTGTATGGTTTTGAGCGATCGAGTAGCAACTAATAATTTAATTATTCTGGATAGCCTCACCGTTCCGGAGGGTAAAACTAAAGCTTTAAAAGAGATAATAGATAAATTATTAGCGGCTCAAGAATCAGATGAGGTTAAAAAACATTCCCAAGTTTTACTAATAACTACTGTAGATAATGAGTCAATAAAGTTAGCTAGCCATAATTTACCGCACCTTAGAGTATTAAATGATCAAAATATTAATTTAGTTAGTCTGTTGCGAGCGCCTAAACTTATTATTACTCAGCCTGTTATTGATATTTTACAGGCGCGTTATGGTCAGAACGTTAATTAAAATATTATGGACAAGAGAAATAAAATTAATAAAACAACTGAAAGTAATGAAACCCAGGGAGAGGCTCAAATTATTAAGACTGATCGTCAGACCCTGAAAAGAGGACAACTAGCCAGTATTTTAATTAAACCAGCAGTAACCGAAAAGGCTGGTACGCTTAATGAGCTTAACCAATATGTTTTTGTAGTAGAGCGGGGGGCTAATAAAATTACTATTGCTAAAGCCATTGAGGCTTTTTATGGGGTTAAACCAATAGCTGTTAATATTATTAATATGCCAGGTAAGAAAGTGACACGGGGGCGAATTAAGGGACAACGTCCGGCCTGGAAGAAAGCTATTGTTACTTTGCCAGCTGGTAAAAGTATTGCGATTTATGAGGGGGTGTAATTTATTTAATTAAGATTTATGGCGATTAGACAAGCTAAACCAATAACTCCTGGACTGCGTGGCGCTAGCTACGATAGTTTTAGCGATATTACCAGCACTACCCCAGAGCGCCAGTTATTAGTTATTCGTAAAAAACATAGTGGCCGAAATAATCAAGGCAAGATTACCGTACGACATCGCGGTGGCGGGTCTAAACGTTATATTAGATTAGTTGATTTTAAGCGAGATAAGTTTGATATCCCTGGTCGCGTTAAGGCCATTGAATATGATCCTAACCGCGGAGCTAGGTTAGCATTAGTGTATTATCTAGATGGAGAAAAGCGCTATATTATTGCGCCCCTAGGTCTTAAAGTAGGCGATGAAGTTTTAAGTTCTAAGAAGCTTATCGATATTAAAACTGGTAATGCTTTGCCCTTAGAATATATTCCGGCAGGTGTGCCGGTTCATAATGTAGAGTTACGGCCTGGTTTTGGAGGCAAGTTAGCCCGAGCCGCTGGCAATGTTCTTTATGTCATGGGTGTAGATAAACGTTATGCTCAGCTTAAGATGCCCTCAGGAGAAATTCGCCTAGTAGATAAAAATTGTCTTTGTACTATTGGTCAAGTGAGTAATCCTGAATTAGCGAGAATTAATTTAGGTAAAGCTGGACGAACTCGTCATTTAGGGATTCGGCCAACAGTTCGTGGGACAGCAATGAATCCGAATGACCATCCGCATGGTGGCGGTGAAGGTAATCAGCCTATCGGTTTGAAGTATCCTAAAACTCCATGGGGTAAGCATGCTTTGGGAGTCCGTACTCGTAATCCTAAGGCGGCAAACAATGCCTTAATTATCCGGCGTCGGCAGAAAAAACATTAATTATTATTTTATTGTTATTTATGACACGTAGTTTGAAAAAGGGCCCTTATGTTAATGAACGGCTATTAGCCAAAATTAAGAAGTTGCCCTTAGGCGATAAAACTATTATTAAAACTTGGGATCGAGCTTGCACTATTAGTCCCGAGATGGTTGGTTTTACTATTGGAGTACATAATGGACGACAACATATCCCTATATTTATTACTGAAAATATGGTTGGTCACAAATTAGGTGAATTTGCTCATACTCGTAAGTTTCTTGGTCATGGTGGTAAAATGGCCAGAAGCCAAACTAAGGGAGCAACTAAATAATATTTTATGGAGATTACTGCTAAAGCAAAATATGTTCGAGTTTCGCCCCGTAAAGCTAATTTAGTAGCTAATTTAGTGCGTGGTCGTCAAGCCCAGGAGGCTTTGGCTCAGCTTAAGGTAGCTAATAAAAAAGCGGCTAGATTAATAAGTAAATTACTAAAATCAGCCTTAGCTGACGCGAAACACAATTATGATATCGCCGCCGACAATTTATTGATTAAAGAGATTTGGGTCGGCAAGGGGGCGACTTTTCACCGCTGGGCGCCCAAGGCTCATGGTCGGGCTACTCCTATTCGTAAAGAAACTAGTCATATTACAGTAGTATTACGAGAAATTCATGATAGTGGTCCGCGAAAGGCTCGGCGGGCAGAGGTGGCGGCTCCATTGAGATTAAGTGATTTAATTAAGGGTGGAGCTAAGACTAGTAAAGACACCACTAAAGAGGTAGCGGCGGTGGAAACTATGGGTGAGAATTTAGAGAAAGCTGCTAAGCAGGAAGGTAGCTCAAAATCAGGATTTGTTAAAAAGGTTTTTAATCGTAAATCCGGTTAATTAATATATTTTTATGGGACAAAAAGTTAATCCAACTATTTTCCGCATGGGAATTATCAAGACTTGGCCTTCTAAATGGTTTAAAGGTGGTAAGTCTTATATTAATAATGCTCGGCAGGATATTAAAATACGTGATTATCTCTTTCGGCAACTAAGAGAGGCAGGAGTGGATCGAGTAGAAATTGAACGGAGCGCTAATAAGGTAGCTATTAATTTATTTGTGGCTAAACCTGGTTTAGTTATTGGTCGGGGTGGAGCTGGGGCTGAAGAATTAAAGAAGACTCTACATAATCGTTTTTTGAAAAATTTTCGTCTTCATGATATTACTTTAAATATTAGTGAAGTCAATCGTCCCAATTTAAGTGCTCAGGTCTTAATGCAAAGTATGGTTATGGACTTAGAAAAACGAATGCCATTTCGTCGGGTGATGAAACAGACTATTAATCGAGCTGAACGGTCAGGCGCTTTAGGGATTAAAGTCATGGTCGGTGGTCGTCTTAATGGAGCAGAGATTGCGCGTACCGAGTCTTTAACTTCCGGCAAAGTGCCACTCCATACCTTGCGCGCCGATATTGATTACGCCAAAGGTACAGCTCATACTACTTACGGCACTATTGGGGTTAAAGTGTGGGTGTATCGTGGGGAAGTGTTTGGCCGCACTGAAGAAGTTAAGGGTGAGGTAGTGGGTCAACGTTTACGTTAAAATTTTAAGGAGTTTTTATGTTAATGCCAAAAAAGACTAAATATCGGAAGTCTCATAAAGCCAAGAGAGGAGGTGTTGCCACTCGCGGTACTACTGTTAGTTTTGGGAGTTATGGACTCAAAGCCACTACTGCTTGTTGGGTCACTTCACGGCAGATTGAAGCCGCTCGTCGGGTTATTACTCGTTATGTTCAGAGAACAGGCAAGTTGTGGATTAGGGTTTTTCCTGACCATCCAGTCACTGCTAAAGGCGGAGAAATTCCTATGGGCAAGGGTAAAGGTTCGGTCGATCATTATATTGTACCAGTGAAGCCGGGGACCATAATGTTTGAGATTGAGGGGATAGATGAGTCAAAAGCGCGGGAAGCAATGAGATTAGCCGCTCATAAATTGCCGGTGAAATGTCAATTTGTTAGCCGGGACCAAGTTAATTAACTGATCTTATGAATTACCACGAGTTACAAGAAAAAACTGACACTGAATTGCGACTATTATTAGCCGAAAAGCGAGTTGCCTTGAAGGATTTACGGTTTAAGGCAGCTAGCGGGCAACTTAAATCAGTGCGGGAAATAAGAGCAACGAGGGAGCTAATTGCTCGTCTTTTGACTTTACTTAATAATCGCCAGAAGAAATAATATGACTAATAAACCAAGTAAAACGGCCAGTAAAGCTAAGAAGCCACAACCAGTGGTCACTCCGCGGCGTCAGGCTATTCACAAGAAATTTCAAGGAATAGTGGTGAGCGATAAAATGGAAAAGACTCTAGTAGTTAGGGTTGAACGAGTTAAGCTTCACCCTAAGTACCATAAACGTTATGTGGTTAGTCGGAATTATAAAGTCCATGATGACTCAGGCCTTTATCATAAGGGTGACCGAGTTAGTTTTGTAGAGTGCCGGCCACTTTCCAAAGAAAAGCGCTGGCGGGTGATCAAGAATGGCCGTTAATTTGTTAATTATATGATTCAAGTTCAGACCATGTTAAATGTTGCCGATAATTCCGGCGCTAAAAAAGTCCAGTGTATTCGCTTAATGAAGGGCTACCGGCGTCACTATGCTTCTGTAGGTGATATGATTGTTGTGACCGTAAAAGAGGCTATGCCCCATACTAGTATTAAAAAGAGTGATATTGTGCCGGCCGTTATTGTTAGGACTACGAAAGAAATTCGTCGCTCTGATGGTACTTATATCCGTTTTGATGATAATGCTTGTGTTATTGTAGATAAAAAAACTCATGAGCCACGTGGTACTCGTATTTTTGGACCAGTGCCTCGTGAAATTCGGCGGGCTGGCTTTGTAAAAATCGCTTCACTGGCCCCTGAGGTATTATAATTAATAGTATATGAAAATAAAAAAGAATGACCAAGTCTTAGTCCTTAGCGGTAAGGATTGTGGCAAAAGAGGCAAGGTGCTTCAGGTTTTTCCTAAGGAGCAGCGGGCTAGTGTGGAAGGTATTAATTTATTAATTAAACATATTCGGCCGCAACATCGAGGAGAGGTAGGGCAACGAATTGAATTTCCAGCGCCGTTACATATTTCTAATTTAGAGTTAATTTGTCCTCATTGTGGCAAGCCGACCCGTGTAGGTTACCAATATATTAAGGTAACTGAAGGACAGAAGGCGCAAAATCGTAAGGTAAGAATCTGTCGGCGGTGTAAAGAATTTATTGATTAGTTAATTTATGTCTATGCGTTTATCTGAAAAATACAAACAGGAAGTTATTCCAGCCTTGATGGAGCAATTTTCCTATTCTAATAAGTTGAGCGTGCCTCGGCTTACTAAGGTAGTGGTTAATGTGGGGGTGGGGCGAATGGCTAAAGATAAGGCCTTTATTGATGGTGTCCAAGATACTTTAACGAAGATTACTGGTCAGAAACCTATTTTGAATCCAGCTCGTAAATCTATTTCCGCCTTTAAAATTAGAGAAGGGGCAATTGTTGGTGTTTCTGTTACTTTACGGGGTCAGCGAATGTATGATTTTGTAGAAAAATTAATTGCTATTTCTTTACCCAGAATCCGCGATTTTCGTGGTTTAGACAGTGGGGTAGTTGACCAGCAAGGTAATCTGAATCTAGGATTTAAGGAATGTTCTTCATTTCCAGAAGTTCGCCTAGATGAGCTGGAAAAGGAGCACGGATTACAGGTTTCCATAGCAACTACGGCTAAAACCCATGAAGAGGGTTTAGCTCTATTTAAATTACTAGGCTTTCCTTTTAAAGCCCTATAACTTAATTTTTAAATTATGGCCAGACAAGCATTAATTGCCAAAGCTAAAAAGACTCCTAAATTTTCTACTCGTGTCGTCCGCCGTTGTTGGCGTTGCGGTCGCAATCGAGGTTATATGCGGGACTTCGGTCTTTGCCGGATTTGTTTTCGAGAGTTAGCGAGTAGTGGTGATCTACCAGGGATAACTAAATCTAGCTGGTAATTAATATTTACAAATTACTAAATTTATCTTTTTATGATTGATCCAATTTCCGACATGCTGACTCGAATTCGGAATGCCGCGGCAGTACATAAAACCGAGGTGATTTTGCCGATGAGTAAATTAAAGTATAATATCGCTAAAATATTAGAGCGTGAGGGCTATTTAGCGGCCGTAGAGATTATTAATCCGCCACTAACTAAAAATAAGACCGCTAATTTTGCTAGTCTAAAGTTAGTTTTAAAGTATCAAGCCAATGGCCGGCCAGCCATTACTTCAATTAAGCGGATTAGTCGGCCTGGTCGTCGTGTTTATGCAAGTAAAGATAAATTGCCGGTAGTCGTTAATAATTTCGGGATTGCTATAATTTCTACTTCGGCAGGATTGTTAACCAATAAAGAAGCTCGGGAAAAAGGTTTAGGCGGTGAGGTGCTTTGTAGCGTTTATTAATTTCAATGTGAGTTAGAAAAACTATATGTCAAGACTAGGAAAATTGCCAATTATCTTACCATCGGGAGTAACAGCTATGATGCAGGCTGGAATTTTAACGGTCACTGGCCCCAAGGGTCAGTTGCAACAGGCTATTTTGCCTGAAGTTCAAGTTACCATTGACCAGGATAAAATATTGGTTAATGTGGCTAATCGGGAGGACCGCAAAGAGCGGGCTTTATGGGGGTTATTTCACCGGTTGATTGGTAATATGGTCATTGGAGTAACTAAGGGTTATGAAAAGAAACTAGAAATTAATGGTGTAGGCTACCGGGTTAATGTCGCTGGTCAGAAATTGACTTTTAGTTTGGGTTTTTCTCATCCAGTCGAATTTAATTTGCCTTCCGGTATTACAGCAACTGTAGATGGAAATGTAATAACTATTGCTGGCCAAGATAAACAATTAGTTGGGGAAGTGGCGGCGCAGATTCGCCGTCTGCGTCCACCCGAGCCGTATAAAGGTAAAGGTATTAAATATGCTGATGAAGTTATTCGCCGTAAAGCGGGTAAGACAGCGGCTAAGTAAATTAAACTAGGAATATGCATAGCGAAAAAAGAGTTAATAAAATTAGACGACATAAACGGGTTCGCGCTAAAATTAAGGGTACGGGTACTTGTCCTCGCTTGAGTGTTTTTCGTTCCAACCGGGGTATGTATCTTCAGGCGATTGATGATACTACCGGTCAAACCTTAGTTAGTGCTCATAGTCGGGAGATTAAGTTAGCTGGTACTAAAACTGAGATTAGCCGGGCTTTGGGTAAGTTATTGGCGGAAAAATTGTTAGCTAAGGACATTAAGCAGGTAGTTTTTGACCGGGGCGGTAATGCTTATCATGGCCGGGTGCAAGCGGTAGCTGAAGGAGCCCGTGAGGCTGGTTTACAATTTTAATAATAAATTTATATGAAAGATATTAAAGCAACAATTTCTCCGAATGCAGAGCCAAGAAATAATCGCCAGAGACGGTTTTCGACTAGTCGAGGCCAGGGCGGACGCTCAGAGCAGCAACCAGATGAATTTGACCAGAAAATTATAGACATTGCTCGGGTTACCAGGGTAATGGCCGGTGGCAAAAGAATGCGTTTTCGGGCTTGTGTTGCTATTGGCGACCACAAAGGCCGGGTGGCGATCGGTCTTGCTAAGGGCTTAGATGTAACGACAGCGGTTAATAAGGCGGTTAATCAAGCTAAGAAAAGTCTCATCACTGTCCCCATAATAAACGGCACTATTCCGCATGAAGTGCGGCAGAAATCTGATGCGGCCATAATTATCTTAAAGCCAGCTACTCAAGGTAAAGGTATTATTGCCGGCAGTGTTGTAAGAATCATTTTGGAATTGGCTGGTTTACATAATGTAACGAGCAAGATGATTGGTTCTCATAATAAAGTTAATAATGCTAAGTGCACGATGAAGGCTCTACAAAGTTTAAAAAAGCCAGTCCGTCAGGACAAACAGGATAAAAATGTAGCGACAGCTGATAGTGCTAAATCTTCAAAGAAAGTAGTACCAGCAGCGGCCAAAGCTTAATGTAATATTTTTATGTTGACACTTAATACTTTACAACCCCATAGTGGGGCTAAGAAGTCTCGACGCCGGGTAGGACGGGGTAATTCTTCCGGCCACGGTAATTATAGTGGGCGTGGTCTTAAAGGTCAGAAAGCTCGGTCTGGAGTAAGTGATTTAAAACGTCGGGCCTTAAGACAAAATATTCTCCAGATTCCTAAATTACGCGGCTTTCATTCGGATAAGCCCAAAGCTCAAGTAGTGAATCTCTCTAGTTTGAATCATCATTTTCAAGATGGTGCTGTCATTGATCCCCAAAGTTTAGTCAAGGCTAAATTAGTAAAGTCTGGTCAGCCAATCAAATTATTGGCACGCGGTGAGCTGAAGTTAAAAAACTTGCGAGTTCGTAATTTAAAGGTGAGCGCGGCAGCCAAAGAGCAGTTGACTAAATTAGGTGGTCAGCTAGATAATAAATAATCTATGATGGAGAAAATTTTAAAAATTTGGCGAATGCGTGATTTAAGGAACAGTATCCTCTTTGTTTTAGCGATGCTGGTAGTTTTTCGTTTGGCCGCCCATATTCCTATTCCTGGTGTTAATGCTCAAGCTTTGCGGGAGTTATTCGCTTCCAACCAGTTGCTGGGTATGATGAACTTATTGTCTGGTGGTGGCTTACAGAATTTTTCTATTGTTATGATGGGTGTTGCCCCTTATATTACTTCTTCTATTATTTTTCAGTTACTGGGGATGATTGTTCCCTCTATTGAAGAAATGAATAAAGAGGAAGCTGGCCGGCAAAAGATTAATATGTGGACTCGTTGGGCCACAGTACCGCTTGCCGCCCTGCAGGCTTATGGGATGATTACTTTACTGCGCCGGTCGAGCTACCAGGTTTTAGGTGCTTTAGATCCTTTAAATTTTATTACTATTATTATTACCATTACTGCCGGCACAATTTTCTTAATGTGGCTAGGAGAGCTTATTACTGAAAAGAAAATTGGCAATGGTATTTCCTTATTAATTTTTGCTGGTATTATTGCCGGCGTACCTCAATCTTTTCAGCAGATTATTGCGACCTATAATAGCTCCCAGTTTTTTATGATTTTGGGCTTTATTATTGTGGCCATTCTCACTATTTTGGGGGTGGTTTATGTTACCGAGGGTCAGCGTAATATCCCAGTCCAGTATGCCCGGCAGATGCATGGCGGTCATAGTTATGGGGGAAGTACTACCCATCTGCCTTTGCGGGTTAATATGGCTGGTGTTATTCCCATAATTTTTGCAGTTTCTATTTTGATGTTTCCCTCCATGATTGCTCAATTTTTTGTCACAAGTAAGGTGGCTTGGCTGGCCACAGCTTCAGCTTGGGTAATTAAAGCTATTCAGGATCAATGGGTTTACGGTATTGCCTATTTTATCTTAGTGGTAGTTTTTACTTATTTTTATACCGAGGTGGTTTTTCATCCCGACCGGGTAGCCGAGAATTTACAAAAACAAGGTGGTTTTATTCCTGGCATTCGTCCCGGCCAGCCTACGGCCCGCTATTTAGCCAATATAATGCATAAAATTACTTTAGCTGGTGCCCTCTTTTTGGGGGTGATTGCTATTTTGCCTTTAATAATGCGCTCGATTACTGGGGTACAAGCCCTAGCTATTGGTGGCACTTCTCTCTTAATTGTGGTCTCAGTAGTTATTGAGACAGTTAAACAGATTGAGGCGCAGATGACTATGCGTCAATATGATGGATATTAATATCCATTGTTAATGAGATTCATTGCATCCGTTAGCTAGCAGTTCTTTCTAGAATTGTTATTTTTATCTTTGTTATTACTCTAGTTTTGGCATCTCAGTTGTGGTATGATGTAGGGGTTAATACAATTTTATGGTAAGGCATATTTTGTTTTTTATTGGCCCCCCAGCTTCAGGTAAGGGGACGCAAGCTGAGTTAGTCTCTAAATATTATGGTTGGCCGGCTATTTCCAGTGGTGATTTGTTGCGTCGCTCCGCAGATTTACCGCAAAAATATCAAGAAGCTATTCAAGCCGGTCATTTAGTAGATGATGGGGTGATTAATGATTTACTTCAGCGTCGCTTGACTCAGGCAGATACTAAGCTAGGTTTTATTTTAGATGGTTATCCACGCAATAGCAGCCAGTTTGCTTATGCCTATAATTATATTATTACTCCCCAAGACAGGGTTTGTGCTTTAGAGATTAGGGTAAGTGATGAGGAGGTTTATCGGAGGCTGGAGGGGCGGCGGTTTTGTCCGCACTGCGGAGCCGGTTATCATCTAATATATAAACCTAGTAAGCGTGAAGGTTTTTGTGATGTTTGTTCTTCCAAATTAGTAAGACGGCCGGATGATAAGCCAGAAGTTATTGCTGAACGGTTAAAAATTTATCATGACACCATGGAGCCGCTTCTTGCTTTATGGCAGAAGCGAGGTGAACTGGAAGTTATTAACGGGGAGCAGGATATTCCGGCAGTTCATCAGGATATTATTGCTGTTTTAACTAGGCGGGGCTATGTCTTGCCCCATTAAGTAAGATAATCTATGATTAGGTATAAAACGCCGGAGCAGATTGCGTTAATCAAAGAAGGGGGGCATATTTTAGCCGGGATTACTCAAAAATTAGCAGCAACCGTTAAACCAGGGGTAACTACCGCCGATTTAGAAGCTTTGTTTTTAGAATTAGTAGCAGCGGCTGGCGGAGCTCCATCGTTTAAGGGTTTTCGCTCCAGCCGACGGGAGAGGCCTTTTCCTACTGGTCTATGCGCTTCTATTAATGAGCAAATTGTCCATGGTCCTGCTATTCCGGCTCGAGTTTTACACTCAGGCGATATTATTGGCCTAGACGTGGGGATGGAATATCCCTTAAAAAAACCAGGCTACTTACCTAGTTGGCCGGTTAATTCTAGTGCTCCACATGGCGGCTATTTTACCGATATGGCGGTAACCGTACCGGTAGGAAAGGTTAGCCGTTTAGCTAATCATTTAATTGTGGTTACTAGAGAATCTTTAGCTTTAGCTATTAACGAAGTAGCGCCGGGTTGTAGCTTACTAAAGATTGCCCAAGTTATTGAAGGTTTGGTAGAGCAACATGGTTTTGCTGTGGTCCATAATTTGGTGGGTCATGGAGTAGGTCTCGCAGTCCATGAAGATCCCTCTATTCCTCATTATGTCTGCAATGAATATGGTGAACAGGATATTGTGTTAAAGCCTGGTATGGTTATTGCTATTGAGCCTATGGTCAGTGCTGGCAGCCCGGAAATTAAAGTAGGCCGTGATGGTCTTTCTTTTGAGACGGCTGATGGAAGTTTAAGTGCTCATTTTGAGCATACTATTGCCGTAACCACCACAGGCCATCAAATATTAACAATCTAGACATGAACGAACCTATTATTTTTTTAGGTCTTGACTGGGGCCAAAAGAAGATTGGCTTAGCCCTAGGGGATAGCGAAACTAAGTTAGCTTTTCCTTATGGGGTAGTGAAGGATTGGCCGGCGGTAGAAGCGGTGATTAAGCGAGAAAATGTTGACCAGATAGTTATGGGTGAGCCTTATCATTTAGGTGGAGAGAGGGGTAAGTATTTAAAGGGCTGGCAGGAATTGGTGGAACTTATTAAACATAGTGGTTACCCTCTACATTTAGTAGATGAACGTTTAAGCAGTCAGGGGGCTAATCGGTTAATTAATCATCAGTCTAGGGCAGCTGCTCCTGAGGACGCTATTGCTGCTATGCTTATTTTACAAACTTTTTTAGATAATTATGCGGCGTACGACCACTGAACGTTTATTAATTATTAAACGGACTGAGGATAGGGATTACCGGGGGAAAATTGTGGCTTTAAGTCCGGAGCGGGGCCGTTTAGTATTTACCGCCAAGGGTTTATTTAAGCCTCAATCTAAACTAAGTGGGCATTTAGAGCCCTTATCTTTGGTTGACGGCCTTATTGTTTGGAGCAAAGAGCCGCTTTTAAGCGCAGCGGTGAGCCGGCAGTCATTTCTGGGGCTTAAAAGTGATTTAGCCTTAATTGTTGTATCAACTGAATTAGTAAGGCGGGTTATAGAGTGGTGGCCATTAGCTCAGCCCCTACCACGTTCCTGGCAGGATTTAATTACCATCTTAACTCAGTGGAATAGTCATCATTATTCTTTGTCTCAACTAACGGTAGGTAGCCAAATTATGTCGTGGCGGTTAGCGCGGGAATTAGGTTATGCGCCGGGACATACTTGTATCCAGTGCGGCCGGCCACTTAGTACCGCCTTCTGGAGTGAGACCCAGGGCGGATTTTTTTGTGAGGTCTGTCAGCCCAAAGGTCCAACGTATAAGCTATCTCCCAGTACTTTAGTAATTTGGGAAGATTTAGTTCAGGATGAACATTTACAATTGACGAAATTACCATCATCGCCTACAATCTTAGAAGAGTTAACTGCTTTTTTTAATAGTTGGCTTAATTTTTTAGCTTTATGTTAAGGACTCATACTTGTGGCCAGTTACGGGCCACAGAAGTTGATCAGACAGTTTATGTAGCCGGCTGGGTACAATCAAGCCGTAATTTAGGCGGCCTAATGTTTATTGTCTTGAGGGACCATAGCGGTTTGATTCAGCTGGTGGTGGATTTAGCTCAAGAGCCGAAAGTGGCCGTTATTGCTGAGGAGTTACATGATGAGTTTGTTGTGCGGGCTCATGGTCGTGTACGTTTACGGCCAGTGGAAATGGTGAACCCGGCGATGCCGACTGGGGAAATAGAGGTGGTAGTTGATGATCTAGAGATTTTAAGCCGTTCTTTACCCTTGCCCTTTAGTTTAGCCGAGGATAAAGTGGGGCTTAGCAATGAAAATTTACGCTTAGAATATCGTTTTTTAGATTTACGTCGTCCCAGTGTGCAGGAGATGCTTATCACCCGTGATTTATTTATTCGGCGAATGCGTCAATATTTTCAAGATTTAGGCTTTGTGGAAGTACAAACGCCGATTTTAGCTAATTCTTCTCCGGAAGGGGCGCGTGATTTTCTTATACCTTCTCGGTTATTTCCGTATCATTGTTATGCTTTGCCGCAAGCGCCTCAGCAGTTTAAGCAACTTTTAATGATTGGCGGAGTAGATAAATATTTCCAAATTGCCCCATGTTTTCGTGATGAAGATGGCCGGCAGGACCGCCATTATGGCGAATTTTACCAGTTAGATATGGAGATGAGTTTTGTAGATAGTGAAGAAGATATTTGGCAGATTATGGAGCCATTAATGCTAGAGCTGACATCTGAATTTAGCTCGAAAAAAGTTATTGGCCTCAAGGATGGACGTTTCCCCCAATTAACATGGCGTGAGGCTATGGAAACTTATGGCACAGATAAACCAGATTTACGTTATGATCTAACTATTAAACCATTGAGTCAAGTATTAGCTCACAGCCATTTAAGTATCTTTCAAGATGTTTTAGCCAGTGGCGGCCATATTTATGGTTTAGTTTTGCCTGAGACTGAAAAATTAAGCCGACGGCAGTTGGATGAGCTAACGGCATTAGCAAAAACTAAAGGGGTGAGTGGTTTAAGTTCCTTAATTTATCTAGGGGAAAATTGGCAGGGCAGTTTAGCCACTAAATTAGAAGACAATATTTTGCTATCCCTCGTTAAGCATTTATCCTTAAAGGGAGGCGAGACAATATTAATTACAGCTGGCCCAGGACTTCAGGCCTGTGAGGCCTTGGGAGCTATCCGGGAAGAGATAGCCGGGTGGTTTAATTTAAAAGATCCAGGGTTAGCAGCTTGGTGCTGGATTTATGATTTTCCTTTTTATGAAGTAGGCAGTACTCCGACCGGGCTTAATTTTTCCCATAATCCTTTTTCTCTACCTAAGGGTGGATTAGAAGCCTTAAAGAATCAGCCACCGTTAGAAATAGTAGCTTATCAGTTTGATTTAATATTAAATGGAGTGGAGGTTTCCAGTGGGGCTATTCGTAATCATCAACCAGAAGTAATGTATGAAGCTTTTCGGTTAGTAGGTTATGAGCCGGCTGAGGTTGACCGTCGTTTTGGAGCTTTGCTTAAGGCCTTTAAGTATGGTGCTCCGCCTCATGGCGGTAATGCTCCGGGGATTGACCGCTTGCTGATGGCCTTAAAAGATTATGATTCTATCCGTGATGTCTATGCTTTCCCTAAAGATACTCAGGGCCGGGATTTACTGATGGGGAGTCCAAGTGAAGTTAGCCAAAATCAGCTTGATGACCTTTATTTATCCTGGCGTCAAGATACTAAAAAATAATTATATGCCAACCAAAAAAGCTAATTCTTTACCCAAATTTACTTTTCTTTATTTATTATCCCTTATTTCGTTAATTTTTTTAGCAATCTCAGCAGGAGTAGTAGCTTTTCAGTTAATTAATAAATGGCTACCTGATCCGCTTACGGGGTATACCATAAGCTATACGGCGTCTAGTTTAAAGTTTGGCCTATCCGCTTTATTAATCTCTACCCCACTATATTTTTGGGCTGTGAGTCAAATTAATCGCGGATTAGTAAAAAGAGAAATAAGTCCTCAGTCTGATTTACGGCGTTGGCTTATTTATTTTATTTTATTAGTTACAGCTATTGTGATGTCCGGCTGGCTTGTTGCTTTAGTTTATCATTATTTAGATGGTGAGTTGACTGGGCAGTTTTTAGCTAAAGCTATAGTAGCCATTGGTATTGCCGCTACTATTTTTGGCTTTTATCATTATGACCTGCACCGTAATCCTCAATCGCCTAGTGATAAATACCACCTTCACTCTTTTGCCTGGCCAGTCGCTATAGTGATTATTGGTCTTATTATTGGCGGCTTTGCGATTGCCGAGAGTCCAACGGAGGCTCGGAATCGTCGCTATGATGAAAAATTAATTGGCAATTTTTACCAAATAGATAGTGCTCTTAATGTTTATTACCAAGAAAATAAACATTTACCAGCGACTTTACAAGAATTAACAGTAAGTCCTTATTACTTAGATCCGGCAGCCTTAAAAACGAGTGAGGGAGAGGCTATACGCTATCGGGGGCTAGGGAATAATCAGTATGAACTTTGCGCCTTATGGCATACTAATAATATTAACCCAGATAAAGGTGTTAGAACTGTCGGGGTAGAAAAATGGCCCCATGAAGCCGGTTATCAATGCATTAAACAAGTTATTTGGGAGGATAGTGGTGGCCCAGTAGAACAGCCTCTTAAGTAATAAACAATGGAGTTACAGCGCACCATTATTATTTTATTAGTTAATCTAGCCTGGTGGCTCATGGCCGTTATTTGGTCTAGTCAGCCCCTTGTTTTAGCTGGGGAAGTGCCCCTTGTCTGGCCCAATAACTGGCCGGAAGTTAAGGCTTGGCCGGCTAGTAGCACAGTGGTTATTTCTAATAAAGAAGGTGTGCTTCTTAGCCAAGGTAGCTATCAGTTGCGTCCTATTGCTAGTTTAAGTAAGTTAGTTACGGCCCTGATTGTCTTAGATACTCACCCTAATTGGTCAGCTGAGTATACCTTGAAAAATGAAGACCAGCGTTATGGCAATATCATCTATATTTATCCTGGTGAGGTGGTCACTATTAAAGATTTATGGATGGCTAGTTTACTGGCCTCCGATAATACTGCTACTGAAGCGTTAATTCGGGCCGTGGGCCTTGATGATGCTTCTTATTCTCAAAAAGTAGAAGAATTAGCTCGTAAGTTTAATTTAGCCTCTGATCTTCATTTGGTTGAGCCTACGGGCTTGAGTCCTGACAACCAAGCTAGTGCGCGAGCAGTTGCCACTATAGTTAAAACCGCTTTGTCGCAGTCCGAAATTAGAGAGACATTATTATTAGAGCAATATGAGATAGTTACTAAACAAGGCCGGCGGCAGCTAGTCACTAATACTGATGGCTTTATTCGGGGTTCAGTAGCGGCACCAGATAGCTGGCAGATTCTCGGCGGTAAGACTGGCTATTTAGATGAAGCCGGTTATTGTTTTGCCGCCCTATGGCGTAATAACCAAGGGGAAGAGTTAATTACTGTTGTCCTGGGGGCTCCGACTAAAGAGGGGCGGTTTACTATTACTAAGGATTTGTTAAATTATATCACTGAAAAATATTATTAATTGGTTAATTTTTATTAGTATGCTAGAATAATGGCATAAATATTTTTATATGCACAAGTTAATTATTGGCAATTGGAAAATGGCTCTAGGCTATAAAGAAAGTGTAACTTTAGCTGAAAATTTAGTCTTAAGCCAACCATATCGACCACTTCTGGCGGAAGTGGGAGTGTGTCCTAGTTTTGTCGCCCTGTCTTCGGTAGCCAATATTTTAGAAGGTACAGCTATTTTTTGGGGATCACAAGATGCAACCCAATTTGTACCGGGACCAGTTACTGGTGGCACTAGTTTAGAAAGTTTGGTTGAGCTTGATTGCCGTTATGTTATTTTAGGTCATAGTGAGCGACGTCAATTATTTGGGGAAACTGATGAGTTAGTTAGACTTAAACTGCAAGCTGTCTTAGAGCGAACTAATTTGATTCCCATAGTCTGTGTCGGTGAGACTTTAGCTGAGCGGGAAGCTGGTCAGGCTGAAGAGAAGGTAGGGGGACAGCTTAGGGCAATTTTTAATTCCGTAGTAGTGCCGGCGGGACGGGAGGTAGTACTAGCCTATGAACCTATTTGGGCTATTGGCACAGGAAAAACCAGTACTCCTACGCAGGCTGAGGCTATGCATCATTTTATTAGACAATTCTTAAAAGAATTAGGGATAGAGGGTAACCGGATATTATATGGTGGTAGCGTTAAACCAGAAAATGCTGGTCAATTATTATCTCAACCCAATATTGATGGCCTATTAGTTGGTGGAGCTAGTTTGTCGGCTGATAGTTTTTGGTCCATAGTCTTTGCTTAAGGTTTATGTTTTTAATGTGGCTGTGTATCGCTTTATTAATTATTGCCTTGGCGATTGTATTATTTATTATTTTTCATAAAATGCCGCTATTGGCTAATATTGATGTAGATAATTTACCAGCGGAACAGGCGGCGGCTAAAAAGCAGGAAATTATTAATGACCGTATTCGTCGGCAGTTAGCTAAACACAGTTGGTGGTGGCGTAATATTGTGGCATCTCTTTATACTAAAATAAAGGAATTTTTTTGGCGGGGATATGCTAAGCTAAACCGATTACATCGGCAACAAGTTAAAACTAAGTTGCAGTCACGGGGTCTAAATAGAGAACGAGCCAAAGAACTGCTAGTTGATGCTGAGGAAGCTTTATCTCAAGGACGTTTCAGTGAGGCTGAACATTTGGCCCTGGAGGCATTAGAGTTAGACCAAAGTCAGATAGATAGTTTTGCTTTTTTAGCTAATGTCTACAATGAAGAAAAAAAGTATAAGGAAGCCCAAGAAGTTTGGCATTATATTGTGAAACGTTTAACTCAAAAATATCGGGCAGAAGAATTACGGCGCCACCCGGAGGCTAAAAATACTAAACAGAAATTAGCTGAGTATCATTATCTTCTGGGGCAGTCATACTACCGTAGTGATGAGTTAGAACGGGCTGACCATTATTTAAGACAAGCTTTGAAATTAGCCCCTAAAAATCCACGCTATCTTGACACGATGCTGGCAGTTAGTATAATGAGAAAGGATCGGGTTACGGCGGTTACTGTTTTCGATACTTTATCCGCCGTTGATCCTGGTAATGGTCATTTGCCAGATTATTTAGAACAGATAAGACAGTTATAATTTAGCCGTTGTAGCTCAGCTGGTAGAGCACTTCCATGGTAAGGAAGGGGTCTCGGGTTCAAGTCCCGACGACGGCTCCAAGATTTTTGGGTCGGTACCAAAGCGGTCAACTGGGGCAGACTGTAAATCTGCTGGCGTATGTCTTCGTAGGTTCGAATCCTACCCGGCCCACCCGAAGAAACTGCTTCGACTTTAACGAAAATGCTTGTCAGCGTTGTTGAAAATGGTTATGGAAAACTTGCTAAAGTAGGTGGTTATCATATTGCTGGAAAAACCGGCACTTCGCAAATTCCGTATACAAGTTTTGGTATTGATAAGGCCAGTTATTCTAATGAAACTTGACAAAGCTTTGTTGGTTTTGCTCCTGCTTATGACCCGAAATTTGTTGTGTTAGTTAGGTTAGATAA
>ERZ795050.237-NODE-237-length-90486-cov-10.690549_pt1 | contig 90486 bp, 78 predicted proteins | sample MGYA00375134_ERZ795050 | MGnify/ENA primary metagenome ERZ795050 (study PRJEB30179, sample SAMN05720221) | activated sludge metagenome | isolation source: Anaerobic digester | place: Japan | collected 2015-05-26 ... | reverse complement strand
GGGCGAGCAGTTCCAACTGCTCCGCTCCAGCTTCCGCCTCGGTCACCACGGTGATCGCCGCCCCGAGCTGCTCGCGTACCTTTCCCAGGTCGTGGCGTGCGCCGGGGGCGAGGTCGGGGGCTTCCGCCACCACCGGCGCCAGCGTTTCGGAACGCGGCACCACGACCACCGCATACGCCCCCGCCGGGAGCCCTTCGAACACCACCCGTCCATCCTGATCGCTCACCACTCGGCTCACGACGCGCGGCCTCCGGCCCGCGAGCAGCTCCCGCACGACTCCGGGCGCCTGCTTCGGGGCCATCAACAGCACCTCGACCTCCCGCACCGGCGCGCGGCCGGCGCTGTCGACGACCGTGAGCGCCACCTCGACCGCCGGCGTGAGCCGTCGCGTTCCGAGGTCCCGCCTCTCCCCGGGCGGCACCTCCACGCCGAGCGCCGTCTCCGGGGCGAAACCGGGGAAGCGCGCCAGCAGGTCGAGGCAGCCGGTGGGAACGACTGCCTCGGCCTCTCCCTCCGGACCCACGACGAGCGGCAGCGAGAAAGTGAAGACCGGCGCCCGGCCGGCGCTCCGGCAGTCGCGCACCGTCCACTGCGGATCGCCGTGCAACTGCCGCCCCGGTGGCGGCAGGAAGCGCGCCGCCACCCGCCCGGCGGCGAGGAGCGGCACCTCGAGCGCCGGGCGCTCGCCCTCCGCACAGGCCGCCGAGGGCAGCGCGAAGACGAGCGACACCAGCCCGGGCGCATGCACCCGGTAGAGGGCCTCCGCGGCGCACGGCACGTCGAGGTCGACCGCGAGCCGCCCCTCGCCCGCCTCCCGGAGCCGCACCGGCACGGCCTCCCGGTCGCCCCCCGCGACCCGCTCGACGAAGATCGCGGTCGGATCGGCGACCGGCACCGCCGGCACGAGGAGGAGCTCCATCCGCGCCGGGACCGGCTCTTCGGAGGGGCCGACCGGTGGCTCCTCGGAGGCGACCCCACCTGCCCCGAAGAGGGCGAGTGCCACCGCCACCGAAAGCACTGCGAACGGCTGGCCTCTCCTCACGACCCACCTCCTCTCGCCGAGTCCGCGTCTCTTTCCTGATGCTACCGAAACCACGCCCATCGCCCGGAGCGATCTCGCCGGAACGAGTCTCCCGCCGGGCTGGTGGTACCTTCACGCTGTGATCCACACCCGGAGGAAGGCGAAGGATGGCGGTGGTGACCGGTCTGGCCGCCGGGGCGTCCCGAGGAGCTGGCTCGTCGGGGCGCTGCTGCTCCAGCTGCTCCCCTTCGCCGGCTGGCGTTGATCGGGGGCGACGAGCCTCATTACGCGCTCCTCGCCCACTCGCTCGCCGCCGACGGCGATCTCGAGCTCGAGGACGACTACGAGGCCGTCGAGATGGGGAGCGCGGCAGCCGGCCGGAAGCGGGCCGGGCAGCGGCTCGACCGGCACCTCCGCGAACACGAAGGGCGTCTCGTGCCCGCCCATCCGGCCGGGATGCCCGCCCTCCTCGCGCCGCTGCTTGCCGTCCAGCTGGCGATCGCTCCCGCGGCGGCGCCCGACCTCCTGATCGGGCTGACCGGGCTCGCCCTCACCTTCGCCGCCCTGCTCGCCGGAGCGAGGCTCCTCGGCCGCTGGCTCGGAGAGCCGGTGACCGGAACGGTGGCGGCGCTCGCGACCTACTTCGCTTCCCCGCTCTGGTTCTCCTCGCGAACCTTCTTCACCGAGCCGTACACCTGGTCGCTCGCGGTCCTCTCGGTCGCGGCCGTGGCCGCGGGCCGGCTCGGCGCCGGCTCGCTCCTCCTCGGGCTGGCTCTGATCACGAAAGAGAGCGCCCTGCTGCTCGTGCTCGCGGTGCTCGGCGGCGCCGCAACCCGCCTGGGCCAGCGGCGAGCCGCCGCGCTCGCCGTGGGTCCCGTGCTGGCCGGGACGGCGTGGATCGCGAGCAACGTCGTCCGCGGGCTGCCGCCGCTCCACACTCCCCAACCCTTCCAGGCCGGAGACCTCCTCGAAGGTGTCAGCGGTCTCCTCCTCTCCGGCGATCGCGGTCTCGTCTGGTTCGCACCGATTCTCGTGGCCGGAGTCGTGATCTGGCTCACGGGAGCCGCGCTAGATGCGCTTCGGGGACGGCACCGGGCGGAGAGAGCCCTTCTCCCCTTCTCCCCTTCTCCCCTTCTCCCCTTCTCCCCTTCTCCCCTTCTCCCCTTCGCACTTCTCGCCTTTGTCGCGTACTTCGTTCTGGCGGCCGCCTGGATCGACTGGCGTGGCGGTAGCGGGTTCGGTCCGCGCCTGCTGCTCCCCGGCCTTCCCGGTCTCGCCCTCCCCCTAGCCCTCGCGATCCGGACCGGGCAACGGGCGGTGCGCCTCGGGCTCGCCGCGCGCCCCGCGGTGACGGTGGCGGGCGTCGCTCTCGCCGCCTGGCTCGCCTCTCGCCTGCTGCGCCGGCTGCCTCCGGCGAGCCCGGCCTGACCCTCGACGCCGCGGGCAGCCAACCCGGGGGGCTGCTCCCGGGGTCCGATCCGTACGGGTCATGAGCCCTTCTCCCTGCCCGGGTGCCAGGCGATCTGCGGTGGCGGCGTGCTCAGGGGTACGCCGCCGGGAGGGGGGCGGCGAGGCGCAGCTGGCAGGCCTGCGGGCGGTCCACGAGACCGCTCGCGACCCTCAGCCAGCCGATCAGCCCCGGGAGGCCGCCGAGCCCGAAGAGCCCGGCGCCTCTGCTAACCTTCCGCCCGCCATGAGCTCACCGTTTCCTCCCGTCGACGAGCAGCTCGCGCTGCTGCAGCGGGGCGTGGTGGATCTCGTCTCGGAGGAGGACCTCCGGCGCAAGCTCGAGCGCGCGGTGGCGACCGGCGTGCCGCTCGTCGCCAAGGCGGGGTTCGATCCGTCCGCTCCCGATCTCCACCTCGGCCACACCGTGCTGCTGCGCAAGATGCGCCACTTCCAGCAGCTCGGCCACCGGGTCGTCTTCCTCATCGGCGACTTCACGGCGATGATCGGCGACCCGTCGGGGAAGAAGGCGACCCGGCCGCAGCTCAGCCGCGAAGAGATCGACGCGAACGCCGAGACCTACGCCCGGCAGGTCTACCGGATCCTCGACCCCGAGCGGACCGAGATCCGGTACAACAGCGAGTGGCTCGCGCCGATGGGCGCCGAGGGGATGATCCGCCTCGCCGGCCGCTGGACGCTCGCCCGGATGATGGAGCGGGACGACTTCCGTACCCGCTTCCAGAACAACCAGCCGATCTCGATCCACGAGCTGCTCTACCCGCTCGTGCAGGCGAAGGACTCCGTCGAGATGGCGAAGCGCGCCGACCTCGGCTGCGACGTCGAGCTCGGCGGCCACGATCAGATCTTCAACCTCCTCGTCGGCCGGGGGCTGATGAAGGATGAGGGGCTCGAACCGCAGGTCGCGCTGACCGTGCCGCTGCTCGTCGGCCTCGACGGCCACGACAAGATGTCGAAGAGCCTCGGCAACGCGATCGCGGTGGAGGATCCCCCCCAGGAGATCTACGGCCGCACGATGTCGATCCCGGACTCGCTGATGTGGGAGTGGTACCTCCTGCTCACCGACCTCGAGGAGGCCGAGATCGCCCGCCGGCGGCGTGAGGTCGAGGCCGGGCGGCTCCACCCGAAGGGGATCAAGCAGGAGCTCGCCCGGCGCCTCGTCACCGACTACCACGGCGCGGCGGCGGCCCGGGAGGCCGAGGCCGAGTTCGAGCGGGTCTTCGCCGGCGGCGGGGTGCCCGACGAGCTCCCGGAGATCGCGCTCGCCGGCGGCCAGCCGCTCATCACCCTGCTCGCCGAAGCGGGCCTCGCCCCGAGCCGCAACGAGGCACGACGGCTCGTCGAGCAGGGAGCGGTGACGATCGACGGCGAGCGGGCGAGCGCCCCGCTCGCCCCCCTCGCCGCGCGCGCCGAGCCGTACCTCGTCAAGGTAGGCAAGCGCCGCTTCGCCCGTCTCCGTCTCGGAGGCTGAACCGCCATGTCCGCTCATCGCCGCCGGTACCGCCGGGCCCTCACGGGGCTCCTGCCGGTGCTCGTTCTCGGCGCTCTCGTGCCGGGTCGCGCCGCGGCGGCGCCGGCGGTCGTCCGCCTCGACGGGGCGGCGTTCGGCTATGCCGCGCAGATCGAGGTGCGCGACCTGCCGGCGGCCGAAGGGGAGCGGGCGGCACAGGCCGCCTTCGCGGCGCTCGCGGCCGCGGAGGCCGACCTCGCTCCCGACGGTCCGCTCGCGGCGCTCACCGCCCGCGCCGGCGAGGCGGTCGAGCTGCCGCCGCCGCTCTTCGGCCTCCTCGCCAGGACGCTCGACTTCTGTCTCTGGTCCGACGGCCGGATCGGCCCGCTCGGCGGCGAGCTCTATGCGCTCTGGGGGCTGCACGCCCCGGCCCGCGCCCGGCCGACGGCGGCGCGGCTGGAGGCGGCGGCGGCGAGCGCCGCCTGCGACCGGCTCCAGCTCGACCCCGCCCATGGCCGCGCGACGCTGAGCCCCGGCAGCCGGATCGAGAGCTGGGGGTTCGCGCTCGGCTGGGCGGTCGACCGCGCCGGTACCGCGCTGGCCGACGCCGGGGTCACCAACGCCCGGGTGGCGCTCGGGGGCGTGCTCCTTGGCATCGGGCCGGGGCCCGACGGACGCGGCTGGGAGGTCGCCGGGCTCCGCTTCCCCGGCCAGGCCGAGCCCCTCGCGCCGGTCTACCTCCGCGACCGGGCGCTCGCCCTCGTCACCCCCGAGGACCGGCAGCTCCAGATCGCCGGCGACCGGTACGCCCCCTACCTCGACCTGCAGGCCGGCCGCCCGGCCGGGGGCGCGGTGGCGGTACTCGCCGCGAGCCCGCTCGGGCTCGACGCCCAGGCGCTGGCGGTGGCGATGTTCATCGCCGGACCGCGGCAGGGACAGTTCCTGCTCGGCTCCCTGCGGCCGCCGCCGGCGGTGCTCTGGCTGCTCGGTTCGGGCGAGGGGGAGCCGCTCCTCGAGAGCTCCCGCTGGTCCGATCTGCGCGCCCGCTGAACCGCCTCAGCGCCGGCGCCGGGGCGGGCGCACGAACCGCCGCCCGGCGTGGACGAGATGCCCGGCGATCCAGAGGCCGGCGGCGACGAGATGGATCCCGACCCAGAGCCGCCGCCACCCCGGCTCGACCGCGGTCTGGAGGAGATAGCCGGAGGCGATCATCGGCAGCGCCGCGACGAGCATCGCAAGGCCGCTCGCGCGCCCGTCGCGCACCCCGAGGCGAAGCGCCGTCCAGGCGTGCGAGTGGAAGAGCCCGCCGATGGCGAGGACGAGGAGCGGCGCCGTGAGGACGTGGAGGTGCTGCACCATCGGCTGCCAGGGATGGCTCACCACCGCGTCGGGATCGGCGGGCGTCGCGAAGTAGCGCATCCAGGCGTAGACGAGCCCGGTGCCGCCGACGAGCAGGCTGCCGAGGTGGAGGAGCCACGCCTCGATCCGGCTCACGGCGCTCCCTCCTCCCGGGCCGTGATCACGGCGTGGAGGGCGAGCACCCGCTTGACCGCCGCCGCCGTCGTGCGGGTCGTCAGCGTCGCGCCGGTCACCCCCCGGACGTCGCGTCCCGGGACGAGCGGCGCGTCGCCATCCCGCCCTTCGAACTGGCGGTACCACTCCTCCCGCGGGAGGTAGTCGGGCGGCTCGTCGAAGGAGAGCACCTCCACCCGGAGCACCCGGCCCGCGGCATCGAGGGCGACCATCACCGTCTGCGGCAGCGTGCGGACCCGGTGGGTGTCGAGGTAGGCGGTGCCGACGAGCTCGCCGCCCGCGTGCGCCACGTACGGCCGCGCCACCCCGCTCGCGAGCGGGCCGCCGGCCAGCGCCTCGGCGCGGGCCCGCTCCTCGGCGTCGAGGTAGAGCGTCCGGCGTTCGATCTCCGCGCCGGGATAGACGAGGCCGAGCGCCTCGTCGACCCCGAGCAGCACCCGCGCGGCGGCCGGCGCCGTCGCGCTCAGGAGAATGAGGAGGGCGGCGAGGAGCGCGCCCGCCCGGAAGCGATCGGAATCAGAAGATGTAGCCAAGGGCGAGGTTCCACTGATTGACGCCGGTGCCGGCGCGGTTGTCCACGTCCTGCCAGTCGAGCTTGAAGACGACCTGCGCGAGCGGCTTCCAGACGAGCCCGAGGGTGAGGACCTCGACGTCGTTGGCGGGGTTGCGCGCGAAGCCGGCCGGCACCCGCGCCTGGGTGTCGTACCGCTCGTAGCGCGCGAACGGCACGAGCGCCTGGTTCGCCGAGGCCCCGAGCGAGAAGAGATCGAAGCCCGCCTCGACGTACCCACCCTCCTGCCGTTCGCCCACCGAACGGAGGCCGGTGAGACCGCGGGCCCGGTTGAGAGCGGCGACGCCGCCGATGCTGCCGCGCACGCCGAGCGCCCGCAGCTCGAGCCCCCGCCACTTCCACTCCAGATGCCCCTCGAAAAGGGCGGTACGCACCCTCCCGACCCGGCCGCCGGCAGGGTCCCGGAGCCCCTGCCCCGAGTCGCCCACGAACGCCGAGCCGCCCGCGAGCAGACCGGGGAGCGCGGTGTAGTCGAGCCGGCCGGTCCAGGCGAGATCCTCGGCCTTCGCGCGTGCCCCCTTCTGCCGGCCGCTGCGGATGCCGGCGGCGGAGAAGTCGGCGGCGTCGAGGCCGTTGACGAGGTAGGTCCGATAGGTCCACGGCCCGACCTCGCCGTGGACGCCGAGACCGACCTCCCGCCAGGTGGAGGGGATCAGCGCCGACTCGACCCCCGGACGCCGGGAGCCGAGGAAGGTGGTCGGCTCGTGGAGCTCGTTGAGGAAGCCCATCGGGATCAGCAGGAGGCCGGCGCGGAAGCTCAGCTCGTCGCGCCAGAGGTGATCGAGGTAGGCGAACTCGATCGACGCTTCGCCGCCGTCGCCGGTGGACCCATGCTCGAACTCGAGCTCGGTGTTGAGCAGCCACCGGTCCGACCACTTGTAGCCGAAATAGACGACGCCCCGGAGCACGTCGGCCTCGGCGGTGCGGCCCGACGGCGTGCCGTCGTCCCGCTGCCGGTCCCAGTTCTGGTAGACGATCTCTCCGTAGCCGCCGACCGACAGGCCGTCGTGGGCGCGGTAGATCTTCGACGCCGCCGGACCGAAGCCCCTTTCCGAGACCTCCGCCTTGACCGCCGCCTCGCCCACGCGCAGGGTTTCGAGCTCTTCGGCGAGGAGATCGACGCGCCGGGCGAGCTCGGCGAGCTCGACCGCATCGGGAGCCGCCGCAGGAGCGGGCGCGGGCGCGGCGGCCGCGAGCTGTGCGAGCGCCTCGCGGAGCGCGGCCACCTCCTGCTCGAGCCGCTCGAGCCGCTCGAGGCGCTCGTCGGGTGGCTCGGCCGCGGCGAGCGGGGCGGCAACGAACGAAACGAGGATCGCGGCCAGGAGTGCGACCAGGAGAGAACGACGCAGGACGGCACGGCCGCCGGCGCGGAACGGGAAGGGATTCAATGCGGATCTCCTTGCGGGGCGAGGGAGCCGGCCACGGGCGGCCGCTCCTCGATATGGACCTCCGGGGCGACGGCGCGCACCCGGCCGGCGAGGGCGCCGGCCACCCGCGCGCGCAGGCCACCGGTCACGGGTTCGAGCAGGAGCACCCCCACCTCCGGGTGCCGCTCCGGGAAGGCGAGTGCCGCCTCGGCGCCGAGCACGAAGAGGCCGGTCGAGAGACAGTCGGCGAGAAAGGCGGTGGGGGCCCAGACGGTGACGCTTCCCGGATCGGACGCCGGCTCGCCGGTGCGGGGATCGAGCAGGTGTCCCACCCGCTCGCCCGCGACGCTCATCCCTCGCTCCGAGTTCCCGGAGGTGGCGAGCGAACCGTGCCCGATCCGGACCTCGACGGCGGGCCGCTCCCGCTGTCGCGGATCGGCCACGAGCAGCCGCTCCGGCCGGGGCTCGCCGGCGAGCAGGACCTGACCGCCGAGATCGAGCCGGGCCCGCACGCCGCTGCCGGCGAGCGCGGCGGCGGCATGATCGAGGCCGGCCCCCTTGCCGAAGCCGCCCTCTTCGATCCGGGCCTCCGGATGGAGACGGGTCGCGAACGGCCCCGGGCCCAGCCGGAACGTCTCCGGCCCGCTCGCCTCCCGGGCGGCACGAAGCGCGGCCGCAGCGGGAATCCGGCCGCCCTCGCGCAGGCCCCAGGCCGCGACGAGGGCGCCGAGTGCCGGTTCGAAGGCGCCCGCGGTCACCTCCCGGCATGCCCAGGCCGTCTCGAGCTCGGCGGCGAGCGCGGCGGAGAGCGGAAACGGCTCTCCCACCGGCTGCCGGTTCAGCCGGGCGAGCTCGCCTTCGGCGCGCCAGGTGGAGAGCCGCGCCTCGGTGGCAGCGAGCGCGGCGAGCGCCGCCTCGCTCGCCGCGAGGAGGGATCCCCGCTCCCCGCCCATGAGCACGAGCGCGAGCTCGGTGCCCATCGCGGCCAGCCGCCGCTCGACCCGGGCCTCGTCAGCGGCCGGCGGCGGGCTCGCCGCCAGCCGGCTCGGGACGAGGGCGAGGAGAAGCAACGCTCCGATGCGCCGGGAAAGCGGACCGATCCAGGGCCTCATTGCACCGAGAGTGGACCAACTCCGTACCGTTTGTCAAACTCCCGGCGCCGGTACGGTGGTCATGCCACGGCGCGCCGCGGGCCGTGTGCTACCTTTCCCGCGCGCCCGCTGCGAACCGATGAAGTTGCGCCCTTTTCGCCGCCCCCGCCCCCTGCCCCCGCTCTCGCTGCCGGTCCGGATCGTGCTGCTCGTGCTCGGCTGGCTGCTCATCCTCCTCGGCATCGCCGGGCTCTTCCTGCCGGTCCTCCAGGGCGGGCTCTTCCTCCTCCTCGGCGCGGCGCTCATCTCGCTCGTCAGCCGCCGCGTCCACGGCTGGCTGCGGACGCTCTTCAGCCGCTGGCCCCGGGGCTGGAAGCGGGTCGAGCGCTTCCGCCGCTGGCTGCACGGCAAGCTGCATCGGGAGTGAGCCCGAAGCCTGAAGACGGCGCGGGCCGTGGTCTCCCACGGCCCGCGACGGTACGGTTTCTCCTGCGTGAAGTCAGGCGCGCTCGGCGAGCGGCACGTACGGCCGCTGCGTCTCGCCGATGTAGATCTGCCGCGGGCGGCTGATGCGCGCCCCGCCGTCCCGCGCCTCCTTCCACTGCGAGATCCAGCCGGGGAGCCGGCCGAGCGCGAACATCACCGTGAACATGTTGGTCGGGATGCCCATCGCGCGGTAGATGATGCCGCTGTAGAAGTCGACGTTCGGGTAGAGCTTGCGCTCGATGAAGAACTCGTCTTCGAGCGCCACCTTCTCGAGGTTCTTCGCGATCTCGAGCAGCGGGTCCTCGACGCCGAGCTTCTCGAGCACGGCGTCGGCGGCCTTCTTCAGGATCTTCGCCCGCGGATCGAAGTTCTTGTAGACCCGGTGGCCGAAGCCCATCAGCCGGAAGCCCGAGCCCTTCTCCTTCGCCAGATCGACGTACTTCCGGTAGTTGCCGCCGTCTCTGGCGATCAGCTCGAGCATCTCGATCACTTCCTGGTTCGCGCCGCCGTGGCGGGGGCCCCAGAGCGCGCAGATCCCGGCCGCGATGGTGGCGAAGAGGCTCACGTGCCCCGAACCGACCATCCGCACCGTCGAGGTCGAGCAGTTCTGCTCGTGATCGGCATGGAGGATGAGCAGGAGGTTGAGCGCCTGGTCGAGCACCTTCGGGATCTCGTACGGACCCGTCGGGAGCGAGAAGAGCATGTTGAGGAAGTTCTCGGTGTAGGAGAGATCGGTGCGCGGGTAGACGAACGGCTGCCCGACCGATTTCTTGTAGGAGAACGCCGCCAGGGTCGGCGCCTTCGCGAGCAGCCGGACGATGTTCTCCGGCTCCTCGTGCGGATGGCAGGCCGAGAGCATCGTCACCATCGAGGAGAGCACCGCCATCGGGTGGGCGACGTGCGAACACCCCTCGAAGAAGTGCTTCATGCTCTCGTGGATCAGGCTGTTCGTGGCCAGCTGCTCCCGCCATCTCGCCAGCTCCGTGGCGTTCGGCAGCTTGCCGTAGATGAGCAGGTAGGCGACCTCGACGAAGGTCGCGTGCCGCGCGAGCTCCTCGATCGGATAGCCGCGGTAGCGCAGGATCCCGCGATCGCCGTCGATGAAGGTGATCGCGCTCCGGCACGAACCGGTGTTGCCGTACCCCTCGTCGAGCGTGATCGCGCCGGTGACGTCGCGCAGCTTCGCGATGTCGATGCCGACCTCGCCCTCGCTGCCCACGACGACCGGAAACTCGTACTCCTTGCCGTCCAGAATCAGCTTCGCCGTGCTCATCCGGAACCCCCGCGACTGTGGCCGGTCGCCGGCCTGTGATGTCCGTTCATGATGACTCTAGGATCGCGCTCTTCGCAAGTCCCCGCCCGCAGGGGTGGGAGCGTGAGCCCGGCACCCGGCGCTGGTACGATTCCGCGAGGAGCGTGAGATGACCGATATCGCACAGCGGAACCTCGTCGCGCAGTGGGCCTTCGACACCCGGCCGGTGCTCCAGCGTTTCCACCTCTGGCTCGAGAACGTGGAGGTCGAGCGCGCCCAGAGCGAGCCCGTCTCGGACCACGCCTTCACCCCCCGGGAGATCACCCGCTGCCTCGCCCTCACCTCGGCGGCGACGGCGCTCGGCACGCGCCTCTTCGGCCAGTACGGCGCCGGCCGCGGGCTCGACAAGCAGGGCTACAACCAGGTCAAGAAGGCGGCCGACGCCATCTCCGCCTACATCATGAGCGAGGGTCTCTGGTACCTGACCCGCGCGCTGCCGGAAAACCACGCGATCATGGTCTGCCTCGGCGAAGGGCTGATGCCGAAGGCCGGCGAGACCCCGGAGATGGGCGCCAACCCCCTCCTCGGCTTCGGGCGCGTCTACGCCCGGCCCCAGGTGGCCCGGTTCGTCGACGCCGCCGTGCGCCGCCTCCTCAACGACCCGGAGCCGCGCTTCCGCGAGTTCTACGACGCCCTGCGCAGCCACCGGATCACCCTCTGGGGCGCCGCCGTGGACACCCTGGAGAACACCTCCCGCTTCGCCGAGGGCCAGCCGACCGGACCGATGACGGTCCTCCACCTCTTCGACTCGCCGCTGACCGTGACCCGGCCGTACGAGGCGTACTTCGGCTCGCTCACCGTGCCGCGCGAGCTCGTGCGCGAGGCCGAGCGGCGCTCGGTGCTCCTCGACTGGGCGACCCCGCGGGCGCAGGTGCTCGCGCTCGCGCGCGCCGCGTACCCGGATCTCGAGCCGGGCAACGTCCACGTCTGGACGCTCGCCGGCAAGAGCCGCGTGACCCGCCTCGGCCGGCTCTGGGAGGAGTGGCGGGCGCTCGGCGTCCATCTCGTCGAGGAGGGCTGGGTCGCCCCTTCCGGGCTGCCGGTCTTCACCGACTCGGGCACCTACGCCCCCACCTTCCTCGTCGGCAGCTGGCGCGACCCGGCCGGCGCCCGCCACCTCTTCCTCTGCGACGGCTACGCCGCCACCGCCGAGGCGATGCAGGCGGCGAGCCTTTCCGAAGCCCTCGGCCTCGACACGACGATGACCGTGCTCTCGCCGACCTTCCGGTTCCCGCACGACGAGGAGTACGCGCTGATGCGCGACGTCCCGGAGAGCGCCGGGCTCATCGGCGAGCGGCCGGACCGCGACGAGCTCCTCGCCCACTACCGCGAGGCGGTCGCGACCGCCGCGCGTTCGAACGTCCCGATGGGCCAGCGGGTGCTGCGCGCCGCCGACTTCCTTCCCGAGAAGCGGTGGCAGGTCCTCGCTGCGCTCGGCTACATCTGCACCGACCCGTACACCGGCACGCCCGGCGTCGAGCAGCTCGACGAGCTGCGCTACCGCGTCACCGCCAGCCTGCGGACGCGCAACGCCGCGAGCCGGGTGACCTTCACGCTCCGCCTCAAGGAGAGCCTCGAGGAGGCGCGCCTGGTCTTCAGCCCCCTGCTCGTCCGCTTCCTCGGCGGCACCGACTGGCGGCGGCGGGCGGTGAAGATCTCCGACTCCGGCCGCCTGCGCAACGAGCTCCAGACCCTCGTCTCGCAGGCTCTCGAGTTCCGCGGCGAGCGGATCCGGGTGCACTTCGACCGGATCGACGAGAAGGTGATGCCGCGGGCGAGCCAGGAGACGATCCGCGAGGTCCTCACCTGGTACAAGGAGCAGCACCCGATCTGGTTCGACTGGCTCGAGCTGAGCTGAGCCTTCGGGAAGATCCCCCTCCCCGGAGGGGTGCCGGGGTCAGAGCTCCCGCAGCGCGGTGACCACCGGCAGCCGGGCGGCGCGCAGCGCCGGCGGCAGCCCGCCGACGAGCCCCAGGAGGAGGGCGAAGAGGAGGGCGCGGCCGACCAGCGCGGGGGTGACGGTGAAGGCGAAGGCGACCTGGCTCAGGCTCTGCCAGTTGAGGGTCGACGCCTGGAAGCCGTCGAATGCCCACCAGGCAGCGGCCGCCCCGGCGACGCCACCGGCCAGCGCGAGCAGCAGCGACTCGATGAGCACCGAGGCGACCACCGGCCCGCCCCCGAAACCGAGGGCGCGCAGGGTGGCGATCTCGCGCGAGCGGCCGGCGACCGCCGAGTACATCGTGTTGAGCGCGCCGAAGACGGCGCCGATCCCCATGAGCGCCGCGACGAGCAGGCCGAGACCCCGGATGATCGCCACGATCGTTCGCGACTGCCGCTCGTAATGCTCGTTCTGCCGCCGCACCCGGACGTCGAGCCGCGGATCGGCGCCGAGAGCGGCACGGAAGCGGTCGAAGTCGGCGGGCGATTCGAGCTTCACCAGCATCGTCTGCACCGTCGAACCGCGCCGGTAGGCGGGCTGGAGCACGGCGACGTCGGTCCAGAGCTCCGACTCCCAGAGGGTTCCGTCGGCGGCGAAGACGCCGACGACCTCCCAGTCGACCTGCCCCCAGTTCGGGCGGGCGCCGATCTCGAGCCCCGCGTACTCCGCCGCCGCGCGCTCGCCGACGATGATCTCGTTCTTCCCCCACTCGAACATCCGCCCGCGGACGAGCCGGACGTCGCCGCGGACCGCGAAGGCGGGCGGCTGGACGCCGCGCAGCGGGACGTTGGCCATCGTGCCGGTGGCGCGCCGGGGCACGTCCACCACCACGAACAGCTCGGCCGACGCGAGCGGCCCCGCCGAACCGCGCGCCACCCCCGGGGCATCGGCGACGATCCGGGTCGCCTCCCGGGAGAGGACGCTCATCATCTCCGAGTCGCTGCCGGCCCGCAGGACGAGGGCGTTGTCGGGCGCCCCGGTGCTCGCCAGGGTGCGCCGGAACCCCTCGGCGATCGACAGCACGGCGACGAGGACCGCCACCACCCCGGCGACTCCGAAGATGGTGGCGAGCGAGGCGCCGAGCCGCTGCGGCACGGTGCGCAGCCCCACCCCGGTCACGGCGCCGAGCTGGACGAGCCAGTTGCCCGGTGAGGCACGCACCGCTCAGCTCCTCCGCAGCGCGTCCACGATACGCAGCCTGAGCGCCCGCACCGCCGGCAGGAGGCCGGAGGCGAGGCCGAGAAGGAGGACGAAGCCGATCCCGGCGACGAGCTGCCGGGGCGGCACGTAGAACGCCGCGAGGAGGCCGCCGGTCGGATCGCCGCGGCCGACGAGCAGGAGCCCGAGGCCGAGGCCGGCGATCCCGCCGACCGCCGTCAGCAGGCAGGCCTCGGCGAGCACCAGCGCCACCACCCGGCCGTTGGAGAAGCCGAGGGTCTTGAGCACCGCGAGCTCGGCGGTGCGCTCCCGCACCGCCTGCGCCATCGTGTTGCCGGTGACCAGCAGCAGGGTGAAGAAGACCGCGGCGAGGATCGCCTGGAGGATCGCGCCGATGTCTCCCACCTGATCGGCGAAGGTCTGCGCGAGCGCCTTCTCGGTCGTCGTCTTCGTCTCGTACGGCGAGTTGGCGAACTCGGCGTCGATCGCGCTCGCGATCGCCGCCGCCTGCCGGGGGTCGGCGATCCGCAGCACGTACCAGCCGACGAGCCCCTGCCCCCACCAGCGCGCCTCGTCGAAGTAGTCGTAGCGGATGAGGAACTGCGTGGTGTCGGTCCCCGGCTCCGCGCCGTCGTAGATCCCGACGAGGTTGAACTCCCAGATGCCCGAGCCGTCCTTCTTCTTCCAGATCGTCGCCTGGATCGGGAGCCGGTCCCCGATCCGCCAGCCGTACCGCTCGGCGGTGCGCCGGCCGACCACCACCCCCTCCCGGTCGGCGAGCCAGGCGGCACGCTGCGCGGGCGGCAGCAGGAACTCCGGGTAGAGCGCAAGATACCGCTCCGGCTCGACCGGGATCTGGAGGACCGTCTGGAAGTTCCGGTCGGGCTGCTGGTAGATGCCGCCGAACCAGGTCGCGTGGGTGACGAGCTCGACGCCGCCCAGGCCGGCGATCCGCTTCTCGTAGCTCTGCGGCAGCGGCAGGATGATCGACGTCTTGTGGGTGACGATCAGCCGGTCGGCGCCCGCGACCTCGACGCCGCCGGCGAAGGCGACCCGGATCGCCGCGAGGTAGGCGAAGAGGAGGAAGGCGACGACGATCGCGAGCAGCGTGAAGGCGGTGCGCGCCTTCTTCCGCTTCAGGTTCCCCCAGAGGAGCGGCCAGAACCTCACGCCGGGACTCCCGCGAGCACGCCCTTGTCGAGGTGGAGGATCCGCCCGGCCCGTTCGGCCGCGTGCGGATCGTGCGTCACCATGACGATCGTCTTGCCGTGGTCGCGGTGGAGGGCGCCGAGCAGGTCGAGGATCTCGTCGCCCGCGCGGCGGTCGAGGTCGCCGGTCGGCTCGTCGCAGAGGAGGAGGGTAGGATCGGTGACGAGCGCGCGGGCGATGCCGACCCGCTGCTCCTGCCCGCCCGAGAGCTGGCGCGGGTAATGCTTCGCCCGGTCGCTCAAGCCGACCATCGCCAGCGCCGCGGCAACGTGCCGGCGGCGCTCGGCCGCCCGGAGCGAGGTGAGCAGCAGCGGCAGCTCGACGTTGCGCTCCGCGGTGAGCGCCGGCAGCAGGTTGTAGAGCTGGAAGACGAAGCCGACGTGCCGGGCCCGCCAGGCGGTGAGCCGGGCGTCGGAGAGACGGTCGAGGCGCTGCCCGGCGATCTCGATCGTCCCCGCGCTCGGCCGGTCGAGGCCGCCGAGGAGGTTGAGGAGCGTCGATTTGCCCGAGCCCGAGGGGCCCATCAGGGCGAGGAACTCCCCCGCCGCGATCTCGACCGAGAGCCCCTGGAGGACGTCGATCCGCTCGCCGCCGCGGCGGTAGGTCTTGTGGACGTCGCGGACCCGGACCAGCGGCTCGCTCATCGCTCGCCTTCCGCGCCGGACCGGCTCAGGGCTCCAGCGGGCGGGGCCGCACCCGCTGGCCGTCGGCGAGCTCCTCGGCGCCCGCGACGACCACGAGCTCCCCCGCGGCGAGCCCGCTTTCGATCGCGACCGGGTCGCCCGCCCCGGGAGCCGGGCGCACCGGGCGCCGCTCCACCCGGTTGTCCGCGACCACGAACACGTGCTCGGCCCCGGCCATCCCCCGCACCGCGGCGCGGGGGACGAGGAGGACCGGACGCGGCGCGGCGCCGGCGGGCGGCGCCGGGGCGAGGAAAGCGACCTTCACCCCCATGTCGGGGAGGATCCGCGGGTCGAGGGCGTCGAAGCCGATCCGCACCCGCACCGTCGCCCGTTGCCGGTCGGCGGCGGGGATGGTGGTGATCACGTGCGCCGCGAGCGGCAGGTCGGGGTAGGCGTCGAGCGTGGCGGTGACCGCCTGCCCGGCCTCGACGCGCTGGATGTACGCCTCGTTGACGTCCACCTCGATCTCGAGCGAGGCCATGTCGACGATCGTCGAGATCCCGGTGCGGGTGAAGCCGCCGCCGGCCGAGACCGGCGAGATGATCTCCCCGGGCTGGGCGTTCTTCGAGAGGGCGACGCCCGCGAACGGGGCGCGGATCACGAGGTCGTCGAGCACCTGCGAGATCACCGCCACCGCGCGGCGGCGCACCTCGACCTCGCTCTGCTGCGCCGCGAGCCGGGCACGGAGCGAGTCGGCGGCGGCATCGGCGGCGTCGAGCTCGGCCTGCGCGCCGATCTCCCGCGCCACGAGCGAACGCGCCCGCGTCCGCGCGAGCTCCGCCTCCCGGATCCGCACCTCGGTCTCGGCGAGCGCGCGCTCGGCGGCCACGAGCTCGGCGCGGGCAAGCGCCTCCTGGACCAGGGTCTGGCTCGCGTCGAGCCGGGCCAGCACCTGCCCCTCCTCCACCGCCATCCCCTCCTCGACGAGGACCTCGCTCACCCGGCCGGTGAGCTTCGAGGAGACCGTCGCCTGCCGCCGCGCGGTGACATAGCCCGAGGCGTGGAGGACTGCGGCCGGCTCGGCGCTCGCCTCCCCGGCGCTCACCGCGGCCACCGTCACCGGCACCGGGCGCGGGCGGAGGAGGAAGGCCACGAGCAGCGCCACGGCGACGAGCGCGAGACCGGCAAAGAGCCAGCGTCGCCCCCCTCCCGAAGGGTGGTCGAAACGGGAACGGTCGATCCGCAGATCGGAGAGAGAGGGGGCCGGTTCGGACATCGGAGCTCCTCGCGCGGAGAGAATACCCCACTTGTACGAGGCCGGAGCCGGGCGGGTTGCGGGCGCCCGGCGCGCCCCGGAAGGGGGGCATATCCTCTCCGTCCGGGAGGAACGCGATGCGACATCTGATCCGGTCTCTGGCAGCGCTCATCGTCCTGTCCTGGAGCACGACGGCCGCCTTCGGCATCGAGGCCCGGCTCGTGCAGTACCCCGACATCCGCGGGGAGGTGATCGTCTTCACCTGGGAGGGGGATCTCTGGAAGACGACCCTCGACGGGGGCTGCGCCCAGCGGCTCACCAGCCACCCCGGCCTGGAGTACGCGGCGAAGATCTCGCCCGACGGGCAGACGGTCGCCTTCACCGCCAGCTACGACGGCACCCCGGCGATCTACACGATCCCGATCGCAGGGGGGGAGCCGCGACGGCTCACCTGGACCGGGATGGGCGTGCAGCCGGTGGCGTGGACGCCCGACGGCCAGCGGGTCGTCTACCGCTCCGGCCACGAGAACACCTTCCGGCCGATCGTCAAGCTCTTCTCGGTGCCGCGCGAGGGCGGCTATCCCGAACGCCTGCCGATCGAACGCGGCATCCTCGCCTCCTTCTCCCCCGACGGCAGCCGGATGGTCTACAACCGGCGCGGCAACGAGGAGTACTACTGGAAGCGGTACAAGGGCGGCCAGTACACCGACATCTGGCTCTACGACTTCACGGCGAACCGGTTCGAGGCGCTGACCGACTACGTGGGCAAGAACGCCTACCCGATGTGGGTCGGCGAGACGATGTATTTCGCCTCCGACCGCGGCGAGAACGGGATCACGAACCTCTACCGCCGCGACTTCGCGACCGGCCGGGTCGCGCCGGTCACCCGGTACACCGACCTCGACATCCACTACCCGTCGACCGACGGCAAGCGGATCGTCTTCATCCAGGCGGGCACCCTCAAGGTGCTCGACCCCGCCACCGGCGAGGTGCGCGAGGTGCCGGTCGAGGTCACCTCCGACCGCTGGCAGCTCGCCGCGCGGACGATCAACCCGAGCGAGTACATCCAGTCGATGGCCGCGGCCGACGACGGCCGGAGCGCGGTCTTCGAGGCGCGCGGCGACCTCTTCGTGGTCCCGGCCGATCCGAACCTGCCGACCCGCAACCTCACGAACACCCCCGGCGTGCGCGAGCGGTGGCCGCAGCTCTCCCCGGACGGCAAGCGGGTGGCCTACTTCTCCGACGCCACCGGCGAGTACCAGCTCTGGGTGCGCGACCTCGCCGGCGAGAAGCCGGCCGAGCAGATCACCACCGGCCTCGACCGCCACGTCTACCACCTCGAGTGGTCTCCGGACGGGAAGAAGATCCTCTTCGGGAACAAGGATTTCGCCCTCTTCTGGGTGGACCTCGCCACGAAGAAGCTGACGCGGTTCGCTTCCTCGAACCAGCTGAAGAACGACCAGTTCTACTGGGAGGTCTCCGACTACTCCTGGTCGCCCGACTCGCGCTGGATCGCCTACTCGTTCGTGCAGCTGAACCGGAACAACCGGATCTTCCTCTACGACCTCGAGAAGAACGAGAGCCATCCGGTCACCGACGGCTTCTACGACTCGCTCAACCCGTCGTTCGACGCCAACGGCGACTACCTCTACTACCTCTCCTACCGGAACTTCCGGGGCCGGATCGACATCTTCGAGGACAACCACGTGATCCCCGAGCCGGTGGTCGTGATGGCGGTGCAGCTGCGGGCCGGCCAGCGGCCGCCGTTCGCCGCCGCGCCGAAGGAGGAGGAGCGGGAGGGCCCGCCGGCGCCGCCCGCGGCGGCCCGGGAGGGGAAGAAGGAGAAGGCGGCTCCCGCGGCACCGGCGGCACCGGCGGCGCTCGTCATCGACCTCGACGGCCTCGCCGAGCGCGCCTTCCAGGCCCCCGTCAAGCCGGGCAACTACTTCTACCTCAAGGCCGGCAAGGGGCTGATCACCTTCGCCGAGAAGGAGCGGTTCGGGGAGGGCGAGATCGACGCGATCTTCGCCCCCTCCGGGCGGGACGAGCTGACCCTCCACCTCTTCTCGATGGCGGAGAAGAAGGACGTGACGCTCGACGCGAAGATCGCCGACTGGCGCCTCTCCGCCAACCGCGAGCAGGTGCTCGTCAAGGCCGGGCCCGCCTACCACCTCCTGCCGCTCGCCAAGCTCCACGCCTCGCGGGCGCTCGGCGAGAAGCTCGACCTCGGGAAGATGAGCTACCGGGTCGAGCCGCGGGCGGAGTGGACGCAGATCTTCAACGACACCTGGCGCTGGTACCGGGACTTCTTCTACGACCCCGGGATGCACGGCAACGACTGGGAGGCGATCGGCGAGAAGTTCCGGGCCTTCCTCCCGGCGCTCTCCTCGCGCGCCGACCTCAACTGGCTGCTCGCGCAGATGGTCGGCGAGCTCTGCGTCTCCCACACCTACGTCTTCGGCGGCGACATGGGGCCGGCGAAGCTGCCCGAGAGCACCGTCTACACCGGCCTGCTCGGCGCCGACCTCGAGCCGGACGCCTCCGGCCGCTACCGCTTCACCCGGATCTTCGGCCCGACCGAGATCGAACGGGATCTCGAGGCGCCGCTCGCCCGCCCGGACGTCGGCATCCGGGTCGGCGACTACCTGCTCGCGATCGACGGCACGCCGGTCACCGCGCCCGACGACCCGTACCGGCACCTGCAGGTGGTCCGGGGGCAGAAGGTCCGGCTCACCGTCAGCGACGCGCCCACCGGCGCCGGCAGCCGCACCTACGAGGTCGAGCCGATCCGCTCCGAGATGCAGCTGCGCTACAACCGCTGGCTGCAGGAGAACGTCGACCGGGTCCTCGCCGCGACCGACGGCGAGGTCGGCTACATGCACATCACCGCGATGGGCACCGACAACGTCGCCCAGTTCGACAAGTTCTGGCGGGCGTTCCGCTTCAAGAAGGGGCTCATCATCGACGTGCGCGGCAACGGCGGCGGCTGGACCGAGTACTTCATGATCGACAAGCTCGAGCGGAAGATGGTCGCCTTCAACGTGCTGGCGAACATGGTGCCGTTCCGCTACCCCGGCTCGGTGATGACCGGCCCGGTCGTCGTGCTCACCAACGAGTACAACGGCTCGGACGGCGAGGCGTTCCTCGAGCACTTCAAGGCCCGCAAGCTCGGGACCGTGATCGGGGTACCGTCGTGGGGCGGCCTGGTCGGGATCATCAACGGCCAGCGCACCCTCGACAACGGCCTCATCCACCAGTCGAACAACGGCTTCTACGGCCGCGAGGGGACCTGGTGGGTCGAGAATCACGGCGCCGACCCCGACATCCTCCTCGACAACGACCCGGCGTCGGCCTCCGCCGGCCGGGATCTGCAACTCGAGAAGGGGATCGAGGTGGTGCGCGAGCAGATCGAGGCGCATCCCGACACCTTCCCGCCGTTGCCCCCCTACTCACGGCGGTAGCCGCTCCCGGCACCCCCTTCCGGCCCGGCTGCGCCCCGTGCGCCGCCGGGCCGTTTTCCGTTTCGGGACACGAGAGACCGGATAGCATCCTCCGACCGGGTGTTCGAAGGAGGTGCGGACATGCGTCACCTTCCGTTGCGGATTGGCCTCTTGCTGCTGGGAATCGCGATCCTCCCGGGCGCCGGTCCGGCGCGCTCCGCCGCCGGCGGCGAGCGCGCCGGACAGGTGATGACCGTCACCGGCCTCGTGTCCCCGGCATCGCTCGGCCTCACCCTGCCCCACGAGCACCTCCTCATCGACTCCCGCCTCCCCGACGAGGCGGAAGATACCTGGGCCCTCTCCGGGCGGCGGCGCCCGACGGGCGAGCGGGCGCTCGCGATCTACCGGGCCCCGCTCGCCATGGACCTGCTCGGTCCGGTGGCGCTCGGCAGCGACAACCGCGACAACTGGCTCCTCGACAGCGAGGAGACGGCGCGCCGGGAGCTCGCCGAGTTCCGCTCCTTCGGCGGCCGCACCCTGGTCGAGCTGACCCCGCGGGGGCTCGGCCGGGATCTCGCGGCGCTCCACCGCCTCGCGGTGGCGACGGGGGTGCAGATCGTCGCCGGCGCCGGCGTCGCGCCATCCCCCTGGGGGGCAGCCGGCCACGGTCCCGACGCCGCGGCGCTCACCCGCGAGCTGCTCGCCGACCTGCTCACGGGCGAAGGGGGCGTCTGCGCCGGGGTGATCGGCGAGCTGCGGGTCCTCGACCCCGCGAGCGAACGGGACCGGCGCCTCCTGATGGCGGCAGCGCGGGCCTCCCGCGCGAGCGGTGCGGCGATCGTCGTCACCCCACCCGGACGCGGCGACCCCGGCGCCGAAGCCACGGCGATCCTGGACCTCCTCGCCGCCGCCGGCGCCGACCTCCGGCGGGTGGCGCTCGGCCGCGCCGAGCGGCTCGCGAAGGATCTCCCCCGGCTGACCGCCCTGCTCGCCCGCGGCCCGTACCTGCTCTTCGACGCGCTCGGGGAGTGGCCTCATGTCAACACCCTCGTCTCGGACCACGACGTCGCCGTGGCGCTGCGCGAGCTCAGCCGGGCCGGGCACGGCGCGCAGCTGCTCGTCAGCCAGGGGGTGGCGGCGAAGATCCGACTCAAGGCGTATGGCGGCGGCGGCTACGCCTTCATCCCCGAGCAGTATCGCCCGTACCTGCGCAAGCTCGGCCTGACCGAGGGCGAGCTGCAGGCGCTCCTCGTGACGAACCCGCAGCGCCTGCTGACCCTCGCCGCCCCGCAAGGAGATGCCCGATGAGCCCCTCCCGCCTATTCCCGACACTCGCCATCGGCCTGCTCCTCGCCACGCTCGGCGCGCCGGCCGGCGCCGCCGACCTGCCGCCGATCCCCGACCTCACCGGCAGGGCGCTCACGGTACGGGGCCCGGTGGATCCCGCCGCTCTCGGCCCGACCCTCATGCACGAGCACCTCTTCATCGACTTCAAGGCACCGCGGTCACAGCGCCCGGAGGCGGCCACCGACGCCGAGCTCTCGCTCCAGCCGCTGCGGCTCGACAACCTTGCCGCGGTCCGCGCCGGCCACTGGTGCGCGGACAACGACTTCCTCGGCAGCTTCGACGACGCCGTCGCCGAGACGCTGGCGTACAAGGAGCTCGGTGGCGGGACGATCGTCGAGCAGTCGTGCATCCTGCTCGGTCGCGACCCGATCGCCCTCTTCAGGCTCAGCAACGCCACCGACCTGCACGTCGTCATGGGCGCGGGCTGGTACCAGAAGGCCTACCACCCTCCCGGCTTCGCGGCGACGACCGTCGAGGAGATGACCGAGGTGATGGTCCGGGACGTCGTCGAGGGGGTCGGGGGCACCGGCATCCGCGCCGGGATCCTTGGCGAGATCGGGATCAACGGCCGACCGCTGATCGACATCGAGCTGCGCATGGTGCGCGCCACCGCTCGCGCCGCCCGCCTCACCGGGGCGCCGATCAGCTTCCACGTCGGCGGCGTCGGCGAGGAGAAGTTCACCGTCCTCGGGATCGTCGCCGAGGAGGGGGTCGACCTCGGGCGGGTGGTCATGAGCCACAGCAACGGCATGGCGCTCGATCTGGAGTTCGGGCGCCGGGTCCTCGCCACCGGAGTGACGATCGAGTTCGACTGGCTCGGCGCACCGGGCAGCCCCGGCGGCTTCCTCGGCTCGTACACCGATCGGGACATCGCGATCGGGATCGCGCAGCTCGTCCGTGAGGGGTACGCCCGCCAGATCGTCCTCGGTCACGACATCTGCAACAAGCTGCAGCTGCGCAAGTACGGGGGCCTCGGCTACACGTACATCCACGAGTACTTCCTGCCGGCGCTGCGCGAGCTCGGTGTGAGCGAGGCCGACATCCACACGATGATGGTCGAGAACCCGGCCCGGATCCTCGCCTTCGCCCCGCCGCAGGAGCTCGTCGGGCGCTGACGAGGGAGCCTGGCCGTTCCGGAGGGTGGACGGCCGGCGAAGGGGGGGCGGGGCCCCGGGCACGAGCCCGGAGCCCCGCGGCTCACCCTGCTCAGGTGAGGTCGTTGACGAACCGGCCGGCGAGGTAGCCGTGGGTCAGCGCCATGCCGTGGCTGATTCCGGGGCAGACGAGCGGGTACGCCTGCTTGAAGCGGCCGCCGACCGTGTTGCCGGCGAGGAAGAGTCCGGGGATCACCCTGCCGTCGGCGTCGACCGGCTGGAGGCGGCGGTCGCAGACGAGGCCGGCGAAGATGAGCATCGGCTCGTCCGGGTTGGCCGTCCACTGGGCGTAGTACGGCGCGGTGTCGATCGCCGTGAGCCGCTCGCCGCGCTTGCCGAAGTCGGGATCCTCCCCGAGCCGGGCGAGCTCGTTGTACCGCGCGATCGTCGCGAGGAACCGCTCCTTCGGCACCTCCATCTTCGCGGCGAGCGCCTCGAGGGTCGGCGCCTCGAGGATGAGTCCCTTCTCGAGCCGCTGGGCGAAGCGGTTGCGCACCGCCGGTACGTCCTTGAACATCCGCAGGAAGCCGACGCCCATCTTCGGCAGGTCCTCCGGCCAGGAGGCGTCGACCACCAGCCAGCAGCCGTTCTGCTCCTCGGCCTGGCGAGCGAGCGCCTCGGTGTCGAGGTCCTCGTTGCAGAAGCGCTCCCCGAACCGGTTGACGAGGAGGAACGGGTTCGTGCCGAGGGCGTGGCTCATGTCGTTGAGCGGCGCGTGCGGGGTCTTCTCCATCTGCGCGCCGATCCACATCGCCATCTGGTGCCCTTCCCCCATCGACCCCGGAATCAGGCCGAGCTTGAGGTTGCACCCCGGGTAGTACTTGTCGACCATCTCGCGGTTGGCGCTGTAGTCGCCGGAGGCGAGGATGATCCCCTTGCGGGCGTTGAGCCGGAGGTACTTCTCCTCCTTCTCGGGCCGGGCGATGACCGCGGTGACGCGGCCGGCGGGGTCCTCCCGGACGAGCCGCACGGCCGGCGTCCGGTAGAGGATCTCGACCCCCTTCTCCCGGGCGTGCTTCTCGATGACCGCCATCCACTTGCGCATGTTCGCCTCGCTGTCGCCGAGGCGGTGGCAGGTCGGATATTCGTCGGTGTACTCCTCGCCGTGGTGCCAGCTCGCCGGCGCCCCGGTGGGGTTCGGCCAGCGGTCGATGACGAGCGTGGGCGAGGTGGGCACGACGAGGAAGGTCTCGAGGCCCGCCGCCTCCGTCATCGCCATCGCCCAGTTCATGACCCGGGCGCTGTTGTCGGCCCAGAGCCGGACGACGTGGTGGTGGATCCGCCCCCCCTGGACCTTCATCAGGTCGTGGATGATCTTCTCGGGGTCCACCCGGATCTTCAGCCGCTCGTGCTGCTTGCTGTTGAGGGCGGTGATGTCCCCGCCGCGGGCGCTGAAGGTCGGCAGCTTCTCGATCAGGGTGACCGCGGCCCCGGCTTCGGCCGCCGAAAGGGCCGCGGCCAGCCCGGCGACCCCGGCCCCGACGACGACGACGTCCGTCTCGAGAGTCCGGCCGATCTCCTCGGCCGGAATCGGCGGCGGCGGCACCTCGAACGAGTACTGCTTCGGGTCGAGCGGCGCCTGCGCGGTGGCCATGCGCACCGCGGCTCCCCCTTCGGCCAGCGCCGCGACCCCGAGGCCCGCGGCCGTGCCCTTGACGAACCCTCTCCTGCTGAGCTTCATCTCGTTTCTCTCCTCCTTGCACTCCGTCGTGGACTGCAGGCCCCGATCAGGGCCCGTACCTGCTCACGCCGACGCCCGGACCAGGGGTGGCCGGCGGAATCACACGGCCGCACGCAGACCCTTTCCCGACCCGACGCCCGGTGGGCGTCCGGCCACGAGGGGGAACGTCACTCGACAGGGGAGAGGCGGGGGTACCGGCAGCACGCCGGGAGACGGTGCGAGCCACCGCCGGCGCAACCAGCGGCTCACTGGAAGACCCGATCCCTTCGAGCCTCGGTTGTGCCACCTCACCGGGAAGGATATCACCGCAGCGCGGCAAATCCGACTCTCGAAATGCCGATATCCGGTCCGGGGAGCCGGCTCCCGCGCCACCGGTCGCGGCTGTCCCCTTCGGGAGGAAGCGTCTACACCCCCTTCGCCTCCGCCCCCCAGATCAGCTTGTGCTGCTGGAGGGTGAGGCGGACGGGGAGACGGTCGCGGAGGATCCAGGCGGCGAGCGAGGGGAGGTCGAGGGCGCCGTGGACGGGGGAGAGATGGACGGGGCAGCGGGCGCCGAGGCCATGCTCGCGGATCACCTCGCGCGCCCAGAGGTAGTCGGCCTCGTCGGCGACGACGAACTTCAGCTCGTCGCTCGCGCGCAGATGGGCGAGGTTCTCCCAGCGGTTCGCCGTCACCTCCCCCGAGCCCGGGCATTTCAGATCCACGATCCGCCGCACCCGCAGGTCGACGCCGGAGATGTCGAGGCTCCCGCTCGTTTCGAGCAGCACCTCGTGGCCGGCGTCGGCGAGACGCGCGAGCAGGGGGAAGACGCCGGGCTGGAGGAGCGGCTCGCCGCCGGTGACCTCGACGAGCGGGAGCCCCTGCCGGGCGGCCTCGCTCACCAGGTCCGCGACCCGCCACCAGCTGCCGCCGTGGAAGGCGTAGGCGGTGTCGCACCAGCCGCAGCGCAGGTGACAGCCGGTGAGCCGGATGAAGAAGCAGGGGCGGCCGGCGTGGGTCGACTCCCCCTGGAGGGAGACGAAGAGCTCGGCGACGAGCAGCCGTTCGGCGGCCGGAAGGGCCAGGAGCGGCTCGGCCGGCCGCGCGGCTCCGGCCGCCACCGTCCTCAGGCCTCGTAGATCGCCGTGGAGGTGTCGGTCTCCCGGACCTCCACCCGGCGCATCCGGCGGCCGGCGGGCAGGCGGCGGGCGACCTCGTGGAAGACGTACTCGGCGAGCTGCTCGGCGGTGGTGTTCCGCTCGCCGTCGAACGGCGGATGCTCGTTGAGCACGCTGTGGTCGAACCGGCCGAGGACCTCCCGGGCGATCTCCTTCAGGTCACCGAAGTCGATGACCATGCCGAGCGGATCGAGCTCCTCGGCGCTCACGCAGAGCCGCACCCGGTAGTTGTGCCCGTGGAGGTTCTGACAGCCGCGCGTGTGCCCGCGAATCGCATGCGCGGCGGAGAAGGTGAACTCCTTGCAGACCGTGAACATCGCCGACGAAGCCTACCAGCTGCCCGCCGCCCCGGCGCGCCGCCTGCTCGCGCCGGACGACAGAGGGGGCCGAGCCCGGGGATCAGGGCTGTGCGCTCAGGTCGAGGTGACGCAGCCCCTCCGTGGGCACGTCGACGAGCTGGCCGGCCTTGCCGTCGATGACCAGGAGGTACTGGCCGGGCCGGATGAACGGGAGGTGGAAAACGGACCCCGGCGCAACGATCTGCGCGACCGGCTCCGCCGCTTCGCCGCCGCGCAGCTCGACGACTCCCGGTGGCTCCTCTCCCAGCTCCAGGACCACCCCGCCCGACGGCAGCTGCACCCGTTGCTCGGTCCGCGCCGGCTCGAGATCGAGAAGCCCGATTTGCACATAGCTGAAACCGGAGTGGAGGCGGAGCTCCGCAGGCTCCCGCGTCGGCACTTTCAGGACCCACCGATCGGCGCCGAGCGGGCGCGCAGAGGCGTGATGACGCGCACTCCGCAAGGAGGGTTCCCACGTCCCCAGGGGTTCCTCGAACCGGAGGATCACCTCCCGCCGGGCCTCGCCGAGCTCCACCGTCACCGTCTGACGCGGAAGCACCCGGGCGTGGACGATCTCACTGCCCGAGCTCCTGGACACGACTCGGCCCTCGGAGCGGAGCTCTTCCAAGGAGACGCTGCAACGCGCCGCGGGCAGGAGCGGCGAGACGGCTTCTCCGTCCGGGTCCGTGACCACGGATTCGAGCACGTCGTTGCCCTGAATCGAGACGGTGCAGAACCGGCATGGGTCGCTTTCCGAGTCCCAGGCTCGCACCCGCAGGAACCCGCCCGGATACAGCGCGAGCTCCACGGGCTCCTCGTCCGGGGGGGGCGACTGCGGCAGCTCGTGACGGGTGAAGGGGTAGTCGGGCAACCTGCCGACCCGGATCGCCGCTCCCGGCTCCTCCACGACGACGGCCAGACCTTCCGAGTCGGTGACGCCGAGCGGCGAGCGCAGCTCGTGCGATTCGACGCTCGCACCCGAGAGCGCTTCGCCGGTCTCTCCATCCACGATTCGCAGCTGCCACTCCTCGGCCGCAACGAGCTCGATCAGCCCCACGTCGAGCGTCTCGCCCGGGTGCAGGTCGAGGCGTTCCCGGTGGCTGCGCCAACCAGCGGCGGAGATCACCAGATCGACCCGGCCCGGAACGATCTCTCGCAGCTCGAACTCGCCGCTCTCGTCGGTTCGGGCTCTCGTCTCCGCGTGACGCAACAGGGCCGTGGCACCCGGGAGAGGCTGCCCCTCCGCGGCCACCGCGCCGCGAATCCCGGCGAGCCGACCGAGGGAGCAGACGGCCTCCGCCGGCGCGTGGTCGTAGGCCTCCTCCGAACGTGCGTATCCGGGCGCCCAACAACTGATTCCCGTGGCCTCGGCGGGGTCCAGTCCCACCAGCCGGGCACGCCCCCGGTCGTCGGCGACGGAACCGAACTGCCGCAGATCAGGGAGAGACCCCTGGTGAGCACCGACCTTGGCGCCGGCGACTGGGACGCCTTCGAGATCGGCGACGAACACCTCGACGGCCACACCCTCCTGCCCGACGACCTGACCCAGCGAGAAGCGCGCATGCCCCACCCCGGCGCTCCGCTCGTCTCCCGTCAGGCGGCTCGCGGGAGGCAGCTCGAACGGCTCGGAGCTCGTCACCGCGCCGCCCGGCCACTCGATCTCGAGACGGTAAACCCCGGGCGCGAGCGGGACGAGCTCGAACGTGCCGTCCTCGCCCACCCCGACCCGGCGCATGAGCTGGTTCGTCTCCTCGTCGAGCGAGAGCGGCACGAAGTGGGGCACCGTGGCGCGAACGCCCTCGAGAAAGACCCCCACGATCGCGCCTCTGGCCGGCGCGCCTCCGAGGATCAGCTGACCGTGGGCGATCACGCCCCGGTCGCTCGTCGCGAGGGACGGGGCCGCTCCCGGGCTCGGGTACTGCCGGCAGTCGACTCTGAGCTCCTGCCCTCCCCAGCAGACCAGGCTCGGGGCGTCGAGGGCGAGGTCGGCGGGAACGTCGGCGAGCGAGTCGAAGGTGAGAACCTTCGCCCGCCCGGGACCGCGGAGGGGAACCGTCTCGACCCAGACCCGGGCGGCAGGTCGCTCCGGGCTCGCAGCCACCGCCTGCTCCGGGGGGCCCGGATCGGACGTCGCGAGAGCCGGCGCGCCCGCGAGCAGCGCCAGAGCCGCGACGAGCGGCAGACCGATCATTGGGGAATGTAGGTGCAGGTTCGCTCGCACACCTGAGTACTGCAGGTGCAGGCGCAATAGACAACATACCCACTAGGAGCAGCAGCGCAACCACAGCAAGCCAAATCGCAGTAGTAACACGAACCACCAGGTTCTCCTGGTAAGCCCGGATCCTGGTGGAACGGCGGCCGCTGACCCTCAATCGGGCTAGCAAACCACACAACTCCTATAAGGGCCAACACACTCAGCAAGACAACCACTCCCTGTGCTCTCTTCATCTCGGCAACCTTCTCTCTAAGTTGCAGCGCAAACCCTCTTCGGTTCGGGGGCCTGGCGCCATGACCAGGTTTCCGGAAAGGATCGTCATGTTGCGGGTGCAGCAGTCGAGGCTCAGCTCATGGAGCGCGGGCTCGCTTCCGGCCTCGAAACGGGCGAGGACCACGCGTCCGGTGGCCGGCTCGCACGCCTGCACCGTCCAGGCCTTCCCCTCTCCGTCGAGCGCGAGGGGGAACGACCACATCGTCGCAAACTCGACCCTGCCGCGCTGCCGGGCCTCGGCATCCCACCCGGCGAGCCACTCTTCGAGCCTGGGTCGCTCGGGATTCGCCACGGCGCTGCTGCCGAGCTCCGCACCCGAGAATGCGAACAGGCGGTACGCGCCGCTGAAGCCATCGAGGGTATGGATGCGCTCTCTCTGGAGATCGACCGCGAGCAGGGTCGCCCGCCCGAAGTACGCTCCCGGACGGGTCGGGGCCGGCTCCGCTTTCCCGATCCGCTCGCCGATCTCCCCGGTTTCGAGGTCGAGGACACCGAGCAGGGACGGGTCGGTCGAGAGCGCGACCACGACCTTGCCGGGCCCGAGCCACGCGAGGTTGCAGATCTCCAGCGGCAGCGACACCCGCCGCTCGACGGCACCGTCCCAGGAAACGACCTTCACCTGGTAGCCCCCCGCATCGAGGGGGGCCGTCGCCACCCCCCACTCGGCGTGCGCATCGACGGCCCGGGCCGCGCCGACCTTCACGACCCGCCGGGGGCCGTCTTTCGGGACGAGGACGAGCTCGGACCGGTCGCGGTTCCAGGCCCAGAGCCCCCCGGCATGATCGGAGCCGAGATCGCCCTCGACCGAAAGGGCGGCGAGCGGCACCGCGCCCACCAGGAACGCCAAGGCAAGGAGGCAGCAGGCGCCCCAGAAAGGGATCTTCTCGAGCTGCCGGAGCCTCATCAGATTCGACCTCCTCTTGTTTTGAGCACAAAAAGGTTACCGCTCCTCCCCAAAAAGTCAATGATGTCGGCCAACCAGGCCCCCCCAAGCCGGACCCGGCCCTGGATGCGGCGCGGGGGCCGGGCATCCCCTATTCCGCCCGGGCGAGGTAGGCGAGGGTCGGCGGGAGGCCGGCGGCGAGGGGGCGGGGGGTCCAGCCGAGCTCCTCGCGGGCGCGGCGGTCGTCGAACGCCCAGTGCCGGGTGAGCGAGGCGAGCTGGGCCGTGGGCACCGGCGGCTTGCGGCCGGTGAGATGCCAGAACGGCGCGGTGAGGGCGAGCAGGAGGCGGGCGGTGCCGACTCCGAGCTCGCGCCGGGGGGCGGGGCGGCCGGAGATCGCCGCCACCTGCCGGGCGAGCTCGCGGGTGGTGACCACCTCGCCGGCGAGCAGGTACCCCCGGCCGTCTGCGCCGCGCTCGAGGACGGCCACGAGCGCCTCGATCACGTCGTCGAGGAAGACCCAGCTCGATCGGCGGCTGGCGCCCACGAGCACCGGGAACCGGCCGAGGAGGAGTTGCCGGAGGACGACGTTCGCCCCCTCCTTCTTCCCCGGCGGGCCGTAGACGAGCCCCGGATAGACCGTCCGGACCGGCAGCCCCTGCCGCGCCCAGGCCTCGATCGCCCGCTGCCCCTCGTGCTTGGTCTGGGAGTAGGGGGTCGGGAACGGCAGCCGCGGCGGGCTCTCCTCGGTGGCCGGCGAGCCGTCCTCCGGGCTGCCGCCGAAGGCGGCCATCGAGGCGATCGAGAGCAGGCCGCCGACGCCGAGCTTGCGGGCGAGCGAGGCGACGTTCTCGCTGCCGGCCACGTTCACCGCCCGCATCTCGGCGAGCGTGGCGCGCGCCGAGAGGAGCGCGGCGCCGTGGATCACCCAGTCGGCCCCGGACATCCCCTCCCGCATCGAGACGCGGTCGGTGATGTCGCCGGGGCAGAGCGTCACCCCGGCCGCGGTGAGCGGCTCCGTCCGGGCCGCGGAGCGAACGAGCGCCCGCACCTCGTGCCCCGCGGCCGCCAGCCGCTGGCAGAGCGCGCGGCCGATGTAACCCGTGGCGCCGGTGACGTAGATCCGCATCCGCACCCCTTTCCGGAGGCCCCGCGCTCCGGGCGGTACCCCCCGCCAGCGGCTCCGGGCCGGGCCGGCGGGAATCCGGCCCGGAGTTTGCAAGTTGATAGAGATGGGCGGGCGGCCGGGAGCCGGGCCCGCCCGGGGTCGCGAGACCCCGCTACCCCCTACCGGCTCCCTCTCCTCCCCCCGCGTCGTCTCCCTCCGCGGCGCGGGGATTTTTTTGCCGCCGCGCCTCAGCCCGCCTGCAGGAGCTGCCGCAGCACGTACTGCAGGATCCCGCCGTGCCGGTAGTAGTCGACCTCCTTCGGGGTGTCGAGGCGCACCCGGGCGGCGAACCGGACCTCCGAACCGTCCTCCCGGCGGGCCACCACCGTCACCTCCCGGCCAGCGGCGAAGCCGGAGGCCACCCCGGCGGCGATCCCTTCGACGGCGAAGACCTCCTCCCCGGTGAGGCCGAGGCTCGCCGCGCTCTCCCCGGCCGGGAACTCGAGCGGCAGGATCCCCATGCCGATCAGGTTGCTGCGGTGGATCCGCTCGAAGCTCTCGGCGACGACCACCCGCACCCCGAGCAGCCGCGGCCCCTTCGCCGCCCAGTCGCGCGAGGAGCCGGAGCCGTACTCCTTGCCCGCCAGGATCACGAGGGGGACCCCCTCCTGCCGGTACTGCTCGGCGGCGTCGTAGATCGACATCGTGACCCCGCCGGGGAGGTGGCGCGTGAAGCCGCCCTCGACCCCCGGCACCAGCCGGTTGCGCAGCCGGATGTTGGCGAAGGTGCCCCGCACCATCACCTCGTGGTTGCCGCGCCGCGAGCCGTACGAGTTGAACTCGGCCGGCGGCACGCCGTGGCCGACGAGGTAGCGGCCGGCCGGGCTGTCGGCCTTGATCGCGCCGGCGGGCGAGATGTGGTCGGTGGTGATCGAGTCGCCGAAGAGGGCGAGCACCCGCGCCCCGGCGAGATCGGCCACCGGCGGCGGCGCGAGCGGCAGCTCGTCGAAGAACGGCGCGCGGCGGACGTAGGTGGAGTCCTCCTCCCAGGCGTAGGTGTCGCCCGCGGGCACCGGCAGCGCCCGCCAAGCGTCGTCGCCGTGGAAGACGTCGGCGTACTCGCGCACGAACATCTCCGGCTTCAGGAAGCTCCGCACCGCCGCCTCGATCTCGGCCTGCGACGGCCAGATCTCCCGCAGGTAGACCGGGCGGCCGTCGCTGCCGGTGCCGAGCGGCTCGGTGGTGAGGTCGAGGTCGATCCGGCCGGCGAGCGCGTAGGCGACGACGAGCGGCGGCGAGGCGAGGTAGTTGGCGCGCACCTCGGCGTTGATCCGCCCCTCGAAGTTCCGGTTGCCGGAGAGGACCGAGACCGCCACGAGCTGCCCCTCCTCGATCGCCTTCGAGACCGGCGGCGGCAGCGGGCCGCTGTTGCCGATGCAGGTGGTGCAGCCGTAGCCGACGAGATGGAAGCGGAGCGCCTCGAGATACGGCGTGAGCCCCGCCTCGCGCAGGTAGTCGGTGACCACCTTCGAGCCGGGGGCGAGGCTGGTCTTCACCCAGGGGCGGGCGCGGAGCCCGCGCTCGACCGCCTTCTTCGCCAGCAGGCCGGCGGCGAGCATCACCGACGGGTTCGAGGTGTTCGTGCAGCTCGTGATCGCGGCGATCACCACCGCGCCGTGGGAGAGCTCGAAGCTCTCGCCGAGGTGGGTGGCCGCCACCCGCGGCGGCGCCGCGGCGCCCTCGTCCGGACGGGCGAGCGCGAGCATCTTCTCCAGCTCGGCCGCGAAGCTCCGCTTCACCCCGCCGAGCGCCACCCGGTCCTGCGGCCGGCGCGGGCCGGCGAGGGAGGGCTCGACGCTTCCGAGGTCGAGCGTGAGGAGGTCGGTGTACTCGGCCTCCGGGGTCCCGGGGCCGTGGAAGAGCCCCTGCGCCTTGCTGTACGCCTCGACCAGCGCGATCTGCTCAGCCGGGCGGCCGGTGAAGGCGAGGTAGTCGAGCGCCACCTGATCGACGGGGAAGATGCCGCAGGTCGCCCCGTACTCGGGCGCCATGTTGGCGATCGTCGCCCGGTCGGCGAGGCGCAGCTCGGCGAGCCCCGGGCCGAAGAACTCCACGAACTTCCCGACGACCCCGCGGCGGCGGAGCATCTCGGTGACGGCGAGCACCAGATCGGTCGCCGTCGCCCCCTCCGGGAGCCGCCCGGAGAGGCGCACGCCGATCACCTGCGGGATGAGCATCGCGATCGGCTGCCCGAGCATCGCCGCCTCGGCCTCGATGCCGCCGACCCCCCAGCCGAGCACGCCAAGGCCGTTGACCATCGTGGTGTGGGAGTCGGTGCCGACGAGGGTGTCGGGGTACGCCCAGAGCTCCCCGGCGTACGGCTCGGCCATCACCACCCGGGCGAGGTGCTCGAGGTTGACCTGATGGACGATGCCGGTCGACGGCGGCACGACCCGGAAGCCGGCGAACGCCGACTGCCCCCAGCGCAGGAAGGTGTACCGCTCCCGGTTGCGCTCGAACTCCTTCTGACCGTTGATCAGGAACGCCGCCGCGGAGCCGTACTCGTCGACCTGCACCGAGTGATCGATGACCAGCTCGGCCGGCTGGAGCGGGTTGATCTTCGCGGGATCGCCCCCCATCCGCCGCATCGCGTCGCGCATCGCCGCGAGGTCGACGACCGCCGGCACCCCGGTGAAGTCCTGGAGGAGGACCCGCGCCGGCATGAAGGCGATCTCGCGGTCCGGCTCGGCCGCGGGGCGCCAGGCGAGGAGCGCCTCGATCTCCTCGCGGTGGACGCTCTGGCCGTCCTCCCGGCGCAGCAGGTTCTCGAGCAGGATCTTGAGCGCGTAGGGCAGGCGGGCGAGATCCGCGCCCTGCCGGGTGAGCTCGGCGAGGGAGGCGAACCTCAGCATGCGCCCGCCGGCGCTCAGGCTCTGGTGGCTTCCGAAGCTGTTCGTCATCGGCTTCTCCCGGGAAGTAACGGTCGCGATCGCGGCGACCCTCCAACCTTAGCGCATCTGCCCCGCTGCCCCGGGGCTCCCGCCAGGGTGGACAGGCTAAGATCGCCGCCAATGGTCGTCCCCGGGCTCGAACCGCCGCTCTTCCTCGTCGCGATGCCGCAGGTCCAGGATCCGTTCTTCCGGCAGAGCGTGGTGCTGCTGCTCGCCCACACCGAGGAGGGGAGCTTCGGTTTCATCGTCAACCGCCCCACCGGGCTGAAACTGACCGAGATCCTGGAGGGAATGGGGATCGACTGGCAGGGCGCTGCCGACGCCGAGGCGTTTCTCGGCGGCCCGGTGCAGCCGGAGACCGGCACGGTGCTCTTCGAGGGTGCCCCCCCGGGGCGGGTCGTCGTCGAGCATGAGGTCGTTCCGGGTGTCCATCTGAGCCAGCACCTCGGCGACCTCGAGGTGCTCGCCGCCGCGCCGCCGGAGCGGTTCCGCCTCCTGCTCGGCTACGCCGGCTGGGGCGAGGGGCAGCTCGAAGCGGAGATCCGTCGCAACGACTGGCTCATCGCGCCCGCCGACCCCGGGCTCGTCTTCGGCGCCGACCCCGACGAGAGCTGGCGGCAGGCGCTCGCCTCGGTGGGGGTCGACCCGGCGAGCCTCCCCGCCTGGACCGAGCCCGACGACGGGGGGGCGGCGAACTGAGCGCCTCACGACCCGACCCGCTGGCGGAGGCGGCCCGCCTCTTCGCCCGCGCCTCCGAGGGGGCTCCCTTCGACCCCACCGCGGCCAGCCTCGCCACCGCCGGCGCCGACGGGCGGCCGGCGAACCGGATGGTCCTGGTCAAGCGGATCGACCCGGAGGGCTTCCCCTTCTACACCAACTACCAGAGCCGCAAGGGGCGGCAGCTCGCCGAGAACCCGCAGGCGGCCCTCTGCTTCTACTGGCCCTGGATCGAGGTCCAGCTGCGGGCCGAAGGGCGGATCGAGACCCTGCCGGCGGCCACCTCGGACGCCTACTACCGGAGCCGGCCGCGCGGCCACCAGCTCGGCGCCTGGGCGTCGCGCCAGAGCGAGCCGATGCCCTCCCGCTTCACGCTCCTGCGCGGGGTGGTGGCGGCGCAGGCGCGCCACCTCGGCGGCGCGATCCCCCGCCCGCCGTTCTGGGGCGGCTACCGGCTCGTGCCCGACCGGATCGAGCTCTGGTTCGGGCGCCCGGATCGCCTTCACGATCGTTTTCTCTACCAGCGCGAGGGGGAGGGATGGACGCGGACGCGTCTCTTCCCGTGAAGGGGCCGGGCGCCCCGCGCCGGGACCACTCCGCCGGCGGTCTCGTGGTCCGCGACAGCGAGGTGCTGCTGATCTCGACCCTCGGCGGCCGCCGCTGGCAGCTGCCCAAGGGGCATCTGGAGCCGGGCGAGACCCCCGAGCAGGCGGCGGTGCGCGAGGTGCGGGAGGAGACCGGGGTCACCGGCCGCATCCTCGCCCCGCTGCCGGCGATCGAATACCGCTACCGCGAACGCGGCCGCCTGCTCGTCGACAAGCGCGTCGACTTCTTCCTGCTCGCCTACGAGGAGGGGAACGAGCTCGATTTCGACCCGCGGGAGGTCTACCGGGCGGCCTGGTTCCCGTGGGACGAGGCGCTCTCGCGGATCACCTTCGAGAACGAGCGCCGGGTCGTGCGGGCGGCGCGGAAGCTGCTGAACCGGCTCGCGGCGGGCGAGCCGGCCGGAGAGGAACGATGAGGATCCTGGCGCGCATCCTGCTCAACGGCCTCGGCCTGCTGGTGGTCACCCGGCTGGTACCCGGGATCTCCTGGCCGATCGACTTCCGGAGCGCGACCGGCCTGCTGACCCTGCTCACGGCCGGCGCCGTGATCGGGCTGCTCAACCTGCTGGTCCGGCCGCTGCTCGTCCTCTTCTCGATCCCGTTCCTGGTCATCACCCTGGGGCTCTTCTACCTAGTGATCAACGGGCTGCTGCTCGCGCTCGCGGCATACCTGCTCGATTCGCTCACCATCGACGGGATCCTGCCCGCGCTCGCCGGCGGGCTCGTGCTCTCGCTCTTCAACCTCCTCGTCCGATGGCTGCGCCGCGACTGAAGCGCGGGGGGCCGCCACGGCGGCGGGAGTCGGCGCGGGCGCGCCGCGAGCGCACCGCGACGATCCTCGACCGTCTCGCGCGCGAGTATCCGGACGCCACCTGCGCGCTCACCCACGCCAACCCGTTCCAGCTGCTCGTGGCGACGATCCTCTCCGCGCAGTGCACCGACGAGCAGGTCAACCGGGTCACGCCGGCGCTCTTCGCCCGCTTCCCCGACGCCGCCGCGCTCGCCGGCGCCGATCTCGCCGAGGTCGAGGCGCTCGTCCACTCGACCGGCTTCTTCCGCAACAAGGCCCGCGCGCTCGTCGGGCTCGGCCAGGCCCTCGTCGCCGATCACGACGGCCAGGTGCCGGCGACGATGGCCGAGCTGGTGCGCCTGCCGGGCGTCGGCCGCAAGACCGCCAACGTGGTGCTCGGCAACGCCTTCGGCCGCGACGAGGGGATCGTCGTCGACACCCACGTCGCCCGGCTCTCCCGGCGCCTCGGCCTCGCGGCGGGCGACTCTCCCGAGGCGATCGAGCGCGAGCTGATGGCGCTCGTGCCCCGCGACGCGTGGACGCTCTGGGCCCACCTCCTGATCTTCCACGGCCGGCAGGTCTGCCCGGCCCGGCGCCCCCGCTGCGCCAGCTGCGTCGTCGCCGACCTCTGCCCCTCGGCCGAGCTCTGAACCGCCGCCAGGGTTCCCCGGCGCTGCGTTAGCATCGCGCCCATGGAACCCACCGCTCCCGCTGCAACCCCCCGGGTGGCGATCGTCACCGGCGCGAGCTCGGGGATCGGCGCCGCCACCGCCGCCGCCCTCGCGGCCGCCGGCTTCGACGTGCGGGCGGGCGCCCGCCGGGTCGACCGGCTTGCCGAGCTCGCGGGCCGGACCGGCTGCCGCTTCGCCCCTCTCGACGTCACCGAGCCGGCGAGCGTCGCGGCGTTCGTCGCCACGCTCCCCGCCACCGTCCATCTGCTCGTCAACAACGCCGGCGGCGCCCTCGGGCTCGAGCCGGTCGCCGAGGCGAACGACGACTTCTGGCGGCGGATGTACGAGACCAACGTCCTCGGCACGATGCGCCTGACCCGGGCGCTGCTGCCGCGGCTGCTCGCCTCGGGCGACGGCCACGTGGTCAACGTCGGCTCGATCGCCGGCTTCGAGACCTACCCCGGCGGCGGCGGCTACACCGCGGCGAAGCACGCCGAGCGGGCGCTCACCCGGACGCTGCGGCTCGAGCTGCTCGGCCAGCCGGTGCGGATCACCGAGATCGCCCCGGGGCTCGTCGAGACCGAGTTCTCGCTCGTGCGCTTCGCCGGCGACGCCGAGCGGGCGGCGGGGGTCTACCGGGGCCTCGAGCCGCTCACCGCCGCCGACGTGGCCGACTGCATCCTCTGGGCGGCGACCCGCCCGAGCCACGTGAACATCGACGAGATCGTCGTCCGTCCGCGCGATCAGGCGAGCGCCGTCGCCGTGCACCGGCGGCCGCGCTGAGGCGAGGAGGAGACCGCGAGATGCCGACCCGTCCGATTCCCGCCTTCGCGCTCCTGCTCGCCGCCGGGCTCATCCTCACCGCCTGCGATCAGCTCGTCTCCCGCACCCCCGGCGAACGGCTCTGGCGTCAGCGGTGCGCCGAGTGCCACGGCCTCGATGGCGCCGGCAACACCCCGCGTTACATGGGCGATCCGTACGCCAACCTGCTCGACGACGGCTGGCGCACCGGCGGCGACCGGTACTCGCTCGAAAACGTGATCCGGGAGGGGGTCTTCGGCAAGATGCCCGCCAACCCCGATCTCACCGTCGAGGAGATGCGCGACCTGCTCGCGCACCTCCGTCAGTTGCGCGGCGAGACGTCGCGGTGAGGATCGCCGGGAGCGGCGCGCTGGCGATCGCGACGCTGGTCGGCGTGGCGGCGCTGCTCTCCTGCCGCCCGGCGCCCCGGCCCGAGAGCGCCGAGGGACTCTACCGCTTCTTCTGCGCCCGCTGCCATGGCCCCGACGGCCGCGGCACCGCCCGGCAGCTGCGGAACTACCCGGCCGCCGACCTCCGCCGTTCCGAGGCGATCGCGCGGGGCGACCGGGCGGCGGTGAGGGAACGCACCGCGGCCGGGCACGGCCCGATGCCCCCGTTCCGTGACAAGCTCACGCCTGCAGAGCTCGAAAAGGTCACCGATTACGCCCTCGCCCTCGCCGCGCCCGCAGGCGGTCCGGGCGAGGCCGGACCAGCCCCTGGAGGTGGCGCATGGATCCCGAACGACTGAAGGAGATCGAGGAGCGGCTCGAGCTGCTCGCCGAGCGGCTCGGCTACCGGATCCGTCCGAGCCGTCATCAATCGTTCGTGCGCGGCGGCGCCGAGCAGGTCGAGGAGCGACTGCGCGATCTCGCGGAGTTCACCATCGAGCTCCACGAGCTGGTCGCCGAGCTGGTGGGGCTGCTCGCCGCCGCGGCGTCCGGTCGCCGCGGCGGCTGAGCGGAGGGCGCGGCCGGCGTCAGTCGAGCTGCTTGCGCAGGATCGCCGGGATGTCGTAGTCGTCCACGGCGGCCCAGTTCGGACCGAAACCACCCGGATCGTCGCCCCCGCGCTGGCTCGCGGCGAGCCGCGCCGCGATCGGCACCTCGGGGCTCTCGGCGCGCGGCGCGGCGCTGACCGGCGTCACCGGCCGCAGCTGCGGGCTCGCCGGCAGCGGCCGCATCTCGCTGCTCTCGAGCGAGGGACGGACCTCGCCGCCGAAGCGGAAGCCGGTCGCGATGACCGTGACCTTCATCTCGTCCTCGAGCGCCTCGTCGATCACCATGCCGTTGATGATGTTGGCGTCCGGGTCGACCGCCGCGTGGATGATCGCGGCCGCCTCGGCGACCTCGTGCAGGCCGAGATCCCGGCCGCCGGAGATGTTGATCAGCACCCCCTTCGCCCCCTCGATCGAGGTCTCCTCGAGCAGCGGCGAGGAGATCGCCCGCTGCGCCGCCTCGATCGCCCGGTTCTCCCCCTTGGCCACCCCGGTGCCCATCAGCGCCATCCCCATCCCGCCCATGATCGCGCGCACGTCGGCGAAGTCGACGTTCACCTCGCCCGGGATCGTGATCAGGTCGGAGATCCCCTGTACCGCCTGACGCAGGACGTCGTCGGCGATCCGGAACGCCTCGGTGAGCGGGGTGCCGCGCTCCACGAAGCTCAGCAGCCGCTCGTTGGGGATCGTGATCAGGGTGTCGACGGCACCGCGCAGCTCCTCGATCCCCTTCTCGGCGACCAGCATCCGCCGCCGGCCCTCGAAGCCGAACGGCTTGGTGACCACCGCCACCGTGAGCGCCCCGATCTCCGCGGCCAGGTTGGCGATCACCGGCAGCGCGCCGGTGCCGGTACCGCCGCCGAGCCCGGCGGTGAGGAAGATCATGTCGGCGCCGTCGAGCAGCTCGAGCACCCGGTCGGTGTCCTCGAGCGCCGACCGGCGGCCGATCTCCGGGTCGGCGCCGGCGCCGAGGCCCTTGGTGATCTGCGGTCCGAGCTGCAGCTTCTCCGGAGCCCGGCAGTTGGCGAGCGCCTGCAGGTCGGTGTTGGCGGCGATGAACTCGATGCCGCGCAGGTTGGCGGCGATCATCCGGTTCACCGCGTTGCCGCCGCCCCCGCCGACGCCGATCACCTTGATCTTGGCGGGAACCATCGTCACTTCGCCGTCGAGCTCGGGCGCGAGGCGGGGGGCATCATCGTCGAAGAGGATCATGGTCGGTCGGTCTCCCTTGCTCATGTTTCGATATGGACGCACGGGCCGTGACGCACCGTCAGAGGATGTCCGTGAAGACGCCGCGGACGCGCTCGAGGACGCCGCGCATCACTCCCGGGCGGCGCACGCGCACCCGGGGATTCGCCTCCCGCTCGAAGCCGTAGAGCAGCAGCCCGGCGGCGGTGGACCAGCTCGGGCAGTTGATCACGTCGAGCAGACCGGTGATGCGCTGCGGCAGCCCATAGCGGGCGCTCGAGCCGAAGACCTGCCCCGCGAGCTCGAGGAGGCCGTCGAGCCGCGCGCCGCCGCCGGTCAGCACCACGCCGCCCCGCAGCGAGCCGTCCCAGCCCCCCTTCAGGAGGTCGTCGCGCACCAGCGAGAGCAGCTCGTTGGCGCGCGCCTGGAGGATCTCGCAGATCTCGTGCCGCGGCACCACGCGCGCAGCCCCGCCGGCCACCGCCGGGACGGTGATCCCCTCCTCGTCCTCCACCATGCCGCCGAGGCAGCAGCCCTCCCGGACCTTGATCTTCTCGGCGTCGGGGAAGGGCGTGCGCAGGACCATCGCGAGGTCGTTGGTGAAATGCCCGGCGCCGATCGGCAACACGGCCGAGTGCTGGATCGCGCCGTCGGCGAAGAGCGCGAACCCGGTGGAGCCGGAGCCGATGTCGAGCAGCAGCACCCCGAGATCCTGCTCGTCGTCGGTGAGGACCGCCTTGCCCGCGGCGAACGGCTCGAAGACCATCTCGATCACCTCGATGCCGGCCCGGTTGACGCAGGTCGTGAGCGTCTTGCCGCGCGTCGTCTGCCCGGTGACGAGGTGGACGTTGACCTCGAGGCGGCTGCCGAGCATCCCCTTCGGATCGTTGATCCCCGGCTGCTCGTCGACGACGAACTCCTGCGGGAGCGCCTGCACGATCTCGCGATCGGAGGGGAGCGCCGCCGACCGGGCGGCGTCGAGCGCGCGGCCGATGTCGGCCTCGGTGATCTCGCGATCCTTGCGCGAGACGGTGACCATCCCCCGCACGTTGACGGAGCGGATGTCCGGCCCCGCCACGCCGACGTAGGCGCGGGAGATCTCCATCCCCGCCATCACCTCGGCCTCCTCGCTCGCGGCCTTGAGCGCCTCGACCGTCGCTTCGACGCTGACGATGTTGCCGCGCCGGGTGCCACGGTGCGGCGCCGAGCCTTTGCCGGCCACCTCCACCGCGCCGTTGGCATCGCGCTTGCCGATGAGGACGGCTACCTTCGAGGATCCGATGTCGACGGCGACCACGTAGGGCTCAGGCTTGGGCATGACGCGAGGACCTCATCTCTGTCGGAACGGGGGGAGCGCCGGTGGCCGGCGTCTCCCCCGGGGTCAGTATCAGGCGGTCGGTGAAACGGAGATCTACCCCGGCGAGGCCGGGATAGCGGCGGACGAGCTCGGGCAGCCACCGGTCGAGATCGGCGAGGCGCGCGCTCGCGCTCTCCTCGCGCAGCAGGAGCGGGCAGGGGAGCGCCGGCGAGAAGAGGCGGTAGTCGCCGTCGCCGAGGACCTCGATCTCCGACAGCCGGGCGGCGAGAGCCGGCCGCTCGCGGGCGAGCCCGGCCAGGAACGGGAGCACCGCGGGCAGCGCGCGCTCGGCGCCGGGAAGCGTGCTGACGAGCAGCAGGTCGACCGGGCCGCGCTCGGGGTCGAAGGGGCCGATCACCCGCGCCTGCCCGTCGAGATAGGCCAGGTCGTGGCCGCGGCGCAGGAGCGCCACCGGCCGCTTCTCCTCGATCTCCACCGTGAGCGCCGCCGGCAGCCGCTTCGAGATCGTCACCGCGGCGATCCAGGGGTTCGCGCCGAGCCGCGCCTCGACCTCGGCGAGCGGCAGCCGCGGGAGGTTGCACCCGAGCAGCGGCGCCAGCGCCTCCTGCACCCAGAGCGCCGGGACGTGCGCCGTCGGCGCGACCCGCACCTCGGCGAGCGCGAAGGTCGGCGAGGCGAAGAGCCAGGCGCCCGCGAGCACCGGCACCCCGACCAGCAGCAGGGCCTGCGTCACCGGCCGCACGAGCCGCCGCAGCAGGCTGCGGCGCCGCACCCGCACCGGCCGCTGGCGGCGGCGGAAGGGGAGCACCCGGGCCTCCTGCCCGGCCGGCAGCGGCATCATTCCTCTCTCCCCACGAGCCGCCGGGCGAGCCGGACGATGTCGCCGGCCCCGAGCGTGAGCACCACGTCCCCCGGCTCCACCTCGCGCGCCAGGAGCGCTTCGATCTCTCCCCAGTCGGCACGGTAGTCGGCCGCGGGGTGGCCCGCGGCCCGCGCCGCCGCCGCGACCAGCTCCCCGGTGACGCCGGGCAGCGGCGCCTCCCGCGCCGGGTAGATGCCGGTCACCAGCACCCGGTCGGCGCCGAGCAGCGCCCGTCCGAACTCGCCGGCGAGATCGCGGGTGCGGGAGTAGAGGTGGGGCTGGAAGATCGCCAGCACCCGGGTGCGGGGGAAGACCTGGCGGGCCGCGTCGAGGGTGGCCGCGACCTCGGTCGGATGATGGGCGTAGTCGTCGACCACCTCGGCGCCGTGGAAGAGGCCGAGGCGCTCGAAACGGCGGTGCACCCCGCGGAAGGCGGTGAGCGCCGCGGTCATCGCCGGCGGCGCGAGACCGAGCGCGAGGCCGACGCCGAAGGCGGCGAGCGCGTTGCGGACGTTGTGCCGGCCGGCCATCGGCAGCTCGCAGCGGCCGAGCTCCTCGCCGCCGCGGACGAGCAGGAAACGGCTGCCGGTCGCGTGCGCTTCGAGCTGCGTGGCGCGCAGCTCCGCCTCCTCTCCGAGGCCGTAGGTCACCACCCGCCGGCCCCCGAGCCGCGGCAGGATCGCCACCACGGCCGGGTCGTCGGCGCAGGCCACGACCTGACCGAAGAACGGCACCCGCGACGCGAAGGCGACGAACGCCTCCTGGATCTCCGCGAGATCACGGTAGGTGTCGAGATGATCGCGATCGATCGAGGTGATCACGGCGAGGATCGGCGCGAGCGAGAGGAAGCTGCGGTCGTACTCGTCGGCCTCGACCACCATGAGGTCGCTCGCGCCCAGCCGCGCGCCGGTCCCGGAGACGCGGAGGCGGCCGCCCACGATCACCGTCGGATCGAGCCCGGCCTCGGTGAGGAGCGTTCCGACGAGCGAGGTGGTCGTCGTCTTGCCGTGGGTGCCCGCCACCGCGATGCCGTACTTGAGGCGCATCAGCTCGGCCAGCATCTCGGCGCGGCGGACCACGGTGATGCCGCGCGCGCGGGCCGCGACCACCTCGGGATTGTCGGCCGCGATCGCCGAGGAGACGACGAGCAGATCGACCCCGTCGAGGTGGGCCGGTGAGTGTCCGTGCTCGATCCGCACCCCGAGCTGCGCGAGCCGGGCCGTGGCCTCGCCGGGGGCGAGATCGCAGCCGGAGACCTCGAGGTCGTACTGCAGCAGCACCTCGGCGATGCCGCTCATCCCGGCGCCGCCGATGCCGACGAAGTGGAGGTGCCGGAGGCCGGCGAAGCGCTGGAACATCATGGCGTCACCCCGCCCGGTCGCGCCACCGGGTCGCGATCGTTCCGGGTCCAGCCCGACGGCTGCCGTTTCCGCTCACGCATGCTGGGAGAGATTGAGCAGGAGTCCGCAGAGCACGAGGGTCACCACGATCGACGAGCCGCCGTAGGAGAGGAACGGCAGCGGCATCCCCTTCGTGGGGAAGAGCCCCAGCACCACGCTCATGTTGATGAGGGCCTGGAGGACGAGCACCGTCGTCACCCCCCAGGCGAGGTAGCGCCCGAAGCTGTCGGGCGCGTTCACGCCGGCCCGCACCCCGCGCCAGAGCACGGCCGCGAAGAGGAGCAGCACGAAGACCGCGCCCACGAAGCCGAGCTCCTCGGCGAGGATCGCGTAGATGAAATCGGTGAACGGGTACGGAAGGAAGTGGAGCTTCTGCAGGCTCTCGCCCGGACCCCGGCCGAACAGCCCGCCCGAGCCGACGGCGATGAGCGACTGGAGCACCTGGAAGCCGCTGCCGAGAGGGTCGCTCTCCGGGTCGAGGAACGTGAGCAGGCGCTGACGCCGGTAGGGCGCGGCCGCGATGGCGAGCGCCGCGAGCGGCACCAGCGCCGCGGCGCCGAGCAGGATGTGCCGCCAGGGGAGGCCGGCGAGGAAGAGCATCGTCCCCGCGGTGGCGACGAGCAGCACCGCGGTGCCGAGGTCGGGCTCGAGCAGGATCAGCCCCGCGAGCAGGCCGGTGACGAGCCCGGCGGGCAGCAGCAGCTCGCTGCTGCTGACCCGGTCCTCCTTCCTCGCGAGCTGCGACGCGAGATAGAGGACGAGCGCGAGCTTCGCGAGCTCCGACGGCTGGAAGGTGAGGCCGGCGATGAAGAGCCAGCGGCGGGTCGCGTTGAGTTCCGGCCCGAGCAGCACGAGCACGAGCAGCGCGAGCACCCCGAGGAGCAGCCCCCAGACGGCGAACGGCTCGCGCAGCCGCCGGTAGTCGACGTGCATGGCGAGCAGCATCAGCCCGAAGCCGATCGCCGCCGCCAGCGCCTGCCGGAGCAGATACGGGTTGAAGGCCTGTCCTCGCGCCTGCACCGCGGAGGCGGAGTAGACCATCGCCAGCCCGAGCGCGACCAGCATCACCACGGCGGTGAAGAGCACGCGGTCGTAGACGAGCTTCCTAGCCACGCGTCACCTCCGCGGCGAGGAGCTCGCCCACGAGCCGCTGGAACTCCTCGCCCCGGTGAACGAAATCGCGGAACTGGTCGAAGCTCGCGCAGGCCGGCGAGAGGACGACCGCCTCCCCCGGCCGGGCGGCGGCCGCCGCCCTGGCCACTGCCACGTCGAGCGTGCCGCAGGCGAGGAGCGGACAGACCCCGGCGAGCGCGCGCGCCAGCTCGCCGGTGGCCTCGCCGATCAGGTAGGCGGCACGCGCCGCCCGGCCGACCGCCGTGGCGAGCGCGGAGAGATCCGTCCCCTTCGAGCGGCCACCGAGGATCAGGTGCACGCTCGCCGGCGCGAACCCCTCGAGCGCGCGCACGGTGGCGCCGACGTTCGTCCCCTTCGAGTCGTCCCAGAAGGTGACCCCGTCGCGCTCGCCCACCTGCTGGAGGCGGTGCGGCAGCCCCCGGAAGGCCGCGAGCGCCGCCGGAATCCCGGCGCGCGGCGCCCCGGCCGCGAGCGCGAGCAGCGCCGCGGCCATCGCGTTCTCGAGCTGATGGGGACCGGCGAGCGGCAGATCGGCGAGGCGGAAGAGCTCCTCCGGCGCCGCGCCCGGGCCGCGCTCCACGACCCGCTCGCCGTCGCGCCAGCAGCCGTCGGCGACCGGCCCGGTGAGCGAGAAGCGGCGAAGGCGCGCGGCGAGGTCCGGCGGGGCGAGGCCGGGCTCGTCGGCGTTGACGACCGCGATCGCCCCGGCCTCCTGGAAGGCGAAGACCCGCTGCTTGGCGGCGAGGTAGCCCGCGAGGTCGCCGTGGCGATCGAGATGATCGGCCGAGAGATTGAGCAGCGCCGCCGCCACCGGCGCGAGGCTCGTGATCCCCTCGAGCTGGAAGCTGGAGAGCTCGACGACGAAGGTCCGCCCGGCGGAGCCCTCGACGCACGCCGAGAGCGGCCGGCCGATGTTCCCGCAGACCTCGACCGGCACCCCGGCGGCCGCGAGGAGCGCCCCGGCGAGCGCGGTCGTCGTGCTCTTGCCGTTGCTGCCGGTGATCGCCACAACCCGGCCGTCGAGGTGCTGCCAGGCGAGCTCGACCTCGGCGACGACCGGCACCCCGCGCTCTCGCGCGGCGGCGAGCAGCGGCCGGCCGGCCGGCACCCCGGGGCTCACGATCACGGCCTCGATCCCGGCGGGGAGCGCCGGCGGCACGCCGGGCGGGAGGAGCCGGAAGCCGGGGTCGTCCGCGAGCTCGCCGAGCGCGCCGGCCGCGAGCGGACGGTCGTCGAAGCCGGTCACCTCGGCCCCCCGGCGGCGCAGCAGCCGGGCGGCCGCGAGCCCCGAGAGGCCGAGGCCGTAGACGAGCGTCCGGCGCAGCCCGCGCAGCTCGGGAGACCGGCTCATCGCCCCGCCTCCGCCGGCGTGACACCCGGCGCCGCCGCGAGCGCCCGCTCGATCTCCTCACGGTCGGAGAACGGCAGGCGCGCGCTCCCCACGAGCTGTTCGCGCTCGTGCCCCTTGCCGGCCACGAGCACCGCGTACCCCTGGCTGCCCGCCACCGCGAGCGCCTTGCGGATCGCCTCCCGGCGATCGGGCACCACCCGGTAGTCGCGGTTGCCGCTCTTGCGCAGCCCGCTCTCGACCATCGCGATGATCGCGAGCGGATCTTCGCCGCGCGGGTTGTCGGAGGTGACGATCGGCAGCGCGGCGAGCCGGCCCGCGATCTCGCCCATCTCCGCGCGCTTGCCCGGATCGCGCTCGCCGCCGCAGCCGAAGACGACCGCCACCCGCTGCCCCGTGACCTCGCGCAGCGAGCGCAGCGCCGCTTCGAGCGCCGCCGGGGTGTGGGCGTAGTCGACGAAGACCGGGAACGGCTGGCCGGCGGCGACCGCCTCCATCCGCCCGGCCGGGGGCGTGACCGCCGCCGCGCCCGCGACGATCGCCTCCCCTGGCAGCGCGAGCGCTTCGGCGATCGCCACCGCGAGCATCAGGTTCACGGCGTGGAACCGCCCGACGAGCGGCGTCGCGAGCGTCAGCGGCCCGCGCGGGGTCAGGAGCCGCAGCCGGCTGCCGGTGAGCGTGAGGTCGAGACCCGCCACCGACACCGCGCCACCGTCGCCGCAGGTGAGCGGCGCGGCGAGCTCGCCGGCGAGCCGCCGGCCCCAGGGGTCGCCGAGATGGACGACCGCGCGGCCGCCCGGCCGGAGCCGGTCGAAGAGGACGCGCTTGGCGGCGTAGTACGGCTCCATCGCGCCGTGGAAGTCGAGGTGATCGCGGCTCAGGTTCGTGAAGGCGGCGATGTCGAAGGTCACTCCCGCGAGGCGTCCCTGCACGAGCGCGTGCGAGGAGACCTCCAGCACCGCCGCGACGCCGCCGCGGGTGACGAGGGTGGCGAAGGCGGCGACCAGATCGGAGCCCTCCGGCGTCGTCCGGCCGCCGCCGGCGAGCTCTTCGCCCCGGAAGCGGTGGCCAAGGGTGCCGAAGAGCCCGGCCGGCCGGCCGGCCGCCTCGAGCATCGCCACCACCAGCGCGGCGACGGTCGACTTGCCGTTGGTGCCGGTGATCCCGACGAGCGTGAGATGGCGGCCGGGATCCCCTTCCAGACGGGCGGCGAGCGGGCCGAGGAGGGCGCGCGGCGCCGCGGCGAGGAGCCACGGCACCGGCGGGGCGGGTGCGGGAGGCGGCGCGGCGGCGATCACCGCCACGGCGCCCCGGGCCACGGCGTCACCGGCGAACGCCGCGCCGTCGTGACGCTCGCCCGCCCAGGTGACGAACAGGTCGCCCGGAACCACGCGCCGGGAGTCGTAGGCGAGACCGGACACCTCCGGATCGCCCGCGGCGAACCCCTGCAGCGGCAGACCCGCCACCAGTGCCGAGAGGCGCATCAGCTCACCCCCGTGCCGAGGTAGAGCTGCACCGGGCTGCCGCGCGGCGGCAGCGGCGCCCCGGCCGGCGGCTCCTGCCGCTCGACCACGCCGGAGCCGACCAGCACCGGGCGCAGCCCGAGGCGGGCGACGCCGGCGATCGCCTCCCGGGCGGTCGTGCCGACGAGGTCGGGAAGGGCGGGGCCGGCCGGGGGCGCGTCCGCGACCGGCGGCTCCGGCGCGACCTCCCGGTCGGCGATCCGGACCGGCTCCGGCGTGGCCGGCACCGGTACGGGCTCGCCGGGCCACCGCTCGAGCGGCTCGCGCCGCGGCGGCACGCCGAGGTAGAGGAGCGCGCGCTCGACCACCCGGCGGAAGACCGGGGCCGCGACCTCGCCGCCGTGGTACCCCCCCTTCGGATCGTCGATCGCCACCGCCGCCACCAGCACCGGCTGCTCGACCGGCGCGAAGCCGACGAAGCTCGCGATGAACTCGTGGCTCAGGTAGCCGATCCCGGGCACCGCCTTCTGTGCGGTGCCGGTCTTGCCGGCCACGGTGTAGCCGGGGATCGCCGCCCGCTTGCCGGTGCCGCTCACGACCACCTCGGTCAGGAGCGACCGGAGCGTGGCGACGGTCCGCGACGCGACCGGCTCGCGGACCACGACCGGCTCGGGGTGCAGGCGGCGCCGGGCCCCTTCGTGGCCGATCTCGGCGACGACGTAGGGACGCAGCAGGCGGCCTCCGTTGGCCACCGCGGCGAAGGCGGTGGCGAGCTGGAGCGGGGTCACCGAGATCCCCTGCCCGAACGAGACGTACGCCTTCGTCGTCGGACCCCACCGCTCGACCGGCAGGAGGAGCCCGGCGCTCTCGCCCGGCAGGTCGATGCCGGTGGTCCGGCCGAAGCCGAAGGCGCGCACCGTCTCGTAGAACGGACCGTTGGGCACGCGCAGCGCGGTCTTGATCGTCCCGACGTTGCTCGACTTGGCGATCACGTCGCGGAAGGTGAGCAGACCGAACGGCTTGTGGTCGGAGATCCGGGTCTTCGCCAGCGTGATGCCACCCATCTCGCAGTCGAAGAGGTCGTCGGGCGAGACGAGCCCGCCGTCGAGCGCGGCGGCCGCGGTGACCATCTTGAACGTCGAGCCGGGCTCGTAGGCGTCCATCACCACCCGGTTGCGCCAGCTCTCGGGCGAGGAGGCGGCGAAATGGTTGGGATCGAAGCCGGGCCAGGAGGCCATCGCCAGCACTGCTCCGCTCCGCGGATCGAGCAGGACGATGCTGCCGTTCTGCGCCCGCCGTTCCTCGACGATGCGGGCGAGCTCCTCTTCGGCGATGTGCTGGAGCACCGCGTCGAGGGTGAGGACGAGATCCTCCCCCGGCTGCGGTTCGGAGATCTCGAGATCGAGGGAGGCGAGCGTCGTCTGCCGGGCGTCGCGCAGCACCGTGCGCCGGCCGGGGACGCCGGCGACGGCGCGTTCCCACTCCGCCTCCAGCCCGGCGAGACCGTGGTGGTCGGTGCCGACGTAGCCGAGCACCGCCGCCGCCACCTCGCGCATCGGGTAGTAGCGCTTGCTCTCCTCGAGGAAGTAGATGCCGGGCAGCGCCGCGGCACGCAGCGCCCGCGCCTGCGGCGGGTCGAGCTTGCGCGCTACCCAGACAAACTCCCGGTCGCTCGCGAGCAGCCGCTGCAGCCGGGCGGTGTCGGCCCCGGTGAGGCGCGCGATCGCCGCCGCCGCGGCATCCGGCTCGCCGACCTCGCGCGGCACCGCGAACGCCGACTCCACCGCCACCGAGACCGCGAGCTCGCGCCCCCGGCGGTCGTAGATCGTCCCGCGCGGCGGGTCGAGCTCGAGCACCTGCTGCTGCTGCCGCATCGCCCGGCGCAGATAGCTCTCGTGGTCGTGAACCTGCACGCTCCAGAGGCGCCAGACGACGCCGCCCATCCAGAGCGTGGCGACGGCCAGCACGATGAGCAGGCGCGTCCGCTTCACCGCGCCTCCCCGGCGAAGACGAGCTGCGCGAGCGTGGGCGATCCCATCCCCAGCTCGGCTGCCGCCCGCTCCCCGACCCGCGCCGGGCTCGCCAGATAGGCCGCCTCGAGGCGCAGCTGCCGTTCGTTCTGCTCGCTCCGGTGGAGCTGCCGCTCGAGCAGCTCGATCCGGTAGCCGACCCGGACCTGTTCGATCCGCAGCCAGATGTGGCCGAGCAGCCCGATGGCGAGCGGCGCCAGGATCACCACCACCCAGACGAGCTCACGCAGCCGCCGGCGGTCCCGCTCCCGCACGAGGTAGGAGTTGACGACCGGCCGGCGGGGGGCGTAGATGCTCGGGACCGGCACGGTCAGATCCTCCGGGCGGCGCGCAGCCGGGCCGAGCGCGAGCGCGGGTTCGCGGCGAGCTCCGCGGGGCCGGGACGCAGCGGCTTGCGGGTGAGCAGCTCGAGCGCCCGGCTCTCGGCCCGGGTCTGGCCGGTCGTCTCCTCGATCTCGCCGCGGGCGGCGTCCCGCAGCCGCCGTTTGACGATCCGGTCCTCGAGGCTGTGGTAGGAGATCACCACCAGCCGGCCATCGCGATCGAGCAGCTCGATCGCCTGATCGAGCAGGCGCTCGAGCTCGGCGAGCTCCTGGTTGACCTCGAGCCGGAGCGCCTGGAAGGTGCGGGTGGCCGGATCGACCCGCCCCTCGCGGCGGCGGTCGCCCCCCTTCGCGGCGGCGACGGCGCGGGCGAGCTCGCCGGTGGTGGCGAACGGCTGCCGCGCCCGGGTGGCGACGAGCGTGCGCGCGATCCGGCGCGCGTCGCGCTCCTCGCCGTACTCACGCAGCAGCCGCTCGAGGGCGGCTTCCGGATACTCGTTCACGATCTCGGCCGCCGTCGGGCCACCGCCGCCCATCCGCATGTCCAGAGGGCCGTCGCGCCGGAAGCTGAACCCGCGCTCGGCGCGATCGAGCTGCAGGGAAGAGACGCCCAGGTCGGCGAGGATGCCGGCGAGCGGCGGCAGCCCGAGGGGAGCGAGCAGCGCCGCGAGATCGCCGAAGCGGCCGGCGTGCAGCTCCCAGCGCCCGGCAAACGGCGCCAGCCGGGCTGCGGCCCCCGCGAGCGCCTCGGGGTCGCGGTCGAGGCCGACCAGCCGGGCTTCCGGGGCGGCGGCGAGCAGCGCGGCGGCGTGGCCGCCGAGTCCGACCGTGCAGTCCACGAAGACCCCGCCCCGGCCGGGCGCGAGACAGCGCAGGCTTTCGGCCACCAGCACCGGCTCATGGCTCCCCTCCAACGGCGCCCCTCCATCCGCCCGCCCCGCTCTACACCCCCCGCAGGGCGAGGGCCTGGAAATCGTCCTCGGTGAACGGCTCTTCGGCGAGCTTGCGGACGAAGCGGTCGCGGTTCCAGACCACGAGGTGATCGAGGCTGCCGCTGACCACCACCTCGCCGGCGATCCCCGCGCTCTCGCGCAGGATCGGCGGCATCACCAGCCGGCCCTGGCCGTCGAGGCGCAGCTGCTGGCCGTAGTAGCTGACCCGTTCGAGGAAGCGCTGCCGGACCCGGTCGGTGGAGGGCATCGCCAGCAGGCGGCTTTCGATCTCCTCCCAGACCGGCAGCGGGTAGATCAGCGCCGAGTCGCCGAGCACGGAGGTGACGAAGAGGTCGCTGCCCCACCGCTCCTCGAGCGTCCGGCGCAGATCGGCCGGCACCTTGAGGCGCCCTTTGTCGTCGATGGTGGCAACCGCGCTACCCCGTAACATGATTCGGCAACTCCTGCGGGAGTTTGGAACCGGAGTCTAGGCCCTTTCTCCACTTTTGTCCATTTTGGTCCACCGACTGGGACACAAAACCCCCGGCTCGCCGGAGCGCGCCGGGGCCAGGTGATGCGGGATCGTCAGGGAATCGGGGTTTCGGGCTCCGGCGTCGCCTCCGGACGCGGGATCGGGGCCAGCAGATCGACCTCGGCCGGGGGCGCGAGCTCGCGGTAGCCGACCGCGTCGGAGGGGAGGTTCTCCGCGACATAGGCCCGCGCCGTGAGCTCGGCGAGATAGCGCTTCATCTCCTGCTCGTACTGCCGGTTCTCCTCGATCATCTCGATCCGCTCGCGCACCTCCTGGAGGGGGCGCACCCGCGCCGGCTCCCGGGCGACGACCCGCAGGATGTGCAGGCCCCCCCGGGCCGGGACCGGCGCGCTGACCTCCCCCGGTTCGAGTGCCCACGCCGCTCCCTCGAGCGCGGCGTCGAGCTCCCCGCGCTGCACCCAGCCGAGCTCGACGAGCCCGGAGGTCTCCCCGCTCGCGGCGTGGCTCGCCGCCACGTCGGCGATCGCCTCGCCGGCCGCGAGACGGTCGCGGATCTGCGCCGCCAGCGCCGCCAGCGCCTCGGCATCGGGACGGGCCTGCTCCCGGACGACCAGCTCCTGGAGCTCGATCCGCTCCGGGAGCCGGAACTCCTCGACGTGCTCGCGGTAGAAACGCTGCACCGCCTCCTCGTCGACCTTGATCCGGGGCTGCACCTCGCGGCCGATCACCTCCTGCCACTGGAGCTGCTTCTCGAGCCGCGCCCGGTAGAGATCGATGCTCAACCCGCTCTGGGCGAGGGCCGCCGCGAACTCCGCCTCGGAGCTCAGGCCGTAGCGCTCGCGGGTGCTCGTCATCGCGCGGGCGAGCTGGTCGCGGGTGACGATGATTCGCAGCTGCTGGGCCCGGGAGAGGATGAGCAGCTCGTCGAACAGCTCCTTCATCGTCGCCCGGCCGACCTCTTCGACGAGCTGGCGGCGTTCGCTCTCGCCGAGGCCGGGGTCGTGGAGGATCATCCCGAGCCGCTCCTCGCGGCGTGACTCGTACTCGCGCAGCGTCGCGATCCGGTCGTTGACCCGGAGCACGATCCGGTTGCTCTCCACGGCGCCGGCGGCGCCGGCGGCGAGCAGCAGCAGGGAAAGGAGGGAACGCCAGCTAACCATAGGGCCTCGCGACGGGGAACCTCCCGCTGTAGATGAACGGGAGGGAGCGATCGTACACCGTGACCGCGAAAGCCCGTTCGGCCGCGGCCAGGAGCGCCTGCATCCGGGCATCCGCCTGCCGGCGCGCGAGCTCGCGCCGGACCTGCGGCGCCGCCTCCGCCTCCGGTATCAGACGCGCCGGCAACCGCTCGGCGACCTGGAAGACGTGGAATCCGTACTCGACCTCCACCACCGCGCTCGTCTCGCCCGAGCCGAGGCGCGCGAGAGCCCCGGCGAAGAGCGGCGGCAGGTCGGCGAGCAGGAGCTCCCCTTCGTCCCGGCCATCGGCCGCCGGATCGGCCTGGCGCGCCCGTTTCAGGACGGCGTCGAACGGGCTGCCCGCCGCCAGCTCCCGCCGGGCTCGTTCCGCCACCCGCCGGTCGCCGGTCAGCAGCTGCCGCAACCGTACCCGCTCGGGCTGTTCGAACGCTGTGCGGTGCTCACGGTAGAAGGCAGCGATCTCCTCCGCCGTCGGCTCGAGCGGCCCGTCGGCGGCGAGGAGGGCGTCCACCGCGCGCCGCGGCGGATCGTCGCGGGCGGCCACCCCCCGCTGGCCGGCGAGCCGGCAGAGCAGCCGCTCTTCGACGAACCGGTCGAAGAGGACCGAGAGCGGTTCGCTCGCGAGCGTCTCCCCGCCGCCGGCGTTGCGCACCAGGTAGGTCTCGAACTCGGCACGCCGCACGTCCTCCCCGCCGATGCGGGCCACGACGTCCGGCTCGGGGAGATCGCGGGGCGCGCCGCAGGCGCCCAGCAGGAGGACGAGGAGCGGAAGCGCGCGGGGGGACCTCACGAGAGCACCTCCAGGGTATCGCGGGCGAGCTCGAGCCACGGCTCGCCCCGGGTTTCGAGGGTGAGCACGCCGGTCGGGCTGAACGCGGTGCCGGGCCGGTCGGCGACGAACCGGACCAGCCGGTCGATGTCGATGCGGGCGTCGCGCCGGAGCCGGATCGTGATCTTCCCCTCCTGCGCCGCGATCGCCTGCACCCGCAGCCGCTCGGCGAGACGCTTGAGGCTCGCGATCGCGAGCAGCGCGGCGACCTCCGGCGGCGGCGGCCCGAACCGGTCGGTGAGCTCGGCCACCAGCTCCGCCTCCGGCTCCTCGCCGAGCGCCATCCGGCGGTAGATCTCCATCCGCAGGTTCGCCTCGCCGATGTAGCTCGCCGGGATCGCCATCGGCACCGGCAGGTCGAGCGCCACCGACGGCGCCTCCTCGATCACCTCGCCGCGCAGCTCGCGCACCGTCTCCTCGAGCATCCGCAGATAGGTCTCGATCCCGAGCTCGCCGATGTGCCCGCTCTGCTCGGCGCCGAGCAGGTTGCCGGCGCCCCGGATCTCGAGATCCCTCGCGGCGATGCGGAAGCCGGCGCCGAGCTCGGTGAACTCCCGCAGCGCTTCGAGCCGCTTGCGGGCGTCGCCCGCGAGCGCCCGGTCGGGTGCGACGAGCAGGTAGCAGTAGCCGAGCTGATGGCTGCGGCCGACCCGGCCGCGGAGCTGGTAGAGCTGCGCGAGGCCGAACCGGTCGGCGCGGTGGACGAGCATCGTGTTCACGTTCGGGATGTCGATCCCGTTCTCGATGATCGTGGTCGCCACCAGCACGTCGTGCTCGCCGCGGGTGAAGGCGTGCATCCGCCGGTGGAGCTCCTGCTCGTCGAGCTGACCGTGCCCGACGGTGATCCGCGCCGCCGGCACGAGCTCGCCGAGCCAGCGCGCGGTCTCGTCGATCGACTCGACCCGGTTGTGGACGAAGTAGACCTGCCCGCCGCGGTCGAGCTCGGCCTCGATCGCCTCGCGCACCAGCTCGTCGGAGAGCGGCAGGATCGCCGTCTCCACCGCCAGCCGGTCCTTCGGAGCGGTCTCGATCACCGAGAGGTCGCGCACCCCGGCGAGCGACATCTGCAGGGTGCGGGGCAGCGGCGTGGCGGTCATCGCGAGCACGTGGACGTTCTGCTTGAGCTGCTTGAGCCGCTCTTTCTGGGCGACCCCGAACCGCTGCTCCTCGTCGACGATCACGAGCCCGAGCCGCGGGATCGCGACGTCGCGGGAGAGGAGCCGGTGGGTGCCGACGAGGATGTCCACCTTCCCTGCCGCGAGCCGCTCCCGCACCTCGCGCACCTCGGCGGCGCTGCGGAAGCGGGAGATCATCTCCACCCGCACCGGGAAGCCGTCGAACCGCTCCCGGAACCGCTCGAGGTGCTGGTCGGCGAGGATCGTCGTCGGGGCGAGCACCACCACCTGCCAGCCGGCCGCCACCGCGCGGAACGCGGCGCGCAGCGCGACCTCGGTCTTGCCGAAGCCGACGTCGCCGCAGAGGAGCCGGTCCATCGGCGTCTCGCGCTCGAGATCGCCGAGGATCGCGGCGATCGCCTCGAGCTGGTCGGCGGTCTCCTCGAACGGGAAGGCGGCGGCGAACTGCCGCTCGAGATCGGTCTCCTCGGCCATCGCCGGCGCCCGGGCGAGCTGGCGGGCGGCGTAGAGGGCGAGCAGCTCGCCCGCCATCTCGCGCAGGCTCCGCTTGACCCGCGCCTTGGTGCGGTTCCAGGAGCTGCCGCCGAGCTGATCGAGCCGGGGGGCGATCCCCTCGATCCCCGAGTACTTCTGCAGCTGGTCGAGGCGGGCGAGCGGCACGAGCAGCCGCTTGCCGCCGGCGTAGGCGATCTCCACCACCTCGGCGCCGGCGGCGGGCGCCGCCGGCCGCAGCTCGCGCAGGGAAGCGGGCAGCTGCGGACCCGCCTCGCCGGCGACGGAGCGCAGCGCCACGAACTGGCCGATCCCGTGATCGGCGTGGACGACGTAGTCGCCGACCTTCAGGTCGCGCAGCCCCGCGAGGAACGGCCCGAAGCGCGGCCGGGGCCGCGGCGCCGCCCCCGCGGGCCGGGCGAGGAGCTGCCCCTCCCCGAAGACGACCACGCCGGCCGGCGGCAGGCGGAAGCCCCGGGTGAGCTCCCCTTCGACCAGCTCCACCCCCGCGCCGCCGACCGGGATCTCCCGCCCCGCGAGCAGCTCCTCGAGCGCCGCGAAACGCTCGGCGGCCGCCACCACGAGGAGCCGCTCGCCACGGGCGCGGGCGGTCTCCACCTCCCGGGGGAAGCGGGGCAGCTGCCCGTGGAAGATATCGGTGAGCGAGCCGCCGAAGTCGAGGCCCGTCCCCGCGGCGCCGAGGAGCGCGCCGATCCGGATCGCCGCCCCGTCGAGCCGCTCCCGGACCGTGGCGAGCGGCAGCTCGAGCAGCTCGGGGGGGACCGCGAGCCGGTGCTGTTCGGAGCGTGCCGTGTACTCGGCCGCGAGGCGGTCGGCGTGCCGCTCGGCTTCGGCGGCGAGCGCCGGCGGATCGACGGCAACCAGGAGCGCCGCCGGCGGCAGGTAGTCGGCGAGCCCCACGGTCGCCGGGGCGAGGAGCGGCAGCGCCTGCTCCCAGCCGGGGAACCGTCCGGCGCCGCGCAGCGCCGCGAGCTGCTCGGCCACCTCCAGCCCGGGCGCGGCCCCGGCGAGCACCGAAAGACGGTCGGCGAGCGCGGCGGCGGCATCCGCACCTTCGGGGAAGAGCGCGAGCGGCAGCACCCGCGCCGCGGCGAGCTCCGCCACGGTGCGCTGGCTCACCGGATCGAAGCGGCGCACCGACTCGATCTCGTCGCCGAACAGATCGAGCCGTACCGGCCCCTCCTCGCCCGGCGGGTAGAGATCGACGAGCCCGCCCCGTACCGCCACCTCGCCCACCTCGGTGACGAGATCGGTCCGCCGGTAGCCGTGCGCGAGCAGATGGGCGACGAGCTCCTCGGGAGCGATCAGGCCGCCGGGGGCGAGGGAGCGCGCCGCGGCCGCGAACGCCGCCGGTTCGGGAAGCCGCCGGAAGAGCGCCCGCCCCGTCGCGATCAGGAGCCGGGCGCGGCCGCTGGCGGCGAGATCGAGGGCGACCGCCTCCTGCGAGCGCACCGCGAGCGAGGGCTCCCCTTCGTGGTACGGGGAGAGCGGCGGGGCGGGGAAGAGGGCCGCCTGTCCGCCCGCAAGCGCGGCGGCCTCGAGCAGGGCGAGCGCATCGCTCTCGTGGGGGACGACCACCAGCAGCGGCACCCCGCGCCGCTCGGCGAGCAGATCGAGCAGCCAGCCGGCGGCCGGCAGCGGCAGCCGGATGGCGTCGCCACCGTGCACGACCAGATGACGAAACGGCGGGGCGGCGGCGAGACGATCCGAGAGGGCCTGCCAGGGTGCGGGACGCGACACGAGCCGGAGTCTACCGGCAGGCGCGAGCCCGTCATGCCCCGTCGGCGCGCAACCACCCCGCGGCGACTGCGTAGAATCTGGTTGAGCCGGGGGCAGCGCCGCCCGCGGCGCTCGGGAGGATCCCCCCACATGGACAACCCTCGGCCCAACCTCGTCTATCGCCTGTTGCGCGGCTTCTGGCGGCTCGTGGATCGCTGCCGCCGGCTCAGCCTCAACCTCCTCTTCCTGCTCATCGTCGTCTTCGTGGTGGTCGCGCTCCTGCGCCGTGACGAGCCGAAGGTTCCGAAGGGCGCGGCGCTCGTCATCGAACCGGCCGGCGCGGTCGTCGAGCAGCTCTCCGGCGATTCGTACCAGCACCTGCTCGCGAAGCTCGACGGCGGCGGCACCACCGAGACGCTCCTCAAGGACCTGCTCGATGCGATCCGGACTGCCGCCGGCGACGACCGGATCACCGCGCTCTACCTCGACACCGACAGCCTCGGGGCGATCGGCCCGAGCAAGCTGCAGGATCTCAGGAAGGCGATCGACGCCTTCAAGGCCACCGGCAAGCGGGTGGTCGCGGCGGGGGACGGCTTCGGCACCAGCTCCTACTATCTGGCCGCCCTGGCCGACGAGATCCATCTCAACCCGCTCGGGCAGGTGATTCTCCAGGGATACGGCCTCTGGCAGCCGTACTTCCGCGCCGGGCTCGAGAAGTACGAGATCGACGTCAACATCTTCCGGGTCGGCGAGTACAAGTCGGCGGTGGAGCCGTACCTGCGCGACGGCATCTCCGAGGAGGCGCGCGAGTCGTACCTCGACGTGCTCGGCGACCTTTGGGACTCCTACCTCCGCGACGTCGCCGCCGCCCGGAATACCACCCCGGAGGCGATCGCCCGGGGGATCGAGGAGGTCAACGCGCGGCTGCGCGAGGCCCATGGCGACACGGCGCAGATGGCGCTCGCTCTCGGCCTCGTCGATCACCTCTCCACCCGCGACCAGGTTCGCGAGCGGATGATCGAGCTCGTGGGCAAGGAGAAGGACGGCCACGGCTTCTCCAGCATCGACATGGAGGATTACCTCCAGGCGACCGCCGCGAAGCGCAAGCAGCCGGAGAAGGGTCCGGCGGTGGGGATCGTGATCGCCAAGGGCACGATCAGCGACGGCTCCCGTCCCCCGGGCGAGATCGGCGGCGACTCGACCGCCGCGCTGATCCGCAAGGCCCGGCGGAACAAGGCGGTGAAGGCGGTCGTCCTGCGGGTCGACTCGGGCGGCGGCAGCGCCTTCGCCTCCGAGGTGATCCGGCGCGAGCTCGAGCTGACCCGCGACGCCGGCAAGCCGGTCGTGGTCTCGATGGGTTCGGTCGCGGCTTCGGGCGGCTACTGGATCGCGACCTCGTCGGACGAGATCTGGGCGAGCCCCGACACGATCACCGGCTCGATCGGCATCTTCGGCATCCTCCCGACCTACCAGAAGCCGCTCGCGAAGTACCTCGGGACGACCATCGACGGCGTCGGCACGACCTGGCTCTCTGGCGCCCTGCGCCCCGACCGGGCGCTCGATCCCCGCGTCGGGGAGCTGATGCAGCAGATGATCGACCGCGGCTACGAGGAGTTCCTCGAGCGGGTGGGCAAGGCTCGCGACATGACCCGTGACGAGGTCGACCGGATCGCCCGCGGCCGGATCTGGAGCGGCGCCGACGCCCACCGGCTCGGCCTCGTCGATCAGCTCGGCGACCTCGACGACGCGATCGCCGCCGCCACCGCCAAGGCCGGTCTCGAGGAGAAGCCCCGCCTGATCTACCTCGAGAAGGAGCGCACCTGGAAGCAGAAGCTGGCCGAGCAGCTCTTCGTCACCGCGAGCTCCTTCGTCGGCGACGCCTACCAGGCGCCGCGCGGGCTCTCCCCTGTCCGCTCGCTGCGACAGCTCGAACGCCGCTTCGAGACGCTTCTGACGCTCGACGATCCGAACGGCGTCATCGCCCACTGCCTCTGCGAGATCGAGTGAGCGCGGGGGCGCGCCGGCCTCACTCCCAGCGCAGCGCCTCGACCGGATCGAGGGCCGAGGCGCGGCGCGCCGGGAGGTAGCCGGCGAGCAGGCCGGTGCCGGCGGCCGCCGCGAGGCCGCCGGCGACCGCCCAGAGCGGCGGCACCGCCGCGAACCCCGGCGCCGCGAGGGTGAGGAGCAGGCCGAGCAGGGAGGCGACGACCACCCCGGCGGCGCCGCCGGCGAGCGAGAGGATCGCCGCTTCGAGCAGGAACTGCCGCCGTACCTCCCCCCGCCGCGCCCCGAGCGCGCGGCGCAGGCCGATCTCCCGGGTCCGCTCGGTGACCGCGATGATCATCACGTTGGCGATGCCGAGGCCGCCGATCAGGAGCGAGACCGCCGCGAGCGCCGCGGTGACGAGCCCGATCCGGGCGCCGAGGCGGTCGATCTGGGCGATGATCTGGTCGGAGGTCGAGAGGTGGAAGTCGTTCGGCTCCCCCGGGCCGAGATCGCGCAGGCGGCGGAGGATCGCCTCCACCTCGGCCCGCGCCGCCTCCCGCCGCCCCGGCTCGGCCTGGATGTAGAAGACCGCCTCCTCGGCCTCCGGATAGAGGCGGCGGGCGGTGCCGAGCGGGATCATGATCACGTTGTCCTGCCGGTTTTCCCCGAAGACGGCGCCCTGGCGCGGCGCGACCTCGCCGATCACCGTGAAGGCCACCCCCCCGAGGCGCAGCTCGCGGCCGGTCGCCCGCCCGCGCCCCCAGAGCGCCTGGGCGACGTTCGCTCCCATCACCGCCAGCCGGGCGCCCACCCGCTCCTCGAGCGGGGTGAACGGCCGCCCGGCGGCGAGCTCGGCGTCGGTGATCTCCATGAAGTTCGCCGAGACCCCCTCGACGAGCGCCTGCTCCGACTCGTTGCCGCCGCCGCGGACGACGAGCGGCCGGCCGCCGTCGAGCACCGGCACGAGCAGCTGCACCGCGACGTCGCGGATCTCGTTGCCGAGCGCCGCGATCCGGGGGGCGAGGGCCGGGTCGAGCGGCCGCCGCTGCGCCTCGGCCTCCGCCGGCGGGGAGTACGGATCGCCGGTGCGGTGATAGGCGAAGACGTTGTCCGAGCCGATCTCCCGGAAGAGCAACGCCACCTGGCTGCGGACGCCGGCGAGCACCGCGGTGACGAGCACCACCGTGACCACCCCGATCACCACCCCGGCGATCGCGAGCAGCGAGCGCAGCGGCTGGCTGCGAATCGCCCCGAACGCCAGCCGCGCCGACTCCGCCGCGATCCGCCCGACCGCCCCCCGCCGCCGGCCGTTCATTCCGCCCTCAGCGCCCGGATGATCTCCACCCGCGACGCCAGCCGCGCCGGGTACCAGCCGGCGAGCAGCCCCGCGCCGGCGGCGTGACCGATCGCCAGCGCTACCGTGCGCGGGGTGAGCGCGAGATCGAGCGCGAACGCCCCGGCGAGCAGGTCGGTGGCGAGCGCCACCACCCCGGTGCCGAGCGCGCCGCCCGCGAGCGCCACCAGCGTCGCCTCGGCGAGGACCTCGCTCACGATCTGCCCCCGCGTCGCCCCCACCGCCCGGCGGACGCCGATCTCGAAGGTGCGCTGCGCGACCGAGACGAGGGTGGTGTTGGCGACCACCACGATCGCCGCGAGCAGCGCCATCGCCGAGAGGAGCGGGGCCACGCCGCCGACCCGGCCGGCGACCGCGAGCGCGAAGCTGCGCGCCGCCTCCGGCGCCACGAGATCGAAGTCGTCCGCGACGCCGGGGCCGAGCCGCCGCCGCGCCCGCAGCGTCGCCCGCGCCCGGTCCTCGGCCGCCGCCACCGTCTGCCCCGGCGCCGGGTGCGCGGTGAGCTGGAGCGACGGCGCCGCCCCGTACGCCCGCTCCCAGGCCGGCAGCGGCACCCAGACGGAGCGGTCGAGCGACATCCCGGCGGAGGTCCCGAGGCGCTCCTGCACCCCGATCACCGTGAACCCGCGGCCGGCGAGCCGCACCGTCCCGCCGAGCGGGTCGCGACCGGGGAAGAGCGCCTCGGCCACCTCGTGCCCGAGCACCGCCACCTGCCGGCCGGCCCGCTCCTCGCCGGCCGAGAAGAACCGTCCCTCCCGGATCGCGAGCTCCCGGATCTCGGGCAGCCGGTGCCCCGTGCCGGCCACCGTGGCGTTCTCGAACCGGTGGCTGCCGCGCTTCACCTCGGCGCTCCGCTGCGCGAGCGGCGCGGAGACGAACCGGCCGTCGGCATGCGCGTCGAGAAAACGGTGATCGGCGCGCCGGAGCGGCGGGTTGCGCTCCTGCTTGCGGGCGAGCTCGCGGCGCGACACCTGTCCCGCGGCGCCGACCCGGGCGAGCACGAACGAGTCGGCGCCGAAGGCGCGCGCGGTGCTCTGCCGGGCGTAGAGGGTGAGCCCTTCGACCGCGGTGTGCACCGCCGCGAGCGTGGCCACCGCGACCGCGATCGCCAGCACCCCGAGGCCGCTGCGCAGCGGGTTGGCGCGCGCCGAACGCGCGCCCTGCGCGAAGGCGCGCGAGAGGCAGGGCAGGCGCGGGACGAAGGCCATGGGCAACGGCAATCTAGCACCCGCGGGTGCTAGAGTCGTCGTTCGTGAAGCGGTGGCGCTGGATCATCGGCATCGGGCTGCTGGCAGCCGGAGCGATCGCTTTCGTCTCGCTGCGCGCCCGTCGCGACCACGGCGTTCCGGTCGATCTCGCGACGGTGACGGCGCGCCCCCTCTTCCAGTCGTTCGCGACCGCCTCGGGCGAGATCGTCGCCAGCCGCTGGGCCGACATCGGCTCGAGCGTCATGGGCCGCCTCGTCGCGCTCACCGTTGCCGAGGGGGAGCGGGTCGCGGCGGGGCAGGTCCTCGCCCGGATCGATCCGGTCCAGGCGGCGAGCGAGGCGGAGGCGGCCGCGGCGCTCGTGCGGGCGCTCGAAGGGGAGCTCGCGGCCGCCGAGGCGCGGGCGACCGACACCCGCCTCGCCGCCGGTCGCGCCCGGGCGCTGCTCGCCGAGGGGATCCAGTCGCAGGCCGAACTCGACGCCGCCACCGCCGCCGCCGACGCCGCCGCGGCGAGCGTCGAGGCCGCCAGCCGCCGCGTGGCGCAGGGGCGCGCCCAGCTCACCCGCGCCCGCGACGCGCTCGCGAAGACCGAGATCACCGCGCCGATGGCCGGCGTCGTCACCCGCCTCGCCGTGCGCGAAGGGGAGATGGTCGTCGTCGGGGTGCAGAACCAGCCCGGCACGATCCTCATGACCCTCTCCGACCTCTCGGCGCTCGACGCCGAGGTGAAGGTGGCCGAGGCCGACGTCCTCCGCCTCCGGATCGGCCAGCCCGCCTGGGTGACCCTCGAAGCGGCTCCGGAACGCGAGCTCGCCGGCCACGTCGTCGAGATCGGGGCGAGCGCGCTGCCGCTCGCGGGCGGCGCGAGCGCGGCGCGGGAGTTCCGGGTCGTCGTCCGCCTCGACACCCCGGCCGCCGAGCTCAAGCCGGGGCTGACCTGCGACGTCCGGATCCTCGCCGAGGAGGTTCGCGACGTGCTCACCGTCCCCCTGCAGGCGGTCGTGCTCCGCGCCGACGAGAGCGGCACGGAGCGGCCGGGGCTCTTCCTCGCCGAGGCCGGCCACGCCCGCTTCGCACCGGTCGAAACCGGGGTGATCGGCGGGCTCGACGTCGAGGTGCGGGGCGTGCCGGCCGGGGCCGCGGTCGTCGCGGGGCCTTTCCAGGCGCTGCGGGACCTCGTCGACGGCGCTCCCCTGCGCACGCGCAGCGGCCACTGAAGCGGCGCGCGAGCGCGCTCCCGGAAGCAGCCGCGGCGGGGCATCCCGTACCGTGCGGCCGGGCGGGATATGCTCCGGACACGAGGCAGACCGCATGACCCGCGCCGAGGATCCCCAGCTGCGCGAAGCTCTCGACGAGCTCGAGCTCTACCTCGCCGATCAGCTCGCGCCGCTGCTGGTCGCCGGCGCGGTCGAGCAGCTGCTCGCGCGGCCGCCGGCGCTGACCGGCGAGCTGCTGGCACGCTGGGCCTTCGAACAGGCGAGCCTGCGGCCACGGGAGCTGGCGGCCGCCGAGCTCCTCTTCCATGCGCTGCGCAAGGTCCACCAGCTCCACGAGCTCGGCCTCGTCACCGACCCGCGGTTCCTTCCCTTCCTCCGGGAGCTCGCCGCCGAAATGCTGCAGCGCTGCCCACCGGAGCAGCGCGAGCGCCTCGCCGGGCTGATCGCCCAGCTCGGCGCGGGAGCGGGCGCCGGCCGGGCGCGGACACCGGTGGCCGGCCTGACCCGTTTCGTGCCGGCGGCCACCGGCCCGCCGCCGGCCGCGGGCACCACGCCGCCCCCCCTTTCCGCCGCCGCGCTCGCGAGCCTGCAGCGGTTCGCCGACCTGCTCGAGAAGCGCTTCGGCGCCGGCGGCCCCGCGCCGGCGGACGCCGCCTCTTCGGAAGCGGCCCAGCAGCTCCTCGTCCTCGCCGCCGCCGACGCCGGCAACGCCGAGGAGCTCTCCTCCCGGCTCGCACGGCTGCAGACGGCCGGACTCGGCCCGGCGCTCGAACGCGACCTGCTGCGCAACCTGATCCCGACGCTTCCGGACTGGGCGGTGGTCCGTCCCGAAGGTGCGAGCGCCACGCCGCAGGGCGGGGCCGCGGCGGCCGTCGAGCACGCGGTCCGTCTCGCCGGCGACCGCGCCCGCACGGCGGAGCGGTGGAAAGAGCTCGTCCAGAGCGCCGCCGAGGAGTTCAACCAGGGAGCCTTCGGGCGGGCGCTCACCCTCGTCGACCTCGCCGCACGGATGGCCCGGGACGGCGAGGTCGATCCGCAGCTCGCCGCGCGCGCCTTCTCCCGGGCACACGAGGCGTACGACACCGCCATGCTCCTCCAAGCCGCCGCCGAGAGCCGCCACCGCCCGCTGCTGCGGCGGCTGCTCGAGATCCATCCCGGCTGGGCGCCTCGCGAGCTGCTCGACGCTCTCGATCAGGAGCCCGACTCGAAGCGGCGCCGCCTGCTGCTCACGCTGCTCGAGGTCTGGGGACGCGAGGCGCGCCCGATCGTCTTCGAGCGGCTCGGCCTCGCCATCGCGGCCGGGGCGAGGGAGGCGAACGCCTGGTGGTTCCTGCGCAACCTCGTCTTCCTGCTGCGCCACCTGCCGCGTGAGCCGGGCAGCGATCCCCGCCAGGAGCTCGAGCTGATCGGCCCGTTCACGTCCCTCGACTGGCACCCCTCGTTCCAGCGGGAGAGCCTGCTGCTGCTCGCGCAGCTGCCCGACGGGCTCGGGCTGCCGCTGCTCGTCGAGCGTCTCCGGCAGGCCGAAAAGGCCGCGGCCGCCACCCCGCCGGCCCGCTCGCCCGAGGAGCTCGCCCGGGTCTTCCAGGCCCTCGCCCACGCCCTCGTCCACCAGGGCTCGGCCGAGGGGCGGCGGGCGCTCGTCGAGCATGCGCTCGCGCGGCGGCCGGGTACCGGCGACAGCCTCGCCCGCCTGCGCGAGCTCGGCCGGATCGACCTGGCGAACGATCCCCCCGTCCTCGCCCGCCTGCTCGCCGAGCTGCAGGAGCTCATCCCCCGCCGCGTGCTCGGCTTCGTCGTGCGCCGCCGGGACGAGGAGCTCACGCTCCTGGTCACGGCGCTGGCGGCGACCACCGCCCCGGCGGCGCGAGCGGCCCTCGCCGATCTCGCCGCCCGCTTCCCGGATTCCACGTTCGGAAGGCTCGCGGCCGCCGGGGGGAAGGCGGCGCCCGCTCCGGTGGTCACGCCGGAAGACGGCGAGGAGGACGAAGACGAGGTTCCCGCGACGCCGGTCCCGGAGCCCGAGCGCGCTTCGCTCACCGGCGACCTCGACCTCTTCGGCCTGCCCGGCCTCCTGCAGAACCTGCAGCAGACGGAGGCCACCGGGCGGCTCCTCGTCCGCGACGCCGACGGTCAGCTCGCCGCCGAGATGCGGCTCGTCGGCGGCCGGTTCGCGAGCTGCCGCAGCGGCCGCCTGTGCGGCGAGGCCGCCCTCTACCAGCTGCTCGAGCTCCCCTTCCCGGGCTCGTTCGAGTTCACGCGCACGAGCGGCGCGGCCCCGCCGCCGCCGGGCGACCTGCGCGACCTCCTCGGGCTCCTGCTCGAGTCGATGCGGCGGCACGACGAGCTGCGCCGGGCCCGGGCCCTCGTGCCCGACGACGCGCTGCTGCGGGCCGGCGGCGCCCGGCCCACGGCTCCCGAGACGGAGCGGGACGGCGAGCTGGTGCGGACGGTCTGGGCGCGGGTGCGCGGCGGCGCCCGCGCCCGCGACTGTGACGAGGTGGCTCCCGTCGACCTCTACCGGATCCGCACCCTCCTCGCCCACTGGGTCGGCGAAGGGGCGCTCGAGATCGCCCCGGAGCCGGCGGCTCCCTGAAAGGCCCGCCGCCGGCGACCGGTCCGGAGCCGGCCGCCGGCGGGAGCGCAAGTCCGGCCGTCAGCTCGCGAGGTCGGCGAGCAGTGCCGTGAGCAGCTGCCAGAAGCGCGCGACCGACGGGATCTCGACCTGCTCGTCGGGAGAGTGCGGGAACTGGATCGTGGGCCCGAAGGAGATCATGTCCATCCCCGGCACCTTCTCCCCGACGATCCCGCACTCGAGCCCGGCGTGCATCGCCCCGACGTGCGCCGCCTTCCCGAAGAGCCGCTCGTGGACCCGCTGGGAGGCGGCGAGCAGCGGGCTCGCGAGGTTCGGCTGCCAGCCCGGATAGCCGTCGAGCGACTCGACCTTCGCTCCCGCCAGCTCGCCGAGCGCCCGCAGCCGCCCCTGCACCGCGCGCAGCGCCGTGGCGACCGAGGAGCGGTTGCTCATCAGGATCTCGAGGGCGCCGTCACGCTCGGCGACGGTGGCGAGGTTGGTGGAGGTCTCGACGAGCCCCGGGATGTCGTAGCTCATCACGAGCACGCCGTGGGGCAGCGTGCGCAGGAGGGCGAGCGCCCGCCGGGTGACCCCTTCGGTCCAGACCCGCTCCGGCACCGCCACCTCGGCGATCTCGTAACGCAGCCCCGGATCGGCCGTCCGCAGCTCGGCGCGAGCCGCCTCGAGCTCGCGGGCGAACGCCTCGCGGACCGCGTCGCGGGCCGCCGCGCTCGTCACCACCACCGCCCGGGCCTCCCGCGGGATCGCGTTGTGCTTGTCGCCGCCCGTGAAGGCGGCGAGCCGCAGCGGCGCCACCTCCTCGGCGGCGAAGAGGCCGCGCGCGAGCAGCGCGCTCGCGTTGCCCCGCTGGAGGTGGATGTCGACCCCGGAGTGCCCCCCCTTGAGCCCCGCCACCGTGATCTCCCAGGCGGTCGCGCCGGGCACCGGCGCCTCGCGCTCGAGCGGGAGCGTGATCCGGCTCCCGGCGCCGCCGGCACAGCCGACGGTGAGCGTCCCCTCCTCTTCCGAGTCGAGGTTGATCAGCTGCCGGCCCGCGAGCATCCGCGCGTCGAGCTCGGTGGCGCCGGTGAGGCCGGTCTCCTCGTCGATCGTGAAGAGCAGCTCGAGCGGCCCGTGCACGAGGTCGTTCGCCTCGGCGACGGCGAGCATCGCCGCCACCCCGATCCCGTTGTCGGCGCCGAGCGTGGTGCCGGTGGCCTTGAGGAAGTCGCCGTCGCGCCGCGGGACGAGCGGGTCGCGGGTGAAGTCGTGGTCGACGTCGGAGTTCTTCTCGTTGACCATGTCGAGATGCGCCTGGAGGATCGTCACCGGCGCCCCCTCGCGCCCCGGCGAGGCGGGCTTGACGACCACGAGGTTGCCGGCGCCGTCCCCCTGCACGGCGAGACCGAGGCGGTCGGCCACGCCGGCCACGTAGCGGCGCATCTCCTCCTCGTTCTTCGAGCCCCGCGGGATGGTGAGGATCTGGTCGAAGTGACGCCAGAGCGCTTCCGGCTTCAGATCGGAGACGAAGGTCATCGGTGGGCCTCCTGCCGCGCGCTGCGCGGCGGTTCGGTTCGCAGCTCGGTGGTGGGACCGGGCGGGCCCCGCCGGCGGGAGCCCCCCGCGGCGGCGGCGAGCTCTCATTCTACGAGCCTTTCCCCGGACCGGGGCCGGGTCCCGGGGCCAGCTCGCGCATAATCGCGCTCGCGATGGACGCACGGCTGCGGCTCACCATCCAGGGCGCGGTGCAGGGGGTCGGCTTCCGCCCCTTCGTCTTCCGCCTCGCCGAGGAGCTCGAGCTCGCCGGCTGGGTGCGCAACGGCACCCGCGGGGTGGAGATCGAGCTCGAGGGGCCGCGCGCGCGGCTCGAGGCGTTCCTCGCCCGGCTGCCCGAGGAGAAGCCGCCGCCGGCGCTCCTCCTCGAGGTGGCGAGCGAGTGGCTCCCGCCGGCGGGCGAGCGCGGGTTCCGGATCGAGGCGAGCCGGGAGGGGGAGACGAAGAGCGCGGTGATGCTCCCCGACCTCGCCACCTGCGCCGCCTGCCGGGCCGAGATCTTCGATCCCGGCGACCGCCGCCACGGCTACCCGTTCACGAACTGCACCCTCTGCGGCCCGCGCTTCTCGATCCTCACCGCGCTCCCCTACGACCGGCCGCACACGACGATGCGCGGCTTCGTGATGTGCCCGGCCTGTCGCAGCGAGTATGGTGACCCGCGCGACCGGCGCTTCCACGCCCAGCCCAACGCCTGCCCCGACTGCGGGCCGCGGCTCGCGCTCCGCGCCCCCTCCGGCGAGGTGCTGGCGCGCGCCGCGGCCGCGCTCGCCGGCGCCGCCGCGGCGCTCGCCGCGGGCGAGATCGTCGCGCTCAAGGGGCTCGGCGGCTACCAGCTCCTCTGCGACGCCCGCGACGAGGCGGCGGTCGCCCGCCTGCGGGCGCGCAAGCGGCGGCCGGCCAAGCCGCTCGCGGTCATGGTGCGCGACCTCGAAAGCGCGCGGGCGCTCGCCGAGATCGGTCCGCTCGAGGCCGAGCTGCTCGCGAGCCCGCAGGCGCCGATCGTCCTCCTCCGCCGGCGGGAGGGGGCGGCGCTCGCCGCCGGGCTCGCGCCGGGCAACCCGACCGTCGGGCTGATGCTCCCCACCACGCCGCTCCACCACCTCCTCTTCGCCGCGCTCCCGATCCCCCTCGTCGCCACCTCGGGCAACCTGAGCGACGAGCCGATCGCGATCGACGACGCCGAGGCGCTCGCCCGGCTCGGGAGGATCGCCGACCTCTTCCTCGCCCACGACCGGCCGCTCGCCCGGCACGTGGACGACTCCGTCTGCCAGGTCGTCGCCGGCGCCCCCCGCCTCGTGCGCCGGGCCCGGGGGTACGCGCCGCTCCCCCTCCTCCTCGCCCGGCCGGTGCCGACGCTCCTCGCCACCGGGGCGCACCAGAAGGTGACGGTCGCCCTCTCCGTCGGCCGGCAGGTCTTCCTCTCCCAGCACATCGGCGACCTCGAGACCCCGGAGGCCGAGGGGGCGTTCGCGCGGGTGATCCTCGACTTCCTCCGCATCTACGAGGCGGTGCCGGCGGGGATCGCCCACGACCTCCACCCCGGCTACACGACGACCCGCTGGGCCGAGCTCGCGGCCGCGGCCGAGGGCGGGCTCCTCGCGCGGGCCGGCCACCCGCCGGCGGAGCTCCCCCGCTTCGGGGTCCAGCACCACCACGCCCACCTCGCCGCCGCGCTCGCCGAACACGGGCTCGACGGCCGGGAGGCACTCGGCCTCACCTGGGACGGCACCGGCTGGGGACCCGACGGCACGGTCTGGGGGGGCGAGGCGCTCGCCGGCAACGCCGCGGGCTTCACCCGCCTCGCCCGGCTGCGGCCGTTCCGGCTGCCCGGCTCGGAGGCGGCGGTGCGCGAGCCGCGCCGGGTCGCCTTCGCCCTCCTCACCGACCTCTTAGGCCCGGAGGCGGTGGCGGCGAGCGACCTGCCCGCGCTCGCGACGTTCACCGAGGCCGAGCGGCACCTCCTCGCCCGGCTCGTGGCGACCGGCCTCCACGCGCCGTGGACCTCCTCCCTCGGACGCCTCTTCGACGCGGTCGCCGCGCTCGTCGGCCTGCCCGGCCGGGTCTCCTTCGAGGGAGAGGCGGCGATCGCCCTCGAGCAGCTCGCCGACCCCCACGAGACCGGGAGCTACCCGCTGCCGCTCGTGAGCGCCCCGGCCCCGGCCGGGCTCGCCCCGGGGCAGCGCTCCCGGCCGGAGCTGCTCGAGCTCGACTGGCGCCCGCTCCTCGCCGCGCTGCTCGCCGATCTGGCCCGCGGCCGGCCGGGTGCTACCATCGCCGCGCGGTTTCACAACGCCATGGCCGACGCCGCCCTCTCTCTCGCCCGGACCGCCGATCTCGAGCTCATCGTCCTCACCGGCGGCTGCTTCCAGAACCGGCTCCTCACCGAGCGGGTCGCCGAGCGGCTGCGGGCGGGCGGCTTCACCCCCCTCCTCCACCGGCAGGTGCCCGCCAACGACGGCGGTCTCGCGCTCGGCCAGGTGGCGGTGGCGGCGGCCCGACTGGCCGCCGGAACGACAGGAGAACCCCCCGATGTGCCTGGGAGTCCCCGGTAGGGTCATCGAGGTCACCACCAACGAGCTCGGCGTGCCGAGCGGCAAGGTGGATTTCGCCGGCGTGGTCAAGGAGGTCTGCTTCGCCTGCACGCCCGAGGTGCGGGTGGGCGAGTACGTGATCGTCCACGTCGGCTTCGCGATCAGCCAGATCGACGAGGAGGAGGCGCAGCAGGTCTTCACCTATCTGGAGGAGATCGGCGAGCTCGCCGAGCTGGAAGGCGCCTTGCCGGAGGGCTGAGCCGGTGCGCTTCGTCGACGAGTACCGCGGCGAGGCCGAGGCCGCCCGGCTCCTGGCCGCCCTCGCGCGCGACACCACCCGCCCCTGGACGCTGATGGAGCTCTGCGGCGGCCAGACCCACACGCTGATCCGCTCCGGCATCACCCGGATGCTCCCGGCGGGGATCACCCTCGTGCACGGGCCCGGCTGTCCGGTCTGCGTCACCTCGCTCGAGCTGATCGACCGGGCGCTCGCCATCGCCCGCCGCCCGGAGGTGATCTTCACCTCCTTCGGCGACATGCTCCGCGTCCCCGGCTCCGAGGCCGACCTCTTCGCGGTGAAGTCGGCCGGCGCCGACGTGCGGATGGTCTACTCGCCGCTCGATGCGGTGAAGCTCGCGGCGAAGCACCCGGACCGCGAGGTCGTCTTCTTCGCGGTCGGCTTCGAGACCACCGCGCCGGCCAACGCGATGGCGGTCTGGCAGGCGAGCCGGCAGGACCTCCGCAACTTCTCGATCCTCGCCGCCCACGTGCTCGTGCCGCCGGCGATGGAAGCGATCCTCGCCTCGCCCGCCAACCGGGTGCAGGCGTTCCTCGCCGCCGGCCACGTCTGCGCGATCATGGGCTACCGGGAGTACGAGCCGATCGCCGCGCGCCACCGGGTGCCGATCGTGGTCACCGGCTTCGAGCCGCTCGACCTCCTCCAGGGGATCCACATGGCGGTGCGGGCGCTCGAGGCCGGCCGCCACGGGGTGGAGAACCAGTACGCCCGCGCCGTCACCCGCGACGGGAACGCCCCCGCCCAGCGCCTCCTGCGGGAGGTCTTCGAGCCGTGCGACCGCAAGTGGCGCGGGATCGGCGAGATCCCCGCCTCGGGCCTCCGCCTCCGCCCGGAGTACGCCGCCTTCGACGCCGAGCAGCGGTTCGCCGTCGGCCACCTGAGCGCGGCCGAGTCGCCGCTCTGCTTCGCCGGCGAGGTGCTCCAGGGGCTCCGGAAACCGCCCGACTGCCCGGCGTTCGGGCGCGAGTGCACGCCGGAGCATCCGCTCGGCGCCCCGATGGTCTCCTCCGAAGGGGCCTGTGCCGCCTACTACCGCTACGGGAGGAGCTCGTGAGCGACGAACGCGGCGATCCGGCCGCCGGCCCGGTCTGCCCGGTGCCGATCTCCGACTACCCGACCGTCCAGCTCGCCCACGGCGGCGGCGGCCGGCTCACCCAGCAGCTCATCGAGCGGCTCTTCGTGCCGAGCTTCGCGAACCCGCTGCTCGCCGCCCTCCACGACGGCGCGGTGCTCCCCGTCGGCGGCGAGCGCCTCGCCTTCACGACCGACTCCTACGTCGTCCACCCGCTCTTCTTCCCCGGCGGCGACATCGGCTCGCTCGCCGTCCACGGCACGGTCAACGATCTCGCGATGTGCGGCGCCCGGCCGCTCGCCCTCTCCTGCGGGCTGATCCTCGAGGAGGGGCTCCCGATGGAGACCCTCGCGCGGGTCGTCGCCTCGATGCGCGACGCGGCGGCCGCCGCCGGGGTGCCGATCGCCACCGGCGACACGAAGGTGGTCGACCGGGGCAAGGGGGACGGGATCTACGTCAACACCGCCGGCATCGGCGTCGTCCCCCCGGGGATCGCGATCGATCCCCGTCGCGCCGCGCCCGGCGACGTCGTCCTCCTCTCCGGGCGGATCGCCGAGCACGGGATCGCAATCCTCTCGGTGCGCGAGGGGCTCGAGTTCGAAAGCCCGATCCGCTCCGACTCCGCGCCCCTCGCCGGGCTCGTCGGGGTACTCCTCGACCGGCTCGGCGAGCGGGTCCACGTGCTGCGCGATCCGACCCGCGGCGGCGTGGCCACCACCCTCCACGAGATCGCCGCGCAGGCGGGCGCGGGCATCCGGATCGAGGAGAGCCGCCTCCCGCTCGCTCCCGCCGTGCGCGGCGCCTGCGAGATCCTCGGCCTCGATCCGCTCTACGTCGCCAACGAGGGGAAGGCGCTGGCGATCGTCGCCCGCGAGGCGGCCGACGAGGCGCTCGCGCTCTGGCGCGACCACCCGCTCGGCCGCGATGCCGTCGCGATCGGCGAGGTCGTCACCGACCACCCCGACCGGGTCACCCTCCGCAGCTCGATCGGCGGCCTGCGGCTCGTCGACCTCCTCGCCGGCGAGCAGCTCCCCCGGATCTGCTGAGCGGCTCCGAGCGCGCCCGGCTACGGGTGACCGGGCGGCCGGCGCGCCGCCGCCGGCCTCACGGCCGCTGGAGGAGCCAGAGGCCCGCGAGGCAGAGGAGCAGACCGGCGGTGCGCCGCAGGTCCCAGGGCTCGCCGAGCAGGAGCGCGCCGAGCGGGACGAGGAGGATGGCGAGCGCGGCGCTCGCGAAGAGCGCGGCGCTGTGGAGCGGCCAGCCGGCGCGGTAGGCGAGCAGGAAGCCGAACTCGACGCCCACGATCGCCACCCCGACGAGCAGGCTCCACGGGTTGAGGGCGCTCGTCCAGGGGGCGCTCACCGCGCCGCTGGTCAGCGGGAGGAGACAGAGCGTCGCGAGCAGGGCGACCGCATAGGCGACCGTGAGCGAGGCGGCCGGCGGCACCTCCCGCGGCACCGCGCGCTGCGCCCAGTGGTAGAGGACGTTGGCGCCGATCACGAGCAGCATCGGCGGCCAGAGGCCGAGCCCTTCACGCGCCATCCGCGCCTCCGTTCGCCCCCCTCACTCGCACGGCGGCAGCTCCCCCTCGGCCGGCCAGCGGTCGGGCGGCCGGACGAACGGGCGCCGCGCGAGGTAGGCGCCCAGGAAGTAGCTCTCCCGCAGCAGGAAGCGGAGCCGGCTGCGCTTGCCGGTGAAGCGGGTCGTCGGCGTGGGCGCCGGGGCGGCGTCGAGGCCGAGCTCGCGGGCCATCGCGAGCGCCCGCGCCATGTGGAGCGGGTCGGAGACGAGCAGCAGCCGCGGCCGGCCGGGTTCGCTCCCGAGCAGGGTGCGGGCCGCGAGGAGGTTCTCGTAGGTGGTGCGCGAGCCCGCCTCGCAGAGCATCGCCTCGGGCGGCACCCCGCGGCCGAGGGCGTAGGCCCGCGCCACCGCTGCCTCGGCGCGCACGTCGCCGGGGGCCACCCCGCCGGTGAAGACGATCCGGCGTACCCGGCCGGTGTGATAGAGGTCGATCGCGTGCTTGATCCGCTCCTCGAAGACGGGCGAGGGGCGGGCGCCGTAGATCGCGGCGCTGAGCACCACCGCGGCGTGGGCATCTCCCGGCGCGGCGCGGCGCGAGGCCAGCCCCACCCGGGCGACGAGGCCGCCGGCGACGAGGCCGCAGCCGCCGGCGGCGGCGAGCGCGACCCGGAGCCAGCGGCGGCGCGGCCAGAGCCTCACGGCCACGGCCGCTCCCGCTGCGTCCGCCACCCCGGAGTGGCGGGGTGGGGCATCATCGGCGGCGACATGCGCTGAGCATACCGGCTGCCTCACTCTCCCGCACCGGGGGGCTTGGGCTCCGGCGCCGTCCCTGACATCATCCCGTTCCCGAGAAGAGAGGAGTGATTCGCATGTCCATGATCCAGAACAAGCGCGGCACGATCGCCATCCTCACCGGCGGGGGCGACGTCCCCGGCCTCAACCCGGCAATCCGCGCCATCACCATCCGCGCCCTGCGCGAGGGGTACCGGGTGCTCGGCATCCGGCGCGGCTGGGCCGGCCTCATCGAGATCGACCGCGATCACCCCGAGAACGATTCCGGCTTCGTCCTCGAGCTGAGCGAGGAGGCGGTCAACCGGGTCGGCCGTACCGGCGGCACCTTCCTCCACACCTCCCGCACCCGGCCCTCCCACGTGCCGCAGGCGTACGTCCCCGCCCACCTGCGCGACAAGTACACGGCGGAGATGAACGACCTGACCCCCGAGGTGCTCGCCAACATCGGCCACCTCGGCATCGACTACCTCATCCCGATCGGCGGCGACGACACCCTCTCCTACGGGGTCCGGCTCCATCAGGAGGGGGTCAAGGTCATCGCCGTCCCCAAGACGATGGACAACGACGTGCCGGGGACCGACTACTGCATCGGCTTCTCGACCTGCGTCACCCGCACGATCGAGATGACCCACGCCCTGCGCACCTCGGCCGGCTCGCACGAGCGGTTCCTGGTCATCGAGGTCTTCGGCCGCTACGCCGGCTTCACCGCGCTCCTGCCGACGATGGCGGGCGCCGCCAACCGGTGCGTGATCCCCGAGTTCCCGTTCGACATCGAGCTCCTCACCGAGCTGCTGGTCAAGGACCGGCGCACGAACCCGAGCCGGTACAGCGTGGTGCTCGTCTCCGAGGGGGCGAAGATCGCCGGGATGTCGGAGATGGTCTTCGCCGGCGAGGAGGCCGACGCCTACGGGCACAAGAAGCTCGGCGGCGTCGGCGACCTGATCTCCGAGCGCCTGCGGGCGCTGTCGCCGAAGTACAACGGCGGGCGGCGGATCAACGCGATCAACCAGCGCCTCGGCTACCTCGTGCGCTGCGGCGACCCCGACGCCCTCGACTCGATCGTGCCGATGGCGTTCGGCAACCTCGCCCTCGATCTGATCCTCGAAGGCATCTCGGGCCGGCTCGTCGCCGTCCGCAACGGCCGCTACGACAACGTCCCGATCGACGTCGTCACCAGCCGCAAGAAGGTGATCGACGTCGGCCGCCACTACCTGCCCGAACGCCTGCGGCCGAAGTACGAGAAGTTCGAGAACAAGCCGGTCTTCATCATGACCGGCGACTACTGAGGGCGACGCGTTACGGCATGGGGCCCGCGTCTCGCCGGAGCCGCCCGAGGGCGAGAGCCAGCTGGTTGGCGACCGTCTCGAGCAGGCGGACGGCGTCCTCGGGCGGGGCCGCCGCGCCCTCCGCCCAGCGTATGCCGAGCACGCCGAGCACCTCCTCGTCGGCACCGGGCAGCGGCACGTAGAGACCGGGCGTGGTCCGGTACTCCCGCGTGAGCGCCCCCGCCGCGCGGCCATGGTCGTAGACCCACTCCGCCGCCTCCAGCTCCTCTCCACCGAAGTGCGTCCCGTCGCCGGCACGCACCTCGAGATCCCCCCGCTCACCGGGGACCAGAACCACGGCCTCGCCGCCGAACAGCACGCGCGCATGGCGGCCGGCGGCATGGAACAGAGCCTCCTCGAAGGGCGCCTCGGCGAGGTCGCGGCTCAGCTCGTAGAGGGCAGTCGCCCGCCGTTCACGGGCGCCCGCCGCCGCCGCCTCGGCCCGGAGCCGGCCGGTCAGCGTCGAGATCGTGATCCCCACCGCCAGCATCCCGGCGAAGGTGAGCAGGTACTGTGCATCGTCCACCATGAAGGTGAGGTGTGGCGGCACGAAGAAGAAGTCGAACAGCGCGACCCCGAGGAGCGCGGCCAGCGCCGAAGGACCCCGACCGGAGCCGAGCGACACCGCCACCACCATGAGGAGGAAGAGCATCGAGAGGTTGACGGGTGCGATGTGACCGCGCACGGCGGCGGCGAGCGCCGTGGTCGCGACGGTCACTGCGGCGGCGATCAGATAGCCGCGCAAAGGGTGGGCGATCGTCCTCATGAGGGCTCCCGGAGCGGATCGCCGGTACCGCAAACCGCGGCGCGCGGCTCCGCCACGAGGTCATGCTCCACGCCGCGCACGGAAGAAGTCCGGAGGGAGGACGAAAGAGAGCGCGAAGGGCGAGCGGCCAGCCGCCGCTGCGCTAGACTGACGCGAGGAGCGGCCGACCGATCGTGGGCGAGACGCAACGGCGACTGGGAGGCAGACGGTGGCTCGTCCCCACCGGTGCCGCCGCGGTACTCACGGCCGTCACCTTCACGCTGTCAGCCGCCGGCGTCAATCCCGCCGCGGCGGGTCAGCTCTTCCTCATCACCGTCCTCCTCCTCGCCACCTGGGGAGGCCTCGGGATCGGGGTGACGGCGGCGCTCGTCGCCACCGCCGCCTTCAACGTCTTCTTTCTCCCCCCTACCGGAACGTTCGACATCGCCGACGCGAGCAACTGGGTCGCGCTCGCCTCCTTCCTCGCCGCGGCGGTGCTCGCGAGCCGCCTGGTGGTCCGGGCCCGCCGGCAGGCGCAGACCGCGCTCGCCAGAGCTACCGAGATCGAAGCCCTCTACCGGCTCGGCATCGAGCTCTTCACGGCCGCGGTGGGCACCCGGAGCCTCGCGCACACCGCCACGGAGGCGGTCCGCGCCACCGGCGCCGCCGCCGGTGGCCTTGCCCTCTTCCGCGGCGGGGGAGAGCTGGCGTTCCCCGACTGGTTCGGCGAGGTCCCCGACGGTACCGTGCGGCAGCGGATCGCGAGCCTCCGGGTCCACGGCCAGACGCTCGAGTTCCCGGCCACGCGAGGGACTGACCTCTACCTGCCGCTGCTGACGGGAGAAGAGCCGGTGGGCGCCCTGGTGGCACGCGCGACCGAAGCCACCCGCAGCGCCCTGGAGTCCGCCGCCCGGCTGCTTGCCCTCGCCCTCGAGCGCGACCGCCTGCTCGCCGATCGCTCCCGCCTCGAGGCGCTGCGCGAGAGCGAGGCACTCAAGACCGCGCTCCTGCGCGCGGTCTCTCACGACCTCTCCTCGCCGCTGACCGTCATGGGGATCCAGGTCGACGGGCTGCGGCGCGAGCTCGGCCCCTACCCGGAGCTCGGAAGCCGGCTCGCGGCGCTCACGACGCAGATCGGGCTGCTCCAGCGCCGGATCGGCAACCTGCTCTCCTTCGCCCGGCTCGAAGCCGGACAGATCGAACCTCACCCCGAGCCGCTGCCGGTTCCGGATCTCGTGCGCGCGGCCCGGGAGAGCCTCTCGCTCCCCCGTCCCGAGCGACCGGTCGCGGTGGAGATCGCGCCCGACTGTCCCGATCTCCTCGTCGACCCCTCTCTAGCCCTCGAGATCCTCGTCAACCTGCTGGAGAACGCCGACCGGGCCTCGCCGCCGGGCGAGGCCCTCGAGATCCGGGGGGGGCGTCATCCCACGCTCCCGGCGAGGATCCGCCTCGGCGTTCTCGACCGCGGCCCGGGGCTGACGGAGCTCGGGGAGGAGGGGCAGGAGATCGACGCCGCGAACGTGCAGCCACGTGGACTCGGCCTCGAAATCGCCCGCAGCTTCGCCGGCGCCAGCGGCGGCGCGATCCGGCTCACGCGGCGGCACGGTGGCGGCACCTGCGCCTGGGCGGATCTGCCCGCCGCGGCCAGCGGAGAGCCCTGATGCCCCGCCGCCCACGCCTGCTGGTGGTCGACGACGACCCGGCGATCCGCGAAGGGCTCTGCGAGGAGCTCGAGGCCGCCGGCTACGACACCCTCGCCGCCGCCGACGGCGAACGGGCCCGGGAGCTCTTCCTCGCCGAGGAGCCCGATCTCGTGCTCACCGACCTCGCAATGCCGCGACTCGACGGCTTCGGTCTGGTGCGCGCGATCCGCCGGACCCATCGCACCCCGGTGCTCGTCCTCTCGGTGCGCGGCGGGGAGTCGGACAAGATCCGCGCCCTCGATCTCGGCGCTGACGACTACGTGACCAAGCCGTTCTCGGTGCCGGAACTGCTCGCCAGGGTCCGCACCCAGCTGCGACGCGCCGCCCCCCCGAGCTCCCGGCTGCGGTTCCCCGACCTGGAGATCGATCTCGACCGGCGCCGCGTGCGGCAGGGGGAGCGGGAGATCCACCTCACACCCACCGAGCTCGCGATCCTCGAGGTGCTCGCCCGCAACGCCGGCCGTCCGGTCTCGGCGCGGCAGCTGATCGCGAAGATCTGGGGTGCCGAAGAAGCGAGTGCCGACACGGTGCGGGTCCACGTCGGCTCGCTGCGGCGCAAGCTCGAACCCGACCCCTCGGCGCCACGCTATCTCGTCACCGAGCCCTGGGTCGGCTACCGGTTCCTCGCCGAACCGATCGAGTAGGGCCCTTCCGGGTTTCTTTCTCGTTCGTTCCGGTCTCCCTCGTCACCGTCCCTCTACGCTGAGGGCGATGACCGTCTCCGCGCCGCCGACGGCGCCGGTTTCGCTGCGCCAGCGCGCCTTGCGCACCGTCTTCGGGGCGCCGAAGGACCCGACCGACCGCGGCGTCTTCCACCGGATGTCGCTCGTCGCCTTCCTCGCCTGGGTCGGCCTCGGCGCCGACGGCCTCACCTCGTCGTCCTACGGCCCCGAGGAGGCGTTTCGTGCGCTCGGCGCGCACACCTACCTCGCCCTCGCGCTGGCGGCGGCAACCGCCTTCACCGTCTGGCTCCTCTCCGCCTCGTACCGGAGCGTCATCGAGCACTTTCCGACCGGCGGTGGCTACGTCGTGGCTTCTCACCTGCTCGGGCCCCGGCTCGGCCTCGTCTCGGGCGCCGCGCTGGTGGTCGACTACGTCCTGACGAGCGCCGTCTCCATCGCCTCCGGAGGCAACGCCCTCTTCAGCTTCCTGCCGGCCGACTGGGCCGCCTGGAAGCTGCCGCTCGAGGTGGCCATGATCGCGCTGCTCATGGTGCTCAACCTTCGCGGCGTCAAGGAGAGCGTCTCGGCCCTCCTTCCGGTGTTCCTCCTCTTCCTCGCCACCCACGTGCTGCTCATCGGCTGGGCGGTAGCGAGCCACCTCGGCGACGCGCCGACCGTGGCGGCCGAGCTGCGTTCCAGCTTCGACCAGGGTCTGGCGACGATCGGGACCGGCGGCATGGTGCTCCTCTTCCTGCGCGCCTACTCGCTCGGCGGCGGCACCTACACCGGTATCGAGGCGGTCTCCAACGGGCTCCAGATCATGCGCGAGCCGAGGGTCCAGACCGGCAAGCGCACCATGACCTACATGGCGGTCTCGCTCGCTTTCACCGCCGGCGGGATCCTCGTCGCCTATCTGCTCCTGAAGGTCGTTCCCGTGCCCGGCAAGACGCTCAATGCCGTGCTCGCCGAGGCCACCTTCGGGGGCTGGCGGCTCGGCGGGCTGCCGCTCGGCGCCTGGCTCGTGCCGCTCACGCTCCTCTCGGAAGGCCTGCTCCTCTTCGTCGCCGCCCAGGCCGGTTTCATCGCCGGCCCGCGCGTGATGGCGAACATGGCGATCGACTCGTTTCTCCCCCATCGCTTCGCCGCCCTCTCCGAACGGCTGACGATGCACAACGGGGTTCTCGTGATGGGCAGCGCCGCCCTCGCGCTCCTCTTCTACACCGAAGGCAACATCCACCTGCTCGTGGTGATGTACTCCATCAACGTCTTCCTCACCTTCACCCTCTCGCAGGCCGGGATGAGCCGCTTCTGGTGGCAGCGGCGCGACCTGGCCGAGCGCCGCCGGCATCTCGCCCTTCACGGACTCGCCCTCGCGATGTGCGCCAGCATCCTCGGCATCACGCTGGTCGAGAAGTTCCGGCACGGCGGCTGGCTCACGGTCACGCTGACCTCGGTCCTCGTCATCCTCTGTCTGGGAATCCACGCCCATTACGGGCGCGCCAAGACGGGGCTCCGGCAGCTCGACGAGATCCTGGGGTCATTGCCGACCGGCGGCAGGCCGAACCGGGAACCGCTCGACCCCACCGCGCCGACCGCCCTGATCCTGGTCCGTTCTTTCGACGGCCTCGGCGTGCACCTCCTGCTCTCGGTACTGCGGACTTTCCCGGGGCTCTACCGACAGTTCGTCTTCGTCGGTATCGCCGTCGTCGACTCCGGCTCTTTCAAGGGACGCCAGGAGATCGAGTCGTTGCAAGCGGCGACGCGGACCGATCTCGAGCGGTACGTGGCGCTCACCCGCCGGCTCGGTTTCGCCGCCGACTTCGCCACCGCCACCGGCATCGACGTCGTCGAGGAGGGGACCGCGCTCACGACCGAGCTCGCCCGGCGCTACCCCCGCGCCACGGTGATGGCGGGCAAGCTCGTCTTTCGCCGCGAGCGCTGGTTCCACGGCCTGCTGCACAACGAGACCTCGGCGGCGATCCAGCGCCGGCTGCAGTGGCTCGGGGTGCCGATGGTGATCCTCCCGGTACGGGCGAGCACCTAGTGCCAACGCTTCTCCCGGAGACGATCACCCCCACCCCGCGGGGCAGTCTTCCGGGAAAGCGGCCCCCGGGGGTATCGTGGGCGGGTACCGGCGGCCGGCGGAGGCGCGCCCGGAGCGGTCGCCTGAAGTCGTTTCCAGCGGGTGCATGATCCGAATACGGAGAGAAGCTCATGCTCGAGAAGATCGGAGTCATCGGCGGCGGTTTCATCGGCGGCGTGCTCGTGCAGGAGATCGCCCAGCGCCGGCTCGCCCGCGAGGTCGGGCTCGTGGACCCGGCGCCGATGGTCAACCCGGCGGATCCGGAAGAGCGCCAGGCGGTGGTGCGGCGGCAGTCGGTGGCGATCGGCAAGAGCCTCGACATCTTCGAGGGGCTGCCGGTGATGAGCCGCGACGTCCGCCTCGTCGGCACCAAGGACTACTCCGCGCTCGCCGGCGCCGAGCTGGTCATCAACACCGCCGGCGTGCCGCGCAAGGCGCGCCCGGACGGCACCTTCCCGAGCCGCGAGGAGCTGCTCGCGATCAACCTGAAGGTCACGATCGAAGTCGCCCGCGGGATCGGGCAGTACTGCCCCGAGGCGATGATCATCTCGATCGCCAACCCGCTCGACGCCATCGTCTTCACCCTCGACAAGCGTCTCGCGCCGCCGAAGAACCGGCTGGTGGGGATGGCCGGGGTGCTCGACTCGGCCCGCTACCGGGCGTTCGTCGCCGAGGCCGCGAACGTCTCGGTGGAGAACGTCAACGCGATCGTCCTCGGCGGTCACGGCGACGACATGGTGCCGGTGCGCAGCTCCTGCCTGATCGCCGGCCTCCCGGTCGAGCGGTTCCTCGACGCCGACACCCTCCTGCGGATCGAGAACCGCACCCGCAAGGCGGGGGGCGAGGTCGTCGGCCTGCTCGGCTTCGGCTCCGCCTTCGTCTCGCCGGCCTGGTCGGCGCTCGAGATGGCCGAAGCGATCATCTTCGACAAGCGCAAGATCCTGCCGGTCTGCGCGAAGCTCGAAGGAGAGTACGGCGTCGACGGCCTCTTCTGCGGGGTCCCGGCGATCCTCGGGCGCAACGGCGTCGAGCAGGTCATCGAGCTCGACCTGACCGCCGAGGAGAAGGCGGCGTTCGCCAAGTCGGTCGCCGGCGTCGCGAAGACGTGCGAAGAGGCCGACGCGATGCTCGCCACCCTCTGAGCGCCGGGCCGCGGTCCGCGGCCTCAGCCTCGTGCCGCCCTCTCGCCGCCGTGACCCACGGCGGCTTGACGGCGGCCTTTTCTGAACATATGCTCAAAATATCGAGCCGTTCCGGGCGTTCGATACCCCCGGGAACCGCGTCGCAACCGTCCGCATGGCCCGCCCTCCGCACCCCCGCCGCATCGCCCTCTCCTGTCCCAGGGGAGGGTTCCGGCCGTTCGGGCGGCCGGTGCGGGGGATCCCGGTCCTCACCCTCGGCCTCGACGGGCTCGAGGCGCTGCGCCTCGCCGATCTCGAAGGGCTCTACCAGGAGGCCGCGGCCGAGCGGATGGGGGTCTCGCGTCCGACCTTCGCCCGCGTCCTCACCCGCGCCCGCGCGGTGGTCGCCGAAGCGCTCGTGGAGGGGAAGGTGCTCGTGATCGGGGCGGTGCCCTCGCGTCCGGGGACGGACGACCCGCTCCCCTGTCCGCTCCACGGGGGCGAACGCCGGCGCGGCCGGGCCTGCCGTTGCGGAAGGCCCGATACGCCCTGCGATCCGGGGCCGGAGGGCCCCGAGGAGATCTCATGACCACGCGCAAACTCCGGGATCGCTCACCCGGCGGCCACGTCTACGGCCCGGTGCCGAGCCGCCGGTTCGGCGCTAGCCTCGGCGTCGACGCGGTGCCGTACAAGATCTGCTCGTTCGACTGCACCTACTGCCAGCTCGGTCCCACCGGCACCCTGACGGCCCGACGGCGGCGGTTCTACCCGGTCGAGACGATCCTCGCCGAGGTCGCGGCGCGGCTCGCCGACGGCCCCGCGCCCGACGTCATCACCCTCGCCGGCTCCGGCGAGCCGACGCTCGACAGCGGGCTCGGCGAGCTCATCGCCGGCCTGAAGCGGCTCGCGGCGGTGCCGGTGGTGCTGCTGACCAACGGTTCGCTCTTCCACCGCCCGGCGGTGCGCGCGGCGGCGGCGAAGGCCGACATCGTGGTACCGAGCCTCGACGCCGGCGACGAGGCGACCTTCCAGGCCGTCAACCGGCCGGCCCCGGGGCTGACGCTCGCGCGTGTCGTGGCCGGTCTCGAGGCGTTCCGCGCCTCCTGCCAGGGGCGCCTCTGGCTCGAGGTGATGGTCATGGACGGCGTCAACGACAGCCCCGAGCAGCTCGCCCGGATCGCCGCCCTCGCCCGCCGGATCGGCGCCGAGAAGGTCCAGCTCAACACCCCGGTGCGCCCGACGTTCGACGAGCGGGCGCGACCGCTGAGCGCCGAACGCCTCGCCGCCTGCTGCGCCCATTTCGATCCGCCCGCCGAGCCGATCGCCGACTTCCGCGCCCGGGGCCCGGGCGCGGAGCCGCTCACGGCCGCCGACGACGAGCGGGTGCTCGCGCTGCTCGGCCGCCGCCCCTGCACGCTCGACGATCTCGCCGCCGGCCTGCAGCTCCACCCGGCCGAGGTGGGCAAGGCGCTCGGCCGCCTCGAGCGGGCGGGGGCGATCGCCGGCCACCAGCGCGGCGGCCGCCGCTACTGGATCGCCACGCGCGGCAGCGAACCATCTTCCGAGCGGGGCCAATGAACCCCATCGCCAACCTCAGCCGGCGGCCGCCGGGCGCGCGGACGCTCCCGGGCCACCGGCCTTTCTCGACCCCAAGGAGTCACACCCCATGAAGAAGATCGCCGTTCCGCTCGCCGCCGGCGCGTTCTCCTCCCACTTCGGAGGCGCCGACGCTTTCGCTTTCTTCACCGCCGAGGAGGGCAGCGAGGAGATCACCTCGGCGGCCATCGTGGCCGCTCCCCCGCACGAACACGGCGCCTTCCCGCGCTGGCTCTCCGAGCAGGGGATCTGCGCCGTGCTCGCCGGCGGGATGGGGCAGCGCGCAAGCGCCATCCTCACCGCCGCCGGCATCGACGTGGTACTCGGCCTCGAAGGGGGAGATCCGGAGGTGATGGCCCGCGACTACCTGGCCGGCCGGCTCACCTCGCAGGGCTCGCTCTGCAGCGGAGGCCGCGGCCACGGCTGCGGCGGCCACGATCACGACCACGGCCACCATCATCACCACCACCATCATCACCGGCACGGCGAATGAGCCGGCCGTGACCGGGCGGGGCGGTCAGCCGGGCGCCCCTTCCGGCCCCGGCTCCCGCAGCGGGATCAGCGCGAGGACGACCGGCTGCTCGTAGAGGGCGCGGCGGTCGATCGCCCCGCCGGTGAGCAGGCCGACCGCGCCGTCGGCCTGCTTCGAGTTCTCGCGCCCGAAGAGGCGATCGCACGCCTCCCCGAGCTCGACGCCGGCGCGCACCAGCGCCGCCAGGGCCGGCGGGAGGAGGAAGGTGGCGCTGCGCGCCAGCCCCTCGCCGCGCGCGCTCGCGGCGACGACCCAGGCGAAGGCGGCGAGCCCTTCGGCCCGCTCCTCGACGCCCCCTTCGATACCGATCCAGAGATCGGCATCGGGCCGCGCCGCGCGGGCGGCGAGCACCCGGGCGCGGGCACCCCGGAGCGTCTCCGACTCCGAGAACGGCTGCTCGGCCACTCCGGACGGAACCGCCACGGCCTCCGCCCGGACCTCTCGCCCGGGGAAGGCGAGCCGGCAGCCGGCCACGGCGGCCCGCACCTTGACCGGATTGGCCGAGGCGACGACCAGAAGCACCGGCCGGTCAGAGCGATCCGGACCGGCCGCCGGAGAGCCGCCCACGTCCTCTCAGCCGGAGTGATCGTGATGATGATGATGGTGGTGATGCCGCTTGCCGGTCGCCGGCGGCAGCTCGGCCCGGCGCGCGGCGATCCAGGCATACCACTCGTCGAGCCCCTCGCCCGTCACCGCCGAGCAGCGCACCAGACGGGGCACCGGCATCGTCGCCGCGAGCGCGGCCTCGAGCGCCTCCATCCGGTAACCGGGCAGGTGCGGCAGGAGATCGCACTTGGTCAGCAGCACGAGGTCGGCCTTGCGAAAGATCACCGGGTACTTCAGCGGCTTGTCCTCGCCCTCGGTGACCGAGAGCGCGACCACGTTCGCCTGCTGCCCCAGATCGTAGATCGCGGGGCAGACGAGGTTGCCGACGTTCTCGACGAAGAGGGTGTCGACCTCCTCCCAGGCGAGCTCGTGGAGCGCCTCGTGGACCAGCCGTGCGTCGAGATGGCAGGCCGAGCCGGTGGTGATCGTCGCCGCCGGGATTCCGGCCGCCCGCAGCCGTGCGCCGTCGTTGTCGGTGGCGAGATCGCCGGAGAGCGCGCCGAGCCGGTGCCCGGCGAGCGCGCGCGCCGTCGCCTCGAGGAGGGCGGTCTTGCCCGAGCCGGGCGAGCCCATCAGGTTGATCGCGAGCACCCCGCGCTCGCCGAAATGCTCGCGGTTGTGCTGCGCCATCCGGTCGTTGCTGGCGAGCAGGCTCTCGTGAAGCTCGACGGAGACCAGATCCGGATCGCCGCAGCCACAGGTTTCACACATCGGGAACCTCCATCTCCACGCGTTCGAGCAGCATCTCGCCGCCCGCCACCAGCCGCGCCGGCGCGCCGCAGAGCCCGCAGCGCCGGGGCCCGTCGGCAGCGACGGCGGTGCCGCAGGCGGTGCACTCCCAGCGCGCCGGCTCCGTCAGGAGCTCGAGCGGCGCCGTGGCGCAGAGCGTGTCGGTGCGGGCGAGCTCGTAGGCGGTGGCGAGGAGCGACAGCTCGACGCCGGAGAGCTCGCCCACCCGCACCCGGACCGCCGAAACCGCGGTCGCACCATGTTCCCGGGCGACCGCTTCGACGCGGTCGAGGAGGGCGGTGACGAGAGAGTACTCGTGCATCGTTCGGACGGTGCCGCCTTCGGTCTGCGGCACCCCGCTCGCCAGCCTATCGCACGGCCGGGACCGACCCCGTCCGCGGCGGCTAGAGGGCGAGCACCAGGTGGCTCATGTCGTGCGGCGCGCCGTCGGGATCCGTCCCGTAGCCGGGGAGGCGCTGTTCGCGGAACCCGAGCTCGCGCAGCACCCGCACCGCATCCGTCTCGAGGTCGGAGATGAGCATGCAGTTGAGGAACTTCAGGCCGTTGACCCGGGCGGTGTCGATGAAGTGGTTGATCAGCATCGTGCCGAGCCCGGCACCCCGGTAGTCGGGATCGATCAGCCACTTCACGCGGCCGACCAGCCGGAGGGGTCCGTGCGCCCGGCGGTGGAGGGTGGCGTCGGCCACCACCTTGCCGCCGTCGAGGGCGAGCAGGGGGAAGACCTTCGCGTAGTCGAGCTCGCGTCCCCACTGCTCGATCAGCTCGCGATCGTCGATCCGGTCCCACGCGAACCGGCGCCGCTCGGCGGGCAGCCGCAAGAAGAAGTCGTAGAGCGCCTGCGTGTCCCCCTGCTGGAAGGGGCGCAGCACGAGCCGCCGGCCGTCACGCAGCACGGCCTCCTGCGGGAAGCGATTGGACATGCGAACCTCCGGTTCGGGTGCGAACGGGGAGTGGACAGCCACCAGGATGAGGATATCGCGATGGGTCGCTGCGGGGTCACCGGCTCCTCCGGCGGGGTACGGCCGCTACCGCCGCCGGCCGTACCCTCGGGGATCGGGGACCGTGAAAGCTCTCGACGCCGGGCGTGGCGCGGACCACCAGAGCTACGGCAACTCAGGCGAGGCGGGCTCCGCCGCCGCCTCGGGCTCGCCGGAAACCTCCAGCTGCTCGCTCTCCGGGGTTTCGTCCACCGTGCCCCCCCCGCCCTGCTTGCGCTCGAGCTTGCGCTGGAGCTTCTCTTCCCGCTTCTGCTTCTTGGCGAGCTCTCGCTGCCGCTTGCTGTACTGGTAGTTCGATCGCGCCAACGTTCACCTCGTCACGCGGGGGACCGCGACCATCCGGTACGGACGGCCCGCCTGCCGCTCGCGCGAGGATATCAGCCCGCCGCGAACCGCTCGACCGCCCTCGCCCGAGCGGCTACGATCCCCTCCGGGGAGGGAGCCGCCATGGTCCACGCCATCGTCCTGCTGGAAGCCGAGCGCCACCGCATCAACGATCTCGCCCAGGAGCTGCTGGCGTTGCCGGGGGTCACCGAGGTCTACTCGGTCGCGGGGCCATGGGACCTGGTCGCGATGGTGCGGGTGCCTTCCAACGACGAGGTCGCCGAGCTCGTCACCGGGCGGCTCCTCCAGCTCGCCGGCGTCCGCCGGTCGGAGACGCTGCTCGCCTTCCGCACCTACTCGCGGCACGACCTCGAGCGGATGTTCGGCGTCGGGCTCGACGGCTGAGGCGCCCGCCGGATCTCCGCCGGCGGTGGCGCGGCACGCATCCCGCGTAGAATGGAGCCGTCGCGCGCTGGCCGCCGGCGGCGGCTTCCTGCCGCGACTCCACCCGACCATGGAGAACCCGGAGATGCCGACCCCACTTCTCTCTTCGCTGGGCCTGGTGGCTCTGCTCGCCACCGCGCCCGCCACCCCGGACAACCCGCTGCTGCGCCCCTGGACCGGCCCGTACGGCGGAGTACCGCCGTTCGACCAGGTGAAGGTCGAGCAGTTCCAGCCGGCGATCGAGGCCGCGATGGCCGAGGCGCTCGCCGAGATCGACGCCATCGCCAACGATCCCGCGCCGCCCACCTTCGAGAACACGATCGTCGCGAAGGAGAAGACCGGCCGCACGCTCGACCGGGTGATGGCCGTCTTCGGCGTCTACGGCTCGACGATGAGCACGCCGGAGTTCCAGGCGGTCGAGCTGGAGGTGTCGCCGAAGCTCGCCGCCTTCGGCGACCGGATCATCCAGAACGAGAAGCTCTTCGCCCGCATCGCCGCGGTCTACGCGGGCCGCGACGAGGCCGCTCTCACGCCCGAGCAGAACCGCCTCGTCTGGCTCGAGTACACCCGCTTCGTGCACGCCGGCGCCCAGCTCGGAGCCGAGGCCAAGGAGCGGCTCTCGGCGATCAACCAGCGCCTCGCCACCCTCTACACCCAGTTCAGCCAGAACGTGCTCGCCGACGAGACCGACCACCTGCTCGTGCTCGCGGAGAAGGACCTCGCCGGACTGCCCGACTCCTACCGGGCCGGCGCCGCCGTCGCCGCCGAAGCCAGCGGCCACCCCGGCAAGTGGGTGGTGCTCAACACCCGCTCGAGCATGGAGCCGTTCCTCACCTTCTCCGAGCGGCGCGACCTGCGCGAGAAGGTCTGGCGGACCTACTACAGCCGGGGGGACAACGGCGACGCGAAGGACAACAAGGCGATCATCACCGAGATCCTCGCCCTGCGCGCCGAACGGGCGAAGCTGCTCGGCTACGCGACCCACGCCCACTGGCGGCTCGAGGACACGATGGCGAAGACCCCGGAGCGGGCGATGGCGCTGCTCGAGGCCGTCTGGACGCCCGCGGTCGCCCGGGCCCATGAGGAGATCGCCGACATGCAGGCGGTCGCCGACGCCGAAGGGGCCGGGATCCGCATCGAGCCGTGGGATTACCGGTTCTACGCCGAGAAGGTGCGCAAGGCGAAGTACGACATCGACGAGAACCTGGTCAAGCCGTACCTGCAGCTCGAGCAGCTGCGCGAAGGGATGTTCCAGGTCGCGACCGACGTCTTCGGTCTCCGCTTCGCCCCCGTCGCCGGGCTGCCGGTCGTGCACCCCGACGTGCGCGTCTGGGAGGTCACCGACGCCGCGAGCGGCCGCCACGTCGGCCTCTGGTACTGGGATCCGTACGCCCGCACCGGCAAGCAGTCCGGCGCCTGGATGAGCGAGTATCGCTCCCAGCACCGGTTCGACGGCGAGGTGACGCCGATCGTCTCGAACAACTCGAACTTCGTGAAGGGCACCCCGGGCGCGCCGGTGCTCATCTCCTGGGACGACGCCACGACGCTCTTCCACGAGTTCGGTCATGCTCTCCACGGCCTCTCCTCGAACGTCGCCTACCCGTCGCTCGCGGGGACCGAGGTGGCGCTCGACTTCGTGGAGTTCCCCTCCCAGATCCTCGAGCACTGGCTGCCGGTGCCCGAGATCCTGCAGCGCTACGCCCGTCACTACGAGACCGGCGAGCCGATCCCGGCCGCGCTCGTCGCCCGCCTCGAGCGGGCCGCGAACTTCAACCAGGGCTTCCAGACCGTCGAGTACCTGGCGAGCGCGATCGTGGACATGAAGCTCCACCTCGCGGGCGCGGCGAAGATCGATCCCGACGCCTTCGAGCGCGAGACGCTCGCGGCGATCGGCATGCCGCGCGAGATCGTGATGCGCCACCGCACCCCGCAGTTCGGGCACATCTTCAGCGGTGACGGCTACTCGGCCGGCTACTACAGCTACCTCTGGGCCGACACCCTCACCGCCGACGCCTGGGAGGCGTTCACCGCCGGCGCCGGCCCATGGGACAAGCAGGTCGCCAAGCGCCTGCGTGAGCATGTCTTCTCGGTCGGCAACACGGTGGATCCCGCCGAGACGTACCGTGCCTTCCGCGGTCGCGACGCGGGCATCGAGGCCCTGATGCGCAAGCGCGGCTTCCCGGTGCCCACGGCGCCGACGGCGGCGAAGTAGCGCTCCCCACCCCGGCGGCGGGCCCCGCCCGCCGCCGGCGGTTTCGCCTCAGAGGGCGACGCCCTCGATCTCCAGGAGCAGATCGGCGCGGCAGATGTCGGCTTCGAGGTAGAGGACCGGCTGCCCGGCCGCGAGATGCGAAGCGAGCCCGGCGCGCACTCCCCCGAGATCGGCGGGGCGGCGGAGGTAGACCTTCGCGAAGGCGAGCGCCCCCAGGCCGCTCCGCCAGCGCTCCGGCCCATGGTTCGCGGCGGCCGCGAGGGCCCGGCCGATGTTCTCCCGGGTCTCGGCGAGCTGGGCCACCGGATCGCCGGCGTGGCGGGTCGCGTGGCCGACCACGCTCGCGGTCCCCGAGAGGAAGCAGCAGGGTCCGAGCCCGGGCGGCGCGACCGTGAGACGAGAGAACGAAGGGCCGACCGGCCCGTAGCGGGGTGGATACCGCCAGGCCGCGAGCTGCCGGGGGTTTTCGACGTGCCGCCCCGGCGCGCGGGCGGCGAGGAAGCAGACGAGCAGCTCCTCGCCCGGCGCGCCGACCGCCGAGGAGGCGCAGAAGCGCCGCTCGGCCGCGAGGCCGTAATGGCTCACCCACGCCCGCGCCCGCCCGAGGTTGAAGCTCCGGTAGACCTCGAGCCCATCGCGCTCTTCGTTGATCCCGGGCAGGTAGTTCCAGACCCGCAGCAGGTGCGGGTAGCCGTGCGCGGCGGCCAGCGCGAGCAGCCCGGAGAAGAGAGCGTGCGCCGCCGGTTCCGCCCCGCCGGCGATCGGCAGGCGGCCGGTACCGAAGAGGAGGCGGCCGTCGTGTGCGTAGGCGAGCGGCCCGGCGCGGCCGGTGACGGGCGGCGAGGCGGCCGGCCAGAGCTCGAGCCACGGTTCGCCGCCGAGCACGGCATTCGGCACCGCGACCGCGACCCCCGCATCCGGAGGCAGCTCGCCCTCCCCATAGCCGACCGCCGCGAGCAGCTCGCCGGCGAGCACGGACGGCGGTGCCAGCCGGCCGGGACCAGCCCAGAGACGGCAGGCGGCAGCGATCCCTTCGACGCCCTCGACGATCACGGTCGCCATTCTCCCCCGTTTCCCGCCGGGCTCGCCACGTCCGGAGAGCTTGCCCCGGCGGCCGAATCCTGATCGACTCCCCCGGATGCGACCGGAGACGATGGAAACCCCGCCCGCCTCGGCGATGGCGCAGGCGCGCCTGACGCGCAACCCGCTGCGCAAGCTCTACTTCTGGACCCTCCACTGGGCGGCGACCAGGCACGCCGACAAGGCGCTCTTCGCCCTCTCCTTCGCCGAGTCGTCGTTCTTCCCCGTCCCGCCCGACGTCCTGCTCGCCGCGATGTGCTTCTCCCGGCCGCGGCGCTGGGCACGCTACGCCTTCTGGTGCTCGGTCGCCTCGGTCCTCGGCGGGATCTTCGGCTACTACCTCGGCTGGGCGCTCTGGGACAGCGTCGGCCGCGCGATCGTCGAGTTCTACCGCGGCGAGGCGGTGATGGCGAAGATCGGGCACTGGTACACCGAGTTCGGCTTCCTCGGGGTGCTGGTCGCCGCGGTGACCCCGATCCCGTACAAGGTCTTCACCATCGCCTCGGGCTGGTTCCGCTTCGACTTCGGCCTCTTCGTCCTCGCCTCGGCGATCGGCCGGCCGCTGCGTTTCTTCCTCGTCGCCGGGCTGATCCGCGCCTTCGGCGAGCGGATCCGGCCGTTCCTCGAAAGCCGTCTGGAGTGGGCGGTGGCCGCGGTCACCGTGGCCGGCATCCTCGGCTTCGTCGCGATCAAGTACCTGCGCTGAGGGCCCGTCGCGCGCCTTTACGCGCTGCGCCGCTCGGGGTAGATTGACCCCGGCAGACCTCCTGGCGGGCGTTCGACATCACGGACCCGGCGGACCGGGAGTCTCCCCCTCACGGCCATGGGACGAATCTTCGAAAAGCGCAAGTACACGATGTTCGCGCGCTGGGACCGGATGGCGAAGCAGTTCGCCCGGATCGGCAAGCAGATCACGATGGCGGTCAAGGCGGGTGGCCCGAACCCCGACGGCAACCTGACACTCCGCCGCGCGCTGCAGAACGCCCGCGCCGTGAACATGCCCAAGGACAAGGTGGAGGCCGCGATCCGTCGCGCCTCGGGGCAGGACGCGGTCGACTACCAGGAGGTCCTCTACGAGGGCTACGCCCCGCACGGCGTGGCGGTGCTCGTCGAGGCCGCGACCGACAACCCCGCCCGCACCGTCTCGAGCGTCCGCACCCTCTTCAACAAGGGGGGTGGCAACCTCGGCACGAGCGGCAGCGTCGCCTTCCAGTTCCGGCACATGGCGGTCTTCCGCCTCGACCCGGAGGGGATCGACGCCGAGGAGCTGGAGCTCGAGCTGATCGACCACGGGCTCGAGGAGATGGGGGAAGGGACGGGAGAGAAGGGGGAGCCGCAGCTGATCGTCCACGGCGAGCTCACCAGCTTCGGCACGCTCCAGCACGCCCTCGAGGAGCGCGGCATCGTGCCCCTCTCGGCCGAGTCGGAGTGGCTGCCGCTCAACAGCGTCGAGCTCGGGGAGCGGGAGGCCAACGAGGTCCTCCGCCTCGTCGACTCCCTCGAACAGGACGACGACGTCCAGAAGGTCTTCCACAACCTCGCCTGAGGGGCCCGGCCTCGCCTCGGGCCGCCGCGCGCGACCGGTCAGACGCCGTTCGCCGGGGGATTTCGCCAGCGGGTGAGGATGAAGAAGGGGATCCCGCACAGCAGCGTGAGGAAGCCCCAGAAGACCGTCTCCTGCCCGGCGCCCGCAGTGGCGAGCAGCCCGTAGCCGAAGGCGATGCCGGTGATCCCGAACGTCCGGCCGAGCGGCTCGCGCCCTCCCCGGGTCCGCTCGCGCACGACGATCTGCAGATCGGCCATCGCGCAGAAGACGAACGGGATCAGCGAGGCGAGGGTGGAGAGCAGGATCATCCCCGTGAACATCGCCACCAGCGCCTTGGTGTAGTTGGCGATCACCAGCAGACAGGCGAGCGAGCTCGAGAGCAGGAGGCCGAAGGCCGGCGTGCCGCGGGGCGAGAGCCGGGCGAAGGAGGGGGGGAAGAGGCCGTGGCGGGCGATCGCCATCGGCACCTGGCTCGCGATCAGGATCCAGCCGTTGAGCGCGCCGAAGCAGGAGACGAACGCCCCGAGGGCCACCAGCGACCCCGCCCCCGATCCCCACAGCACCCGGGCCGCGTCGGCGAACGGAGCGGTGGAGGTGGCGAGGACCTCGTGCGGGACCATCCCCATCACCGCCCCGGTGGCCACGATGTAGAGGGTGGCGGCGATGCCGATCCCGAGGAGCGTGGCCCGGGGGATGGTGCGCCGCGCGTCGCGTACGTCGCCGGCGGGCACGGTCGCCGCCTCGAGGCCGAGAAACGCCCAGAGCGTCAGCGCGAGGCAGCCCTGCACCGCCGCGAAGAGCGAGCCGCCGGTCGGGTTGAACGGCTGGAAGTGGCTCACCTCGAAGCGGGAGAGCCCGAAGAGGGCGACCGCGAGCAGCGGCAGGATCTTGATCACCGTCGTGGCGAGCTGCACGATCCCCGCCTGCCGCACCCCGGCGACGTTGACCGCGGTGAGCAGCACGATCGCCACGATCGCGCTCGCGGCCGCGGCCACGGGGGAGGCGGTCGCCGCCGGTACGAGGGCGCCGAGGTAGCCGACCATCGCCACCGCGATCGCCGCCACCGCCGACCAGCTCGAGATCCAGTAGCCCCAGCCGACGAGGAAGCCCGCGAAGTCGCCGAACGCCTCCCGGGTGTAGGCGTACGGCCCGCCGGCCGC
>ERZ795050.231-NODE-231-length-91342-cov-5.194496_pt1 | contig 91342 bp, 90 predicted proteins | sample MGYA00375134_ERZ795050 | MGnify/ENA primary metagenome ERZ795050 (study PRJEB30179, sample SAMN05720221) | activated sludge metagenome | isolation source: Anaerobic digester | place: Japan | collected 2015-05-26 ... | reverse complement strand
AGCTTCCATTCCCCGGCGAGCCTGTCCCACGTTCTCTGCCGCAGGGGCATGGGGCAGTTCTGAGAGTCGATGCCGATCAGGGTCACCCCCCGTATGATGAAGGGGTAGACGTTCAGCGGCAGGTCGTGGGATCCCACGTTCCCGCAGCATGTCGCAGCACCCCCCTGCTGCAGGGACCTCAGAGTGGTCGAAAGCATGATGCCTCCGACCGTGTCCACCGCCCCGGCCCATCGTGCTTTCAGAAGGGTCCGGTCGCTTGTGTCGGTCGCCTCCTCTATGCTGATGACCTCTCCGGCGCCCAGGGAGAGGAGGTACGGCCTTTCATCCACGACGCCGTTGACGGCGGTGATCCGGTAGCCTGCCTTGGCGAGAATGGAGACGGCGATGCTGCCGACGCCGCCGGTGGCCCCCGAAACCAGCACAATCCCCTGGTCGGGTTTGATCCCGTATTCCACCAGACGGAGAACCGACAGGGCGGCCGTGAAACCCGCTGTTCCGTAAATCATGCTTTCGCGGAGCGTGAGATTTGCGGGGAGCCTTACGACCCAGCCGGCGGGGACTCGGATGTACTGGCCGTATCCCCCGGGGGTGTTCATGCCCAGATCGTAGCTTGTGACGATCACGGGGTCGCCCGGCCTGAACCCGGGATCGCTGCTTTCCTCGACAACGCCCGCCGCGTCGATCCCCGGCGTGTGGGGGTAGCTCTTCGTCACGCCGCGGTTTCCGGTGGCGGAGAGAGCATCCTTGTAGTTGAGGGAGGAGTAATGGACCCTCACCAGGACGTCGCCCGGCGGGAGGCTGCTGACGAGCCTCTCCTCGATTTTCCTGCTGAAGCGGCTGTCCGCTTCTTCTCTCACCACCATTGCCCTGAATGTCTTTTCAGCCATGATTGCATATCCTTTCGAAGCAGGCAGATCTTCTCAAGCCGGTGATTCCCGTTTCTGCTACGGCTCCCCAGATCCCGATTTGAATCGAAAGATATAATAGGGTGCCTGCGAGCGCATGTGGCTTTTCGACTGCAGGATCAAATGGGGAAGCGCACTGTCGGCGAGGTAGATATACCCGTCGGGCCCCATGCTCAGGCTGTCGGCCCAGCGGATCCGGCTGGAGCGGATGACGGTCTGAAGTTTTTTGTCGGTGCCGAGCCGCATGACGGAGCCGTGCTCGACGTCGGTGATGTAAATGCTCCCATCCTTGCCTGCGAGGATTCCGTCGTTCAGGGGCTTTCTGCCGAAAGGCTCGACCCGGCTGGAAAGTTCCTGTGTCGTCCATTGCGGGTTCCTGAGGTCGGCCGTTCTCACCCTGAAGAGGCTGTCGTGGGTGACGGGGGCGTAGTACAGCCACTCGTCATTTTGATCCAGCGCGATGCCGTCTACCCCCGGCTTGAGCGTGATGAGACCCCCGAGAAAGACCATCTCCCTGATCGGGTTGCGTATCACCCAGTCCTGCGGGAAAACCGACGGGTCCGACTCCAGGACGCGCCGGGCGGTTTTCTTCTTGACATCGTAAACGATGATGGCCGGGTTCCTGCGGAAGATGCTGGCGTCGGCAATGTAAACCGTCTCTCCGCTGGAATCCACCTGGAGGTCCTGCAGAAAGGAGCCGGGCCCGGCAATCCGGTCCGGGAAGATGAAGTCATGGACGAGTTTGCTCGAGTCGAGATCGAACGCCGACAGCCGTGCTTTCTGCAGGCCGTGGAAACCGTGGTCGATCGTCCAGAGCCGGTTCTTCTGGTCGATAACGATGCCCAGCGGGGTCTGGAAGTGGGTCTTCTGCGAGGGTTCGTCCGGGTAGGGGATGGCCGCGTTGTTCCGCCATTCGACAAGCCTGTGGTGGTCCGGTCGGGATTCGGGGTGTATGGTGAAAAAAATTCTTCCGTCCCGGCTTACGGCGACGTTTCCGACAGGTTCGGCGGACCGGACGGCGACTTCGAGTCTGTCCTCGCCCAGCAGGGGGGGTGTCGTCAGGTCGGGGTAGTTGTTTCCGCCGCCGTACAGGACTCGCAGGACGACGGTGACCGCAATCAGAAGAAAGGCCAGAACAAAAATGATGCCTCTGAACAGGACCGCCATTGTCACCTCCCGGTGTCTTCAATCAAAGGGGGCAGGGGGAGTTCCCTTTTCAGCCGTTCATTGAATGGCTGCCGCCGGTTTATGACCCGCGTTTATTGCCTTCCTCACGGCAGCTGCCGGTGAATCCTGTTTTTGCCGTCATCGCAGACGTGCCTTTCCGGCACGGCGGCTGCCGGCAATCCTGATGATCCTCTTTCCCCTGCCCGGCTTCAGGTCACTTCTTTTCGGGCACGCGGTAGACGCCGTCTTCGAGAACCATCTGCTCGAAGTAGACCTTTGTCTTGCAAAGCGGGCAGAGGGCGCTTTTGCAAAGATCCAGAAATTCCTCGTCAAAACCTTCCGGGTTGATGGAGAGCTGACACCAGTCCATGTAGGTGTTTCCACAGTTCGGGCACAAAACAACGGCTTTTTCGATGGAACCCGCCATGAGAGGTGTCCCCTGTAGACCGGCCGAAAAAGAAGCCTGTTCCTTTTATTTCAGATACTTCTCCAGATACTCCTTCACCATGCGATTCGCGTCCGCCGCCGCTTCCGCGTTGTAGGCCACGCGATGTACATCGGTTACGCCTCTGACATAGGTGTCGGCGCCTTCGGCATCGAAACCGTGATATGCCCCGGGATAGACCTTGATGACCACTTCCGACGTTCGCTTATCCTCGGGCGGCAGATTTTCCGTGCATCTTGCTGCCGGGGTCCAGCTGTCTGAACCCCCGATGAGTATAAGAAGGGGCGCATTGAAATCATTTAAAGTCAGGTCGCAGAGGGGGTAAAAGGCAATGGCGGCCTTGAAGGGGCTGACATTCCTTTCCTTGACGGTCTGCAGTACAATATGACCCCCATGGGACCACCCCATGACGCCAATCCTGCCGGGATCGACGAAAGGGAGGCCCGCGAGGTAGGCTTTTGCGTCGTAGGCATCCCGGACACGCCGGGGGACCAGGTACCGGCTGAGGTCACGATTGTCGCATACACGCGAATAACCGCGGGGGCCGAAGCTGTCCACGGCCAGGGCGAAGATTCCCCAGCCGGCGAGTTTTTCCGCCCAGGTGCGGTCCCTCTTCGTCATCCCGCCGCAGCCGTGGAGAAGGACCGCGGCAGGGAAGGGCCCCTTGCCCGCGGGTCGGTATAGCTTCCCGGTCAGAACCGGTTCGCGAACACCGAATCCCGTGTCGGTGCTCTTGAACTTTACGTTCTCAAAGGCGCCGGCCGACGATGCGACGACTGCAACCAGGAGAGCCGCCAGTATTGGCACAATGATCCTGCGCATGATGCGATTTCTTCAAATCCGCTTTGCGGACCGTCCCTCCGCTGCCGGATTCCCGGCTGTCGACAATGCCGCCGTCGGGAGACATGGCAAGGATCTCATATCCTGCGGAACCCCGCGAATCCTACCTGCCCCCGGACCGGTCAGTGTTCCCTCTTCCTCGTGGCGATGGTACCTCCTCGGAACGACAAATAGAGCTACTTGCGGAAGTACTCGAACGACGCATGGGGCCTTCCCACGAAGCAGTGGCGGTTGAAACCGTATTGCTTGAGGATTGAGAGTGCTGTGCGTGCCTCGTTTTCCCGTTCTCCGAAATCGAGAAGATAATGGGTCCCCTCGACGACCTTCCAGCTTTCTCCGACCTTTTTCACCTCGAGACGATCCGGACCGTGCGGCACACAGTCTTCTTGCGCATAGGGCCCCGCGGGGGGCTCCCCGCTGACCAGCCCGTACTGCATGGAAGGCGAAGGCGTTCCCACGTCGCATAGGCTGTTGATCTTGTAGAATTTCAGGATGTTGTACGTGGCAAGAGCTTCGCTCTCCTTGCTGAATTTCAGGAGTTTCCGTCCGGTTTCATCGACAATATAGAATTTCCGGAACCAGAAACCTTCGGTCTTCAGTCTCAACTTGGCCGGGTCGAAACTCCGGCAGGTGAGGGCCGAAGAGCGGGCCGTGAAGTTGAAATCAAGTTCGTAATCGGAATCGGCGCCTGTGAACATTTCCCTCAAAACGATCGGCTGTGATCCCGCCTGGAGAGGCAACAGATTCGTGAAATCCTCGGGGTCACCTCCCGCTTTGTACCCGAAGGAGGAAAAGACCATCTCACCGTGGCCGATGAGCTCGGGCTGCACGGCGTATCCGATGACCGCCCCGATGCCAAGCCCGACAATGCCGAAGACGGGCCCCCCGATCTGGCCGATCAGGTAGCCGATGCTGGCCCCGGCCGCCACATCGATGACGGCATCCTTGATCAGTTCATCCGAAACCGCTTCCAGGCTGTCCACGTGGCTGCGGACGGCGTCCATGACCCTGTCGACTCCGTTGTCCAGTTCGACGAGAAGCGACACGACGACCGTCACGGGCAAGGTCAGGTTGATGATGCCGCCTTCCGTCGACAAGGCAAAGGGTCTCAAGGGCTGCCAGCCCTGGGCCTCTTTTTCGGGAACAATGAGGAGGCTGCCCGTTTTCACGGTCCCGTCATTCATGCTGTAGACGTCGGTTCGCTTGGCCCACCCGCGGTTGATCTTGACCTCCGGTTTGGCTTCCTTCAGGCACTCCGCCTGGATGAGGGAGAGGTCTCCGGCCAGGGCGGCGCCGAGGACCTGCAGCTTGCAGTTCTCGGACAGTTGATTGATGTCGACCTTTGCCGACACGCTGGCGTCAAGGCCGATGAAGATGGCCACCGTTTCATCGTCACCCGCTTCCGTGCAGAAAATGAAGCAGGCGTCTGTCTCGTCGTGGGCGATCACTCTCGACCACTGGAGCCGCATCGACCACTGGGGGGCTGTGGTCTCGCCCGGACTCGGGGGAGGAGGCGGGACGCCGGCCCGTGTTGCGCGCCTGACGGCGGGAACGAAAATATTGCCGTTGATCTCCCGAAGTTCGCCTGCCGAGAGAGCCCGGGTCGGGTCCTGCAGTTTTCGCAGGACCTGCGGGTCATACCCCATGGCGACCTTGGTTTCGAAGGGGATGGCGTTGTATCGTTTCAACCCCATCCGGTAGGAGTCTTTTACCTGAGGGCTTGCGGCTTGAAGAATGCTGGCCAGCCTGCGGTCGATGGCTGTCGTTTGCAGCCCCCGGAGCGCCCGGTCCACGTGATAGAAATACAGTGAAACAAAGCGGGCGACCTCGGGCTTGAGCGACGGCATCGGAACCACCTTCTTCTGAAGTTGGCTGAGGCGAACCGTACCCGGTTTGACGGTCAGGGAGCCTTTCGCGGTGCCCGACGAGATGCGGACACCCACGCCCCAGTTGCCCAGTTCAGTGCTCTGGATGGGTACCTGGCCCCGGAGGGGCGAAGGACCCATCAGGCTGAGGGCAGGCCGTCCGGTTCTCTGCCCGATCGCCACGTTGGCCATCTCGAGTTGGACGGCCGGCGCGGTTCCCTGCCAGCGGACCTCGACTTCCACTGCGCCGGTCGTGCCGACGGAGAAAAAATAAACCTCCGAGTCCATGCCCGGTCCTAAATGGAAGGGGATTGTCTGGTTCTGGGCCCGTGCCGGAGCACTCACCATCAGCAGAATCAGCACACCGAACAGGCACACCGACGTTATGGACCGCTTCATGGCATACCTCCTTTCGTGACTGTGCGGGATCAGTTGCGAAACAGAAACAGAACACGACTCCGTAAGATCCTACGAGACACAGCAACTCCGGAACAGGTCGGGGGCCGGAGTCGGGTTTTTCTCTTGAGACCAGTCGTTGTGTTGATTGCTTGCCGGCCCCCGCTTCGGTCAGCCGACGATCTGCATATGAGGGCGACTCGGGGATCAGGTCTTGCCGTGATACCGGGTTCTTCCGTCGGGGGAAAAGGGGCATCACGATCAGGAGCTGATCCCCTCGGTCCACCGGTTTTGGCTAGCCCTTCGTCGCGGCCTCGGGGACCTGCATGCCGAGGGTCTTCATCACTTCAACAGTCTTTTCCTTCACCGTCGCGGCTTTCGCCATAGCGTCGGTAAGGTTCCCTCCGGAGAAATGGGTCTTGGCGTCGTCCCACATCTTGACGGCCGCCTCATAGCCGGACTTCGCGCCCTCGAGCTTCGCCTTGTCCAGGTTCGCGGGCAGTTTCTTGCTCTTCGAGAGGATGTCCAGCCGGCTCTTGACGGCATCAAGCATCTTGGGCAGCCCTGCGCTCAGTTCCTCCCAGCCCTTGGTCAGTTCCGCCTTCTTGGTTGCGGCCGCCGTTGCCAGCTCTTTCACCTTGTCCGGGATGGCCTTTGCCGTGTTGAGAGCCGTATCGTAGTCTTTCTTGTCAAAGGATCCTTTCGCAGCCGTGATCGCGTCCTCCACGGCCTTCACCTTGTCGGGAACATACTTCATGGCTTCGCCCTTGACGGCGTTCAGGGCATCCTCAGCGGTCTTGATGGCTGCGGCTGCAGGTTCCTTGTTGCTCGCACAGGACATAAGAGCAATACCGAGGGCCACACATAAAACAGCTACGAGAATTCTTTTCGACTTCATTATGACGTCCTCCTTTCAGTTAGGGAATTCGCAGTTTCTGTCCGACCTTGATCAAATCGGGGTTCTTGAGAATGTCCTTATTTGCTTCGAAGATCTTCATGTACAGATTGGGGTCGCCATAGTACTTCTTGGAAATCTTTGACAGGGTTTCCCCCTTCTGGACCACGTGCCATTGCGTGGCATCCCACGCATCGGCGCCGCCGCCCTTCGGTTTTTCTTCACCAGCCATACGCTATTCCTCCTTTTCGCTGTCCCGATGTTTTTTCGTCGCTGATACTCCTGACGCGATATCACGTTCCGGGAACGGCCCCCGGTTTATGCTTTTGATCCCTGAAAAAAACACCCAGACGTGTGCCCGCGAAAGAGGCAACCATCCAGATCATAGCACTCAGAAGGAAAAAGAATAAGAAAAATCGATTGAGTGTCCGCGCCTGCAGTAACGTGGGGACCAGGAAGACAAGCGCCGCGTAGAAGCCCGGGCTGACCCATAGAAAATCCATTGCCGACCTTTTCTCCAGAAGGGGCTGGACCAGATAGCCCGACACAAAACTGCCGATGAGGAAGCAAACCGGGAAAATCACCATGAAAGCGATGCCCATGTAGGATTCAGGTGCCTCCCCGCTTGATTGAATCCTCGGGTTGATGGCGAGGAATAGAATGATCGAGTAGAAAAGCAGGGTGACGCCGGCACCCGTGATGACATACAGGAACTTCTGTTTCATTCTCTGTTCTCTCGAGGTTCATGAACAGCGGGGAGAAACAGCATTTCCGAATCCTCGCCCGCGGATTCCAGCAGGTATCCGAATGCGCGCTTATTTCTTGCGTCCGTAATAGCCGGTGATCGAGGCCTTCCCGATGGCATTCTGGTTGATGAAAAACCCGGTCATGGCCGCCGTTGCGTTCGGCGGCAGATCGATTTTCTCGACCTTCAATGCGTGAATGGTGAAGATGTAACGGTGCGGCTTGTGGCCGACCGGGGGGCAGGGGCCGCCGTATCCCGGGCCCCCGAAATCCGTATTGGTCTGGAGGCTGCCCGCTGGAAGAAGTTTCCCGTCCGGTGTGCCCGCGCCTTTGGGCAGCGACGTCACGGTGGCGGGGATGTTGTAGACCACCCAGTGCCACCAGCCGCTTCCCGTCGGTGCGTCGGGGTCGTAAACGGTCAGGGCAAAGCTCTTCGTGCCTGCCGGTGCGTTTTTCCAGGCGAGGGCAGGGGAGAGGTTCTTCCCTGAGCACCCGAACGAGTTGTAGACCTGATCGTTCTGAAGGGTTGCCCTGTGTTTGAAGTCGGGGCTGGTCAACGTGAACGTTTCAGCCCCCAGGGCCGGTGAGACGATGCAGAGAATAAAAATAAAGCATAGAAAATATCGCATGGGACATACCTCCTTTGTCTGACAGAATCTTTTCAATGCGTCTGGGGCCGCGTTTTCAAGAGAGCCCCTCGATCCGTCATGGCTGGTAAGGTTTTTTCCCCTTTCCCGGCATCATGCCGCCGGGGTACGCCGGCACGGTCATCGTCGTATAGCCTTTGGGAATTTCGAAGAGACTCTCCGGTTGTGTCCCCATGCGGATGTTCCGATACTCCATGCTCCAGCTCCCGTCTGTGGCCGCGGTCTTGACGGGGAAGTTGATGTCTGTTGCCACCCACTGATAGGACTTCATCACCTTGCCGCCATCCCTGTATGTGACTTCGTATTTTTGCGCGGGATGGCCGTCGATGGTTTCGGACCCTACCAGTTTTCTGGACATCTCTCCCCGCACCCTCTTCTGGACGGGAACCTGTGAGGGGTCGTACTTGGATTCCATGTACATCTTCTGGTCCGGCATAACAACCCAGGTCTTGTTGAGATCGCTGCGGACGATGCTGTATTGGCTCTGCCCCTTCGGTTCCAGACGTATCTTATTCCCCTGCACGTAAACCTTCGACTGCCCCGTGTATCCCTTGCCCCTGTGGATGACGTCCGCCGAGAAATTCTCCGCGGCTGAAACAGAGGCTATTGCGAGACTCAGTAAAAACATCATCCCCAGCACGACTGTCCTTTTCATTGGCCATCTCCGTTTCATGTTTTTTGAATCTGTTCTGTGAATCATGTTTCGCCCCGATGCCCCTTGAGTTGAGCCGCAGATGTCGATAGACTCATGGAGGGGGGAAATCGGCTATTATAATGACATTTTGATATGGTGATTGGCAACTATTTTAATCGGAGTTCCGGGCATCCGGCAATACCCGCGGGTACCCCTGATTTTTCTATTAAAAAAAGTGGCCCGTCACTTTTTTCTCTTGAGCCCGGAAATGCCTCTGATTTGTCTTTCGAAAGGCCTTTGCCGTCTTTTTTTGTCAAAATGTCAAGATATCAAGCCTGACCCCTTTTTTTTAAATTAAGACGGTAGGTTATCATACTTGAGCGAGGGGGGTGAGTCGTGGTTGACGGGGAGGATTAGAGCCGTCTAATACTTTTTTATTACCTCAAAATGGTACTTTGTACTGCTTGACTTTTGTCTTTTTTTAGGGCATCAAAGGATACAGAGTATCGGACTTGTGATAATCAAGGGAATGCTGTTTCTTGTTGCGAATTGCCGTTCAGGATTGACTGGCAACAGCGGAGTTTAAAGGGGGGCTGAATGATGAAAAAGTTGATTATAATAGGTATCCTCACGGTCCTGCTGATCCCGGGTTCAGTTCTTGCGCTGACTTACGATTTTAATGGGATAAGGGAAGGTAGATATGATCAAGGGACCTTTAATTCGCTACTTGGGCCGGATCACTATGTAGAATTCTCGGGAGGTACATTTGTTGCGGACTTCTATGCTACAGAAGAAAGCTTAAGGCTTCCCCGTTCCATGGTAATACGAACTTATTATACGGGAACGGAGGATTTCGGTGCGACAAGGGCCGCATTTGCCAATCCGACCGACTTTGTCAGTGTCGATATGGGCGATTTTGGTGGAGATGAGGATCGGCTTTTCCTGAATGCATATGATGCTCGGGGCAACTTGCTTGACAGTGCCAATTCAGTCCTTGGGGCAGGTGTAGCTGGAAGTCTAACCCTGAGCGTTTCGGCTGCGAACATCGCATATGTGCTTTTCGGTAGCACAACAACCGGGGACTATCCTAACAGCATCTACTGGGACAATTTCACTTTCAACGAACGCCCTGGTAACGGCGGCGGCAATGGTACTGCGGTGCCCGAACCCGCCACAATGCTTCTTCTCGGCGCCGGTCTTTTAGGCCTGGCCGGGTTCAGCCGGCGTAAACATCGCTCTTAACTTCAGATGTCTGAGCAGCATCTGAAACCTCAAAGAAAGGGCTGATCTTTTCGGAGATCAGCCCTTCCGTTTCGTAAGACTGTCTTCTAATCATCCTCCAGATGATTATTTGCCCGGGAACAGTCAGGTGTTCACCCCCTGGGCGACAAGCTTCCCTTCCTGGTTGTTGATGGTCCATTTGTAGGTAACGAACCCGCCTCGCTTTCCTTCCTTCTTGCTTATGACCTCGACCTCGGCGGAGAGGCGGTCGCCGGGGAACGCGGGCGTCCTGAAGGAAATGTCCGTCGCCCCGGTCCAGATGGCGTCCGCCAAAAAGCCCTGTTTGGCCATGAGACCCATCATGCTCGCGATGACGTAGATGCCGGGGGTGACCCTGTCCTTGAAACCCTTGCTCTTCGCGAATTCGGCACTGAGGAAGCCGGGCAGGTCCATGCCGGACATCTGCGCCACAAGGTCGATTTCCGTTCCCGTGATGGGCTTTGTTACTGTTGATTTGTAGACTTTGCCGATTTCAATTTCTTCAAAATACATGTTTTGACCTCCTTTCGTTGTGAAGCCTGTTTGCGCTGCTTTCCCCTTCGGCATTTACTGATAAAATATCGTATAGCCGAAGTCAAGAAATACCCATCTGTCGGACCTGCCGACTCACTTCACGAAACAGGTGAAATAAAGGGGACAGTCCCCTTTTCCGGCCCAGGTTGTTGATATGGTAAATCCGGCTGCTGCCTGTTTCAAAACAGCCTGGGCTTTTGATCCCCCGATCCATCTTAAATCCGCATTTCGTCAGGCACAGCGCGGTTTTCGATGTTTATTCTTTATTATTTTCAGGTATTTGTGTATAAGAAAACGGACATGCTTCAAATGTCATTTTTCATGTTAGATTTAAAATGTCTCTTCGGGGATACATGCAGAGATCCTGTCGGGCACAGATAAAAACCTGCTTCATTCTTTGAAATGGAGCCGATGGAATCTCTTCGGGGTGTGGCATCTTTATTCCGACACAGTGCCCCTCTTTTCAAAGAAAAGGACTCCTTGCCATGGACATGACTGCGTGGATCATCGTGATTTCCTTCGCTGGTCCGATTATAGGTTCGGCAATCGGTGTTTCCAGACGACCATCCTTTCCATACATATGCAACATGCTCTGTTTTGCAGCCGGGGTCATGCTTGCCATTTCGTTTCTCCAACTCATCCCCGAGGGCATAAACCTGTCCTCATCCTGGGTCTGTGTGCTCGGTCTCATCACCGGGGCGCTTCTCATGTTCGGCCTGGATCGGCTGATCCCGCACATCCATCCCCGTCTGTGCAGTCAGGAGCAGGGATGCAACCTGGAACGGACCTCCGTGTATTTGATTATCGGGATGTTTTTTCACAACTTTCCTGAGGGGATGGCCATTGCCGCGGGCGGGATTGTTGACGCGGAGGTTTCCCTGGTGATCGCGCTGGCCATCGCTATCCACGGAATCCCCGAGGGCGTCTGCACATCCGCTCCTTTTTTTCACGTCACCGGCGAGCGCTTGAAGGCTTTTCTTGTCTCCTCGTCGACCGCGATACCCATCGTGGCGGGCTATTTTGTCGCCCGATACGTTTTCAAAACCATCTCACCGTCATGGATCGGGTTCACCATCGGGGCCACGGCCGGTCTGATGATCTATATCACCGTAGATGAGCTGATTCCGAACGCGTGCGTGGGGCAAAATCACCTGACCATCTTCTCGCTTCTGACGGGGATCGTGCTGGTCCTATTGCTGGGTTCCCTGTAAAAAAACGAACTCCCTGTGCGGGTTTTGGGATCAGATCCTGCTATTTGCCGTTTCCACGGGGGAGAAAACAAAACGTGCGTATTCATAATGAGGTGATGGTTTGATGTGATTGATGACAAGTTTCGAGTTCTTCAGCGTCGTTCAGATACCGGGTGCTGAATTATCGACGGTACGCGCATGGGTAATATGAAAAATCTTGTCTAAATGCTCCGCCTCGTAAAAAGGCTCTTTTCCTTTAAAAGGGTTTAACCCACAGCCGCCACGAAAGGAGAAAGCAACTCGTGAAACTGGAGATTACCGTGGTGGAAGTCGCCGAGATTATAAAGTCTCTTCCGAATGTCAACCCTGAACCCGGCTGTTTTATCGGCCCATCCGCCGTTCATAGGCGCGGTAGATTTGATCGGCCAGTCCCTCATCCCCCCTGGCACTGAACCCCACCCGGACCCGGCCGTCGGCCTGTGTTCTCACCGTGACGGTGGCATCTGCGGAACCCCTGACTCCTCTGATAATTCCGCTTTCTCTGTCGGCCGACACAATGCTCACATCCGAGTCTTCCATCGCATCCAGCGCGGCGTTCCAGGAACGCTCCAAAGTGGCCGGCCTGTGGGAGTAAACCGGTTCAGGCGGGGGCGGCGGAGGAGACACAGGGCCGTATACGACGCAACCGACCATAATGATCATGGTCGGCAACGCGGTGATTTTCAGTATCCGTTTCCTCATGTCTATCTCCCGATCAGTCATTCCATGTGTGATCTGGCTGTCCGGATGGCGAGATCCTTGTCCTTTGTGATAAATCTCCACTCCATGCCCGTCGTGTGAATGCCGGCTTTCTTGTCCTGGCCCCTGCAGCAGTACCAGTGCTTGAAGCGCTCGACCGTGGCGAAAGGGTGGTTCTTGGCGCAGAGTATGCTGCAGGGCCTGTACACTTCAAAGAACACAACCTCATTGGGTTCGGCGTCGTAAAGCAGATCGTCGGGTAACTCGATCTGCGATACGTCAATGCCATCGGCCTCTTTTTCATCCAGCCAGTCTGAGATTTTCATGGGATGTCTTTACTTGGCCTTGAAGAGAACGAAAGTACCTTTGCAACTCTTCCTGCAGAAGTCGATGCGCTGCCCGTCGGGCAGACCCGTCATCCGGTAGCAGAGGGCCGGCTGCTCGATGCCGTCGCTCCGTGTCACCCGGCAGGCACCCGGTGCGTTTTTCCTGGGGCAGGGGGCTTTCACCCACTTCGAGTTCGGCCCGACGATGCCGCAGACCTTTGCGAGACCGGGTTTCAGCGTCTCTGCGAATTCCATGCAATTGAGCTTGCCGCCGGAAACCGTCCGGCAGGATGACGTCTCGGCGTGAAGCGGCGGTGCCGCGAGCATCACCAGGATCAGGGCGGACAGCACAAGTTTCAGCCTGCTCAAAAAACACCTTCTCGTAAGTGGCAAGATCGTTACGTGATGGGTTAACCAGACTGAATGGAAAATAGCCGATTCACAATCTTGAAATGCAGGACTCCCCCCACGAATCCGGACTACTTGACCCGAATCGACTCGATGATCACAGCCTCGCGAGGGCAGTCCGAGGGGAACGGTCCTTTCGGCCCGGTTGGCACGCTGGAGATGGCATCAACCACGTCCATGCCCTTGGTGACCTTGCCGAAGACGGCGTAGCCGAAATCGCGGACGCCGTGGTCAAGGAAGACATTGTCCTTGAGGTTGATAAAAAACTGCGCGGTGGCCGAATCCACCGCCGAGGTGCGGGCCATGGCCAGCGTGCCCCGCTCGTTCTTCAGGCCGTTTGTAGCCTCGTTCTTGATGGGCGCGCGGGTAAGCTTCTCGGAGAATTTCTGGTCGAAACCACCGCCCTGGATCATGAAGTTCCTGATCACCCGGTGGAAGACCGTCCCGTCGTAGTGTTTGGCCTCGGCGTACCTGATGAAGTTCTCGACCGTGATGGGTGCCCTGTCCCTGAAGAGAACAGCATCGATCACGCCCTTGTTGGTCTTGATTACGATGGTCGGGTTGCCCTTGCCCTGGTCTCCGGCAATCGCCAGGCTCGTGATCAGAAACATCGTCAATAAGATCAGAAACAATTTTTTCATGCATTCACTCCTTTTAGCGAGTAATGATCATGCACTACTTTTATATTGTACGGCGTATATTCCCTGAGTTTTATACGTAAACCGGTATTTTTTATTTCTTGATTTTATCATTCCGGTGTTGCTTGTCATGACATACTGAACAAAGTGTTTTCAAATTAGCTTCTATGTTTTCGCCGCCATGGACGTGGTGTTTTATGTGATGCAACTCTAAGTGTCGAGGATCTGATGGATTCCATTCATCGTGCGACCAACCACAACGTTTGCATTTATATCCGTCTCTCCTGAGTACTTCACGCCGCACATCGTCTGGGATGCTCCGATCATGTTCGGGACTTTGCCGATCTGCCTGCAGGAGATATACACCCACAGCCAGGTCTGGACGGCCGGTCGTTTTCGACGCAATAGGCCAGCCGTATTCTGTTCGAAGCTCTCGTACACGCCGAGCCCATTCTGTCTTATTGCCTGCAACGTACCTCAATTCTTCGCCCGTAATATTTCGACCGACATTCATTCGAAAATACTCTAAAATCTTGTCTCTTACGGCGGCTCGCTTTTTACGTATCGTATTTGCCAAATTCCAACGATGCGCTGCGTCACGATCCTCCTCATCGTGAAGAAGCACATATTCGTTCGGCTTGATATCCGTCAATCCCTCACCATGGTCGTCGGCTTCATCTGCCAGCATCTCTTTGATTGTCATGCCGCTGGCAATAGCCCAACCAAATTGGACACGAAGCTCCCTGACTCGCCTAGCATATTCTTGTATACCGGACACGACAAGAAGCTCGTCGCCATGGATAGTAAGACGCGGATATCTCCTGAAATAGTAAAGAATTCGATCTCGGGCAGCTGATGCATACTCTACGGGAATCAAGGATTTGCCTAGAGTCCGAAGAGTTCGAAAGATTGGAATTATAGCTAACACTTTTTGACGTAGCTCACCATCCCGCAGCTCTTTTTCAAAATTCCTGATTAAAATTTCAACTTTCCGTCTGATGCCTTCGGGGTCGGCGTGTGTTCCACCTGTTGCGTTACTAACCATTTAGAAACCTTTCCAATCTTTTCAGCAATTTTTGAGGCTTCTGTGTCTCGCACTGCCAGACGACCAGAACTTTCCACCCCATATTCTGCAACTTGCCTTTAAACGATTTGTCTCGTTTTATGTTTTGATCAAGCTTCCTATTCCAGAAAGCTTTGTTTGTTGAGGGGCGCTTCGAACGCGAGCAATTAATATGACTATGCCAAAAACATCCATGAACGAAGATCACCTTTCGATGACGTGGAAGAACAATGTCGGGGTTCCCTGGAAGGTCACGACGATGCAATCGGAACCGATAGCCAAGGCGATGTACAAATGACCGGACTACAAATTCCGGCTTTGTGTTTCTGTTCTTGACTCGGCTCATTATCCAACTTCTCTTTGCGGGAGAGAAGACATCCGTCATATCAACTTTCACCGATCCTTAGGAGCATATAGACGACATCTGCCACCCGTGCTGCTAAAAGTGGCGGAACAGCGTTGCCGATTTGTCGGGCGATTTCTATTTTAGATCCCTTAAATATAAAATCGTCGGGAAAAGATTGAAGTCTGGCAGCTTCACGATGTGTGATCGGTCGATGTTGCTCAGGATGCAAGTATCGGCCTTTTTCCGGTTTAAAAAACTCCGTCCGTATGGTGAATGCCGGTCTATCCCACCAGAGTCTTCCAAAAAGATCTGTTCCGCCGCTCTTCTTGCGAATCCAGCAATCAGGGGTCAAATCAAGAGCACGCTTCTGCAGATCGAAGCGGTTCATACCTTCTTTAGGAATGGCTCTGTATCTTGCTAGACTCTTAGGTGTAGGCGTTCGTCCAAAATGCAGATCTAAGGGTGGTGGGACGTCTCTGATACCCGTGCCGGTTGGTGGCGGCAAGTCTGCAATTACGTCTCGGACCGTACGCCACCTTTTAGCGTTAGGGAGATATCCGGCATTGCTCTGGAAAAAGTCCATTTGTAACGTCGTCGTTGTAGGATTGAAGTGAGAACGACGTGGAGGGAAAACCAACTTTGGATCAAGGAATTTACAACCTATGATGAATGCACGTTTTCTTGTTTGAGGTACACCATAGTCTGCTGCGCAGAGCAGATCACCCCAAACCTTGAAGCCCATTTTTTCCGCCATACCCATGATTTCACCGTGCTCGAACGAACCCAAAAGCTGCGGCACGTTTTCCATGACGAAAATTTTGGCACGAGAACGCTCTATAACCTCCAAGTAAGGTCGCCACAATTGCTTGCGTGGATCTCCTTCTCTCTGTTTGTTTAAAAGACTGAAACCCTGACAGGGAGGACCGCCGATTACAACTTCAGCACGTGGAATCTTGGTTTTGGGATCATTTAATATGTCTACAATATCACCCGGAACGCAATGATGACCGAAGTTTGCATTGTAGGTTTCTACGCAGGCATTGTCGAAATCATTACCCCATACCGGATCAAACGTGTGTCCGAATCGGCTCGTAAATCCAAGAGTCATCCCACCGGCTCCCGCAAAGACATCAATAAGGCGAAAGCGCTCTCTTTTCTTTGTGATTTTATCGCTCATGCGAGCATCGTAGGTGCGCTGCTCTTCCCGTAGGAGCCATGGTTGATTAAGTTCTTTCTTCATTGAAAATGCTTTTTTTTAGAAAAAGAGGTCAGGCTTGACATCTTGACATTTCCTTGCTGACTTCTCATAAACAAAACCCCAGTCCTCTTTGCGAGATACGGGGTTTTGTTGCCATCACTCCATGTTCCCATCCTGTGCCGTGAAGTGGCAGGTCACAGAAGACAGCGGACAATGTTCGTCTCTCTGGTCTTGTATGTTTACTTCAGTCTTTCAAAATCCGTTTCAGTTCGGTAAAGGGTCTTTCATGGTTTGAGTCCGGCGCGGCAGACCGTTTTGGTCTGGGGCACCAGGCCCGACAAATAGCATGGGTCGCCACGCCGCGTCTCTTTGGTCACTCTCGTCGTTTCGTTCCTTGTATCTTTTCTGATCTTCTGAACTTCTTATCTTCTTTTTTTCTTGGCCTTTGCCTTCGGTTTTGCTTTTGCCTTAGTCTTGGGTTTGGCTGATTTAGCCTTCGCAGCCTTCGGCTTCGCTTTTGGCCTGGCGGCTTTGGCCTTTACTGGTTTGGCCGTCGGTTTTTTCGCGACAGTTTTGACAACCGGAGCGGGCTTCTCTGCCGGTTTCGCCTCGACCTTGAACATGGCGTCGAGCTTGGCGATAGCCTTGTCAAGATATTCGGGCTTGGTTCCGCCGGCCTGGGCCATGTCGGGCCTGCCGCCGCCGCTTCCGCCCACGATGGGGGCGATCTGCTTGACGATCCTGCCGGCGTCGTACTTCGCGGTGAGATCCTTCGTGACCATGCAGAGAAGCATCGCCTTGTCGCCCACCTTACTTCCGATCAGGATGACGCCCGACTTGATCTTGTCGCGGATCTTGTCACCGAAATCGCGCAGGCTCTTGACGTCCGAGGCCTCCACGGTGGTGGCGAGAACCTGGATGCCGTCTACGCTCCGGGCCTTCTTGATGATGTCGGCCGATTCCCTTGCCGCCAGCTTCCCTTTGAGGGCCTCGATCTCGCGCTCGAGATCTTTCTGGTGCTTGAGCACCTTGTCGACACGGTCCGCCACTTCCATGGGGCCGGTCTTGAAAATGTTGGCCACTTTCTTCAGTTCGTGATCGACCTTCTTGATATACTTGACGGCCTCGCGGCCCGTCACGGCCTCGATCCTGCGCACACCCGCCGCCACGGCCGACTCGGAGAGAATTTTCAGTAGACCGATGTTCCCCGTGCGGGTGACGTGAGTGCCGCCGCAGAGCTCGGCGCTCACCTTGCCCATCTGCACGACGCGGACCTTGTCGGAGTATTTCTCATCGAATACCGCGTGGGCGCCCGTTTTCATCGCCGCTTCCTTGTCGAGGATGCTCGTTTTGACCGGGAGGTTCGCCTGGATGTACTCGTTGGCGAGTGTCTCAATCCGGTCAAGTTCGTGCTCGTCGATGCGCGAGAAGTGTGTGAAGTCGAAGCGCAGGCGCTCGGGGTTGACGAGCGAGCCCGCCTGTTTCACGTGATCGCCCAGGACGCTGTGAAGGGCGGCGTTCAGCAGGTGAGTCGCCGAGTGGTTGGCCTCGGTGGCTCTACGGGTCTGCGTCTCCACCTTCAGGTGGACCGAGTCGCCGACCCGGAGGGTCCCCTTCTTGAGCTTGCCGATGTGGGTGATGAGATTCTCGTCGGGGCGCTGTGTGTCCCAGACCTCGAAGACGAATCCTTCGCCTTCGATGACGCCCGTGTCGCCCACCTGGCCGCCCGTCTCTCCGTAGAAGGGCGTCTGGTCGGTGAAGATCTCGGCGTTCATGCCCTCGGTGATGACCTCGACGTCCTCATCCTTCTTCAGGATGGCCGTCACGAAGGAATTGGCCTCGGTGATCTCCTCGTAGCCCACGAGTTCGCTCTTGATGCCCCTGAGAGAAAGCTTCTTGTAGCTGTCGGCGACGGCCGCATCGCCGCTTCCCTTCCAGCTCTCACGGGCCTTCTCGCGCTGTTCCTCCATGAGCTTCTCGAATCCCTTCATGTCGAGATCGAGCTTGTCCTTCTTGACGATGTCCGCCGTGAGATCCACGGGGAAGCCGTAAGTGTCGTAGAGCCTGAAGACCACATCACCGGGGATGACGGTCTTCTTCGATTTCTTGAGTACGGACACCTCATCGGTCAGGATGCGAAGGCCTGTGTCGAGGGTCTCGAGGAAGCGCTGCTCCTCGTTGAAGATCACCTTCTGGACGAAGGAGAGCCGGTCGACGCTCTCGGGGTAGGCATCCTTCATGACATCTACCACGGAGGTCACGACTTCGTTCAGGAAGGGCCTGTCAAAGCCCAGAAGCTTGCCGTGTCTGCAGGCGCGCCGCAGGATCCTGCGAAGGACGTAGCCGCGGCCCTCGTTGGAGGGGAGGATGCCATCGGCTATGAGGAAAAAGACGGCCCGGGCATGATCGGCGATGACCCGCATGGAGGTGTCGTTATCGGCGTTTTTCCGGTACTTTTTGCCGGAGAGCCTCGCGATGTGGTCGATGATCGGGGTGAAAAGATCCGTGTCGTAGTTGCTCCGGTGCCCCTGGACGACAGCCGCCAACCGCTCGAGGCCCATGCCCGTATCGATGTTGGGTTTGGGAAGGGGGGTGAAGCTCCCGTCGAGGTTGCGGTCGAACTGCGTGAAGACGTGGTTCCACAGCTCCAGGTGTCGGTCGCAGGAGCACTCGACGTTGCAATCGGGCTTTCCGCATCCCACCTCGGGACCCTGGTCGTAGAGGATCTCGGAGCAGGGGCCGCAGGGGCCCGTCTCGCCCACCATCCAGAAGTTGGTGTCCATGCCCATGCGGAAGATCCGCTCGGCGGGGATGCCCATCTCCTTGTTCCAGATGTCGAAGGCTTCGTCGTCCTTTTCGTAGATGGTGATGTACATCTTCGATTTGTCGAGGCCCATGACGTTCGCCAGGAAATCCCAGCCCCAGGCGATCGATTCCCGCTTGAAGTAGTCGCCGAAGGAGAAGTTGCCCAGCATCTCGAAAAAAGTGTGGTGGCGCGCCGTGTAGCCCACGTTCTCCAGGTCGTTGTGCTTGCCCCCCGCCCGGACGCAGCGCTGGGAGCTTGCCGCCCGGTAATAACCCCGGTCCTCCAGCCCCAGGAAGCAGTTTTTGAACTGGACCATCCCCGAGTTGGTAAAAAGGAGCGTGGGGTCGTCCTTCGGAATGAGCGACGAGCTCGGGATAATGGCGTGTCCCCGCTCTTCGAAGTATTTCAAAAATTTTGCCCTGATCTCACTCGATGTCATCGAACAAACCCTCCTGTTTTTTTCCAAGCGCCTCTGCGATAAGCGACCACGAATAACCCCGCAGGGCGAGGCTCTGGGCGAGCCTTCGTTTCTCTGCGCGGTCAAGGCCGCCGGGCTTTCTGCCTTTCAGTTTTTTCTGAAGGACCTTGCGGATTCCCTCCCGTTCTTCAATTTCCCCCCGAACGTCCGCGATGGCCCTTGCGATGAGTTCCTTCGCGATCCCTTTGTCGGCGAGGCTCGTCTCGATCCTGCGGTTGCCATAGTGCCTGTTCCGCGCGAGATGCCGGGCCCAGTCCCGGGCGAAAGTCTCGTCGTTGAGATAGCCGTTCTCCGCGAACATCTTCACGACCCGGTCCACGACGACCCTTTCGAAGCCCCTGTCAACGAGTTTGTCTTTCAGCTCCTTCTTGCTCTGCGCCCGGCGGGCGAGGAGTCGGAATGCCCTCTGTCTGGCCTTTTCGAAGGGAGGGTCTTCCCTCATTTCTTCTTTTCTTTTTCTTTCGGTTTCTCCGCGGCTGCGGCCGGCACGGGCTCTTTGATCTTGATCCCGTGTTTCTCACGGATCTCCGCCTCGATCTTATTCATGAGGTCCGGGTTTTCCTTCAGAGAGATTTTCGCATTCTCCCTCCCCTGGCCGAGGCGGTCGCCCTTGTAGGAGTACCAGGTGCCCGTCCTTTCGACGATGCCGTCGTTCACGCCGAGGTCGAGGACGTCGCCCTCCCGCGAAATCCCCTCACCGAAGATGATGTCGAATTCCGTTTCTTTGAACGGCGGGGCCACCTTGTTTTTGACGATTTTCACGCGCACGTGGTTCCCCACGACCTGGTCGCCCTGCTTGATGGGGGAGATCCTGCGGATGTCGATTCGCATGGAGGAGTAGAACTTCAGGGCGTTGCCGCCTGTGGTTGTCTCGGGGTTTCCCATGAAGATGCCGATCTTCATTCGCAACTGGTTGATGAAGATGACGGAGGTCTTGGACTTGCTGATGGCGCCGGTCAGCTTCCGCAGGGCTTGCGACATGAGTCGTGCCTGGAGGCCCATCTGGGCGTCGCCCATGTCGCCTTCCAGCTCCGCCCGCGGCACCAGGGCCGCCACCGAGTCGATGACCAGCACGTCGAGGGCACCGCTTCTCACGAGCGTCTCGGCGATCTCGAGGGCCTGCTCGCCCGTGTCGGGCTGAGCGATGAGGAGGTCGTCGGTGTTGACGCCGATCCTTCTCGCGTAGGCGACATCGAGGGCGTGCTCGGCATCCACGTAAGCTGCAAGTCCGTTTTTCTTCTGCGCCTCGGCCACGATGTGAAGGGCGAGGGTCGTCTTCCCGCCGGCCTCGGGCCCGTAAATCTCGATCACCCTCCCGCGCGGAATGCCGCCGACGCCGAGAGCCATGTCGAGGCTCAACGACCCCGTCGAAATGACGGGGACATCGATCACCTCGTCGCTCCCCAGGCGCATGATCGAGCCCTTGCCGAACTGACGTTCAATCTGGCTGATGGCCAGATCCACTGCCTTGTCCCTGTCGATGTCTGCCATGAATGCCTCCGTGCTCAAATGGTCCTGAAAGAGAATGTGTAATTTAAATGATTTTTTCGGTTTTATAAAGCAAAAATCCGTTTGTTTTCAGCCTTCGAGGGAGAAGTAGCCGAGCTTCGTGTAAAGGGGCCCCCCGGGACGCAGGTCGCTCCGGTAAAGGGTGATCCCCTGGGCCTGGAAGCCACCCGCGTTGAAGTCCTTGAACTCGTCGAGCACGGCCGAAAGCCCCTCGATCCCCCGATGGGCCTTGGTCCGGCCGAGGGTCAGGTGAGGCCTGAAGGGGCGTTCCTCCCTCGGGAAGCCGATGCCGTGCAGGTCGTCCTCGATCTTCTTCTGAAGGGCCGCGAGGGCGTTGTCCCCGCTGGTGATCCCCAGCCACAGGACCCGGGGCTGTCGGGCGTTCGGGAAGACGCCGACCTTCTCGGCTGAAAGCGCAAAGGGCTTGAAGCCTTTCACGCTGCCTTTCAGGAGCTTGTCGATGTGCTCGATGTCCCGGTCCGAGATGCTGCCGAAGAACTTGAGCGTCAGATGGACGGAGCCGGGTTTCGTCCAGCGGATCATCCCTTCCTTGAGGGAGTTCCGGAGGCGGTACTGAATCTTCTCCATCGAGTCCTTGATTTCTTTCGGTATATCGATGGCGAGAAAGGTCCTGATCATCTTTTCGGCCTGTGTCGTCATTTTCTCCCCCTTGAATCCAACCCCAGGATGAATCGTCGAAGTAGCTCGAGAGCCCACTGTGACGTGATCTCCTTGATCCGCCTGCGATCCCACCGGAACTGAAAGTCCCGGCAGACCCTCTTCCTGCCGTCGGTTACGGCGATAAAGACGGTGCCCACCGGCTTGTTCTCCGTCCCCCCTGTCGGGCCGGCGATCCCCGTCGTGGAGAGGCCGATATCCGTTTTCGCGAGCTCACGCACTCCCTCGGCCATGAGAACGGCCGTCGTCTCGCTCACCGCCCCGAACTTCTCGAGGGTCTCCTCCGTCACGCCGAGAAGATCCGTCTTGGAGCGATTGCTGTAAGAGATGACCCCCCGTTCGAAGTACCGCGAGCTTCCGGGTACGTTCGTCAGGCGATCTGTGATGAGACCGCCCGTGAGAGATTCCGCTACGGCGAGGGTGAGCTTTTTCTCCGTTAGTAGCGCCCCCACGATCCCCTCGAGGGTATCGCCATCATGACCGAAGACGTGTTTCTTGAGCCTCTCCTCGATCTTCCGGCCGACTTCCTCGAGGTTCTTCTGTGCCCGCTTTCTGTCTGTGTCCCGGGCGGTGAGGACGATGTGGTTCTCCGGGAAGCGCGGGTAGAAACCGATGCTCAGAATCCTCCGGTCATAGGCGACGTCGGCGAGGGTGTCATCCACCAGGGCCTCTGCGAGGCCGAAGAGCTTGATCGTCTTGGTCAGAACGATCCGTTTTTTCTTCCCCGCAGCCTTTTCCAGGATCGGCAGAACCTCCTCGGGGAACATTTTCCGCACTTCACGGGGGACGCCGGGGATCACGAAGATGATCTTGCGATTGCGCTTCAGGGCGTAGCCCCAGGCCGTGCCGACGGGGTTCGGGATCGGCCGTGCCCCCTTCGGGAAAGAGGCCTGCTTGGCGTTGTTGTCGGACCAGCGGATCTTGAATCTCTCGAAGCGGTCCTTGATGACCTGGAGCGCCTTTTCATCCGTGTAGAGCTTGAGCCCGAAGGCCTTCGCGATGCACTCCGTCGTGATGTCATCGGCCGTGGGGCCGAGTCCCCCCGTGACGATCACGGCGTGTGAGATCGAAAGCAGGTGTTCAAGGGCGCCCTTGACGGCGCCTGCCGAATCCCCCACGGCCATCGAAGCGGAAACCTCGTACGCGCGGGAAGCGAGTTCGCCGGCGAGGTAGGCGGTGTTCGTGTCCTGGATACGGCCGGTGGTGAGTTCGCTGCCGATGGTGAGGATGCCCACTTTCATACTATTGCCAAAAAATTTTGAGTTCTGAGTTATGAATTTTGAATTATTGCTAAATGCCGGCGAGTTTAATGGCCAGCAGCAAAAGGATATTCGTCCAGACTCCCGCCATGACGTCGTCCATCACCACGCCCCAGCCGCCGGGAAGATGGTCCTGGCAGAATCGCGCCGGCGGAGGCTTCACAATGTCAAAGAGCCGGAACGCGAGGAAACCCAGAGCGATGTACAGTATCTTCGGCGGCACGAAGAAGAGGGCGAACTGCTGTCCCACGATCTCGTCGATGACGATGTAGGAAGAGTCTTTTTTGTTGAATATTTTTTCCGCTTCCCCCGAGACGTACACGGCAAAGAGGGTGAGGAGCAGAATCGTCACAAGATGCACAGGCCAGGGCAGGCGCGTCAGGGCCAGGTAAATCAGGATCCCGACAAGTGAACCGGCCGTTCCGGGTGCGATGGGTGCGTAGCCGCTGCCGAAACCCGTCGCAGCGACTTTAATGAAAAATGGAGTCAGAAAGGCACCTCTATCCGGGGATTGGTATGAGGTCACTGGCCGGGAATACTGAAGGCTGTCCTGTCCAGTCCGGATGCTCGAAAGTGTCGCGGTTGTGGGCGTTAACTTATCCCCTTTTCCCCGTAATGTCAATGATTCTGAAAGGAAAGCACTCATTCCCGAAGGCCTCTTGAAAAATCTCTTGACAATATAGAACGATCGTTCTATAAATCAGTTAACAAACTGAAGTCAAGCGTTTTTACGCCTTCAAAATTCTCTTCCCCCGTCCCCCTCCCGTCGGGGGAGAGGGAAGGGCGGAGGGGGTATTTAGATGGAAAAACGGACCGTTGCGACAGTGAAGGGGCGGATCGCCGGGTTCTACCGTGACCGTCGCCGGATGCCGACCTATTCGGAGATGGTGAATCTCCTGGGGGTGCGGTCCAAGAGCGTCGTCGATTTCTGGGTGAAGAAACTCCAGGCGGAGGGACTTCTCGAGAAGGACGCGAAGGGGTTTCTGAGGCCTCTGCGCCGGGTCCTCCCGCTTCCGGTGGTGGGGGACATCCGGGCCGGGTTCCCGTCGCCTGCGGAAGAGGAGTTGCGGGACATCATCTCCCTCGACGAGTACATCATCACCCGTCCCGAGACGTCCTTCCTGCTCCGCGTGAGCGGCGATTCCATGATCGGCGAGGGGATCAAGCCGGGGGATCTTGTCATCGTCGAGAAGGGCAGGGAGCCGAAAAACGGCGACATCATCATCGCCCAGGTGGACGGCGAGTGGACGATGAAGTACTTCAGAAAGAAGAGGGACGAGGTCATTCTCGAATCAGCCAACCCCAAATACCCGCCCATCAAGCCCCGGGAAGAACTGAGGGTCGGGGGGGTGGTTAGTGCCGTCATCCGCAAATACCATTTGTGAATTATGAATTTTGAATATTGAGTTTTGAATTGAAAAAAGCAAGATCGACAACTCATAATTCATAACTCAAAACTCAAAATTGCACGGCACGCTTTTGCCCTTAGCCCTTCGCGGTCAGTAGGCCTAAATAGACCCAGACAGACTCAGACAGACCTAGAGAGACCCATATGGATTTCACTTTCAATATTCATTCCTGGCCGAGGGCCATTTTACACGTGGACGGCGATGCCTTCTTCACCTCCTGCGAGGAGGTGATCCACCCGGAGCTGAGGGGGAAGGCCATGATCACCGGCGGCGAGCGGGGGATCGTGGCCTGCGCGAGCTACGCCGCCAAGGCCCTCGGCATCAAGCGCGGCGTCTCCCTCGTCGATGCGAAGAAGATCTGTCCCGGTCTCATCGTCCTCCCCTCGGACTACGAGACCTACAGTCTCTTTTCGAAGCGGATGTTCGGCATCGTCCGGCGTTTCACGCCCCAGGTGGAGGAGTACTCCATCGACGAGGCCTTCGCCGACCTCACGGGCCTGCGGCGGCCGCTCCACTCTTCCTACGAGGCGATTGCCCTCCGGATCAAGAAGGAGATCCAGCGGGAGCTTGGCTTCACGGTGAGTGTGGGGCTCTCCGTGTCGAAGGTCCTCGCCAAGGTCGCCTCGAAGCACAGGAAGCCCGACGGCTTCACGATGATTCCCGGCCGGGCCATCCCGGAATACATCCGGGACCTGCCCGTCGAGGCGATCTGGGGGATCGGCCGCGCCACGACGAACTATCTCTGGAAGATGGGGGTCAAGACGGCCCTGGAGTTCGTGAAGCTTCCCGAGCAGGTGGTGAAAAAGCGCTTCACGAAACCGGGCCAGGAGATCTGGCGGGAACTTCGCGGGGAGTCCTGCTATCCGGTGGAGCCGGAGGAGAAGAGCGACTATGCCTCCATCAGCAAGACGAAGACCTTCGCCCCCGCCACGAGCGATCGGGATTACCTCTTCGCCCAGCTTCTTCGGAATCTGGAGTCGGCCTGCATGAAGGCGAGGCGCTACAGGCTCGCCGCCCGGAAGATCGTCGTTTTCCTGAAGAAACAGAACTTCGACTTCGAGGGGACGGAGGCGAAGCTCATCCGCCCCTCGGCTCACCCCCTGGAGCTCTGCGAAATCCTCCGGGGGCTCTTCGACCTCGTCTACTGGGAGGGGGAACTCTACCGGGCCACGGGTGTCGTCCTTGTCGATCTCGTGCCCGACGACACCGTCCAGTACACCCTCTTCGAAAGCCCCGTGCGGGCGGAAAACGTCCGGCGCCTCTACGAGGCTGTGGACGTGGTGCGCGGCTGGTACGGCAAGCACTGCCTGCATCTGGGCGGGGCGCACGTCATCGACGTGAAGGGGAAGGGCAGGCGCGGCGAGCCCACGGTGCGCGACCGGACGACTCTCTTCGGCGAGACGAAGCGCAAGCACCTGGGCCTGCCGATCATCCATATCAAGATATAAGGATCATCACTGCCTGCGGGTGCGACGGGCGAAAGGCTGATGGGGGTTACATGGTCGTTTAAAAAGCAGCCTGTCTTCTTTTTACTGTGAGGACTTCGGGGCGGCAAGGACCTGGCGTGGACCCAACCGCAGGTCGGCTTATTTTAAGCTCCTGTTGTAGAAGCGGTAGGCGTAGGCGAGTTTTTCCTCCTGCCTCACGTAACCGAGGGCTGTCTGGGCGCACTTGATCAACCCGTCGGCATCGGGAGCGTCGTCGGGATAGACGGCGATGCCGATATTCAGTTTGGCGTAAATTTCCCGCTCGCCGAGAAAGAGGGGCTTCTCGAAAGACTTGAGCATCCTCTGGGCGATCTTCACGGACACCTCGAGCCAGGAATATTCCGGTATCAGGATCAGGAATTCCTTCTGTTCCGTCAGCGTGATGATGTCCGTTTTTCGCAGGGTACTCGTGACGCGGTTGGAGACGGCCTTGATCAGCGGAGCGGCAATGGAGTCGCCGCAGGTTTTTTTGATTTCCTCCATATTGTCGATCGCGATGAGCATCAGGGCGAACTTGGAGTTTTTCAGGTTCGCCTGGGCGATCATGATCATGAAGTGGTTCCTGAACAGGGCGTTACTCTGCAGTCCCGACAGGATTTCCCGGGAATCCTGCGGATTTGCGAATTGCCCCTCTTTTTTCCGGTCGGTGATGAATTGTTCGAGGGCCGCGACTCGCTGGCGTAGAGAGTTCAATTCCCTGATCAACTGTTCCTGTGTCTTTTCTTCGTCTCTCATCGTTTCTCATGAGGAAGGGGCTTGATTTTCAAGTATTGCTTGAGCGCCCGTCCATCATCCAGGTGTGGCCGCCGGCGATTATGAAGGGAATAAAAAGGGGCAGGCATGCCAGGAGCGACCAGCCGCTCAATCCAAGCCTCGCCGGGCCGCCTTCGAGCCGGACAATGGCGGCGACGGCCGCCGTGAGCACCGCGTAGAGGGGGAGCATCAGCTTCCAGTATTTCGTATCCGGGTGCTTCCACGGTACCATACCGAAAATCATCAATACACCGGCAGTCACAAGCCCGATGCAGACAACACCGAGCATCAGTTTGCCCTGAACGAGCCAGAGAGCGGACAGGAAGGCCAACCAGAGAAATCCGCCGATCCACCCACCCACCCAGCCTATTTTTTCTCCTCTTCTTTCCCGCATGCGGTCTCAGCCCTTGAGCAAGTCGAAGCGGATCGGATGACGGATTTCCCCCGAGTCTTATTTGAGGTAGAGGAACAGGACAACCCCCATGACGACCCAGAAGGCAATCGAGACCGCCGATCCCCAGAGGATACCCTGCCACACGGTCCGGCTTTCTTTCAGACGCCGATTTTCGAAGAAACGGAAAAGCCTTGTCTTCAGTTGTTCGAAGTGGAAGGGTTTGGGGATAAGGTCGTCGGCGCCTTTTTGGAGTGCCGTCGATACGGTCTGGTTGTTCGGGAACCCCGTCATCATGAAAAAGGGCACCTCGGGATCCACTTTCCTGACGTTTTCGAGCAGGGTGAACCCGTCCATTTCGGGCATCCGGATATCGGAGATTATGAGGTCGTAGTCATAAGGCTTGAATTTCATTAGGGCTTCAATGCCGTTTTCCGCTGTGACCACCTCGGGGAAACCCGCTTCGAAGTTCTCCGTAAGGATGGAGAGAACGGCGGGGTCGTCTTCGACGATCAGAATGCGGCCCTTGCTGTGCATGTGTTTTCCCCTTGATCCTGGAATAACCCCCTTCATGCATGAGTCTTGCCACTTTGCCGGTGCGGGCCTCCCGAGTCGAAAAAGTATCTTCCCATTCACCGGTTAGGCGTTGACAGGGACGACGGTGATTCCCTATACTGCACCACGAAACGCCCGCTCTGCCTGAAGCGAAGGCGGGGCGGTAGGGGGGTGCGAGGCGATGGCCTACGAGGAAGGCGGGTTTCGACGGGGAGTACAGAAGCGCTACTACCTCCTTGCGGAAAAGGTTGCCGAACCCCTTGTCAGAATCGGCGTTACCCCCGACGTGCTCACCGTCGCCGGAGCGCTTTTTTCTCTGGCGGCCGGGTTTCTCTTCGGGATCGGCGAGATTTTCTGGGGCGGCATTGTTCTCTGGTTCTCGGGCGTCATGGATCCCCTGGACGGCACCGTCGCGAGACTGACGGGCAAGGCGTCGCGCTCAGGCGCACTCTTCGATTCCACGATGGACCGGTATGCCGAGTTCTTCGTCTTCTTCGGGTTCCTCGTCTATTTCCGCAGCGGCTGGATGTTCTACGTTGTGATGCTCGCCCTGATGGGGTCCCTCATGGTGAGCTACGTGAAGGCCCGGGGAGAGAGCCTCGGTCAGAAGGAGGTCCGGGGGCTCATGCAGAGGCCCGAGCGACTGATTTTGCTGATGACCGGGACAATCCTCAACACGCCGCTCAACCGCTTTCTTTTTTCCGATTGCGACAACTGCACCGTCAAGGGGACCCTGGTCATCCTGGCGGTTCTCACCAACCTCACGGCCGTCCAGCGGTTGATTGCCGGCCGGAGAGAGCTTTCCGGGTGATGGATCCCGCACGATCATTTATCCATGAAAATTCACTCTCTCTGTGCCGTGAGTCCTTCCCCACGGCTGGGCATCACTCCGGAAGCGTTCCCCATGACATCGTTGATTGAATTTGCCGGCGACGCAGGATGACCATTGCGGGGGTGTTCGCCGTTTTTTTCATCCTGATCTTTCTTTTCGCCCATCACGCCCGGAGGAAGGGCGGCGTGGGCCGCACGGCCTTCGAACTGATCGGGATTTTTTTCATCGGCATCTGTATCCCCGGAAGAATTCGATCCTCACTCTTCATCGCGGGGCAGAAGATTCACCTGTTCGTTGACGCCGCTCCATATGCCGCCGTTTGCCGCCCCCGTCGATATCTTTCTCACCCATTACCGGTCTGTGATGATTCGCGAAAAGCGCGGGAAGATAGAGACACACGTCGAGGCCTATGTCGAGTGCCTGAAGGGGGTGCCCCGGTTCGTCCCGAACCCGGCCCTTTACCGGCGGCCCGAAAAGGTCACCGTGGACGTCCGGTTGCACAGGCGCTCCGTCACCGATGTCGTCTGGTTCGTCCGGGTGATCATCTCTCTCGAGATCATCGACAGGCTTTACGCAAGGGGGATTGTTCCCGTGCCCTGCTGTCCGCCCTGATCCATGTTCCCCGATTTCCGACGATGTCCCGGGACGGCCATGGGCCATGTGAAGGCGGAAGCCCACGCATGCGCCCCGCTTCAAGCCCTCAGGGGTCTCCGACGGCGGCGGACGGGGGGGGAGTGGCCCGGCTGGCGAAGACGGCTGTTTTTTCGGACTTGCCGGTCGAGGAGTTCCAGAGCGAACTCATGGCGGACTTGAATCCCTTTGTCGTTCCGGTGCCGATGTCCTTGGCGCTCTGGTTCAGTGCGGCCGTGACCACAGGTCCCCTGACCCGGTCATAGAGCTCTTCGAAGATCTCACCGAAGGCTGCGGACGGCGGTTTCCCCTTCTTGCTTCCGTTGCGGTAATGAAAATCGGGAAGGTCGGCACTGACGGTGTTTCCGCCGAGAGAGGCCTTCACGAGGTGCACCTTGCCGCCCCGGACGATGAAGTTCCGGATGAGGATTTTCTTGTCCCGGCCGGGGTCGGCGCTTCTGTCGCCCATGCCGGTGGACCGTTTGAGGTTTTTCAGGATGATTTTGAAGTTGTCCGTGTCGAGGACTTTTTCGTAGGTGATCTCGGGGCCGTTGATCTCGATCTTGTCGATGATGACCGTGTTTTCGGTGAGCGATTTCTCGTCGATGCGAATGGTGATGGCGTCGGCCGTCATGGCCTGGGCTGATTTGAACCCTCCGGGGTTGCCGAGGTAGAACTCCCGGAGTTCAGTCTCCCCGGTGACAAGGGACACCCGGACGTCCTCGATCCGCACATCCGTCTTCGTGAGCTTCGGTCCATAGTGATTGACGGCCTTGGTGATGATGATATCGAGGTAGACCACGGCAAATGCCGCAAGCAGACAGAAGGCCGTGATCCCCGTGCCGAGGAGAATGAGCCATTTTTTCTTTATTTTCACTGACTTTTGATCCATAATCCGTACCCCCCTCCGGAACGTATTTTTCGACAGGATCGTTCATTATTATCTGAAAAACGGGCCTGTTTCTTGAGGACTAAAAGGGACTTCTCAATCAGACGTTTCCGGAAAACAGCCCCCTGATGAGAAGGGAATCCGTTTGTCAATGCCGAACCGGGTGATTAAATTGGTTGCAGACGGACTGGAGGAAAGCCCGGACGACGATCCGGTCGCGTCTCAAGTGAAAGCCCCGGAGACCCCGTCTTCGGGGGCCCCACAGGAGGCGAAAAGAGAATCCCGATGAAAATAGCGATGGTCCTTCTCTCACTGGTGTTCGCGGTCGGCGGGTGCCAGGGCACGGGGGACAAAAAACAAGAGGTGATCAATCCCATGAAAGAAGAGCAATTGAATCTGAAAATTGCAACCTTGGCGGGAGGCTGTTTCTGGTGTGTGGAGTCCGATTTTGAAAAGGTGCCCGGTGTCGCCAAAGTCGTCTCGGGCTACACCGGCGGTCAGAAAGAAAACCCCACTTACGAGGAGGTGACGACGGGAAAGACCGGTCACTATGAGGCGGTCCAGGTGTACTATGACCCCGCGAAGGTGAGCTACGAGCGGATCCTCGATGTCTTCTGGAGGCATGTGGATCCGACGGATCCGGGCGGGCAGTTTGTGGACCGGGGCTCCCAGTACCGCACGGCGATTTTCTACCACGACGAGGAGCAGAAGCGTATCGCGGAGAAATCGAAGGAGGCCCTCGAGAAATCGGGGAAATTCAAAAAACCCGTCATCACACCGATCGTCGAATTCTCGAAATTCTACGAGGCCGAGGAGTACCACCAGGATTACTACAGAAAGAGCCCCGCCAGGTACCAGATCTACCGGTCCGGTTCCGGACGGGACCGGTTCCTCGACGAGACCTGGGGAAAACAGGGAGGGGAGCCGGGCGGCAACCCCGGTACGGAGAAAACTTATACCAGACCCGATGATGCCGCGCTGAAGAAGAAGCTCACGCCGCTGCAGTACGAGGTGACGCAGCACGAAGGCACGGAGCCTCCCTTCCGGAACGAGTACCATGACAACAAGAGGGAGGGGATCTATGTGGACGTCGTGTCCGGTGAGCCGCTTTTCAGCTCGCTCGACAAGTATGACTCCGGCACAGGCTGGCCGAGCTTCACGAAACCGCTGGAGCCGGGCAACATTGTGACCAGGGAGGACCGGAAGCTCTTCATGGTCCGGACCGAGGTGAGAAGCAGGCACGGGGATTCCCACCTCGGGCACGTATTCCCCGACGGCCCTGCGCCGACGGGGCAGCGCTACTGCATGAACTCGGCGGCCCTCCGGTTCATCCTCAGGGAAGACCTGGAGAAAGAGGGCTACGGAGAATATTTGCGGCTTTTCCAAAAGAAGTAGAGATCGGGATCCAGTTTTGAGTCTTGAATTTTGAGTGTTGCCGGAGAATCAAAGATCGGGCAGCAGGGGCCGCGATGCGGCCCATTGTCGATTCACGGGTTATCCTTTCTCCGGGATCAGCTGTAGAGACCGATCAGGAAAGCGCCGATGAGCATGAGGACGGCCCCCGTCAGTCGTTCCATGATCCTTTCCTCCCTGAACAGCCACGCGCCATACAACACACCGAAGAGGAGGCTCATGCGCTTGATCGAGATCATGTAGGCGGCCTGCACCATGGAGATGGCGATGAAGTGGCTGAAAACGGATATGGAGACGGCGGCTCCGAGCATCAAGCCCGCGAAGGGCTTTTTCGTGATTTCCTTTACCGGGTCCGCTGCCCGGGAGAAGGGGATCAGGGCAACCATCAGCGCGGTCAGCGTGATGTTGTAGAGGCTGCCGAAGACATAGGGGTTCGAGTGCAGGACGGCAAGCTTTCCGATCACGGACGTGAAGGCGTAGATAAAGGAAACCAGGAGCATGAGTTTCGAGCCGGGTTCCCGGACGATCGCCCGGAAGGGCCCCAGAAAACCGGATGTCACCTTAGAGAGGTTGAGAACGTAGGACCCCGTGACGATCATCACGATGCCCAGGAAGCCGCCGGCGGTTATTTTTTCACCGAGCACAAGCCAGCCGGTGACGATGACGAAGCCCGGGGTGAACGCAAGAAAGGGTAGGGTCAGAGAGAGGGGGGATGCTTTGAGGGCCTTCATATAGCAGAAGAAGGCCGTGGCCTCCATCGGCAGGGCGATGAGAATGCAAAGGAAGAAAACCCCGTCCGGCCTGACCCAGGGGATGAAAAAGAGAGACAGAAGGATCCAGGGCAGAGCGCTCAGGAGCCTCACCAGCCCCATCTCGTAAGCCGAGGCGTCGCTGAAATATCTCTTCGTGACGGCGTCAGCCGTCGCGAGGCTCACGGCAGAAAGGATTGCCGGGAAGAACCAGGCCATACTTTTTCTTTAATTTATCCAGAAAATCCTTGTATTTTCACAATCGGGCTTTTATATCGAGAGGCGTCAGAGGCTTAAATAGGCCGGTATCGAGGAAATTACAAGGGGGAAAGATATTCTTTCTCCCGGATCTTTTCCCGGGAAGGAGGCATTTTTGAAACGGGATGCGGGGGCTTTTGTCGGGTTTGTCATCGGCCTCAGCGCGGGTGCTTTCGGGGGGCTTGTCGGCATCGGCGGCGGCATGATCATGATCCCCCTGATGGCGATCTTTCTCAAATTTACCCAGATCCAGGCCCACGGCACGAGCCTCGTAGCGGTTGTCTTTACGGGTATCGCCGGTGCCGCCACCTACGCCTTTTTTAAATCCGTGAATCTGTGTGCGGCCCTTGTACTTGCTCTTTCGGCCGGGCTCACCGTTCCGTTCGGTGCCCGTCATGCCAGCAGTCTCCCCGAGAGGAAACTCAAGAAAGCCTTCGGTATTTTCCTTATTGTCATTTCGATCTTCATGCTCATGAAGCCGTTTCTGACGGCCCTATCGGTATCCTCCCCCTCGGAGGCCGGAGGAATTGTCGTTCTGCTCCTGACGGGGGCACTGACGGGCTTTCTTTCCGGGATGATGGGGATCGGCGGGGGCGGAATCATGATCGCGGCGCTTGTTCTTCTTCTGGACACGAGCCAGCATACCGCCCAGGGGACGGCGCTGGCGGCCATGGTTCCCACGGCAATCATCGGGTCGTGGACCCATTTCAGGCTTGGCAACGTACGGCAGGACGCCCTGATCCCCCTGGTCGCAGGGATTCTGATCGGCTCCTATCTGGGCGGTGCCGCGGCGCACCTGGTGCCGGAGACGGAACTGCGGGTGCTTCTATGCCTGGTCCTCCTGTGGATGGGTATCCGTTATGTGAGGACATCCTGAGAGGAGGCGATTCGCTTGCCTTTCGCCGCGTCCCGGGATAAAGATATCAAAGGCAGCGTGACCGTTCTCTGCGTCAGGCGGGACGAATGCGTCGGCAAGGCCGCCATGGGGACGGGATACCCGGAAACGGGCGTTAAGGAGAAAGAAACTTCAGGGAGAGACCGGAAAGAAGAGGATCAGGAGCATGAAAAGGGAAGAAGCTCTCGAACTGCTGAAGAGTTACGTCAAAAACGACAGGATGCTTGCTCACTGCTATGCAGCCGAGGCGGTGATGAGGGCTCTGGCCAAAAAACTCGGGAGGGACGAAGACAAGTGGGCCCTGGCGGGACTCCTTCACGATCTTGACGTGGAGGCCTGCAATGCCGACCTTCATGCCCACACGCTCGAGACGGAGCATGTTTTAAGGGAAAAGGGCGTTGACCCGGAGATCGTGAATGCCATCGCCATGCACAACGAGGTGAACCGGGACCGGAAGCGAAGCACGGAATTCGAGCACGCCCTGGCGGCCGGAGAGACGATCACCGGCCTGATCATCGCGACCACTCTGGTGTATCCCGATAAGAAAATCGCGAGTGTCAAGGCGAAGTCGGTCGTGAAACGGATGAAGGAAAAACAGTTCGCGGCCTCCGTCAACCGGGACATCATCATGGAATGCGAGAAGATCGGTATTCCGCTGGAGGCCTTCGTGGAGTTGAGCCTGGACGCCATGCGCGGGATCAGCGAAGAGATCGGCCTTTAACGAATCCATCCTTCCCTTTGTTCCTCCCCTCATGACCGGCAGGGCCGGCGAGCTTGGCGACGAAGCCTTTCGCCGTTACAGCGTCTCCATATCTATTTGATATTATTGGTATTTATTTTTGAGGGAAAAAAGAAGAGGCCCGTTCTGGGCCCTTTTGCCGATCTCAAGAAGCCTCTTCTAGATTGAAAGCGCTCAGATTTCGGGGAACCTGGACAGGTTATCCCGGTACTGCTTCATGACTTCCTTCACGTAGCGCGTGTTGGGTGTCGGGTTTTTCGCGCGTTCTTCCCTCGCCCGGTTGTGGCCCACGTTGTAGGCGTAGATTACCTGCTTCAAGTTATTGAAATCCTTGTCGAGTTTCGCCAGATAATAGACACCGAGCTTTATGTTGTAATCGGGTTCGTGAAGATCTTCCTCAGCGGCTAATTTGATACCCACGTCCTTGGAGAGAAACTCCGCCAGTATGGGGCGAATTTGCATGATACCCCTTGCCCCCCTGCTCGACACGGCTTCATGGTCGTAATTGCTCTCAGCTTCCATGATGGCGAGCACAAGACGGTAATCCACGTCGTGCTCGCGGGAGGCTTCGTAAAGGGTATTCGCGGTCAAATGGAGCTGATTCTCAGGCATCTTCGCGTTTTTGAGTTTCAGGTGCTGGGTGATCTGCCGGATGATCATATCCCGGCAATAACTGTCGTCAAAAAGGGCCTCGGGTACGACGCGTCCTGGGTACACGAGGAGAAAAATCACGAAAACCAGCACACACAATACTATGAATATTTTTGGTTTTTTCATCTTTTTCCCTCCATAAATCCCGTTCATTCATCCACCTTAACTGTGAGACGTCCCTTACGTTCACATAAATCCAGCGAATAGAAATGAGTTGAATTAATTAAGACGGCTGGGGTGGGAAAAAACTATGAATAGGCTATGTACGGGTATTTGTCGGCGACGGAAATTCGTCCTCACATTCAGGGTAAAAAAAATTAAAACGTCAGCGTGTCTCGTGCCGTTGAATTAAGGTAGCCCCTATACACCATCCTGTCAAGTTTTTCAATTACCCCGTCCCTAGAATGATACCTTTTATCAGCTCACCATTCCATCCCGGGCGGGGAGAGGCTACTTCATCTATGGTCCACATTTTGTATGTCGATTGAACGATACCCCAAGATGTAGTACCTGTCAAGCGTTTTTATGTATCGTGGAAAACAAGGCCGGTCAAGGGATACATGGGCGGGGAGCGCTGAAATGTCTGGGGGACGGGGCTTGAGAATTTTTTTTCACACAGAGACGATGCGGTTCTTCAAGGCAAGGGTAATCACCGCCGTTGCCGGATCTGACCGGTCTCTGACGGGGTAAAAATTAATTTTATGTAATTATTACGATTGGTTGGTCCGTTATTTGGCGGTTGTCCCATGAGGGGTGGCTTGACCTGAGCTCCGGCCGAAAGTTTTTAAGTCTTTCGAAAGCCTGTTTTTTCTCCGAATGACCTATCGCGGCCGAATTGATCATCTCTTCGAGAAAGGTGATCGAACCGTCATAGGTTTCGCGGTCCAAGGGGTGGGGATGACCATCTTTGCCGCCGTGGGTGAAACTGAAACGGGCGGGATCACGGAATGACCGCTTTGCACCATAGATGAGTTCAGCCATCAGTGAGAGGGCTCTCAGGGTCTTTGAACCAACCCCCTCAATCCCCAGGAGGCTCTCGAAACTCCCAGGCTGCTTATCGTAGGTCTTGAGAAGGATCCTGTGGAAGTACTCGGGACTGATCAGATCGGGTGTCACGTCATGGCGTTCCGGCAGCCTCAGTATCCTCATCTTCTTGAATTCCTCGATAATCCGTTCCGGGTGTTCCGAGGCGATCCCTGCGGAGATCTTCCGGTTCTCCTCCCCCTCGCGGGCAACGAGGTTCAGTGTCAGGGCCTTCCTTTCACAGCAGACGGCCCGATGGGGTTCGCAGACGAAATCAACCTTTTCGATTCCAAGCCAGTGGTAGCGCCTGGCATAGCGGTTTTCATCGTTGAGGCCCTGCTGGACCACGGCCCAGCGGCCGTGCCGGTCGAAGAAGAAGACGTGGTGATAGAGGTGATACCCGTCCTGGACGGCGGCGCTGTCCACCTTGGCCGACATCCTGCTTGCGTAGACAAGGGATTCGGGATTGACGGTGAGGTGCCTGCTGTGACCGAGAATTTCGTCGGGCGTCCGACGGGACACCCGGCCTTTCCCGCCGGAGATGAAAAAACCGATCTCGTGCTCCATCCCCCGGAGCCCTTCCTTGAGGGCGCCGCAGGTTGTGGTGGTGAGTCCGCTGCTGTGCCAGTCGAAACCCAGTACGCACCCAAAGGCCTGGAACCAGAAGGGGTCGGAAAGACGCCTCAGAAGTTCTTCCGGGCCGAAATCGTAGAGAATGAGACGGGCGATCTCCCGGGCAAGTTTTTTCATCCGGCCGAAGAGCCATGCCGGCGTCCGTCCGCCGTGAAGGGGAAGATGGGCGATCCCTGTTCTCAATGCCCGTCCCTTTTCCTTGATTTCTCGAGTTCATCGGCATGGGCCGCGTCGAGGAGGGCCAGGAAGACGTCGTAATTGTCGCTTGCGGCCCGGGCCTGTTCGGCGGTCATCAGATCGGGGAATTCTTCGTGGAACTGGACGATGAGCCGTTCCATTTCGTTCTGCGCGTAGATGAGATCGGAGAGGTGTTCCGTCGAGAGGTTCTCATTCGTCATATGGGCGAGAACGCGTATCTGTTTGATCATTTCGAACCGGCTTATTTTCATCTCTACGGGATCCTCCTCATCCGGGGTCAGGCTTGACATCTTGACATTTATTTTTCTGATGTTAAAGCAGATCTCTTCTGAAATGTTCCATCATGTCCTTCAAGGATTGATCCTTCTCCGCCTTTTCAGCAAGTAGGGTTGCTGCCCTGCTCAGTCCCGAGATATCTTTTAGAAGTCTCTTGCTGAGCTCGGTGAGTGTCAGGTTTTTGGATTCGCGGACCAACCAACTCAGCATTGCTCGGGCTTTAGCTATTTTTTGATTCTTTCCCGTTTCGACCAGATCCTTTTCTTTCACCTCAAAGTGCCGACAGACCTGATGAATCATTTTTTCGATGTCGGAGGATTTGGTTGTCTTCTGATGAACCTTCTCCAGAGTTGCTTCGAGAAATCTGTCGTTACCCAAGATTCGCCCCTCCGCGGTCCCGCGGTGAAACTCGATCCTGCGAGATTCGCCAAGTCCCTCGTGCAGAAATTTCTTGTATCGTTTTCTGGCATGACTGCGACTGTCCGAGAATTGCGATAGAAGACGATCTGTTGTGAGCCAAGGGTGCCGGACTTCTGCCGAGTAAGATTGTTCACTGCTCCAGGGATAATGCTCGGGAAGAGACGTAAGACCCGCCCGAACAGGGTTTAAATGGACATAGCGGATAAGTTCGAGAAGGTAGGAGTCCGCGTCGATCAAAATGGCTTTGTAACGCCCCTGAAAGACGTGACCCGACTTTTCGTTTTTTCGATTGAACCACGACGTATAACGCTGACTCAGATTCTGAATGATTCGCGACAACGGTATCTCCCCCACCTCAATCACAAGATGGACGTGATTGGGCATCAGGCAGAATGCGTGAATGCGGTGCGCGTAACGTTTGTGACCCTCCTCGATCAGGCGATGAAACCTTAAATAATCCTGATCATCGCGGAAAACAGCTTGCCCTGCGTTTCCACGCAAGATCACATGATAGACAGCCCCGGGGAAATGAATGCGAGGTTTGCGAGCCATGGAAAATGCATATCATAAAATGTCAAGATGTCAAGCCTGACCCCAAGTTTGTTTTGGCAGATGTGTTGCATGAATGAGGCCCGCAGAGAGAAGAGAAATCAATAGCGGACCGGTGGCAGATGATGAGAAAAAATGCAAGTTGCATGGAATGGATGCCCGGGAAGGGATGGGCGGTGATCATGGCGGTCATCCTGGCCGCCGGTTTCGCCCACGGCCAGAGCTGCGGGGTGAAGCCGGGGGGTGTGGTGAAGGAATACCGCACCGGAGACGACGGGGTGGTCCGGGGCTGGACGGAGAAGGAATTCGACGACCGGGGCCGTCTCCGGAGAGAATCAAGTAAGGACGGCAGCGGAAAGGTCATTCGCTCGAGGGAATGGAGCCATGACAAGGCGGGTCGTGTGACGAAGACCGTCGACAGGGATTCGAAAGGAGACGTCGTTTACCTCCACGAGCGACTCTACAACGACGGCGGCAGATTGACAAAGGACTACACGGAAGAAAGAGGTCGGGTCACCCTGTGGACGGAGTATGCCTACGACGACAAAGGGAATATGGCGGAAGAAATCCAGAGGGATCCATCCGGGTCTCTCGTCAAAATGTTTCAATACGATACAGGATGGAATCTCACGGAGGACGCAAAAGACGCCGATCCTTTCAAGGCCTTCTACATCCGGTTCAAGTCCTCCAAAAAGTTCCAGCGCGACCACACCCGCTTTCCCCTCGAAGTGGTCATCTGCGGAGACGGTGAGGGAAGGGATACGGCCCGAAGGAAAAAAATATCGAAAAAGGAATGGAGGTTCACCGATTTCAACGCTCCGGACTGGGAGGTCGCCGTCATGAAGACGGACAGGGACGGTCCCGGTGAGTCGGCTCTCCGGTTGAGGGGAAAACGGGACAGCGGCGTTCTCGTCTACTACAGGTTCAAAAACATCAAGGAGAAATGGACCCTCGTTGAGGTCGAGGATCGAAGCCGGTAATGGACCCCCACCCTCCGACCTCTACCGGACGCACCCCTGTGCCGCGGCCATGAACTGGCGGTCGTCATTGTCCAGGGCACCGTTTCTGTCCAGGTCGGCGCCGTCGCACCACCCGTTGCCGGCGGAGCACACCGCATTCGAACCAAAAAGGTTCCAGAGATAATCGAAGATCGCCATGTCGGCTCCGTCGACGGCGCCCGACCCGTCCAGGTCCGCCGGTGTGCATCCGAGCCTTGCCCATGAGCAGTCCAGGGTCTGCGGGGCCAGGCTGCACAGAGAGATTTCCTTCCAGAACTGAATGTCGCCGAACCAGAGATGGCGGGGATTTTCCGTCGGTATCCACCGGCCGTCGGGTCCGACGCATTCGTATCCTTCGCCCGCCCGCCGGACGGGGACGGAATCGCCGAATCGGTTTCGATACCGTTCCCGGATCCAGCGCTCTCGCTTCTCCAATGCGGTCATGACCTTCTCGCGGATTTGCTCATCCGTCATGAGCGGGGAGGGAATAGTGTCTCCCGATTCGAGCCGGGATTCTATCGCCCGGATCCTGCCGTCGCCGGGTTCGAAGTTTCTGAGGTCCTCCAGCGGGGCGTCCATGTCGAACATCCGTGCGTACAGGGCGGCATGGTATGTCAGGTCTTCGTCGTTCAACAGACGGGCGATCCGGATCATGTTCCACAGGGTTTTCCTTGCTTCGTCGTAGAGCGCATTCTGCCGGGTCATCCCGGCGTAGTAACATAGGCCCGCCGCGCTCAACAGGATTTCCTTGAAATCATCCCGGACGCCGGAGGTGGCTTTTTTCAGCAGTTCCGGAGAGAGGTTCGCAAGCGTCTCCGCGATGGTGAGCACATCGCTCCAGCAGACACCCATGACGGCATCGTCCATCGAGCGGCAGGTGGTCATCGCCGCCGGAAGTCTGATTTCCGGAAGCGGGTAGGTCAACCCCTCCGAAGAGATGGCCCTGGCCAGATAGGCCATCTGGCAGGAGACAAGGCTGCCCAGGTCCTGCGCCTCGGTGGTGCCGTCCGGCCGTCGCCGGCCGGCGGGTACAAGCATTGAGTAGTCGTGCCACTCGTCCACGGTCGTCAGGGTCATCCCCGCGGCCGCGATGGCGTCACAGGTTCGCCGTGCCGCCGCGGCGGCGCGGCCGGCGGCCTCCGCCAGGTCTGCCGGCAGGCCCGGTGTCGCGGCGGCCTCGACCGCCGCGAGGTAACCCATCGCGTAGTCGGGGAAATTGTCACGGGAGTTGTGATTTCCCCAGTAAGCCCCCTTCCACAATCCCGTCCGGGTCACCATCCAGGAGGAGCAGCAGTCGGAGATGCGCAGGAAGTCGGGCAGCACGTTGAATACAAAGGTGGTCGAGAAGTCTTCGAGCTCATTGACGGCCTTGAAATTGAAATAGTATTCTCCGGGGTCGTTGCGGTAGGTGAAAACGACACCATCGTAAAAGCGGTCAAGAATCTCCCTCTCAAGGAGAGAGCTGTAAGCCGCCGGCGGCGTCACGGAGCTACCGGACTTTGTGCGTGTGACCGTTTTGTTCACACCGTCCAGCGTCACGGTCCAGCCGGGCAGAGCTTCGCGGCACGTGAGACCCGGATGCCCCGAGACGTCTTCGTTGAAAGCCAGCCCCTCGAAAAGACGGATGAGGGTGAGCTCGAGGTCCCGCCCGCCGATGGCCTGATAACCCTTCCATGCCCCGAACACCGTCATTCCGATGGGATTGTTGTCGTTGGGGCCGGGTACGGACTCATACCGATTGCCCGACCTGGCGATATAATTCTTGCCGAAGGCCGATGCGAAGACGGTGTCACCGGCGAGCCCGAATCGGTTGAGCGCAAGTACGGTCCGCTCGGCTCTCTCTCTGTAGAAGAGCTTGAAGGCCTCGGCTCTGGCATTCGGGTTGGCGGCGGGTGGGGGGATGGCGCCCGAAGGTATCTTGGTACAGCAGGCGGACAGCGACAATGGAACGGTGATGAGAACGGAAAGGAGGGTACTTTTTCGAATCATGGACGTTCATTCCCTTGATGGGACCGGGAGACAAACCCGTCGGAAAGAAGACCTCTCCGCCGGCACCGTTTTCCTCAAGCCGTCCGGAGAGACTACCTTTGAATTCCCCCTTTGTTTTTTTCGCCGGTCCGCTTCCTCGACTCGGGGAAGAGCACCCGGTTTCCCGGCCGGTCGTGGATCTCACGGACGCCGATGCAACGGAAGGTCCCTTTTTCGTCTATGACGAAGAGCGTCCGACCCGAGTGACCCTCTTTCTTCTTGACGGCGTATTTCTTTGCCGAGCCTCCCGGGGTGAAGTGTGAAATCGCTCAGTAGCGGAAAGGAAATCCCCCGAGACCCTCGACCCACGCCTTGAGGCAGGGGACAGGCTCTGCAGGGATGCCGGGGACCCGGGCATTCAGTCCCGCAAACTTGGCGCGTTTCGCCTCACGGGACGGGATCCGGTATGTTCGGATGGACATCCACGCGAGCAGGAAGAAAGCGGGTACGATGGGCCCTTTCCCGCAGAGAGAGTTCAGCCTGACCGTCCGTCTCTGATGACCCGGCAGAACGAAATCCCGGTCCCTGCTTCCGACTCCCGGGTTCGTGTCTTCTTTCTCGCGAAACTACTTCAGGAAGTCGGGAAGATCCTTCGTGTCCTTTCCCTGGAAACTGCAGGGGATCGGGCAGGTTTTACAGGGTCCCTTCACGCCCGGTAGCGGCGGCTCCCCCTTGATCTTCTGTTCGATGAAATCGAGACAGCGGTTCACGTCCTCGTCGGGCCCCTCGACGATCAGCGTTACGGATCCCTCGGCGCCTCCCCAGCCGCCGGCGGCGTAACAGACGGCGTCGAGCCCGAAGAGGCTCTCGATGGCCTCGATCTCCGTGAAAACCCTCCCGTCGGCGACACAGGCCAACCCCACCCGGGCGCCGATGGTCCGGCCCAGCGTGAGAGTGCCGCCGTAGCGGGCCGCCTCCTCGACGGAAGGGATGAGTTTTTCGAGACCGACGGGATAGATGATCTCGAGTCCCCGAGCCTTCATGGCCATGTAGAACTGCCCCATTGTGCCTCCCGCGGGGTTGGCCATGAGAACGCCCACGTTTCCGAAGGCGTCGACGGCATTGCCGCCCTTGATGACAATGTCGCCGCGGGAGAGCTTGTCCAGGACGGTGCCCGGTTCAACCGGGAGGACCTGCCCCTTGTGAAATGTTACGGGCTTGGCCCTCTCCTCGGCGCTCAGAACGCAGAGCACCCCCCGGATGACCTGCCCCGCCATGGCCCTCTCCTTGGCGACCTTCTCCCCCAGGAGCTCCTCGGCGACGTAGGCCGTCGTCGAGCCGCGGCTGATCAGGAGGTAGCCTTTCATCTTTGCGTTCTGGACCTCGGGCAGGGCCGCAAGGGCCTTGCCGAGGAGCCTCTTCGATTCCGCGGGCGTCAAGGTGAACAGTCCCTGCATATTCGGCCTCCTTTCCCTCATGGATGGTCTGTGCGATGGAAATGCATGAGACTCCCTATCAGAAAAAGCCCCCGAGAACAAGAATCCCCATCTTCCTCCGGTTCAGAGATTGTCGATTTCCGCGAGGAGTTCCCGGCCGGCCTCGAGGGGTTTCATGAAGTACCACCAGTTCTTCCTGGAGGACCAGCCCTCCGCCTCCGCGACCTCGTCTCCCCAGAGGCACCGGCCCGCCGGGACAGCCGCTTTCTTCATTCGGGCATCGGCGCGATGCAGGCGATCGGCGTACATCCCCTTTTCCCTTGCAGGGGCGACGGCGAGGGCCTCCTCGAGAAGCTGCCTTCCATCCATATCGTTCAGATAATCATCCAATCCCAGGCTGTAGCCTTCTACGACGCACTCGACGACACTTTCCCAGTTCTCGACGAGCCCCTTCAAGCCTCCCCGGACCACATGTTTCGGGCAGCCTCTCTCTTTCAGGAATTCGGAAACGGGATTTGTCTTTGCCATTTCGCCGTCCTTTCGGGGACAATCATTTTCAGCGGTACCGAAGGGCCTGGCGGCGGAAATAGGCTTCTCCATCGCTCGGCCGGAAGTAAGTCCGGATCACGCCGTCGGCATCGTAGGCGATGAAGTCGCCCGTTGCCCGGTCGAAGCGGGTGACGACGCCGTCGCGCCGGACACGCTCGAGGATGTTGCGGTCCGCCGGACGATCCCTGAGCTCCTGGGCTCTCAGCAGATACTGCTCTTTTGTAATCGACCCGAATTCACGACCGTGTTTCTGGTAATGATCGATCCATTTCCGGCGTGAGGCGAAGCCGACCTCCGGCTTTGCGGTCTTCGGTTTTTCGGCGAAAGCGGCGCCTGTTTCACTTCCCTGTGGCGCCGCGGGCGGCTCGGACGGGGACGTGCAGGCGAAGGCCAGAACAAGGAGAGCAACCGCCGGGACCACCCGCCGGAAGAAAAACCGCATCGCAGACCTGCATGGCGTACGGGTCATCGGGTTTGTCAGGGTCCTCCTTTCCTCGACGCCGGCACAGGACCCCTCGGCCGCGGTGCCCTTTCAGGGAGAACGCCGTCCGTCGAGGGGAGAGACGACGGAAAATTTTTTAGCACAGAAACCGTGACTGATCAACGGTGTTTCCCCGCAATGCGGCTCCTCCCATGGGGGTTTGTTTCCTCGGGTCCGCGGGCTTCCGCTGGAAGGGAATGGATGAAATTTCAGAACAGGTTGAAGAGGGTGCTTCCGGGTGGCTTGCGAGCGGATTCAGCCGGAAAAAGAGAGGGACAGGACCGTGAGAGGTTTCCGGCCTTTCAGACTTTTTGAATCGGGATGGATACCCGGAAGGTGCTTCCTGTGCCCGGTTCGCTCTGGACCGTGATTTTTCCGCCCATCTCCTGCACGAGATTATTGACGATGTACAACCCGATACCCGTTCCCGTTCCATCTTTTTTTGTGGTGAAGAAGGGAAGGAAGGCATTGTTTCTTGTGTTTTCGTCCATGCCGCAGCCGTTATCCGACACTTCGATGTTGAGATATCTCCCGTTCTCTGTTTCGCGAAACGCCCTGAGCTTGATCCAGGAGTTTTTTTTGTCCGATGCGTGCGATGCATTGATCAGCAGGTTGATGAGCACCTGCTCGATCGCCTCAACATCCGCCATGATCGCGGGCAGATCTTCTTCGACCCGTATCTGGAAGTCCTTGACGGTTTTCTTGATCTCGTTCCTGCAGATGGCAACGGCCCGTTCGATCGGTTCTCCGGGATCCATGAGCTTGATGTCGCTGCCACCCCTCTTCCTAGCGAATCCCGTGAGTTTACTGATGGTCGCATGGATCCGCTGCGCGCCGTGTTCAATGTTGTCGATCAGTTTCAGCAGGTCTTCATGCAGGTCGATATAGGACATCCCCATGATCTCGGACTGCGGATTTCGGACAGCCTGTTGCTCGAGAAGAGGAAGGACGGCCTGGATGTAATCCTTCAGAATCGGTATGTTGAAAATGATAAAATTATTCGGGTTGTTCAGCTCATGGACGATGCTGGACACGAGAAGGCCCAGAGTGGCCAGTTTCTCCCGCTGAAGTATTTCTTTTTCGAGGTTCTTTTCCTTCGTGATGTCGGTGATCCGGATAATGGCGGATCCTAATTTTCTGTGATCCTCCTGTATGGGATAAATGACCGTCTTCTTGTGGGACCCGGGTTGCCTGGAGGATGAAGATTCAAGACTTAGTTTTTGAAAGTCGACGATTGCTGATCGAATCGACTTGAGAGAGTTGTCGTCGTAGCAGCCTTCCACGAGAGATAGGAAAGGTTTTCCGAGAACCTCGAAATAATCGGCGAAATTGAAGTGGTCGAGAGTACTCCGGTTGGCCATCAGGATATTGAGGTGACTGTCCACCAGAATCAGCGGGTCCGAAATGCTGTCAAAGACCGAACGGAGGGTGTTTCTGCTCTGCTGCAGCATACCTTCCATGCGCAGGCGTTCCGCAAGCTCTTTCTTGAGCGTTGTGTTGGCATTCGCCAGTTCTTCGTTGCGTTTCTTGATACGGTCCTCCAGATCTGCATAGGCTTTCGAAAAGGCTCTCTCCGCTCTGCGTCGCTCGGTGACGTCCTCCAGACTCACGATGTGATTTTTTTTACCTTCGACGGGCAGCACCTTGATGGTGATCTCCCTGCCGTTCCGGAGGCGAAAGGAGGGCGGGTTTCCGTTTTGCTGCTTCTGTTTTTTGATGGAGAAAAGCCCCGTCACGCTCGAGCGTTCCCCTTCCTCGAAGTGATCGGTCCACTTCGTTGAGATCAGATCTACCTCGGGCATGCCCAGTATCGAAACGGCCGTCCGGTTTGCGAAGACGATCTTTCCCTCCTCCGTCAGTTCCACGAGACCCTCCGTCGTGCTCACAATGACGGTTTCCAGATGCTCTCTCACGGACAGGAGTTCGGAGACGACGCTTCGGACCGGCGTGCCGGTCGGGTCTGCCATTCGGGGTTTCTTCCTCCCGGACGTTTTGTATTCGAGCGTTGAAAGAGCCTCCGTGATTTGGCTGAAAGTCTGCGGGAAAGGCCCCTTGGCGATATAGTCGTCGGCCCCCAGGTCGCTGGATTCGACAACGGCTCCGTCGACGGCCGTGGCGGTTACGATGACGATATGGACATCCCTGACGGGAGAATCCATTTGACGAATCATCCTGCAGAGCCGCTCCCCGCTGGTGTTCGGCATGACCAGATCCAGAAGCACCGCATCGACCTTCGTGGTCTTCAAGATCTCCAGGGCCCCTGCGCCGTCTTCTGCGGTGAGCACCCCGTATCCCATTTTCCTGAGACCTTTCGCGACGAGCGAAAGAAACACGGCATCGTTGTCCACAGCCAGAATGGTTCTTCGCCTCGAATCCATCGCGCATTTCTTCCGGCTTTCTGTGTGGCGTGATCGACTTCGTTTTGCCTTAACAGGACTTTCTTTCATCTGCCCCGGATCCTAAAGACTGCTTTCAATGACCTGTTTGAGATGTTTCATGGCAACGGGCTTCATCAAGATTTTTTTTATTCCGAAAAAGGAGGCTTCCTCGGCTGAAATCAATTCGGTGTAGCCGGAGCAGAGGATGACGGAGATATCCGATCTGATCTGCCTCAAGTGATCGGCCAGGGTCAGGCCCGTCATGTACGGCATCGTCTGGTCCGTGATGACCACGTCATAATCATCCGGTCCGGCCCTGAAGGTTTCCAGAGCCTCTACACTGTTTGTTTTCATGTGAACCTGATGACCGAATTGCCGCAGCATCTCGGCGAGATGCAGACAGAATATTTCTTCATCGTCGACGAGGAGAATGCGCTTCTTTTTCCCTGCCGCAACGCGGTACAGGTTCACCGAACCTCCCGCGGCGTTTATTTCTGTCGAATCGGTTTTTTCGACATCCGGCATAACAGACATCTCCTTTATTCTTTCAGCGGTCGAAATCTCTATCCTTCGGGGGACATCAAGAGAATTTTCGCGAAATGTGTTTCAAGATCGCCGGCGCACGGCTGTCTTCTGATCCGATCGAGCAACACCCTCCACCGTATTATCGTAAATGTCGTGAAATACTTTAAATCCGGCACAATGGATAAAAGTCCGTTCATCGCGAATGGTCTGATTTCTTTTTCATGGATTCGGAGGACGGTGAACAAAAAAGGACGGACTCAATCGGCGATGTTCCAACCCCCGGGTTTATCTCTGACCATTCCAAAATGGCATCCGGGCGCAAATCCTGTGATTTCATTCATTTTTGGGATGCTGTATCCCCAAACGGCACGGTTCGAATCCACCGATGCCGTACCGGTTACCGGAGGGCATCTTTGTCCAACTAACGAATTATATTAAGCATTATTCTCCTCAGGGGTCTTATGCGGTCGCTGGCACGACCGGTGCCTAAGTCGAAGGCATTAGAACAGCCATAATGCCATTGGGCGGTAGCCCGGTGTAGAATCAGAGAAGGACCTCAATGCTATGAAGAAAGTCAGCCTGAGAGGAAAAACAATCACCATCGTCGGGCCTTCGACCTATGAGACCTTTTTGAAAGCCCATTACCTCACACAGGAAACGGGTGTGACCTTTCGTTTTTTTCGTGGGGAGAAATCCGGACCCCCGCCCGGCAATGACCCGGTGAGTTCGTCGGTGATCGTGCTTGTCGACTGCCAGATGGAGAAGGTGGAAAACTGCCTGCCGACAATAAAGGCCGATTCGCAGCTGAATGGTATTTTCCTGAAGCCTCTCGTGCTTTTTAACGTGGCTCCCGAGGATGTCCAGAAGGGAGAGGCGGTGAACGGCGTGATCAAGGGTCTCCTGTCCCCCTATGCTTCGCCGGAGGTCTTCCTCGAGATGATCATTCATGTGGCCTGCGAGGAAAGAAGATCCGCAACGGCAGAATGTGGAGCTTTGAAGCAGACATGAAAAAAAGGCGACGGATGATCAAACAAGATGACCCGCATTGCCGGTTGCCGGGTCTTTCCACCCTTCGATCAAGCCGGTCTGTGCCCCCGATAACGTGCCGCGACGGGTTCACCTTCATCGAGATCGTGGCGGTCATTGCCATCCTGGGAATTGTAGCGGCCATGGCGCTCCCCAAATATTTCAGCCTTATGAATGAAGCGAAGCACAAGGTCGCACAAGCGGCCGTCGCCGAGGGCAATGCGAGGGTCAACTTGTGGGGGGTGAGCCAGTATCTGAAAAACGGCGTCTGGCCGACGGTTGATCAGTACGAGGCCGCAGCGGATACGATCGGCACCGACACGGGGGAATTTATTATCTCCTATACGAAGGAGGATGTGACCACCCTGAAGATTTCGGCACGGGGAAGGGCAGCGACGAATTTCGAGGGCATCGAGGCAACGCTTCGAGTCAATCCGCCCGGAAACAGCGGCCCATCGTTGTTTCAGCCCGGAGGAAGGGTTCAGATGATTCCGAAGAAGGGAAAAAACAAATACGCTGACTTTCGAACAGGAGGGGGAAATGTCCCCGAAATCGACGGAGTCCCTGTCGGGAACCTTTAAGGTGGTGATTGCGGCTGTGGTTTGGGAAAAGCGTTTTGCGAAATTCACCCGGACATTCTCCCGCGATGGAGAGGAGACCCCGGATTCGCAGTGGGTTCCCCTGGAGAAGAAACTGGAGAGTTATCGCATTGCCGTTCGCGGAAATTCGAAGGTTCTTAAGGGCGATCGCCTGAGCGGGTGCGTCTCCTGTTAGACGGCACGGAATGATAAGACGAATGAAAGGAAGTCTACGATGATGGAACCGGTAACAAGCTCAGTTCCAGAGATCAACCTGGCCGGCCACAAGCCTTCCCTGATTCTCCAGAAAAGGATCGGGGTGAAGTATGCGCTGCAGCACAGGATCATCGTATTGAGCGAGTCTGCGGAGCGGATAGAGATGGTGATCGAAGGGACTTCACCCGTGATCATGGACGAAATCAGGAAAATGATTCCCAGGGGGAAAGAGGCGGTCTTCTTCAGGGCGGATCCCCGGGAAATCGAAGCAGCCATAACGAAACTCTATGACCCTTACGGTTTGTCCCGGTATTGCTGATCAAAAGGAATCCATTTCAGAGATAGCGATGGTAGTCTCAGAGAGACGGGGTACGATCATGAGCGGTAAAGAAATTATCATTCTCGGAAGTCAGAACTATCAAAACGAGATTCTGGCCTATTATCTCGAGCATGAAAAGGGAATCGAGTGCCGGATCCTGCCGCCCGATTGCGGGCTCGCCACGGGACATTCAGGGGCAAACAGGGGGTCACGGCTGTTTCTCATCGACTGCAGTAAGGCCGATGTCGCAAGATATTTTATGCATCCTCCGCTGGACGGGGACCGTCCTGCCTTCCAGCACCCCGTCTCGATCTTCAATACCCGGCGTGACAGCGGGATCGAGGAAAGGGCCTTGCAGAGCGGCGTCAAAGGTATTTTTTACGAGGGGTTGCCTCTGAAGGAGTTGATCGAAGGCATCTTCGAGATTTTCAATGGCGGGATCTGGTATCCGGAAGACCTGATGGCCAGATGGATATCCCGTCATCGACGACGTGATGTCGTGCATGCAAAGGAGAGACCCTTTCTCTCATGTCGGGAAGTCGAAATCATCGGAAAGCTCGCCGAGGGGCTGACCAATGACGAAATCGCGGAGCAATTGCACATCAGTCTTTTTACCGTAAAAACGCATCTTCAGAATATTTATCGAAAAATCAAGGCCACAAACAGAACACAGGCGATCCTCTGGGCGTTCAAAAACCTTGCCGGAAGCCGGATAGACCCGTCGTGGCCGGGGGAGACAGGTGTCGAAAGAAAAGCTGTTGGCCATCATTAGAAAGATTCTGCAAACCGATGAGGATCTAAATTTCCTGCTTCGTCTCGACGACGGGGAACTCTGCAAACTTGTCGTGCTGATGAGACATAGACTCGATCGGCAGAGCAGCTCCTGAACCAATCCTCTCGCGCCTTTTATTATCGCGGTTAACAGCGGAAAATGACAGGTCATTGCCTGATTTTTGCATGAAACAAAAGGGGCGGTGATTGTCTGCTTCAAAATGGATTTCTCGTCACGTATCTAATTGAAATTGTTATATGATATCATAAACCCTTGTCGATGGGCGATCATGGCCCTCAAGGCTGTGCGGGGCGAGGTCTCGCCGGAGGCGGGTCGATCGATCAAAAAATTCGGTAACTCTGCAAAACGGAGACAGGCAGGCTCCGGGAAAAGGGTGTTTTCAAGGTGGTACCGCCCGATCACCCGAGTTCGGGCAAATCAGGCAGGGCAGACGAGCGACAGAGATGACAAAAGAGCATGACATTTCGGCGGATGTGACGATCCTCGCGATCGACGATGAGCAGGACTTTTTGGACAGCGTCAGACGGGGTCTGATCATGTCGGGATTCAAGAAAATCATCCTTTACAGTGACCCGAGAGATGCTGTGACGTTTCTGGAAAAGGGCGGCCGGGCGGATATCGCCCTCCTCGACATTTCCATGCCCTGGATGAAAGGCACGGAACTTCTCAAATACATCAAGGAGATCGATCCATCCATCGAGTGCATCATGGTGACGGCAATCGATGAAGCCCGATCGGCTGTGGACTGCCTGAAGGCCGGTGCCTACGACTACCTGGTCAAACCCTTGGTGAGGGATGACCTGCTCGCAGCGATCCATCGGGTCGCAGAAAAAAGAAAAATGATGGGGGCCCTTGCCCATTCCGAGTCGGGACAGTTGCCCCCGGGGATCCGCTCGGAGGTTTTCAAGACTATCATTACAGGCTCCGAAAGAATGATGCACATCCTGAAAGAAGCCGAACTTCATGCCCGGAGCGATGTGCCGGTTCTGATCACGGGGGAGAGCGGAACGGGAAAAGAGTTGCTCGCCAAAGCGATACATCTTGCGAGTCCCCGTGCCCGATCGCCCTTCCTATCCGTTAACATGGCGGCCCTGACGGGCAACCTCTTTGATGCGGAATTTTTCGGACACACGCGAGGAGCCTTCACCGGTGCGGAAAAGGACAGGATCGGTTACCTGGAAGCGACACACAGGGGTACGCTCTTCCTGGACGAAATCGGTGATCTGCCCGTCGAAGTCCAGGGGAAGCTCCTGAGAGTCCTTCAGGAAGGCGAATTCATCAAACTCGGCACCAGCAAGACCATGAAGGTGGATGTCCGGTTCATCGCGGCGACGAATGCAGACATCGACCACCTGATGGCCAAAGGGGAATTCCGCAAAGATCTGTATTTTCGTCTGAAGGTCGCCCGGATCCATCTCCCGCCGCTCAGGGAAAGAAAAGAGGACATCCCCTTCCTCGTCGGCGATTTTTTGAAAGGCGGGCAAGACGGGTCCAGAGGTATCGACGTCGAGGAGAATGCGATGTCTCTCCTGATGGATTACGACTTTCCGGGCAACGTCCGGGAACTCCGATCCATCCTCCAGACTGCCGTGAATCTCTCACAGGGGAGACGTTTGGCATTGAGACACCTGCCGGACTATGTGAGGAAAGGCAGAAAAACCGCTTCGAAGACGGTTCTCCCCGATGGACGGTCCGTGATCTCCCTTTCGGAGACGGAAAAATCACACATCCTCAGGGTCTACAATGAAACCGGCGGCAACAAGATGAAGACGGCAAGGCTGCTTGGCATCGGTCTGAACACGCTTCGGAGAAAGCTGACATCCTATGGCATCAGTTGAACGTCGCTCGCTTCTGTTGAATATATTTCGGTATCCGGCCGGTCCCTTACCCGCCGGTTTTTTATATTGCCCGGTCTTCACCCCCCATTTCTTACGGCCTGCCTGAATCGACCATTCCAAAATGGCACAGTGCTTTTAACTTACCGAACTCTCGCTGTTTTTAATCGAAGGCGTCCCGAGTCGGCACAGCGGCGGCGTGTCTTAAAAGGAAGAGTCCGAAAAGCAACATATTTTAACTATATAATAATATGAACGATTTTTCTTCAGGTGAGCCGCTGGCAAAGGTGGCACGTCCGGTGCTCATACAGTGTGCCATATGCGGGAGAACATCCCGAGGTGACCGCAACCGATAAAGGACACCGTTACATGTCGACGGATGACAGTCAGAACAAGCAAATCTGCATTATCGGCCCCCTGAAGGTTCAGAACGATGCGCTGGCCCGCTATCTAGAGGAAAACCTGGGCGTCGAGTGCACGAAGCTCGCACTGGACGACGGTATGACGCTTCCGGAGAGAGTGCAGGGTAAAAAATCCGTTCTTTTTCTTATCGACAGTTTCGAAGCAAACCTCACGGCGAAGATATCAGCATTGAAAAACAGGTTCAGAGATGTCCTTTATGAATTCTACATCTGCCTGTTCAATATCCGGCCGGATCGAAGCATGGCTGAAGAGACGTTAAACCGGTCGGTTCAGGGGATTTTTTATATCGATGACGATATCCAGAATCTCATCAGAGGCATTCAGGCCGTATTCAACGGTGAGTTGTGGATATCCCGTCGGATCCTGACCCGATTGATTCAGAATCACGCGGCGGGACGGCAGGTCGAGGAGGTGAACGCGGATATTCTGACGGCGCGGGAGATCGAGATCCTGTACCTGCTCGCCACCGGCAAGGACCAGACCGCGATCGGGAATACCCTGTTCATCAGCCCTCACACGGTGAGAACACATCTTTCCAACGTGTTCAGAAAGATCGGGGTGAGGAACCGGATCGAGGCCAAGGTGTGGTTTGAGAAGAATCGCACGGCCCTGAGGCCGGAGACGAAAAGGGCCGGAGTCCGGATCGGGAAGTAAGATGGAATGTTTTATTTTTCCCTGCCGGCTGCGGTGAACCGAAGAAGCGTAAAAAAGAGGCACCCTGCGGGCAGGGACAGGAAGCCTATCGAAGGGAAAGAGATAATGACGATGTTCTCATGGTTATCGAGACCCTTTTTCTTCTACCTGCTCCTGTTGTTCATGATCGCCTATTACATGTATGACATGGCCTTTGGTGCCGTCTCGGAAATTGCAGAGCACATTGGTGTGTCCGTCTGCCGGTCTATAGGGCCGTGATGAACATTTTTCAGGACAAGCATTACGCCTGCTTTGAGATACGCAAGTTGAGCATCTGACCCCTTTGAAATTCCGGGTCCCGCTCTCGATCACGGGACCGGCTGTCACCGTGCTCAATGTCGTCCTGCCACGTTGCCTCCATCACTTTGATCAGATCCGCCGAAATCCATTTCAGACGACTCTCCAGCGGCAAAATGAATGCAAGCTTCAGCCGGACCGGGGGAAAGCCGCCGGATCCCGTAGGAAAATTTTTTAGGGCCCTTCCAAGGGGTGCAGAGACAGCACGGAATCTGCAAAAGAACCGTTGAATTGACTCATTCTTTCTGATATTTCACCGGATCAGTTCCTGAAAGGGTGATCGGGAAGCGGAATCACGTCGAAAGAGACGCCGTTCGCGCACGCGTCGAATGGGCGGAAGAGGGGCGGCATGACAGCGGTGCCAGATCTAGGTGAAGGCCTGAACTCGCTGAACGGGAAACAGAGAAAAAAGAAGATGGTCGTCTTTTCGGCGCTCGCGGTCTTCGTGGCCGTGATCATCGTGTCGTCGCTCCTTTATTTCCAGTACCGGAAGACTCACGTGAGCACCGACGACGCCTTCGTCGACGGTCGCGTTTATCTCGTCGCCTCGAAGATCCCGGGTACGGTGAAGGTCCTTCACGTCACGGACAACCAGATGGTGAAGAAGAATGACGTCCTTGTTGAAGTCGACCCCGCCGACTACGATGTGAAGGTGCTGGAAGCACAGGCCGGCTTTGAGGCCGCGAAGAATCAGTTCGTCGAGTTCCAGGCCTCGCTCGAATCGGCCCGTGCCAACCTCGAAGCGCAGGAGTCCCTCCTCCACAAGGCCGAGATCGATTTCCAGAGGGCCGACTCCCTGGTCAGGGAAGACCTCGTGACGAAGGAATTTTTCGACCAGAAGAAAACCGGCCTCGATGTGGCCCGGGCTCAGGTCAAAGCCGCGAGGGAACTCGTGAGAAAGACGGAGGCATCCCTGGGAACGCAAAAGGCCGTCATCCGGCACGCCCGGTCCTCCCTCCAGGGAGCGACGCTGAATCAGAGTTACACGAAAATCTCGGCCCCCGCCGATGGGTACGTGACCAAGCGGAACGTGGAGGTCGGGAATCGGGTTCAAACCGGCCAGCCCCTGCTCGCCGTTGTGTCGCTTTCGCCGGGGGATGTCTGGATCACGGCCAATTACAAGGAGACGGATCTGACCCGGGTGAAACCCGGCCAGAAGGTCAGGGTCAAGGTGGATACCTATCCGGGCAGGGTTCTTCACGGGAGGGTGGAGAGCATCATGGCCGGCACGGGATCCGCTTTTTCACTCTTCCCGCCTGAAAACGCCACGGGCAATTATGTGAAAGTGGTCCAGAGAATTCCCGTCAAAATCGTGCTGGACGAAGCGAACCGGAAGGACCCGGTGCTCCGGATCGGCATGTCCGTCGTGCCGACGATTCTGACCGATCAGTGATCGAGGGTGCGGGTCGTATGAACAAGTGGCTCGTCGCCGTAACGGTCATGCTTCCCACCGTCGTCCAGATCATCGATACCTCCATCGTCAATGTCTCCCTCGATCACATCCGCGGGAGCCTCTCCGCAGGGGTCGACGAATCCACCTGGGTCATCACGTCCTATCTCGCGGCCAATGCCATCGTCATCCCGATGACCGGGTGGCTGAGCCGGCTCTTCGGCAGGAAACGGTACCTGATGGGTTCCGTCTTTTTCTTCACCCTGACCTCGTTGCTCTGCGGAATTTCCTGGAGTCTCCCCGCCCTCATCGTATTCAGGGTCTTCCAGGGCGCCGCCGGCGGCGCCCTTCAGCCTCTTTCACAGGCGATCCTGCTCGAAACGTTTCCACCCCGTCAGCACGGGATGGCCATGGCCATTTACGGCATGGGGGTGATGTTCGGGCCGATCATCGGGCCGCTCCTGGGCGGCTGGATCACGGACAACTGGTCGTGGCACTGGGTTTTCTTCATCAATGTCCCGATCGGGATCGTCTCCATTCTGATGACCTTCTCTTTCATCATCGATCCTCCCTATGTGGAGAAAAGAAAGATGAAGATCGACTACATGGGTCTGTCGCTTCTCACCGTCGGGATCGGCTGCCTGCAGATCATGCTGGACCGGGGGCAACGGGAAGACTGGTTTGCCTCCGGCTTCATATTCTGGTTATGCATCATTTCCTTCACGGCCCTTGCCGCCTTTGTCGTCAACGAGCTTTTCGCGGAGAACCCCGTCGTGCAGTTCAGGATCTTAAGAAACCCGGCCTTCACCGCCGGAAACATCATCGGATTTTTCACCTTTTTCTGTCTTTTCGGGAGCATCGTCCTTCTGCCGATCTATCTGCAGACCCTGATGGGCTACACGGCCTTCCTGGCCGGTCTCGTCCTGGGACCCGGTGGGCTCATGTCGATGATTGCCATGCCCATCGCCGGCAGGCTGGTCACGAAAATGAACCCCAGGGTTCTCCTCGGCTCCGGGGTGGCCATGACCGCCTTTTCGATATTCATGATGGCGAAGTTCAGCCTCTTCGCCGATTTCGACGCCATCGTCTGGCCGCGGATCGTCATGGGCTTCGGAATGGGCCTGCTGATTGTCCCCCTGATGACTCTCACCATGTCGTGGGTGAAGAAGGAGGACATGGGGAACGCCTCGTCCATCTTCAATTTCACCCGGATGCTCGGCGGGAGCTTCGGTGTGGCTTTTGCCTCCACGGTGCTCTCCCGCAGGGTACAGTTCCATCACTCCCATCTGGCAGGGAACATGAGCCTCCTGGACCGGAATTTTCAGGTGGCCCTGCCGCAGGTCTCTCAGACCCTTCAAGACCAGGGCTTCGCGCCGGCCCTGCTGGACCCCGGGAGTCTGGGCACCATTTACAAGGAACTGATGCGGCAGGCGACCATGCTGGCCTTCAACGACACCTTCTATGTCCTGGCGGTGGCGATGACCTGTTCTATCCTCCTTCTCCTGCTCATGCGGAGCAGCGAACATCAGGAGGAAGAGGGCGTAAGAAGGGAACTGATCCTCGAGTGAGCCGGATCGTCCCGTTCTCCGGCTCCACCGCCCGCGGCCGGGAACAGTTCCTTCTTCCCTCAATCAGAACGCCCTGTAGATGATTTGATCCCGGCTTTTTATCTCTTCGATGACCCTTTCGTGCACAAGTTCGACGAGGTGGACATAGGTTTCGTTCAGGGCGAGGAAGCTGTCGAATTCGGGCAGGCCGTCACCGAAGATGTCCCTGGATACCTCGAAGGCGGTCTGTGGCCCCCTCCGGACGGATTCGCAAGCCAGCCCTTTCCGGATGTCGTGATGGGATTCGATCTCCCGGATCCTCTCGGCCAGATTCGGGAAAGGGTCCCCGTGCGCCGGATAGACTTTACCGACGGGGAGGGCCCGGATTCGTGACAGCGAGTCGAGGAAGCTCCCGAGAGGCCGAAAATCAGGGAAGAAGATATCGGGGCTCAGGTTGGGTGTAATTTCCGGAAGCACGTGGTCTCCCGAGAGGAGAAGGCCCTCTTCGGGGAAGTAATAGGAGGTGTGGTCGCGGGTGTGCCCGGGGGTGGCGATAGCCTGAAATTCCGTTTTACCGACGATCTGGCTGGAATCGGCACGGAAACACCGGTCGATCCGGAAGGGGCTCCCGGCGGTCTTGAAAGCCTGGAACAGCCGGATGACGAAATTCGTGGTCGATTCCGGGAGCCCGTGAATCAGGCAGAAGTCCCGGATGCGGCGGATGAGTTCCGTCTCGTCGCTCCGCGCCGAGAGCACTTCCCGGCTGATGTCCGACGCATGGATTTCCGCTCCCGACAGCCCCTTGATCCGTCCGGCCATCCCGCAGTGATCGAGATGATGATGAGTGATGTAGATCCGGGCGATGTCCCGAACGCCCCTGTGAAGGGTCCTCAGCGACTCATCGAGGATCACGACCGTCTCCGGTGTGTTGAGACCCGTGTCAAAGAGTGTGATCTCGCCGTTGTGGATGAGAACGAAGACATGCACGTGCCTCAGTCGGAACGGCATGGGGAGGGTGATCATGAAAAGGTCTTGGGAGATTTCTTCGATCAACGATGACGGCCTCCCTTTTCTTTTCTCACGATGCTGAAGGACGCCGAGCCCTTGGCGATGAGCTTTTTTGTCTCGTCCAGTATTTCCGCCTCGGCGTGGGCCAGGCGCCTGCCGCGGTGGATCATCCTGCCGTAAGCCGTGAGTTCGCCGGGGCCTGCCGGCGCGAAATAATGCATCTGCAGGGACGTCGTGACGATCGTCTCGCCCGTGGCCAGAGACGGCAGCACGGAGATGCCGCAGGTGGAATCCGCAAGGGCTGCCAGCACTCCTCCATGAACCGTTCCCCAGAGGTTCTTGTGTTTCTGTCCCGCCTTCACCCTGACGACGGAACCTTCCGGACCCGTCGAGAGCATCTTCATGGAGATGGTCTTGTAGAAAGGCGACTGGTTCACGTGTTTCCTGATGGCATCCGGGTCTCCCCATGCGTGTGTCATTGGACTCCCCCTGTTCTTACGGTTTGACAGCCGCGGGAAAGTATAGGTCAGCCCTCACCGGCTGTAAAGACAAAAACCATTCCCTCGGGGCGTCATTTCCCGTTGATTTCCCGAAAGGTTTCTGTCAAGACACACGGAAAGGAATCAGGGGGATCAAAGGATGGACTGCCGCAGGGGAGAAGTCGGAATCGAGACCAAGGACGGTGTCGCAGCCGGTATAACGATTTTCACGGGGGATGTTCCCCCCGGGTCGCCCGTCCTGGTCTGCATGCCCGCCATGGGAGTGGCCGCGAAATTCTATGAACCTCTCGCGGAGCCGATGGTGAAAGAGGGCTGGCACCTCATCACGGCCGACCTGCGGGGAAACGGATTGAGTTCCCTGCGGGCCGCCCGGGGCGTTTCCTTCGGATTTCACGAGATGGTGGCCTATGACTGGCCCGCCGTTATGGAGACGGCGAAAGCACTCTTCCCCGGCTCTCCCCTTTATCTCCTGGGCCACAGCCTGGGGGGGCAGTTGAGTGCGCTCTATCTCGCCGCAAACCCCGGGACGGGTTCCGGTCTCGTTCTCGTTGCGGCACCATCGGTCCACTACCGGGGTTGGGGGTTTCCGCTGAACCTGGCCGTCCTGGCGGGGACACAGTCGGCCTGTCTGATCGCTCGAGCCCTGGGGTATTTCCCGGGCAGAAGGATCGGATTCGGCGGCACGGAGGCCAGGGGGGTGATCTGCGACTGGGCGCACACGGGTCGCACGGGTCGGTACGAACCGGCCGGGAGCGCCGTCGATTACGAAGGGCTCCTCGGGGAAATGGAACTCCCTGTTCTGGCCGTTTCCTTCGAGGTGGATCTTCTTGCGCCCGAACGGGCCGTAGCGAACTTCTGCGCCAAGATGAAACGGTGCCGGATCACCCATCATCATCTGTGGGACGAGGACCTGGGTCATCTCCAGTGGATGAGAAATCCCCGACCCGTCATCGAGAGGATCCGGGAGTGGCTGCAAAAAGAGGGATGACCAATATTCTGTAGAAAACAGCCCACGACCTGTAGTATTGAAAGCAGGAACCGAGCCCTGTCTGCCGGTGTTCCGATCTGCAGGGGGAACACAGGGATCCAAGAGGGATGGCGGAGTTCATGAGGTGAAGCTCCCACAACAGGCCGTAATGGATTCGCCGGGCTTCAGCGGAGGGTGTCCGATGACAAATTTCAAAGAAACATCCATGGGGGCCATATTCCAGAACAGGGTCCGGGAATACGGGGACAGGACGCTCGTGAAGTACAAAAACAGACAGGGGGTGTGGGAGGACATCTCCTGGAACGGGCTCAACGGCATGGTGCGGGAGATGGGCATGTTTTTGATCAACCGGGGGATCCGGCCCGGCGACAAGGTGGCCCTGTTTTCAGCCAACCGCTACGAATGGTGGGTCGGCGATCTGGCCATCATCTCCGTGGGTGCGGTGAACGTGCCCATCTATGCCACGAATTCCGCGGAAGAGGCCCGCTACATCATCGAACATTCGGACTCCCGGATGTGCTTCGTCGGCGCCCGGGAGCACATGGATAAAATCCTCCGGATCAAAGACAAACTTCCGTATCTGGGGGAGATCATCATCTTCGACGATCTCGACGAACCTGTTCCCGGCGTGACCACGTTTCAGGATGCCTGCAGGGAGGGAAAGGCGGCCGGCAACCCGGACGAATTCGACAAACGTCTGACCCCCATCGACATCGACGACGTGGCCACCATCATTTACACCTCGGGCACCACCGGCAATCCAAAGGGCGTCATGCTGACCCACAAGAACTTCGTGGCCAATGTCAATCAGGTTCAGACGGCAGACCCCGAATTCTTCCTGGGTGACCACACATTCCTTTCATTCCTGCCGCTTGCGCACTCGTTGGAGAGAACGTGCGGATACTATCTCCCGATCTTTCTCGGCCACAAGGTCGCCTTCGCCGAGGGTCCGGAAAAGCTCCTAGAGAACTTCAATGAGATCAGGCCCACCTTCATCATCAGTGTGCCGCGCATCTATGAGAAGATGCATTCGGGAATCCTCGCGAAGGTCGCCGGTGCACCCCCGGTCAAGAAAAGGCTTTTCAACTGGGCCATGGGCGTCGCAAAAGAGAACCTGCCCTATGTCTGCGAGAACAGGGAAAGGACCGGCCTGTTTGCCTTCAAGTACAATCTGGCGGACAGGCTCATCTTCAGCAAGCTCCGGGCGGCGATCGGCATGGACAGACTCTACTGTGCCGTCTCCGGCGGCGCTCCCCTGTCGGTCTCTGATGCGGAGTTCTTCATCGGCATGGGGATCAGGGTGATCGAGGGGTTCGGCCTCACCGAGACGACGCCGGTCACAAACGCCAACCTGCCCAGGCGCATCAAGCCGGGCACTGTGGGTCCCGCCGTGAAAGACACCATCGTCAGAATCTCTGAAGACGGCGAAATCTTAATCAAGGGGCCCCAGATCATGAAGGGGTACTACAAGAACGAGACGGCAACCCGGGATGCCTTTACACCCGATGGCTTCTTCCGGACCGGGGATATCGGTGAAATCGACAGGGACGGCTATCTGAAGATCACCGGCAGGATGAAGGATCTCATTATTACATCCGGCGGCAAAAACATCTCCCCCCAGAATGTCGAGCAGGCCCTCCAGGCATCCCCCTTTATCGAGCAGCTCGCCGTCATCGGCGACAATCGCAAATACCTCTCGGCTCTTCTTGTCCCTTCCTATACGGCGCTGGAGAGCTGGGCGAGGCAGAACAACATTGCCTTCACCGGCCGAAAGGACCTGATCTCCCGAGACAAAGTCAGGCAGCTCTATCAGACCGAGATCGAGCGGTGCATGAAGGACTTCGCCCCCGTTGAGCAGGTCCGGAAGTTCGTGCTGCTGGAAACCGAATGGTCCCAGGATACGGGGGAGCTCACGCCCACCCTGAAGTTGAAGAGAAAGGTGATCAACCAGAAGTACGCTTCCCAGATCGAATCCATGTATCCGCCGGGGTCATAGGTGAGCGCGCAGGGAAGAACCGGATGACGGGGCTGAAAGATATTCATCAGATCCTCAGAGACCCCGTGGCTTACGGCAGAAGGTTGAAGGCCGAGGGCCGCAGGGTCGTGGGGTATTTCTGTTCCTACACGCCCGAGGAGATCATCCATGCCGCCGGCGCCCACCCTTTCCGGCTCTTCGGCACGGACGAAGCCATCCACCTTGCCGACGCCCACCTGCAGGCCTATTGCTGTTCCCTCGTCCGGGGCGCCCTGGAAGAGGCCCTGGCGGGGCGACTCGACTTTCTCGACGGCGCCGTCTTTCCTCACACCTGCGATTCGATCCAGAGGCTCTCCGACGTCTGGCGCATGAACGTGAAAGGCCCCTTTCATCTCGACGTGGTGCTCCCCGTGAAGCTGGAAGGGGAGAGCGCGAGAGTCTACATGACGGACGTCCTTCAGCGCTTCAGGATGGACCTGGAAGCCCGACTCGGAGTCACGATCAGCAAGGAAGCCCTGAAGGAAGCCGTCGGGACCTTCAGCCGAATCCGGAGATATCTGGGTCGGCTCTACGACATCAAGTCCGAGGACCCGGGCCTCATCAGCGGAAGCGATTTCCACGCGATCGTTAAGTCCTCGATGATCGTGGACCGGGGTCGCCTCCTGGAGATTCTTCCCGGTATCGTCGAGGACCTGGAGAAGAGGAAGGGACAGGGGAGGGTTCCCGGGGGAAAACGCCTCGTCCTGGCCGGCGGCCTGTGCAACCACCCCGACGTCTATCGGCTCGTCGAGGGGGCGGGCGGTGTCGTTGTGGGGGATGATCTCTGCACGGGTTCGCGATATTTTGAAGGCATTGTGGAAGGAAAGGATGATCCCGTCGCGTCGATCGCCGGTCGGTACAGGACACGCCCTCCCTGTCCGGCAAAGCACGCGGGTCTTTTCACGCGGGCCGGCCGTCTCGTGGACATTGTCCGGAAAAGAGAAGCCCGGGGAGTCGTTTTTATGCTTCTCAAGTTCTGCGACCCCCACGCCTTTGACTACCCCTGCCTGAAGGAAACCCTCGACCGGGAGGGAATCCCCAGCCTGCTTCTGGAGGTGGAGGACCGGCTCCCGTCGGAGGGACAGTTTCTGACGCGGCTTGAAACGTTCATCGAGATGCTTTAGGAACGGAAGGTCGGAATGGCCCAGAAGAACGCAAGGCCGGCGAATCTCACGCGGGAAATTCCGCTTTTTCTTCTCGCCCGAGTCCGGAAGGGTCTCCTTCGCTTCAGGAAGCAGAAGAAGATGAAGGACATCATGACGGTCTATTACCTCGAGGCCAAGAGTGCCCGTGTCGGCGGCAGGAAGGTTGCCTGGATCACGAGCGGCGGTCCCGTCGAGCCGCTCATCGCCATGAATGTCATCCCCGTTTATCCCGAAAATCACGGGGCGATGATCGGGGCCAGCAGGATGGGAGCGGGCCTGTGCGAGCTGTCGGAATCCATGGGGTACTCGAGCGACCTCTGCTCCTACGCCCGTTCCGATATCGCCTGCGCCACCGTGAACGGCGGCCCCATCGGGGGGCTGCCCCGCCCCGACATGCTGGTGTGCTGCAACAACATCTGCGGGACCGTGCTGAAGTGGTACGAGGTGCAGGCCCGCTATTTCAACGTGCCCCTCTTCATCTTCGACACACCCATCTGCCACGCGGGTTTCGGCGAGGAGGTCCGCCGTTACGTCCGCCGTCAGCTCGACGAGTACGTTCTCTTCTTGGAGGAAGCCTGCGGCAGGAAAATGGACCGGGAGCATCTGGCGACGGTGGGCAAGCTCTCCCTGGAGGCCCAGCGCCTGTGGCAGGCGGTGCTCGACACGGCGATCAACCGGCCCGCCCCCATGAGCGCCTTCGATGCCTTTTTCCACCTGGCACTGATCGTGACCCTCCGGGGAACGCCGGAGGCCGTCGATTATTACCGCCGGCTCCTGGAACGGATGAAGGACAGGGCCGCGCGGGGAATCGGCGTCATTGCCGATGAGAGGTATCGTCTCCTGTGGGACAACATTCCCGTCTGGCACCGGACGCGGTGGCTGTCGGAAAAATTCGCCTCCCACCATGCCTGCCTGGTGGCCGACACCTACACATCGGCATGGTGCGGGTCCGTGAAATATATCGATGAGAACCGTTTCTTCGATTCCATGGCCGAGGCCTACACACGTATCTACCTCAACATCGGCGTGGACGAAATGGCGCGCTCGGTGCTCGCCATGGTGGACAAGTACGGGGTGGACGGCATCGTGATGCACTCGAACCGCAGCTGCAAGCCCTACTCCCTGGGGCAGTACGACATCGCGAAGATCGTCGAGAGAGAGCGAAAAATCCCGTCGCTCATCATCGAGGCGGACATGGTGGACGAACGGAGTTTTTCCGAAAGTCAGGTCGCCACGCGCATCGACGCCTTTATGGAGATGATCAAGGCGGCAAAATAGTGGAGAGTGGTGAGAGGGATTAGAAAGACCAGAAAGACCAGAAAGACATGATCACCGCCGGAATCGACATCGGATCCGTTTCGACCAAGGCCGCCGTTCTCTCGGAGGGAAAACTCCTCGGCACCCGGGTTATCTTCACCGGATACAATGCGGAGGTCGCGGGGCGGCGTGCCTTCGAGGATCTTCTGAAAGAACTGGGGCTGGAGCACTCGGCCGTCCGCAGGGTGATATCCACCGGCTACGGGAGAAACAGCGTCAGGTTCGTCGACAAGGCCGTCACGGAGATTACCTGCCACGGCGCCGGGGCGCACTACCTGGACCCCCGGGTTCGATCCATCATCGACATCGGCGGACAGGACAGCAAAGCCATTGTCATCGATCAGAAAGGGAAAGTGAAGAACTTCGCCATGAACGACAAGTGTGCCGCCGGGACCGGCCGGTTCCTGGAGGTCATGGCAAGGGCCCTGGAAGTCGACCTCGAAGGATTCGGCGCCCTGTCGCTTAAGGCCCGGAATCCATCGAAAATCAGCAGCCTCTGCACGGTCTTCGCCGAGTCGGAGGTCATTTCGCTCATCTCCGGGGGCGAGGGCCGCGAAAACATCATTGCCGGCATCCACGAATCCATCGCGGCGAGGGTGGGAGCCATGGCAAACCGCGTGGGTATGGTGCCGCCTCTCGTCATGACGGGCGGTGTGGCCAAGAACGCCGGGGTGGTCAGAGCATTGGAGAAGAAACTCGGGATATCCATCCGGGTCTCGCAATACGCCCAGGTCAACGGGGCCATCGGCGCCGCCGTGCTGGCGGCGGCGCTGAGATAGCGGTTGCGGCGGGGACTGCTGTTCGTGCCTGTGAAGGAAACAGCGAAGGGGGATCGCAATGAAGAAGGGAAAGAAAGTACTCGTCCTGCCGGGCAGTCCCCGACGAAAGGGCACAGCGCCACCCTGGCAAGGAAAATCGCTGAGGACGCGAGGTCGTCGGGCGCAAGCGTGATGACCGCCTTCCTGCACGGCCTGCTACGCCTGCCGGAAACGGAAGAGCAGGGACTGCGTGACCGACGATGACATGCAGCCCCTCTACCGGGTGATGCTGGAGGCCGACGCCCGGGTGATCGCAAGCCCCGTTTACGGGTTCACCCTGTCGGCCCAGGTGAAACTCCGGATGGATCGTTGCCTGGCCTTCCCGGCATACGGCAGGGATCCCTTCGAGGGGAAGCGGGTCGCCGTCGCCATGACCTACGGAGCGAGGACCCCTACGACTGGGGGTGCATAAACGGTCTGCAAACCTTTCAGGATGCGTACAACGATGTCGGTGCCGACATCGTCGGCATGGTCTACGGCAGTGCCATGAAGTCCGGCGACATCCGGTCGAACAGGGCCCTCTTGCGGGAGGCCGGGGAACCGGGGCAAAAGCTCGTGTAGAGAGCCTGAAATCACGCCGTTTTTTTTGGGCGAATTCCATGAACCGGGGGATGATCTGATCGGCGGCGATCATGCCGCCGATGGAACGGAGGCGAACCATGGAGACAGGGACCGATTTCAGTTTCGAAAAATGGTTTGTGGATGCGATGATGAATCTAGCACCGGACCCGGCCGGCATTCAGGTGGACGGTGCGCCGAAAGATATGACGGATTTTGCCTCCAACAAGGCTTTTTCCGTCAGTTTTGCCTCGGGCGTCATGCCGGGGCCCTTCGGGATGGCAACCATCCTGCCGGAGCTTGCCGCCGTCACGAAAATCCAGATGGATCTCATCTACAAGATCGCAAAGTATCATCAAAAAGTCGACCGGGTGAACCGGTCGCTCGTCCTTTGCGTGTTTGCCGGGGCTTTGGGTGTGACGGCCGGACGCATCCTGGTGCAGTGGATCGGCAGCCGGATGATCATCAAGACACTGAGTACCCAGGCGGCGCAGAAAATAGCGGGTGCCATCGGTACCCGGATCGGCTCCGCCGTCGTCCAGAGAAGTGTCGGCCGCTGGCTTTCGTTTGCCACGGCCCCCGTTTTTGCCTATTTCTCCAGGAAGATGACGGAGAAAATCGGTCAATACGCCGACGAGCTTTTGAGCGAGGATATCGAGATCGAGCGGCCCGGCGAATGAAACAGAATTTTTGAATGTCGCCCCCGGGATACCCGCAGGGCCGCTGCACGGGTTTCCGTTGAACGAGAAAAAAAGAAGGCAGGTCACTTCTCTGTGACCTGCCTTCTTGGCTGGAGATAAGAAACAGGGTTAGAGGATTCCCGTTATTTCACGAAAGGTGCGGGAATCGGGTAGATGACCTTGCCGTAGACGGTGTTGCAGACCACGGCGCCGGCAAGATACACTCCGATCCAGCCGGAAACAATCAGGAGCCAGCCGACGATCGGCTTGCCGATCGCGGGATCCATCTTGCCCAGGTCGAGACCGACGATGCACCACAGCACGATGTCGATCAGGACAACGAGGATGAAAATGAGCTTGTTGCCCTTCGCGTAAGCAGGGGTCACGGCGGTGAGGAAGCCGGCCCCGGCCATCCAGGTCCATCCCTCAACGTAGGCGTGAGGAGCCATGCCGAACTTGATCATGAAGAACTTGGAGAGAACGCTGAGAGAGGCACCGAACATGAAGAAGGCGGAGAAGAACAGGAAGACGTTTCCGCCGGTGACGTTGTGGTCTTTGAGCTCGATGACGGCCGTGGTGTACTGGACGACACCGCCGCCGATGAGCCAGGCTGTCAGGATGGGCAGGCCTTCTACCTTTACCCAGCCAAGAAATACTGCGGCGAAACCAAAGCAGGCTACTGCGAGAGCCCCGAGTCCCGCAGGAGCGGGAGTTGCAAAGCTATGTTCATGTGCCATAAAAAATCCTCCTTTTTTGTGGGTCAATGAACAAGTAAGAACGGTGGAATGTCAAGACGCTGTATCCTCTTGAAAAACTTTTTCACACCTCCTTTCTCTGTGGAATAGACGCCTTGCCTAAAAAAAACACAATACTCCCCGAGCAACCATTCCGCCCAGGCAGGTATTGCCGATGAAATGAAAGACTAAAACAAAAGGGTGGAAAAGCGACATCCTCCTTATGGTTTCCTTCTCGCCCGGTGGAACCTCTTTCCCATCCTTTAAGCATTCACAGGTTGTGCAGGACCCACGGGGGTTTGAGGCATCCTGCACAGCCCTTTCGGAAGATCTTTGGCGCATGATCTTCTTGTAGCGCATTCTATCTACAGCAAAGGAGATGCCATCGATGTACACGCCTCTGACTCGACCGACCGGAGCAATGCAGGGAGGTTGAGGGAAACAAAAGAGCCGGTCATTCGGCAAAAAAAACAAAGACTTCCCGAGATAGAACAAGTGAAGACAGGGTTTGCGGTATGGACAGGAAAAATCGGATGATGAAAGAAAAGCGTTAAAAATATCAGCATCTGTTGAGAAAACGAACGTTCATTTCTTTAACAATCCAAGACGTTTCATCTGATGGTAGAGGGCAAGGCGGGGCAGGCCGAGAAAACGGGCCGCCTCCGTCTTGTTTCCGTGGCTCCTCTCCAGAGCCCTCCGGATCAGCCCTGTCTGGAACTCTCTCGTCAGTTCTTCATAGTTCGCGGCGGATTTTTCATCCAGGAAATCTGCCGGGTCGGGAACCGGAATACTTCTCCCATTGCCGCTCCGCGTCAGGATTTCCGCCGGTAGATTCTCCGGCCGGATGACGTTTCCATCCTCCAGGATCATGATCCGCTCGATGGTGTTGAGCAATTCTCGGACATTCCCGGGCCAGTCATAGCGAACGAGGAGGTCCCTTGCTTCATCGGAGACGGTCTTGAGCGGCTTGCGGAATTCCCTGCTGTAGAGGTGTGTGAAGTGCTCGACGAGGGGCATGATGTCCGCCTTCCGTTCCCGCAACGTCGGCAGGTGGATGTTGACGACGTTCAGCCGGTAGTAGAGGTCTTCCCGGAACGTGCCGTTCGTGATGGCCGACCTCAAATCCTTGTTGGTCGCGGCGATGATGCGGACATCCACCTCCATGTTTTTCGTCCCGCCGACACGCCGGAAGGTCTTCTCCTCGAGCACCTGCAACACCTTGGACTGAAGCGCCGGGTGCATCTCACCGATTTCGTCGAGAAAGATCGTCCCGCCGTGGGCCAGTTCCACAAGCCCCTTCTTGGGTCTCTTTGCGTCCGTGAAGGCACCGGCCTCGTAGCCGAAGAGCTCGGTCTCGAGCAGGGTGGGGGGAATGGATGCGCAACTGATCTCGACAAAGGGCTGGAAGGCCCGCAGACCGTTGTAGTGAAGGCATTTGGCAACCAGGCTTTTTCCGGTGCCGCTCGCCCCTTCGATGAGGATCGTGACCGACTCGCTGCTGGCCGCCCGGGTAAGGACCTCGAGGACGTGCTGGAGAGCCTCGCTCCTTCCGATGATGTTGTGGTAGCCGTAGCGTTGCTTGTTCTTGTGGATGATCTTCCGGAATTCGGGTCGCAGGCAGCGCATTTCAAGGGCTGTCTTGACGATACAGGCAATGGTCTTCCTCTTGACGGGCTTGTGGATGAAATCAAAGGCACCCATCTCGAGGGCTTCACGGGTCGATTCTACATCACCGAAGGCGGTCATGATGATCACAGTGGCATCGTGATGATGTTCCATCAGGTTCTGAAGGACTTCGATGCCGCTCATGTCGGGGAGGCGCATGGCAAGGAGCGTCAGGTCGAATTCCTCGTTCCTCGTCTTTTCGAGACACTCCAGGCCGCTTCCGGCAAGGACGACGCTGTACCCTTCGCCGGCGAGGGTATCCTTCAGTGATTCGCGAAGATCCCTTTCTCCGTCGGTGATCAGTATTTTGTTCATGGGAACCGTGCCTCGAGCCGCCTGCACGTTCCGGCGGCATCACAGCAACACAAACGAGGAACCCCGCTCACAGGGGTGGCGGGGTCGTTTTCACGTTTCATGACGTTCTCCGGACGAACAGAAAGAGCCTCTTTGTCTTCAGCGACGCGTGGATAACACGTAAAGGTGCGAAGTCACGCCCTGTGGACAGATTTATAAAAACACCAGGAACGAAAAATGTCAAATCAAATTGAGGTGCCGGCGGAAAGAGACGGTCAGCAGTAGATGTCGATGCGGCGGCGCGCCGGCGGGGCTTCCGATTTGCTGCGGCGATAATCGTCGAGCGTCCGGTCTTTCAGGGCAAAGATCCTGCGGTTGAGGGCTCTCCGTTCCATACCCGGGTAAAGGCTTCTCTCCCTCCGGATCGCGAGAAGGGTTTTCCCCACCCACCGGCCTTCGGAAGGACGGTAGAGCTCTCGTATCTTTTTTGAGGATATCAGCTCGTTCAGGGTCGTGTCGTCAACGTATTCCTCCCTGTCGGACAGGTACCTGACCTTGACGAGATTGCGTGCCTCCATCACAGGACGTCTCTCCTCCCTGGGCCTGACTCCACTATAGGGGGAAAAAGACGCGGGAACAATACGACGAATTCATGATTTTTCCTACGAAAAAGGGATTAAGAAGCAGGAGCGGTTCAGCCGTCACGTCCTTGCCGGGGAGTTGCCGATCACCCTGGATAGGACGTCCTGTGTGGAAGCCCCGGGAAAAGCATGAATTATTTCCAAACCGGAGATTTCAGGGGATACAGTTTACGGCAGCGGATTTCATCAGTCCTCTCGAAAAGAACAGTATCCGAATCAGCATGGACGGCCGAGGTCGGCTCTACGGCAACATCCGAGCTGAGAGGCTCTGGAGAACCGTCAAGGACGAAGAGGTTTATTTTCATGATTATTTGAGTGTTTCGGGCGTCCGCTTTCGCCCGACCGCCTATTTGCAATTATACTGCAGGGAGCGGATCCATGAGGCATTAGGATACCGGACGCCCTACGAGGTCTATTCCGGCAGACCGTTTAATTTGAACCCACGTGCAGGCTTACCCGGCCATGCACCTTAAACGAGCTCATTTTCTGCCTTGACTGCGGAGAGAGGTTTATGTAGTGCTGGAATACAGCATGATCCAACAGCACGGATCATTGAAGTATCGAGACCCGCCGCCGGAGACACGGCTGAACAGAAAAACATAAAAAATGGCAGAACTTTGAATCAGCGTATGATTCATAATCCGCAGACAGGTTAAGTTGCGCGGCTATCCCTATGAAAAATCGAAAGTTTGGCCGCATCACGTGCATCGCCGGAGAGAATGGATCTCGATACCCTTACTGTAATTCTCTCTATATTGATGACGAAAAGAAGGTTCTGATTGATCCGGGTTCCGATGAGACGGTGCTGAGGCGTTTGTCCTCAAGTCAAAGGGTGGACATCATTATTGCAAGCCACTACCATGAGGATCACGGATGTTATCATTATCTCTTTGAGCACTCGGAACTCTGGGTCCACGAAAGAGAAGCTCCCTGTTATCGGTCCTATGATACCTACCTGGAGTATTCCGGTCTTGTGGATAGCCCCTATCAGAAAGAGTGGCATGATCTGTTGGTAAGGAGATGCAACTTTCGGGAACGCAATCCCACGAGTGAATTCAAAGACGGCGATATCCTGGATTTCGGTCAGACGATGGTTCAAGTCATCCATACGCCGGGGCACTCGCCCGGACACTGCTCTTTTTACTTCCCAAACGAAGGGATTCTCTTTCTTTCGGACATGGATTTATCCCCCTTCGGGCCATGGTATGGAGACCGGTTTTCCGACATCGATCAGACCCGATCCTCGATGAATCGTCTGCTGGAACTTTCAGCCGATATCTACATTACCTCTCATGAAATCGGTGTTGTCGAGGGGGATATAACCCGTCTCGCGGCGCAATACTTGGAGGTGATCGATCAACGGGAGAAAAGACTGATCAAATTTCTCGAGCAGCCGAGAACGATGAAAGAAATCGTCAATCGCTGGCTCATATATGGTAGGGAGCGTAAACCTCGTTTCTTCTTCGAATTTGGAGAGAGGGCCATGATCAGAAAGCACTTGGAACGCCTCATGAAGGAGGGTCGGGTGCAAGAAAAAAATGATCGTTTTGTCCTGATGTGAGGTCGTGCAGACCCTTTCTTACAGAAGCTGAGACAAAAGAGAAATAAAAAAGAGAGTTACGCTAAACCTCAGCGACAGAATCCAGAACCGTTTTGTTTTGTTTAACCCTGATGCCGAGTTTCTTCATTCGGTGAATTAGGGTTGTTCGGTTTAACCCTAGAAGTGTGGCGGCGCCGTCTTTTCCGCCGACTTTCCCACCGGTTTTTTTCAGTGCCTCAAGAATACGTGTTCGTTCGAGATCTTTGAGTTTTCCACTATCATCGATAAATGACTCCCTGATCCTCACGCCTTCCAATTCCGGAAACCTGATTTTCGGTCCGCCCATGATGACGGCTCGCTCAATCATGTTTGAGAGTTCCCGAATGTTGCCGGGCCAGGTGTATGATTGCAATTTTTTCATCTCCGACTCCGGGATACCTGAATAATCTTTCTTTAAATGAGAATTATAGAGTTTAAGGAAATGAATGGCGAGATGCGGGATGTCTTCGGTTCTTTCTCTCAGGGGCGGAACGAAAATCGGAAACACATTTAATCGAAAAAGAAGGTCCGCCCGGAATTTTCCCTCGACGACGGCCTGATTCAAATCTTTGTTCGTGGCAGTGATCAGCCGGAAATCGGACCGTAAGGTTTTCGTCCCGCCGACGCGTTGAAATTCTTTTTCTTGAAGAATCCGCAGCAGTCTGCTCTGCGAGGAATGGGGGAGTTCAGACACTTCGTCCAAAAATATGGTGCCTCCATGGGCTAATTCGAATCGGCCCTCTTTGGTCTTCGTTGCTCCCGTAAATGCTCCCTTTTCGTAGCCGAAGAGCTCGCTGTCGATCAGCGTGTCTGGAAGTGCGGCACAGTTTACCCGGATAAACGGGCCATCTTTTCTCGGGCTTTCTCGATGAATCGCCCTGGCGACGAGTTCTTTCCCGACTCCGGTCTCCCCGTGGATGAGGACGGTAGACTGGGTGGGAGCAACCTTCTGGATAAGGCGGTGCACGTTCAGTATAGCGTTGCTTGTACCGATGATGTCACCAAAGGGCTGGAGTTCTTCCATCTCCTCGAGGTAATAAAGGTTTTCCTGGATGAGTCTTTTGTTCAATTGAGCGATTTCATCATAGGCCTGTGCACGGTCGATGGATACGGCGATCTGTGAGGCGATGGCGGAAAGAAGCTTGATTTGATCTGGGCCGACATCGAAAGTGAAAAATCGGCTGTCCTGATAGAGGACACCGATGATCCGCATCCCCAACTTTAAAGGTACGATGATAACGCGACGGAAATCCGCAGATCCCGCTCCGCTCGTTTCATATTGGACGATCTTTCCATTCTCGGAATCCGCGGCGGACCGGATATTCTGAAGAATACCTTCGAACAGGGGGCCTTCGATCTCCTCTTTCAAGAGGTTCCTTGAAGCAACCATTTTGAGATCTGATGTCCCCTCGCTTTTGATGAAGAGGGCTACGCGTTCCGATCCCATGAGTCGTGATATGGAGGTGGTGATACTTGTGAGAAGTATCTCGATATTTTCCTGATTGGTTAAGGCTTCACCCATTTCGACGATCAGGTCGAACAACCGGTCATCCTTTTGCCGTCTGTCCTGAGGAACCAGGTGTTGCAGATCCGGGGGGTAACAATCCCTGGCAATGGGGCTGAAAAACTCATAGGCCTTTCTGGCACAGCTTTCAGCTTTCTGCCACTCGCTCATCTGGAGAAAAAGTCTTGCCAGCTCAATTCTGATCTTCGCCAATTCGAAGGTCGCGCCCATTTGTTCGACTGTTTTTTCGAGACCGGCGAGTAGGCTGATTTTTTCCGCCATCGGTGTCTTATTTTCAATGAGACCGAGCTGAAGGCGTTGGATCATTCCATATATAAGAGGATTCACCTCCTCCTTTTTAAGATGGTAAAGAAAATCAAAGACGGGCCTCAAATCGATGGGGGAAACGCCTTTGGAATGTAAAATGTATCCGGTATCGAGCAGGGGGTAGAAATTAAGAATATGATACCAGCTTGACTTCTTGATTTTCCAGAGCGCTTTATAGTGTTCCGCTGCTTGACCGAAGTTCCCTTCCTGACACTCAATGCCTGCCAGGCCTATCCCTGCCAGGACCTCCACCATCGGGATGTTTTCGTTCCGGGCAAACTCGAGGGCCTTTTCAAAATAAGAGCGGCTGTTCTTCCATTGTTTGATTTCCAGAAGAATAATACCCGCCGTCACGAGAGCGTAGGACAGCAGAGGAAGATTCGCGTTTTTCCGACAGTGGTACTGAATCGTTTCCGTGATACCCAGGCCTCGCTGAGGCATACCGACCTGGGTATAGCAAAGGGCCATATTCAGGGCGATGAGCTGATGGAAATCGCTTTTGTCGGTGGACTCCAGTTTCCCCAGGGATTGCTCGTAGGCTTCAATGGCTTTAAAAAATTGTCCTTTGATGATGTATGTCAAGCCCTGAACCTTCAAGCCCCGCTTGTACAATTCTTCGTCTTCGATCTCTTTGATAATGTCCCAGCCCCGGCTGAAATGCTGAACGGCCTGTTCATACTGGAAATACATCCAGTCGTTCTGCCCGATCAGCAGCTCGAGAGAAGCCTCTGCTTTTAAATCATGAAGGCGTTGGGCTGCGCCGAGGGCAGCCCGCAGATACCGATTGATTTTTTTCAAGTCGGGATAAAAAAGTGAAAGGGATGCTCGACGCTCGATGGCCTTTATAAAGATGAACCACATACTGTCCGACACCACCTGATTTTCGTCGACCATAAATGTTTCCACGAATTCCAGTATGGCGTCATAGAGGTGAATGGCGGACGAAATCTTGTGGCTTTGCTCTTCAAGATTCGCCGCCTTCAGGATGAAGTCAAGATCCTCTTCTCTCAACCCGACCAGAAGGCATTGTCGGGCAATGGTGAGGATCATGCCATCATCGAGGAGGGCGTTCTCTAACAAAATGGCGATCGCCTTTCGGTAACGCTTCGACAGATCATCAGGCGGTATCAGGTCCGTCAATTCATGCCGGGGAAAATCTGAAGACCATGCATAGCATCCCTGATCTCCCGGCTTCGGCGTGATCCACTCTTCTTTCATGAGTAATTGGATTACAGACATCAATCTCGACGGCGGGTAGAAAGATAACCAATCCACAGAGAAAAAATCTGGAAAGGCCGCAAAATCATAAAGGACATGCCTCTCATCTACGGACATTCCGGTCACGACATTTTCGATTTTTGACATCGTCACCCTCCATTCGGGCACACCGAATCTCATATCCATATCTCACAATGGAACAAGCCTGTCAACATCTGTTCAATAATTAACAGATGTCAATTTAATTTTATTGACATTATAAAAATTGACATTTCTATATGCTTGTAATTAATGCGAATTTTACATATCAGCATCTGGCATGACTTTTGTTCATATAAATTGTTACTTTCACTGATTGTGAGGTGAAAAAATGAAAGAAGAAAACGATGTCGTAATCGTGAGTGCTGTGCGAACACCCTTCGGCCGTTTCGATGGCGTTCTCAAAACGGTACTCAGCATGGACCTCGGCGTTCTGGCTCTGAAAGAGGCCGTCCGTCGTATCAACCTCGATCCGCGACACGTGAACGAAGTGTATTACGGCACATGCATCCCCGCGGAATATGCCATCTACACAAACGTACCGGCCCGGCAGATCACGCTGTTAGCCGGTTTTCCTGAAAACAACATTTCACTTACCATCGACAGGGCCTGCTGCTCCTCCATGACGGCCTTGCGCCTGGGTTACCGGGCCATCAAGTCAGGCGATGCCGAAATTGTTGTCGCCTCGGGAGCGGAGAATATGGGTAACGTACCCCTGATTGCCTCAGCCGAAAAGACGCGCTGGGGAAGCCGTCTGGGTCATGTGGCATTGGAAGATGTCCTATTCGAACTGGGCTACAGCCGAAAGGGGTTTGCCCCGGTGGCCACAGACGCCGGACATGTGGCCGTGGAGTTCGGCGTCAGCCGGGAGAAACAGGATACTTGGGCGCTTTCCAGCCACGAGAAGTACCACGCCGCCTATAAAGCGGGGAAGTTCGACATCGGTGGGGAGCTGATGCGTCTGGAAATCCCCGGGAAGAAGGTGCCCATTGTCCTGGAGAGGGACGAGTCTCCCCGGGACAACCTCAGCATGGAGAAGATGGCCGCCCTGAAGCCCGTGTACGGAAGCCCCACGGTGACGGCCGGAAACGCGCCGGGCCTCAATTCTGGCGCTTCGGCGGTGGTCATCATGTCCCGGAAGAGAGCGGAGTCGCTCGGCCTGAAGCCGCTGGCGACGATCGAGGCCTGCGAGGCCGCGGCGGGCAGCCCAAAGTACATGGCCTGTGTTCCCGCCCAGGCCATCGAAAAGATGTTCGCCAGGACGGGCCATCGGATCGACGACATGAGCCTCATCGAGATCAATGAGGCCTTTGCCGCCGTGACGCTGGTGTCGCTCAAGATGCTGGCCAAGGATGATTCGACGAAGTGGCAGGTCCTTCAGGACAAGACGAATGTCAACGGCGGAGCCATTGCCATCGGGCACCCCGTGGGCGCGAGCGGTGCCCGGATCACGATGACGATGATGTACGAACTCATGCGGCGCGGCGGCGGTCTGGGCGTTGCGGCCATTTGCGGCGGTCTGTCCCAGGGCGAGGCGATCCTGATCCGGGTTTGATCCATGCTATCAGCAATCAATGAAAAGGATATCGGAGGGGAATCATGACTGAATGGCTGAAAGAGGTGGAACCTTTGACCCTGAAGGGTCAGATCGCCGTTCCCTATGCCTGGTGGGTCGGGGATGTAGGGAGCCGATTTTTGGTGGCCCTTCGGGACGAACAAAAGATTCTCGGATCAAAGTGCGGGAAGTGCGGGAAGGTGTACGTGCCGCCCCGCAAGAACTGCGGCCGATGCTTTGTTGACATCGATGAATGGGTGGAAGTTGCCTCCGAGGGGACCATAGAGGCCTATACGATCGTGCATTACAGCTACGCCGTACAGCCGGTGAAGCCGCCCTTTGCCTACGCGTTGATCAGGTTGGACGGGGCGGACGTCGGTTTTCTGCACCTGATCAAGAAAGACCTGGGCAAGATTAGAAACGGTCTCAGAGTGAAGGCGGTATTCAGGAAGAAGCGCGTTGGTCAGGTCTTGGATATTGACTCCTTCGAGCTCATTGAGCCCCTCCGGAGGACGTGAAAATGAACAAAGCAGCAATTATCGGTGTGGCACAGACCAAATATGAGCGAAGAAAAAAGGATCAGATCTTCGCAGACATGGTGTTCGATGTAACTCGTGCAGCTCTGGATGATGCGGGTCTTGTGCTTGATGACATCGACAGTGTCGTCACAGTGTCAAACGACTTTTTTGATGGTCGGACCATCTCGGGCATGTCCGTCGGCGACGCTTCCGGCGGGCAGGACAAAAACATCTCGACCGTGTCAGGGGACGGCACATTCGGTGCCTTTTACGGCCTTATGAGGGTTCTTTCCGGATATCAAGCTACCATCGTGGTCGCCCACTACAAGGGTAGCGAAAGTGATGTGAAAATAACGACCAACGGAATGTTCGACCCCATTTTTCACCGCCTCTTGGGCATCGAGATGATCTCGGCGGCGGCGCTCCAGGCGAACGCCTACATGAACCGGTACGGCATCGGCGAAGAAGCGTTTGCCGAGGTTTCCGTCAAGAATCACGGCAATGCCCAAAACAATCCCTTTGCCCAGCTTCCAATGAAAATCACGGTGAAGGACGTCATGAAGTCAAGAAAGATCGCGGAGCCTCTGAAGCTCCTGGACTGCGGCCCCATCAGCGACGGGGCGGCGGCGATTGTTATCGCCGATGAAAAAATCGCAGCTCGTGGGAAAAAGAAACCCGTTTGGATCAAAGGTGTGGCGCACTGTTGCGAGGACTACTTCCTGGGGGATCGAGACCTTGCAAGCCCCGTGGCGCTCCGCGAAGCGGCAATGAAGGCATACGCCATGGCTGGCATCAAGACCCCTTTGAAAGAGATCGACGTGGCGGAGGTGCTGGAGCCTTACAGTTACATGGAGCCTTTGTGGCTTGAGGGGCTGGGGTTCTGCGAACCCGGGGAGGGCGGAACACTGATCGGGAAAGGGATCACGACCATGGACGGCAAACTGCCCGTCAACGCCTCCGGTGGAGCGCTCTCGTCAAACCCCATCCTGGTGGCCGGCCTGGCCAGGCTGATTGAAGCGGTCTTGCAGGTTCGCGGCGAGGCCGGGGCGAGGCAGGTGAAAAAAGTCAATACGGCACTGGCACACGGCTTTAACGGAGCCTGCGGCCAGAGTCACTGTGTGTGGATCGTCGGCGGAAAGAAGTGAGGTGAGATATGGGAAGAAGAGTAGCGATCGTGGGAACGGGACAGACATATCACAAAAGCCACAGGCCCGATGTGACGTCGAAGGAGATGATCTATGAGGCCGTCACGGCGGCCCTTGCGGATGCCGAACTGGCCATCCGGGACATCGACGCTATCGTGATCGGGAACATGGACCATTTTGAGTCCATCAACTATGTGGATGCATACAGCGTCGAGGGTTCCGGCGCCTTCATGAAGCCCATCATGAAAGTCACGACGGGCGGCACGACGGGTACGACGGTGGCGATTGCGGCCTATTATCATGTGGCCTCGGGGCTTTTTGACCGGGTGATGGCCATCGGGTTCGAGAAGAACTCCGAGAGCGATACGACCGGGGCCATCATCACCTGCTCGGATGCGATATGGGACCGGTTTTCCTATTCAGGGGCGATCCCGAGCCTGGCGACGGAAGCGACCGCGTACATGGAGAAGTACGGTGCCACCCAGGAGGACGCCGCACTGATTGGAGAGCGGGATCGAAATCACGCCCTGAACAACCCCTATGCGCATCTGCAGAAGCCCCTGACGGTGGCAGACATCATGGGTTCGCCCATGCTGGCCTACCCGATCAAGCTAGGCGACATCTGCCCGCGCAGCGACGGCGCCTGCGCCTGCATCATGGCGGCGGACGGGATTGCCCAGAAGCTCACCCGGAAGCCGGCCTGGTTCAAGGCGGCATCGGTCAGGCACACGTACACATGGTTCGGGGACTCTACAGACTACAACAAGGGGCTCGTTTCGTTGCAGCGGGCATCGAAGGAAGCCTATGATCAAGCGGGGATCACGAACCCCGTGGAGGAGATCGACGTGGCCGAGCTCTATCTCCCCTACACTTGGGCGGGACTAAAATGGATCGAGGACATCGGTTTCTGCGGGCCCGGAAAAGCGGCGAGGTTTGTGGGGGATCGGAATACCCACATGGGCGGGAAGCTTCCGATCAACCCGTCGGGAGGCGTGATCTCCACGAACTGCATCGGCGCCACGGCGCTGCTGCGGGTTGCGGAGGCGGCAATCCAGATCATGGGCAAGGGCGGCAAGAGGCAGGTGCCCGACGTAAAGAACGCGCTTGCTACAGGATTCGGGGGCTGCTTCTGGTCGGATGTCGTCATCTTGAGCTCCGAGAGGCCGGCATAGGGAAAGGGGGAGTCGCCATGCCAAAAGACAATGCACCGATCGAGCGACTGGAAACAACATTCACGTACCCGATGCCCTACGAATGGTCCGTCGGACTGTACGGGAGCCGGTTTTTTCAGGAGATCAAGAAACGCAGGCGTTTCATCGGGATCAAATGCGAAGGCTGCGGGAAGATCTACGTGCCACCGCGGCGGGTGTGCGGCCCCTGTTTCAGGGAGCTCCATGAGCTGGTGCCGCTTTCGGACACCGGAGTCATCACGGCCTTCTCGGTGGTGAACTACCCCTTCATCGATCCGAACACGGGGAAGCAGCGCCCCATCCCCTACACCTACGGATACATCCGGCTCGACGGTGCGGACAACATCTTTTCTCATATTATTAACGAGATGGATTTGAACAAAATCAAGGTAGGTATGAAAGTCCGGGCCGTCTTCAAGGACAGGGAGGACATGAAAGGCAACACGGAGGACATTAAATATTTTGAAATTGTCAGGTAGGACTGACGTAACAGGAAGTATGTAAGGAAATGTTGCAGAAAAGACTGACGGAGAACAGGTGGTACAAGTCGACGGTGCAGGAACTTTTCTGCGAAACGTGTCAGCTGAAAAAGGACAAGAATACGATTTTTTTCAATGACCGGTGGATCAGTTACGGGGAGCTTCAGTCCAGCGTCCATCAACACGCCCAGACCTTGATCAAATTGGGAGTCAAACGCGGCGACCGTGTGGTGATGATGCCGAGCCCCTGCCCTGGATTCACCGCTCTGCATTTCGCGACCCTGCAGATCGGTGCTGTGATCAACCCGCTGAATCTGCTTTGGGGCGTTATTGAGTTTACAGGCATCTTCCAGAGAAACGACCCGAAGGTCATCGTGACGGTCGACAGGTACGGCGGCAGGGATTACATCAAACTGATCCGCAAGTCCATCCCGGATCTCCAGGTCGAGGGATCTTCCGTATCCGCCGGGAAAATACCGACCCTGACGCACCTGATCAGCCTCAGCAGGCAGGGGGGAAAACACGAAGGTTTCATCGATTTCGGGGAGTTTCTGAAAAACGGCTCGGGGTACAGCGAGAAAGAGATGGCCGCCCTCACGAAGTCCGGGAAGAGCACGGACATCCAGTTCATCTGCCAGACTTCGGTCAGTACCGGTCTGTCCAAGAGCGCACTCTGGGATAACCGCCCGCCCCTTTCGACGGCCCATTTCGGCATCCGCTTTATGAACTTCACCGAGGAGGACACCTACATCAACCTCGCCCCCTATTATCACAACAGCGGCATATTTGCCCTGAACGTCGTGATTGCTCTTAGCGGCGCCCTTCTCTTTTTGAACGAAGTCTTCGATCCCAAGAAAGCCGTAGAACTCACCGACCAATACGGCACTACGTCCAGTTTCGGCTTCGACCCTCACTGGCAGGCAATGAGAAAAGTTCTCGGCACCGGCAATTACAAGTTTACTATCCGGAAGGCCTGTACGGCCATTACCCCGAAGACCTTTGATATGGTTCACGATGACATGTGTAAAACGAGGGACGTCAACATCGTGCAGCTTTATGCCCAGACGGAGAACGATCCCGCTGTCACGTTCGTGGAACCGGATTGCGTTCTATATGACATACGGAAATACACGAACGGCAGGCCGCTCGCCGGTGTGGAACTGGTGATCAAGGACACCGAAACCGGAGAGAAGCTTCCACCCAATATGCAAGGTGAAATCTGCTACAGGAGCCCCTACCTCTTCAAGGGCTATTACAAGCAGGAGGGAGAGACGAGGAAGCAGTTTGACGAAGAGGGCTATTTCCCCAGCGGGGATTACGGAATCTCTGACAACGGATATGTGACCTTTCTCGGGCGTTTCGGCGGTGTCGTTAAGTCAGACGGCGAAAATGTCTCCACGACTTACGTGAACTCGCTGCTCCTCGACATATTCCCCGACGAGTTTGCGACGCTCAGACGTTCGGGGTACCCGACCCTTACTGGGGAACCAAGATCATTTCATGGGTGCGTCTGAAACCCGGGAAGGAATTGCGGCCTCTCAAAGAAATCAGGGAGAGGTGCAAAGGCAAGATGACGGAATACGAGGTTCCGAGAGAAATTCTGAAGTGGGAAGGGCAGTGGCCGATGCATTCCTCGGGTAAAATAGACGCAAAGGCCCTCCTGGAGGAAATGAAAAAAGCCTTGGGTATTTACAGGGCAGCGATCAAGCGAAAATCGATGGAAGGAAGGAAACCGGATGCCGGAACAAAAGGTCTTGATTCAGAAGAAAGAGCCCCTCTGCACGTTCACCATGAACGCCCCGAAGAAGATGAATGCTCTGGCTCGGGAGATGCTCCTGTCCCTCGAAGCCGACTTTAATGATGTGGTGGCTGACAGGAATAGCCGGGTTGTCGTCCTTGAAGGAGCCGGTGGGAACTTCTGCTCGGGTGCGGAACTTTCTCTTCTCGGTTCAGGCATCACCGCGGAGGATGCCTACAGGGAGATGCTGCGCATCGGCCGGTTGATCAAGTCCATGCGAGAAATCCCTCAGCCCGTCATATGCAGGGTGCGGAGCGTTGCCAATGGCGGTGGAGCGAACCTGGCCCTCGCCGGGGATTTCGTCGTGGCCTCCCATGAGGCGCGGATCAGCCAGTCGTTTGTCAACATCGGCATAACCCTGGACTGCGGGGGGAGCTATTTTCTTCCGAGGCTGGTCGGCATGGCCGGGGCGAGGGCCCTCGCCTTATTGGGCGAAGAGATCGACGGGAAAACGGCTGTCGCCATAGGGCTTATCTATAAATCCGCTGCGGCCGATGAACTCGATGGCGAGGTCGACACCCTGGCGTCGGTTCTGGCCCGGAAATCCATCACGGCCCTGTCGGTCATAAAAAAAGAGCCTGAACGAGAGTTTCGACATGACGCTGGCGGAGGCCCTCGAACGGGAGGCCGCGAATCAGTCCATCGTTCTGCCGGGTGAAGAATTTAAAAGGGCTTTGCGAAGGCTGCTCCGGTCGAAAAGGAATTGATGACTTTTTCATAACCAATTTTCCGTCTTTGGAGGACGAAAGGTGTACCAGGAATATTTCGAAGAAGAACACAATATATTGAGGGACAGTGTCAGGCGTTTCGTTGAGAAAGAAATCAAGCCCCATGTCGAAGAATGGGAGGAAAAGGAAATGTTCCCCAGGGAACTTTACAAGAAAGCAGGCGATGCGGGCTATCTGGGGCTGGAGTATCCGGAGGAATTGGGGGGAACACCCGCCGACAAATTCATGTTCGTCGCCTATGTGGAGGAACTGGTACGCTGCGGTTCCCTGGGGGTGTCCATCGGCCTTTCGACCCACCACATCTCGATGCCGCACATCCTGAAGCTCGGGACGGATGAACAGAAAAAGCGGTTTATCGTACCCGTTCTGAAAGGGGAAAAAATCGGCGCACTGGGTGTCACGGAGCCCAATGCCGGCTCGGACGTGGCAAACATCCTCACGCGAGCCGTCCGGGATGGCGACCATTACGTTGTCAATGGATCCAAAACATTTATCTCGAGCGGCACCCGCGCCAATTTCATTACAACGGCCGTAAGAACAGGAGGGCCCGGACATAAGGGCGTGAGCCTCTTGGTGATCGATTCATCCACCCCGGGCTTTAAGGTTGCCAAGAAACTCCGCAAAATGGGCTGGAATGCTTCGGACACGGCGGAATTGAGTTTTGAGGACTGCCGGGTTCCCGTGGAGAATCTACTGGGAAAAGAGGGTGACGGTTTCAAGGGACTGATGGTCAATTTCCAGAATGAAAGGCTTGAGCTGGCCGTGACCGCCCATGCCTGCGCCCAACTGGCTCTCGAAGAATCCATAAAATATGCCAAGAGCCGTGAAGCCTTTGGAAAACCTATTTTTGGATTGCAGGTCATTGCGCACAAACTCGCGGATATGGCAACAAGGGTCGAGGTCGCAAAAGAGTTCAATTACCGTGTGGCGGCCATGATGGATGCAGGCAAAGACGCGACCCGGGAAGTTTCCATGGCCAAAAACTTCGCCTGCGAGGCCTGCGACAAGGTGGTCTTTGATGCGGTCCAGATACACGGCGGTTACGGGTACGCACGGGAATACCTGGTTGAGAGGCTCTATCGAGACTCGCGCGTTCTCAGTATCGGGGGCGGTACCACGGAGATCATGAAAGAGGTCATCAGCAAAATGATTTGAAGACTCGAGGAAAAGCACTTTCAAAACGATTAAAAAAATCGCGCAGACGGCGCGAAGAAAGGGAAGAGAGGTAAGACAACATGGCAGCTTATCCAGGGAAACCAAAAGTTGTAAGCGAGTTCGGGAAATTTCTTTACAAGTCTCAGGACGAAATCCGGGCAGTGCAGAATGCAAAGCTGAAGCATCAGATGACACTGCTCGAAAAGTACAGTCCCTATTATGGAAAGAAGTTCAAGGAATGGGGGATTGCCCCTGCCGACGTTCAGGGTGTGGACGACCTGCAGAAGATTCCCCTCCTTTACAAGAAGGATTACATGGCGGATCCCATGAGTTTCAGGCTGGCAATCCCGCCCGATGCGCCGGTTCAGCCCCATGAGCGGATCCTCTGGGGTGTTCATTACACAACGGGCACCACCTCCGGTATCCCCACGCCTTTTTTCTCCAACACCCACGATTATTTCGGAAATCTCGTGCAGCTGGCCCGCATGGATGAAGTGGGCACGATCGGTCCCGGCGACACGGTGGCCAACATCTTCCCCTTGACGCCTGTTCCGCACATCGGGTTCTGGAAAACGGTCGATTACTCCATCGCCTGCGGCGCCAAGGTCTGCAACGCCCTGACGGGTGCAGCCTATTCTCCTTTTCCTATACACCGCCCCCTGGACTATGCCGTGGACATGGTCGTGAAAAACAAAGCCACCGTCCTTTCCGGTATTGTTTCCTTCGTGCGACGGACCATCATGCGGGCTGAGGAACTGGACAAGGACTTTTCCAGTGTCCGCATGTGCTTCGTTCTCGGCGAGGCCTGTCCCGAGGGAATGCGCACCGACATGAAGCAACGGCTCATCAAGATGGGGGCCAAAGATCCTTTTATCTGCAGCGGACTCGGCTTCACGGAGATGCAGGGGACGACTCTCGAGTGCACAGAGCGCGGGGGGATGCACCTCTGCGCACCTGATCTTCACTTCCTCGAGATCGTGGATGAGAAAACGGGCAAGAGGTTGCCGGACGGTGAAAAGGGGCTTCTGACCATTACCCACGTGGACCGACGGGGTACCTGCTTTCTGCGCTATGTCGTCGGGGACATCACCACCCTGACTCACGAAACATGTCCCCACTGCGGACGGAATGACGCACGCGTAGTCATGCAGCCCATCCGGACGATGGAACTGGTCAACATCAAGGGGACGCTGATTAACCCGGATATCCTGAAGACGGAGATCACCCAGATTAAGGGCATCGACGAGTACCAGATCGTCTTCACGAAGGAGGACTTGAAGGATCCCTTTTCGCTGGATAAGCTGCAAATTCTGGTGGCCGCGGCAGCCGGCACCGATCGGGAAAAGGTGAAGAAGGAGGTCATCGAGCGGGCGCGTCGTGCCGTTGAGATGACGCCGGATGTGGTTTTCGTTGAGATGGTCGAGATTTTCGATACCTCCAAGACGCTGAAGAGCGTCCGCGTGGTAGATAAAAGACCCAAGGTGGATTAATCGCTAACGAGGCGTGACCGGGGGTTGCAGGTCGTTATTCCGGCTGGACCGGAGCCCTGTGACTTCGGGGAGGCCGATGCAGAGATTGAGGAGGAGACGTGATGTCAGACAAAAAAAGCAAATACGACGTAATCATTGTGGGCGCCGGCATTGCCGGACTAGGCCTGGGCGCAATTCTGTCAAAGGAAGGCAAACAGAAGGTTTTGGTCCTGGACCGCTACCCCAAGGCGGGCGGAAGGACGATGAGCTATGACGGCTATCCCGGGAAGGGATGGCGGGTGGATATCGGTCTGCATCTGATAGAGTTGGGAGAGAAATCAGCCTGTACGGAACTCAACGCCCGCGTCGGAAAGAAGGTCGCCTGGGGCCCCTTCAGCGAAACCGTTGATATCTGGAATGGTGAAAAGTTCATGAACGTCGCAGAACTGGTCCCCATGTCCCAGGAGGACAAGATAGCCTTCCGGGAGTTGCTCGGGAGGATTGCCGCTTTGAGTGAAGAGGAGATCGAGAAGTGGGACAATCGCTCCCTTGAGGAATGGCTCCACGAGAACGTACCCCAGCCCGCCGTTCGTGAGCTTCTGACCGACCTGGGGATGATCATGACCACGATACCCCATGCCATTGACATGGCGGCCGGTGAGGTTCTCTGGATTGCGAAGCACAATCTCCTCAAGGTCCGCCAGGCGCTCCAGGCCAGTTATCCGATCGACGGGATGGACGGTATCACGCGGGGCCTGGTGGAAGTCATCCGGGAAAACAATGGAGAGATCCGGTTGAACTGTGATGTTCAGGAAGTCGTCATCAGGGACAAAAGGGCGGTAGGTGTAAGAGTGCCCTCGAAGAGGCATATTTATGAAGAAGAGTACCGCATGTACGAGACGGAGTTTATCGAGGCCGAACGTGTCATCTGCGCTCTGCCTATTTACAAGCTGGCGGAAATCATTGACTTCAATCCGCAGACCAGCCCGCTTCCTCGGTGGTGGGTCAAGCGGATCGAGGATATTCAGTGCGAGAGAACGGGGTTGATCGGGTATGTCTTCGGGACAAAGGAGCACCTCGTGGACCCGAGGAAAAGGGTTTTTTACAGTGCCTTGAAGCTGAAACGCAGCGGTTTCCCGTTCCAGGCTTGTCCGGTATCGAATTTTTCCAGCGCGGTGGCCCCTGAAGGCAAGCAGCTCTTCCACACAGACATCGTGGTGGAGCATGCCCAGGCTTCGGACAAATTCGAGCGGGAACGTCTTCTGGCGCTGATGTGGGAAGATATGAAGGAAATGTTTCCCGGGCTCGAGAAAAAGCTCGAATGGCGTCTTCCTTACTACGTTGACGGGTGTGACGGTCTGGCGCGGCAGCCGGGCCTTGTCGGAAACTTCAAACCGGGTTTGCAAGCTCCCGGTATCCCTAACCTCTATTTTGCCGGCGACACCTATGTGGGCCGGGGGTTGGCCGTCAACGGTGCGTCGTTGAGTGCCATGATGTGCGCGGATCTGATTCTCAAGGAACTGAAGAAATAAGCGCTCTTTCTGCGGAGCAGGAGCGATAAGTCCATCAGGAATCGGGCATGTTTGAGAACGTCTATGCCCCTCTGGCAAAACACCTGGACCGCCTGTCCGTAGCCTATCCCTCAACCGGGTCCGGCGTCGAACTCCGGATCGTGGAGCACTGATTCACGGAGGAGACGAAAGCAGCACTCGTCATACGGGGTCAGCCCGAACCCGTGGCGGCCACCGCCGGGCGCCTGAAGATGGCCCCGGAAACCCTGTCGCCGATTTTGTATCACATGTCGACGAAGGGATGGATTTTTCGCTCTCTGCGGAGACAGGAACACCGCTACAACATTATTCCCTTAGCAGGAGGGGGGTGGGAGTTTCATATCTAATCGATGACCCCGGAAGATCTGAACGACCTCAGTGCCTATTTCATGGAGAAAAGCTGGTACGGGACCGAGACGTCGTAGCACCGGGTTATACCGGTGATGCAGGCCTGTCACCGGAAATGGAGATTCTGTCTTATGAGCGGACGAAAGAGGTGATCCGCTCCCTGTCGGGAATCGCCGTCACCCAGTGTATCTGCAGAAAATAAAGCAGGGTGATGGGAAAGGGATGTGAACATCCCCTCGAGGTCTGCATGGCCTTCGGCACGTGGGCTCACTTTTACATCGAGAACGGGGTTGGAAGGGAAATCTCAGGAAGAAGCCTTGAAGACCCTGAAAGAGACCATGGATGCCGGGCTTGTGCTGCAGCCCGGGAACGGCCGAAAGACCTGGAGTATCTGCATGTGCTGGGGTTGCGGCTGTCTGCTTCTCAAAGCGCTGAAGAAAATGGAGAAGTCTGCTCAGGTGGCCCACACCAGCTTTTATGCCGACGCACGGCTGACGAATGCAACGCCTGCGGCTTCTGTGAGGATCGCTGTCCCATGGGGGCCATCCAGGTGGAGGCTGCCGCCGGTATGAATGGAGAACGGTGTATCGGTTGCAGTGTCTGCGTGGGAGCCTGTCCGACGAGGGCCATCAGACTCCGATAGAAGGGCAAGCAGGAGCGCTATGCCCCGCCGAAAGATATCTCGGACATGAAGGTCCGAATAGCCGGGGAACGGGGGATCCTGTAAGGGTCGTCGAGGAAACGCGATGTCGGTATGGTCGGGTCAATCATTCTTTAGAAAGGAAAGGCAGGAGCAATGATCAAGAAACTGTGCGTCATCGGTGCAGGCACGATGGGGGCGGGTATAGCCCAGGTGGCCGTGGAGAGCGGCATCGAAACCACCCTGCGGGATGTAGAAGACCGCTTTGTCCAGCGCGGGCTGGACACCATCAAGACCTTTGTCGGAAAGAAGCTGGAAAAGGGGAAGCTGACTCAGGCGGAACACGATCAAATCCTGGGTCGCCTGAGAGGGACCCGCAGCATGGAAGAGGCCGTTGCCGGGGTGGATATGGTGATTGAGGCGGTCTTCGAGGACATGAAGCTGAAACAAAGCGTCTTCGCGGAGCTCGATGACCTGTGCCCGAGGGAAACCATCCTGTCATCGAACACATCGACGCTGAGCATTTCCAAAATTGCCTCCGTCACTAAAAACCCTCACCGTGTGATCGGGACTCATTTCTTCAGCCCCGTGCCGCTGATGCGGCTGGTGGAGGTCATCCAGGGGGAGCGCACCGACGAAGCCATTGTCAAGACCGTCGTGGATTTCTGCAAGGCCATCGGGAAAACGCCTATCCTGGCGAAGGACGTTCCGGGATTCATAGTGAACCGCTTTCTTTGCCTGCTGTACAACGAGGCGGCCGATCAGATCTACAAGGGTTACGCCACGTCGCAGGACATCGACCTCGGGTTGAAACTGGGCTCCAACCATCCCATGGGGCCGGTGGAAATCATGGATATGGCCGGTGTGGACGTGGTTTTCAACGCCCTCAAGGCGCTCTATGAGATGACCGGAGAAGAGCGTTACAAACCATCCCCTCTCTTCGAAAAGATGATCAAGGAAAACCGCCTGGGACGGAAAACCAAACGGGGATTCTATGAATACTAGAGCGGGATTGGAATATCTGTAAAAAGGCAAAAGCACTCCAGTCCCGAAAGATGCCCTGGGTTTATGAATGCAGTTTGGGTCAATGAATGCAGTCGGGCCGTGAAATTCGCCGGGCTCTTTGGCGCAAGATTGAGGTCCGGTAATATCGGGCACAGCCCGGCGGGAGTGGGTGATACCATTCTCATCGATCTGGCGAAGGGGTTTTTCGCCGTGGGCGACAGTTCGGACAGGGAGCCCCGTGCCGCCCGGGTTTTCATGAGTCAGTTTTCTCGTTTGCTTGCGGATATTTCAGTCCTTTCCCCCCGTACGGTGATACCGGATGATCAGCTCGAATGCCTGCAGACGGAAATCATCTCGAGGTCGAGCGAGATGTTGCGCCGGGAGTCTTTTCGGGGTACCAGCACCTTTACGGGTCTTCTGCTTATCAGGACGGATCGTCGAATCAGGGCGGTCATATTTCACGCGGGCGATTCCGTTTTGTACGCCTATCACCCGCGGAGCGGCATACGCAAGCTCACAGAAAGTAATTTATGGTTGATTGGAAAAGTCCGCGAATTCTACCAGATTGAGTTTTTAGATCTCGAGCCTGGAGAGAGATTTCTACTGGCAACAGACGGTTTGCATGATCTGTCGCCGCCGGTGGGTAAAGGATTGGACGAATACCTTGCGGAACTGATCCGGCGACATCCCGTTGAAGATGTCCCGGACATCCTGATAGACGGCTGTGAGTCCTGCAAATCGAAGAGAGATGACCTCGCTCTCCTGGTGCTTGCTCCGGATGGACCCTTTCCTGAAGCCTGTGAGATCCTTTTCGGGGGCGTCACTGCAGAAACGGAAGCAAAGAGACTTCTCCGCCTGCAAAATCCGGCCGGCGAATACATGATGTGGGAGTCTTTTGTGAACCGGGAAGACTTTTGAGTACCTGGGCCCGAAGGGCCTCTGAAGGAGGAAGAAAATGGATTTCATTTTGAACGAAGACCAAAAAATGTTGAGAGATACCGTGCGCCGGATTGCTCAAGAAAAGTTTGCTCCCATCGCCGCGGAGATCGACGAGAAGGAGGTTTTTCCGTCCGAGTCGGTGAAGGTCTTGGCGGAAAACGGGCTTTTGGGTATCCAGATCCCCGAGACATACGGCGGCGCGGGCGCGGGGATGCTGGCGATGGTTCTCGCTGTGGAGGAGATCGCCCGTGTCTGCTGCTCCACCTCCGTCATCCTGACGACCCAGGCGCTGGCGAGCGATCCCCTGCTTCTGGTCGGCACGGAGGACCAGAGGAGGAATTATCTCTACCGTATGGCCTCGGGGGAGTGCCTCGGTGCATGCGCGATCACCGAGCCGGGGGCAGGTTCCGACGTGTCGGGAATGAAGACGGTGGCGAAGAAAGTGGACGGTGGCTACATCCTGGACGGCGCAAAGATTTTCATCACCAACGGAGGTGAGGCGGAAATCGTGACGGTTCTGGCCTATACGGACCGGGAAAAGGGCAACCGGGGCATCAGTATGTTCATCCTGGAGAAAGGCGAGCCTGGGTTCACCGTGGGGAAGAAAGAGCACAAGATGGGCCTTCACGGATCGGATACCCGTGAGCTTGTATTTGAAAATGTGTTTGTTCCCGCGAACCGGCTGCTGGGTACTGAGGGCGGCGGGTTCCGGACCCTCATGACGACGTTCAACTACACGCGACCCGCCGTGGGTGGACAGGCCCTGGGAATCGCCCAAGGGGCGCTCGATGCGTCGATCCGGTATGCCAAGGAGCGGGTGCAGTTCGGCAAGCCCCTTGCCTCCTTCCAGGGGATACAGTGGATGCTCGCCGAGATGGCCCTTTCCGTGGAGACGGCGCGGTCCATCGTGTACAGGGCCGCTTCGATGATCGACACCGAACCGGAATCACCGGACCAGCCGAAGATAGCCTCCATGGCCAAGTGGTACGCCTCGGATGTGGCGATGAAGGTAACCACGGATGCGGTCCAGATTTTCGGAGGGTACGGCTACATCCGGGAATATCCCGTGGAGCGGATGATGCGAGACGCGAAGATCACCCAGATCTACGAGGGGACGAATCAGATCCAGCGCACCATCGTTGCCGGACAGATACTGAAATAAAAGTGCTTTGGTCTGCAGCCATGACTGGTAAAGGCTTACAAGACGGATGTTTATGCAAAAAAATGAAAACGCCTTAAGAAAATCTGAAAACCATAAAGGAAGAGAGCCATCATGGCCGGAATCACCAAGGCGGATACCGTATGGAGAACGTCAGCCCCCCCTCAAAGCGATGCCCGATCGGACGGGTTTCATTGATGCGGGGAAAGAAATCAGCTTCAGAGAGATGGATCAAATTACGGACCGGGTGGATTGGGGTTTTTGAAAATGGATTTCAAGAGAGGCGACCGGATCGGGGTTATCGCGTTGAATGAGCATAATGTCCGGATCGTCATTACGGGGGAGCCAGCGCGGACCCCGATCTTCTGAAAAAAATCAATGAATCTTTTCCCAGCGCGACCATAATGAATCTTTACGGACCGAGTGAATCCTCGGGTGCAGTCATCCTGAGTCCGTGGGACATCGATTTCGACACAACCGTTAGAAGCATCGGGAAACCCATCGGGAACTTTAAGGTCAACGTGGTCGATTCGGGGGTAAAGATCTCCCCGCCGGACAAACGGGGGAGCTCTGCGTCAGGAGCGATGCGGTTATCAAGCGTTACTTCCACATGGAAAAGGAAACCGAGGAATCGTTTAAAGGCGGCCGGCTTCATACGGGAGACATGGCTTACATTGACGATAACGGCAACGTCACCCTCATGGGCCGCAAGAAGGAAATGTATGTCCAGGGAGGATTTAATGTTCACCCCGTGGAAATTGAAAATATCCTGTCCAAGCACCCCAAGATCCTGATGGTGGCCGGAATCGGGGTTCCGGACCCTGTGCTGGGAGAAGTCGGTCGTTATTATATCATTCCCAAACCGGGCATGGAACTCACAGAGAAAGAGATCAAGGAATACTGCCGTCAGAATATGGCAGATTGCAAAGTTCCCCGGCAGATCGCTTTCAGGCGCGAACTTCCATTGAGCCCTGCTGGAAAGGTCATGAAAACCGCTCTAAAGGAAGAGTACGAGAAGACAGGGAAGTGAAACACGTCATGAGATAATTCGTTATCAGATCGTCTCGTCAGCACGGAGGTCTGGAAGAAACGCCTTGGAGAGGATTGATTCATTGTCGAACATAAAGTCCAGGCGGATCTTCGCGGGCTCTCAGCGATTCCGGCCGGCTGTAACCCTGAATCGGTGGAATAAGGAAGGAGCAAACATATGTCGAAAACAAACAAAAGGATTGTCAGCTGCGCCATCACGGGTTCGATTCACACGCCCAGTCTGTCACCCTATTTGCCCTGGAAGCCGAAGGACATTGCCCGGCAGGCCATTGATGCTGCCAAAGCCGGTGCGGCCTCTGTGCACCTCCATGCCCGCGACCCGAAAGACGGACGCCCCAGCGCAGATCTAAATATTTTCCGGGAAATTGTCGACATGGTCCGTGCGGAATCGGATGTCAATATCTGCTGCACGACGGGGGGCGGCGTCGGCATGACCGTAGAACAGCGGGTTTCCGTCGTTCCGGCCTTCAAGCCCGAGCTGGCCTCGATGAATGCCGGAAGCATCAACTTCGGTCTGTTCCCCATGGCCAGTATGCTAAAGGATGGAAAATTCGAATGGGAAAAGCCCCTTCTGGAATCCACGTACGATTTTGTCTTCGCCAACACCTTCAAGACCATGGAAGGGATGTGTCGGATCATGAAGGAAAACGGCACGAAGCCGGAACTGGAAATCTATGATGTCGGCCATCTTTACAATGTCCGGTATCTCCTGAACGCCGGCGTGCTGGAAGAGCCTGTGTTCCTTCAGTTCGTCACCGGGATTCTCGGAGGCATCGGGGGTACGATTTACGATCTAATGACCCTCCACCAGACTGCCGACCGAATCTTCGGCGCGGGAAAGTACAACTGGTCCGTATTGAGCGCCGGCCGGATGGAGTTTCCCATGGCCACGACGGCCCTCTTTCTCGGGGGAAACGCGAGGGTCGGCATGGAAGACAATCTCTATCTTTCAAAAGGGGTCCTCTGCAAGAGCAACGCTGAACTCGTGGAGAAGATGGTGCGCATCATGCGCGAATATGACTTCGAACCTGCCACGCCGGCCGAGGCCCGGGAAATTCTTAAGCTGAAGCGACGGTAGTTTCCATATTTTGAAACTGCGAAGGAATAGACTGAAAAAGGGATAAGCGAAGGAATGGGAATGAACAAGTGATCAACGGGAGGGTTCGAGCGGGCGGTTTTCTCCCTCCTTTTACCGCCCGCTTTCTCCCGATATGGTTTAACGGACTTGCCATGAGTGTTCTTTATCGGTAGAGGGGTCAAAATTTCATTCGGAAAGGAAAGATGGAAGAAAGATGGAAAGAAAATACGTGAATTACGCGATTGAAAACCGTCTTGCCGTTGTCACGATCGATAACCCGAAGATGAATGCCCTGAGTGATGAGGTCATGGATGAACTCGACGCGGTATTTGATGAGTTGGAAGCCCGCACGGAAATCGGTGTGGCCATCATTACCGGCGGCGGAACAAAGGCTTTTGTAGCCGGTGCCGACATCAAGGGTTTCGAGAAACTCATGGGGAACCGCCAGGGAGCCATCAACGACTCACGCAGAATGCAGGCTGTTTTCTCAAAAATTGAAAATTCGCGTCTGGTTGTGATTGCCGCTATCAACGGCTTGGCCCTCGGCGGCGGCTGTGAGCTAGCGATTGCATGCGACATACGGGTCGCAGGCGACAGCATTGTGATCGGCGTGCCTGAAGTCAAGCTCGGCCTCATTCCGGGTGCGGGGGGGACGCAGCGTCTTGTCCGCCTGCTGGGAAAAGGACCTGCCAAATACATGATTTTCACAGGAGAATTTTTGAATGCCCAAGAGGCTTATCGATTGGGGCTCGTGGACAGGGTGGTGCCGGAGAAGGATGTTCTTGCAGCAGCGAAGAAGATTGCCGCTACAATCCTGGGCAACGCGCCCCTGGCCGTCGAGGCGGGCAAGCGCGCCATAAACCGGGGTGTTGAAATGTCTCTTGAAGATGGATTGATGTATGAGGCGAAACTCGAGGGCGATCTTTTCCTGACGAAAGATCTGGCGGAAGGGGTAAGTGCTTTTATTGAAAAACGGACTCCGATTTTCAGGCGCAGATGACGGCATACTGGAGACGCAGGTGGGGAGATCTGAATTGAGAATCGCGGCCGAAGATAAAATCAACGATTCTAGCTTCATAACGGGGTACACCATTTACCCTGGATATATCATTGTCGTCAGCAGACACAGCCTGATGATCGAGACTGGTTTGAACAGCCTTGGACCGCGCTATTTGAAAACGTCGCAATATTTTGGCGGAATGGCACTGGATGAGATAAACGCGGATGAGGTCAAGCTCGGCGACGTGAAATTTTTCGATCCACAGCGCGAAGGCGATGCCATCGATCTGGGAGACTGCTCCTGCGAGGTGATCTCAACGTCCGGCCACACCACAGG
>ERZ795050.229-NODE-229-length-91687-cov-8.298444_pt1 | contig 91687 bp, 64 predicted proteins | sample MGYA00375134_ERZ795050 | MGnify/ENA primary metagenome ERZ795050 (study PRJEB30179, sample SAMN05720221) | activated sludge metagenome | isolation source: Anaerobic digester | place: Japan | collected 2015-05-26 ... | reverse complement strand
CGCCCCGCTGGCGCCGGCAACGCAGCCCACGGGGATTCTTGGACAGGCTCCTAGCCCTGGATCTTCTTGAAAAGGTCAAACGTGTCGCGCGCAATCCCTGTGATCTCGACCGTCTCGTGCCCTTTGAGGCTGGTCTTGAGCGTGTTGTGGAGCTTCCCGGTCCACTTCGCTGGCAGCGCCTTGGCGCCGAGCATCATGCCGACGATGGAGCCGACGGTCGCCCCGTTGCAGTCGGTGTCGAAGCAGGGCTGGACGGCGCGGCAGATGCTCGCGCCGAAGTCGCCGTCGCCCCACAGCAGCGCGGCCACGCAGATGGCGGCGTTGGAGTTCGTGTGGCACCAGTCGTGCCCGACCGTTTCATCCCACTTGTCGTGGATCATCGCAACGGCATCGTCGTAGGAGAGCCCCTGGCGATACCAGTCGCACACCTCGGCCAGATCGCGGTAGAGGCGGCTGGTCTTGGGGATTTCCGAGAGGCCCACCTGGACGACCACGGTGGGATCGTCGCAGTACGGGGCGGCGGCGATCATCGCGGCCATGAGCATCTCCCCATAGATGCCGTTCTTGATGTGGGAAATGCAGGCGTCGCGCCAGGCGAATTCGGCGGCACGCTCCGGGTTGCCCACGCTGAGGTAGCCGAAGGCGTCGGCGCGAATCTGCGCCCCGATCCACTCGCGGTACGGGTTGCGAAAGCTGCCGCTGGCCGGCGGCTGGACCTGGAGGGCGAAGTTGCGGTAGGCCACCCTCTCGGCAGTGCAGGTGGCCAGGAGCGGCAGGTTGCCCATCCAGAACTGCGCCACATCGGCCGGCGTGAAGTCCGCACCGTGCTGCTTCACGATCAGATAGCCGGTGGTCGTGTAGTTCGTGTCGTCGTCAATCGGCATGTGGTCAATGTTGTCGCACCAGGCGCGGCGGGCGAACTGCGGGAATTGCTTCGCCGCCTTCCCCCTGGCGCCGAAGCGGATATAGTCGGCGATAGGGAACTGCCCGGTGAGCTGAAGGAAGGGCCAGAACTCGCCCGTGCGAACGCCTTCCGCCGCCTTGCCGAGGAGGCAGCCCACGCAGCGGCCGAGCCATGCGCCCATGATGCGGTCGAGGAGGGCCTTATCCGAGAGCCGCTGGGCGAAGCGACGCGGCCCGCGGGGGCGCCGCCTGCGGATGCCCGGGAGATCGGACGGCTCGTCGAACGCGTAGCCTTTCCGCATGGGGAGCTTCTGGGCGGCGTCGAGCAGCGCCCCGACCTTCTCCTGGTTGGCCGGCAGGAAGAGCTGCTCGTCGCCAAGGGCGGCTAGGCGCTCGAGCTTCGCCCTGAAGCGCGAGGTGTCGCGTCCCTCGTCCTCGAGTTGCCGCAGTTCTGTGCGCAGGTCGCCCGACGAGAGCCAGAGCCACACGTTCCGCAATTCCTTTGCCATGCTGCCATGTCCTCCTGGGCCAAGGGGAGCGACTGCATGAGAGCGCCTGGCATTGTAAGGGCGCAGGACGCCTCACGCAACCGGCGGCACAAGGGTATGCGAAAGGTCGTTGAGGGCCTCGAGACGGAATATGCCGAAACCATCGGCCGCCTCGAACCGCAGAGTCGTGCGGCTCGCGGGGTCGCACGCGAACTGTGCGTAGACGATGGGCAGCGGGATGTGGAGCAGGTGGGCCAACAGCGTGAGGATCACGCCGGCGTGGCAGAAGAAGGCGAGGGTGCGCTCGTCTCCCTCGACCGCGCGATAGCCGAGGCCGCTGCGCGGGTAGCCGAGGGTGGCCAGAAACGCATCGAAGGTCTGCCAGAACTCTGAGGCCACCGGCGGCATGTGCGCTCCATAGGGCACGTGCGCGGGCCAGTCGTCCACCGTGAAGCGGTGGCCGTTCGCAAAAGTCGCGCTGCCACTCAGGTTCCACGCCCACAGCGCGGCACCGTAGTTGCCATTCAGCTCGCGAAGCCAGGGGAGCGTGGTGATGGCCATGCCTTTGCGCCGCGACGTGTAAGCCGCCGTGAGCTGCGCGCGCCCCAGGGGAGAGGCGAAGAGCGCATCCAGGCGAACGTTGGCCAGAGCTTCGGCGAGCTGCCGGGCCTGCTCGTGCCCCAGCGGCGTGAGCGCGTCGTTCGCATAGTCGGGGTCGCCGTGTCGGATCAGCATCAGCTTCATTGCGGGACAGGCTCCTCTGTACAGGCGCGTTGGGGCGAGTGCCGGCGCCTTGTGATTCTCGCGATTCCCGCCCGCATGTCAACCAGGGGAAACCGCTTGCGCACAACCAGACACCTATCTATACTCGCGGAGCGGAAGGATGAGGCGAACTGCTTCAGGGGGAAGCCATGTGGACGCAAGTGGCCCTGATTCTTCTCGCTCCCATGCTGGTTGCGCTCGCCGCACAACCCGATGCAGGCAAGGACAAGGAAACCATGGCTGACGATGCAACGTGGCGGGTGTTCGAGGGCAAGCTCCCTGCCTCGGCCGACGCTCTACGCTTCAACATCGAGGCGTGCCTCGCCCTGTGTGGCACGAGGGCCGACCCCGCCACGAGAGAGGAATGGGCGGAGCGGCGCAACGGGACTGCCGATGCCCTTCAGCGCGCTCTCGGCCTCAAGCCCTGGCCCGAGCGCACGCCGCTGAACGCCCGCGTGACAGGGCGAGCGGAGCGCGACACCTACACCATCGAGAACGTGGTCTTCGAGAGCCGCCCGGGCTTCTACGTCACCGCCAACGTCTACGTGCCCAGGCGCGGCCCCGCGCGCAAGCCGGCTGTCATTGTGGTGCCGGGCCATGCGATCCCCGACGGCAAGAACTACCCGCTCTATCGCACGGGGCAATTGGCCCTCGTCGCGCACGGCTTCCTCGTTCTCTCCTACGACCCGATCGGGCAAGGCGAGCGGAAGCTGCCCGGTTACTCGCACGCGGTCGGCTATCCCGCGCTCCTGGTGGGCTGGACCAATGAGGGCTTCATCACCTGGGACACGATTCGCTGCGTGGATTACCTGGTGAGCCGGCCCGACGTTGACCCGCAGCGCCTCGGCCTCACGGGCAACTCGGGCGGCGGCGAGAACACCTTCTACACCATGCCCCTGGAGCCCCGGGTTGCCGCAGGGGCCGCCTGCTGCTTCGTGTGCTCCTACCACGCCTGGGTGAAGGACGGCGGCGACCACTGCATCTGCAACCACATGCCCGGCATCCTCCGCCAGATGGAGCAGTTCGAGATCGTCGGCCTGAACGCGCCCCGCCCATTCCTCGCCGCGAATGGGGCGAAGGACGGCATCTTTCCCATCGCCGGCGCCCGCCAGACGATTGAGAGAGCAGGCAGACTCTACGCCTTTGCGGGCGCCGCAGACCGCGTGCGGCTCTTCGAGGCCGAACTGCCCCACGGCTGGGCGCAGCCGCTGCGCGAGGCCGCCTGCGGCTGGCTGGCTCGGTGGCTCCTCGGCATAGGCGACGGCTCGCCCCTGCCCGAGCCGACGGTGGCGCCCGACAAGCCCGGCTGCCCAGACCTCTTCTGCCTGAAGGAGGGGCGCCTGCCCGAGGGCGCCCGGAGCTACGTGGATCTGGTCCGGGCCGAAGCCGAGCGTCTCGCGGCCGGCTACGCGAGGGTGCCGAGCGAACCCGCCCTCTATGCGGCTTGGGCCAAGGCCTTGCGGGCGAAGCTCTGGGAGACGCTCGGCGGCCCGCCCGCCCCCCCTCCGCCGGCTGCTCGCGAGTTGGGCAAGTTCGAGTGGCAGGGCCACCAGATCGAGCGCCTTGCCCTCGCCACCGAAGTCGCGCCGCCGCTGGAGGTCCCCGCGCTTCTCATCCATCCCAGGCAAGTGGTGGCTAATGGTCCCGCCGCCATCGTCCTCGACGACGGCGGCAAAGCGGCGGCGCGCGTGTCGCCGGTCGTTCGTGGGCTGCTGGAGGCGGGCCTCCCCGTGCTGGCGCTGGAGCCTCGGGCGCTCGGCGAGGGCCGCGTCAACCTCAACCACTGCGCCAGCGACGCCGTGCTGCTCGGCCGTCCGCTTCTCGCTCAACAGGCCTGGGATGTCCTGTGCGCCGCCCGCTACCTGAAGGCGCAGGGCGCGGAGCGGGTTGCTGTGGTCGCGCGAGGGGCCGTCGGGTGGATCGCCGCCCTTGCCGGGGCGCTCTCGGATGACCTTGCCGCCGGAGTGGTGGAAGGCGCGATGGGAGGCCTGGCCCTCGCCATCGCCGATCCGCTGCCCCTCCCGCAATGGGCCTACGCGCCGAATGTGCTGAAGGTGGGCGACGTGCCGCAGTGGCTGGTCCTCTGGGCACCGCGGCCGTTGCTGTGGGCGGACACCGTGGGCTCGGCCAGGCGCCCGATGCCTGCGGAGGAGGCGGCGAAGCGCCTGGCGCCCGCCGCGGACGGCTATCGGGCCGCGAACGCCGAGGCCCTCTTCGCGGTGGAGGCAGGAGTCGCCTCACCGGATGCCGTCCTTCGCCTGCTCAACGCTCAAAGCCGAGCGAAGTAGCTCAGCCAACGTGGCAGCGCCGTCTCCAGCGGTTCAACGTCGCAGATTTCGTACTCGAGCGCGTAGTCGCCGCGGTAGCCCATCGCCTCCATCCTCCCAACGACCCAGGGATAGTCAATCTCCCCCTCCCCGAGGTGCGTCGCCTGGAACTTGTCGGCGGCCCAGCGGCCGTCCTTGACGTGGATGTGGACGATCCAGGGCTTGAATGCCTCGAACGCCGCCCTGTAGTCCACCCGCGCGTGAGACAAATTGCAGGGCTCGTAGAGGATGCCGAAGTGCGGCGAGCCGACGGCCTCGCACAGGCGGACCGCCGCCTCGACGTTCCCCGCCAGGCTGCCGCCGTGGTTCTCCATCCCCAGGTAGATGCCGCGGGTCGCCGCGTAGGCCGCGCTCTCGGCGAAGAGCGGCACAAGGCGCGGGATGATGGCCGGGTCCTCGCTCGTCCCGGGGCGCACGCGGATCGAGCGCGCGCCGAAGCGAGCCGCCAGGTCAATGGTCGCCTTCATCTCGGCGAGCGACCTGGCTCGGACCTCCTCGGAGTCCGAGGCGAAGTCCCCTCCGCAGTAAGTGCCGAGATTGGCGATGCCAACACCTGCCGCCCTCGCCGCGGCCTCCAGCGCGGAAGGGTCGCATCGCGCAGGGTCGGCGGAGAAGTGGGGCACATTGCCCCAGAGGTCAACCTTCTTGAACCCCGCCTGGCCCATCGCCGCGAGCGCCTCGGCGGCGGGCTTGGCCCGAAGCGGGTAGGTGCAGGCCGAAATGCGGGTGAGCTCCATCGAAGGCTCCTGGTTGGCGTTCCCGATGGGGTCTATAGGACGAACAGGACCGAGAGGGCCGACAGGACCCGCGAAGAAATGTGCCGCCTCGTTTCATCGGTCTCATCATTCCTGTCGTGCTACGTGCCCGCCCTGATGCACCACAGGTTCCTTGCCGTGCGAATGAACAGCTTGCCGCCCGCAATGGCGATGGAGGCCGTGCACGGGCCTTCGCCCATCTGGACGCGGGAGAGCACCCTGAACTCGTCGCCGGCTGCCAGGACGGCGACCTCGCCATTCTGGCTGATGACGTAGATCTTGCCGTCGCCCGCTGTGAACGACGCGCGGAGCACGCCCTTCATCTCCAGGCTGTGCTCCCAGAGCACCTTGCCCGTCGTGGCGTCGAGGCAGGCCATCACGCGGTTGGCGTCGTTCGCCACATAGAGGCGGCCCTGGTAGAGGAGGGGCGTGAGCACGTCGGGCACGGTCTTGTCGAGCCGCCAGGCGAGGTCGCCCGCGCCCAGTTCGCCTTTGCCGCCGCCCTTGATGGCGTAGACGGAGCGGTGCTTGGGCCGCACCGCGAAGATGAGTCCGTCGCCGGGCACCGCGGAGTTGACCGTGCGCTGCCACGCTTGCCGGTCATTGGGCTGATACCACCACCGCCACAGCTCGGCGCCCGTTTCGGCATCATGCCCCGTCACGCACTCGCCGCCGGGGATGATGATCTCGGCTCGGCCGCTGCCCTCGTAGGGGGTGGGGGTGAGGTAGCTCTCGACCGATTCGTCAGGCGCATCGGTCGGCCGAACGTGCCGCCACAGGGTCTTCCCCGTGGCCGGGTCGAGCGCGAGAAGGAATGACTCGAGGGGCTCGGCCCGCTTGTCGTGGGCGCGGTTGTACTTCTGGGCGCTGGCGTTCTGCATGACGAGGACGTACAGCTTGCCCTTGAAGAGCAGGGGACTCGAGCTGTAGCCGTATTTGACCACGAACTCGCCGTAGTCCTTCTCCAGCTCGCGCGCCCAGAGCTCCTTGCCCCCGGAGTCGAGGGCCACGAGCGTCCCCGTGCCGTAGTAGAACCAGGCCGTCTTGCCATCCGTTACAGGCGAGGGGCAAGCCATGTTGTTGCCGCCGACCGGCGCCTTGCGGTCCTTGCCAACCGCCTTCCGCCAGAGCCGCGTGCCCGAAGTCGCATCCAGGCACAGCGCGACCAGCTCTCGGGTCTCCGCATCCACGGAACTAACGAACACGCGGTCGCCCCAGACGATGGGAGTGGCGGCGGAAGGGCCGGGCAGGGGAGCCACCCAGGCGACATTCGACTTCGTCGCGATGTCCCAGGCCGCTGGCAGCCCTGTTTCGGTTGAGGAGCCGTTGAACGCTGGCCCGCGCCACTGCGGCCAGTTCTCCGCGCGCGCAGCGCCGACACAGAGTAGCATGCCAAGCAAAGCCCCAAGGTGCCGTCCCATCAGTCCGGTCTCCGGTAGATAGGGTCGAGCGGCCTCTCCGCGCTCACCTCAGGTGAGGCGCTTGCCAGCTCTCGGGAGTGTAGCCGTGCAGTTCGATGCGGTTGCCGTCGGGATCGGCCAGCCAGGCCTGCCAGCTCTGGTCGCTGCCGAGCTTCGGGTCGGTGACTTCCACGCCCTTGGCGCGCAGGTCGGCTACCGTGGCGGCCACGTCGTCCACCTCGATGCAGATGTGGCGGAAGCTCTGGCCCTTGGCCGGCTCGCCTGCCTGGCCACTGAACAGCTCGATGAAGTTCCGCCCGCCGAGGTGCAGGTAGACGCCGAAGCGCTCCCCCTTGTCGTTCACGAAGTCGAACGCGCGCCTCAGCCCGAGCTTCTCGCAGTAGAAGGCGATGGACGCGTCCAGATCGCGGACCGTAAAGCACACGTGGGCGAGGGCTTTGACCATGCCGGCCTCCTTTGCGCTGCGCAGCCTCGGACCAGGGCGATGCCCCGCCCTCTGGTGAATCAGGCGGCGGCCCGGCACTCATCTTAGGCCGCCTCCTTCCCGAGCGCAAGCTCGACTTCCTGGGGACCGCGCCCCAGAGCCGTCCGGGGCTGCCCCACGCCGATCGTGCGGGTGTGGGCTGGAGTTGTAGGTGGCTGCGGGAGCTCCGAAGGAGCGAAATGGGATAGCCCAGGGCAACGCCCTGGGAACAAGACCGCCCCGTGGCAGCCCTGAAAGGGCGGAATAGAGAGCTTCTATCTCGCCCCTTCAGGGCTGGACCCGTGAATCCCGCTGAACCCAGGGCGTTGCCCTGGGCTATCCCATGCGAGCCCTTCAGGCTCCAGAGAGAACCACCCCGCCCACAATTCCGGCCCCCACGCCGATCGCGCCGCTCGATTGACTCCGCTCGGCGGCGCCTGTAGGATGATAGATGCGGAGTTGTGACGCTTCCCTGTGCGCGAGGAGAATGTGCGTGGCTCTACCGATGACGGAGATTGGCGGCTACCAGGTTTCGAGGCTCATGTGCGGGTCCAACAGCTTCTTCGGCTACTCGCACATCAGCGCGGCGCGCGACGCCTGGATCCGCCGCGTCTACACCGACGACCTGATCATCGAGATCATGGCCGCGGGGGCGCGGCTGGGCATCAACTGCTTCATCAGCGGCCCCATGGAGCGCTTCGTGAAGATCCGCGAGGCCGTGAAGAAGCTCACCGGCGTCCACACCATCTGGTTCTGCACCCCCAGCGGCTCGAACCTCGAGGAACTGAAGGAAGGCATTCGAAAGGCGAAGGACCTCGGCCCCGAGTTCTGCATGCCGCACACGTGCTGGACCGAGGCGTATCTGGACGTGGCGCACCTGAAGATCCACGGTTACCCCGAGGCGGCCGAGTTGATCCGCAAGCTCGACATGGTGCCCGGCCTGAGCAACCACCGCCCCGAATCGCTGCGCGCCGTGGTGAAGCAGAACTACGACTGCGCCACGCTCACCCTGCCGTTCAACTCCGACGGCTTCCTGTGTTCGGTGGAGACCGACTGGACAGCGCGCCTGATCCAGGAGTGCCCGATTCCGATCATCAGCATCAAGCCGCTGGGGTCCGGCCGCATCCAGCCGCCCACCGGCTTCTCATTCGTCTACCAGCACATCAAGCCCACCGACACCGTGGCCGTGGGCGTCCTGAGCCGCGAAGAGATCGAGGAAGACGTGAAGCTGGCCATCCACTATATGACGGGCGCGGCGGCACAGGTGGACATGACCATGTCGCGCAGCAAGGCCGCGCTGGTGAAGTGAAGCGCATGGTGCGTGACGCGTGAACGGGTGGGGACACATAGCGAGTGCCCATGCCCCGTTCGTACCCAGTAATCGCATGCTCGCCCCTACGCTTCTTCGCCCTTCTCGCCCCTATGCTCCGCACGGGGGCGATGATCCGGACGCTCCCGCGTCCAACCCCAACCTCCCGCGGGTTCGCAACCCGCGGGAGGTTCTTGAATCCGGCGTCCAATCTTCCCCGAAGAAGAAGAGGCCGCGGAGCGGCCAATAGGCCCGTCCCCACGCAGAGCGTAGGGACGAGAAAAGAGAGCAGAGAACAGCAAGGGCGAGCGCTGGAGGGGCGCGGTGCCTGGTTACAGGCGCAGAAGGTGCCCCTGGCGAGGGCCAGAGTTCATATCGCAACCGCCTCCGTGGCGGCTGAGGGACATTGCCGCGTGCCTTCACCTCGGCTACGCGGCCGTCAGCATTGCCCGTCGCCGGCAACTGCGCAAGGAGGGAATAACTCATATGGGGCGGAAATGGGGGCAGGAATAGGAGTCCTGTGGTCGGCGTAAGTCGGTGAATTTCGGGCGGTTGCGGATTGTGCGCTGTGCCACGAAAATTATTACCCAACAGTTTCGGGGGGGAAAGTCATTGTACAGGGTGGAGGGAGAAGAGTCCGCCGCTCGCCCTTGGCCTGACCGGGGTTACGATTGGCGGGGCGTGTGGCGGGCCGGGGGCACGCGAGAGGCGAACAGGCAAAGGGCGGAGGCCGTAAGGAGTTGGCAGGTCTGGACATGCGTGCCGGATGGCGCAGGGTTTGCTGTGCGGAGCCTGGCGGCGCTACGGGGTGCGTGTGCGGGCGATGGCTTTGTTGACGAGGATGCGGGGCTTGGCGCCGGGGGACTTGAAGGCGCCGGCGAGCACGTCGTCCTCGCGGAAGCGGGCCAGGAGGATTTCGGCGGCGCCGTAGCGGCTGTGGTCGTAGATGATCGAGAGGGTGCCGTCGGGGGCCTGGAAGCCGTCGGGGTAGGAGATGCCGGCGCGTTCGTCGAGCACGAGGCCGCCCCGCCAGGTCTGGCCGTCGTCGTCGGACAGGACGGCGGTGAGGTGGGAGCGCTGGGGTGTGCGCTCGTCCATGCGGCCGTGCTTGACGAGGAGCAGGCGGCCCGAGGCGAGGCGGCGGATGAAGAAGCGGGCGTTGATGTTGGGGAAGCGGATTCTGGGGGGCGACCAGGTGCGGCCCTGGTCGGTTGAGTGGCTCTCGGCGATGCCGTCGCCCGTGCGGGCGAGCATCCAGAGGCGGCCGTCGCGTAGCTCCACCAGCATATGTTCGTCGAAGTCGAAGCGGGGGAAGAGGACGCCGCCGCGCTTCTCCCAGGTCTTGCCCTCGTCAGTGGAGGCGAAGACGTGGGCCCTGCGCTCGGGGTCGAGGTCGTGGAAGGCGTCGCGGAAGCCGGGCGGGATGGCCTTGGGGTTGCAGGTGGGGCGGTGCTTTTCGGTGGAGGCGTGGATGCGGTCGCGTCGCCAGAGCGAGATGGGCATGAGCCACGTGCCGTCCTTGAGAACGGTGGGCTTGTTGAGGGTGCAGCCGTGCCAGATGCGGCGGGGGGCCGACCAGGCGGGGCGCTCGGCGTCGGGGTTGTCGCAGGTGATGGCCCAGGCGCCGGCGCGGCCGTCGAAGTAGCCCATGGCCTGGTCGAAGAAGAGCCACAGTCGGCCCTTCGGGTCGGTCCAGAAGTTGCCCACGAGGGTGCGGTGCGGCAGGCCGGTGGGGGAGTCCGCCGGGTCAATCACCAGGCGCGGGGCCGACCAGGTGTCGCCGCCGTCGTCGCTGGTGGCCGCGACGAAGTAGGCAAGTTCGCTGTCGCCGCCGCTCACCCAGGCGGCCCAGAGGCGGCCGCCGGGGGTGCGGTCCATGCCGATGACCATGTTCATGTCGCGGGCCGTGTCGGCGTACTCGGGGCCGGGCGCCGTGTTGATCGCGGGGGGTTCGAGGGCGAGAGCCGCCCAGTCGGGCGAGGCGTCCGCAGCGTGGGCCACTGTGGCCCCCAGGGCAACGGCCGCCAGAAGGAGCAGCGGGACGAGCGGGTCGGCTGGATGAATCGGGCTCATAGGGGTCCTCATTGTGCCGCGGGCGGGGGCAGGGGGCTTGAGGCTCGGCTGGTCGGCGGCTCGGCGTCCTGGGGCAGCGGCTCGGCGGGTTCGGAGGCCCAGGTGACGCGGTTCTTGCCGGCGCGCTTGCCGCGATAGAGGGCATCGTCGGCGCGCTGGATGAGGGCCTCGGCGTTGGTGGCATCGTCGGGGAACACGGCGACGCCGATGGTGATGGTGATCGCGCCGGGCCGCTCCGCATCCGGGAAGCGGAAGCGCTCGACCTCGGCCCGGATGGCCTCGGCCACGCGGCGGGCGCCGGCGCGGCCGGTGGCGGGCAGGATGATGACGAACTCCTCGCCGCCATAGCGGGCCACGATGTCGCGCTGGCGGGTGTTCTCGGCCAGCATCCTGGCCACCTCGCGGAGGGCCACGTCGCCCTTGGGGTGCCCGTGGGCGTCGTTGTACTGCTTGAAGTTGTCGAGGTCGGCCATCAGCAGCGCGACGGGGGCGCTGAGCTTTGCGCCCTTGGCAATCTCGGCGTTGAGCATGGCGACAAAGTGGCGCTGGTTGTAGAGGTCAGTCAGGCCGTCGCGCTCGGCGAGGCGCTCGGCCCGCTTGTAGAGCTGTGCGTTCTCGATGAGGAGGCCGGCGTGGCGCGCGAATCGGGTGAGGAGGGCCAGCTCATGCCCCGTGAAGGCGCTCGCGCGTCTTCCGAGGGCGGCGACCAGGCCGATGCTGCGGTCGGTGCTGCGCCGGCCGCGGCCGAGCGGCGCGACCATCAGCGAGGCGTAGCCACGCTGCGCCAGATTGCCGAAGCCCGGGCTGGCGGAGAGCTCGTTGGCGAGGATGGACTTGCCGCCTTCGATCACCGCGCGGCGCGTCTCCTCGCCCAGGTCGAGCTGATGGTCGCCCTGCTCCACAGCGAGGGCGACGCGGCCGGTCTCCGGCTCGTGCAGTTGCAGCACGAGGGCATCAGCCTGGAAGGTGGGCTGGAGGACTCGGGCGGCCTCGTGGAGGATCGGCTCCAGGTGTCGGGTGCGGGTGAAAACCTCGATCAGGTCACCGATGCAGGACATCAGGGTGAATTCGGCCTGGTCGGAGGCCTCGCGCCGCCGCAGGGCGGCCACCGTGCGCTGGAGGATGGCGGAGTCGCGGCTGGCGGCGCGGATGAGGTAGCGCTGCCAGAAGGCGGCGACGAGGAGCACCGCCGCCAGGGTGGCCGCGATCAGGCCCAGGCCGCGGGCCCGCGCCTGGCCGATGGTCATGTCGGGCGGGGCCATCAGCAGGGCCACGGTCGTGAGGAGGGCGGCGACCGCGGCGAGCGCGAGGACGCTGAAGAGCATGAGCGACGAGCGGCGCCGGGCGTGCCGCGTGTCGTGGACGGCTTCGGGGTTGTAGGCGGGGCCTGAAGCTGGGGTGGCCACGGGAGCCTCTCTGGGCCGCATCGGCGCGGGCGCGGGGGGGCCGGGGCTCAGTCCTCGCCCTCGATGGTGCCCACCTCGATCTTCAGGTCGCGGCGTTCCTCGATGCGGTCCACCTTGCCGTCGCGAATCCACACGATGCGGTCCGAGGCGCTGAGCATCTTGTGGTCGTGGGTGGCCGAGATGATGGTGACGCTCTTCTCCTTGTTGAGCTGCTTGAGCAGTTCGATGATCTCGGTGCCGGTCTTGATGTCCAGGTTCCCCGTCGGCTCGTCGGCGAGGATGAGGCTGGGGTCGTTGGCCATGGCGCGGGCGATGGCCACGCGCTGTTGCTGGCCGCCGGAGAGCTCGAAGGGCTTGTGCGACAGGCGGTCGCCGAGGCCGACGACCTTGAGCAGTTCCACCCCCTTGTCGCGCGCCTCGTCGGTGGTGAGGCCCGCGAAGACCATGGGCAGGGTGACGTTCTCCAGGGCGGTCATCACGGGGATGATGTTGAAGGTCTGGAAGATGTAGCCGATCTTGCGGCAGCGCAGCCAGGCCAGCTCGTAGGCGTCGAGCTGGGCCACGTCCACCTCCTCGATGTAGACCTTCCCGGTGCTGGGCTTGTCGAGGCCGCCGACCATGTTGAAGAGCGTGGTCTTGCCGGAGCCCGAGGGGCCCATGATCGAGATGTACTCGCCGGCGCGGATCTCGAGGTCCACGCCCCGCAGGGCGTGCACCTCCACCTTGCCCATGCGGTAGCACTTGGTCACGTCGCGGGTGCGGACGATGTTCTGCTGCATGACTCGCGCTCCGTTCCGCTCTTCTCGGGGCGGGGCCCGGGTTACTCCTCGATACGCATGGCAGCCACGGGCTCCATGCGGGCGGCCCTTCGGGCCGGGAAGATCGCCGCGAGGACCGATAGGAACAGGCCCACGATGGCCGCCATCGCCACCGCCGTGAGAATGGACCCCGGGGGGAAGTACTCGAAGACGGGCCAGCCGTAGACGAGCGTCTGGCGGATGGTGGACAAGACGAGGCCGACCGCGATGCCGAAGAGCGTGCCGATGAAGCCGAGGAGGGCCGACTCGATGAGGAAGATCTTCACGATGAAGGCGTCGAGCGCGCCCAGGCACTTCATCGTGCCGATCTCGCGGAAGCGCTCCTGCACGGTCATGAACATGGCATTCACGATCCCCACGAAGCACACGAGCAGGGCGAGCACCGCGAGCCACTTGTCGGTGGGCGACATGTAGCGGAGGAAGTTGGCGATGCCGCCGGCGGTCGCCTGGGCGCGGCCTGAGGCGGCCTGGGGCGTCGGCGTCGCGCCTTCGGCAGCCTCCCCGGCCTGGGCGCCGCGTTCCTGGAGGAGGATGGGGTCGAGGCGGCCCTTGACGGCCTCGGTCTCCTGTCGCAGGTCGCCCAGGTAGTCGCGCAAGAGCTCGAGAGCCTTCTCCGGGGCGAGTGCGGCCTGAAGGGCCTCGATCTCGGCGTTGAGCTTCTTCGCCTCATCGCTGGTGGCCGACTTGAGCGCCCGCTGCTTCTCGCGAATGGCGTCCTGCTTGCGTCCGCGGGCGGCCGCCAGGTCGCGCGCGAAGCGCTGCTCGACCGCGGCCCTATCGAGGGCGCCCGCCGCGCCGGCGAGGGCCTCGCGCACGGTGGCCAGGCGGGCCTTGATGCCGTCAATCTCACGCTGCGGGCCCAGGTGCAGCGCGGCGGTGATGGCCGTGGAGGTCCAGATGGACATCAGGAAGGCGATGGCGAGGATGATGCTGCTCATGGTGATCATGGAGCGCCAGAAGCGCACCTTGATGCTCTTGAGCGCGATCTCGATGGCCTTGCTCCAGGGGAGCATGACCTGCTTGCCGATGCGCGACTGGGTGTTCCGCGGCGCTCTCGCTTCATTCATCCGTGGGTCTCCGGCTCGGCTGGAAGCCGTCACCGTTCCTGTGCGTCGGGCTTCGCGTCGGTCCTCCGCACGGCGATGCCAAGGAGGCCCCTGCGGGCCAATTGCCGCAGGTAGGCCACCACCGAAACTTCGGCCTCCTTGCGGTGGAGCTTGTATCGCCGCGAGAGGGCCTGGATGATCTCGCGGACGCTGCGTTCCCCGTCGCACAGGCTCCACACATAGGCGCCGATCTCATCGAGCACCACGCGCCGGGTCTTGGGCACGTAGAACAGGCGCGACAGGGGCCACGCCCAGCGCGGGGCGCGCAACGGGATCACCAGCCGCACCTCGCCTTCGTCCGTGCGTTCCTCCTCGATGGCGGCGTTGCGCACCGGCACCGAGGCGAGCGACTGCTCGCGCGAGAGCGGCTGTTGGCGACGCCAGAAGGCCCAATTCAGCACGCAGCCCTTTCCTGCGAGTCAGTGGCACACAATCGTGGCGGCGCAGGCCGCCACCCGCGGGTCGTCAGGCGTCGTGCTATCGCACCGCAGGGCGAAGAGCTTGTCGGCCTGGGGGCAGTGCCACGCCAGAGCCGTGGCGTGACGCCGCCGGCGCAGGGCCGCCAGGGGGCGCGCCCGCAGGCTCTGAACGCCGGTGCAGCGCGCCGCCGGGTGCCCCCGGTACTCCGCCGGTTCGCTCGACAGGCGATAGGTGCTCCACGCCTTGGCGAAGAAGCCCTCGAGCCACTGGGCGAGGGCCGCTTTGCGAAGCGTGAACTCCGCCAGGCTCTGGCGCGCCACCTCGAGCTGGTCGCCGCCGGCCTGGAACACGAGCTGGAGGCAGCCCGTCCGCAACGAGCTGTGCTCCAGGCGCCACTCCTGGGGCATTCGAAAGCTCAGGCCAAACACCGACCACTCCTCGAGTCCGTCGTGCGGCCCCACCCGCAGGCTGCCGAAGATGCGGCGGGCCAGAGCCTTCTCTTCATTCCCCTCCTCGAAGAAGACACGCGCGTGCACCACGCGAGCGGCGCCGGGCGCCACGAGCAGCACGCTGTGCGCGCGAAAGCCGCCGCGCCAGGTGAACGCCTCGTGGTCGAGGCCGGCCAGCTCCCGGATCGCGCGGCCCCTGTCCACCCTCGGCTCCGGCGCGCCGCGCGGCAGCTTCTTGCGGGTCTGCTTCAGGTAGCTGTCCACGAGGTCCGAAGCGCTGGGCGCGCCTCGCCGGGGAGTCTCCCAGCGAAGCTCCAGGCGAACGCTGGCCTCGTCCTCGACCCGCAGGTAGCCGTTCGCATAGTCGCCCTCGACGCTGCCGGGGCACCAGTCGTCGGGCACGTCGAACGCGATGCCGTGCCAGGCGAGCCGGGACCACTCCTGCTGTTCCTTCATGGCCTTCTCGCGCCCGGGCGTGAGGGTCGGGCTTGCGCAAGAATCTAGCAAAGGCGCGGGCCTTTGTCAACCAGGTTGATCGGCGGGCGCCCGCACGCTATAATCCGGCGGCCCGTGGAGGCCCGAACCACCCGCTGAGGAGGAACTCCGTGACCATCGGTGTGCCGAAGGAGATCAAGCCGGACGAGTATCGCGTGGCCCTGCTGCCCGTGGGCGCCGAGGAGCTGCGGCGGAAGGGGCACCGCGTGGTCGTGCAGCGCGGCGCCGGCGAGGGCAGCGGGGTGGACGATGGGCTGTACGCCGAGCACGGCGCCGAGATTGCCGACGGCGCGGCGGCCGTCTACGCGCAGGCCGACCTCGTGGTGAAGGTCAAGGAGCCGCTGCCGCAGGAGTACGGCCTGCTGCGGCGGGGGCAGGCGGTGTTCGGCTACTTCCACTTCGCCGCCTCGCGCGAGCTCACCGAGGCCCTGCTGGGCTCGGGCATCGTGGCCATCGCCTATGAGACGCTCCACACCCCCGACGGCCGCCACCCGCTGCTCACCCCCATGAGCGAGATCGCGGGCAAAATGTCCATTCAGGAAGGGGCCAAGTACCTCGAGAAGCCGATGATGGGGCGGGGCATTCTGCTCGGGGGGGTGCCCGGGGTGGAGCCGGCTCACGTGCTGATCGTCGGCGGCGGCACCGTGGGCACCAACGCGGCCAAGGTGGCGGCGGGCCTGGGCGCGCAGGTGACCGTGGCCGATATTGATCTCGAGCGTCTCCGCTACCTGGATGACATTCTGCCGGCCAACGTGACCACGGTGTACTCCGATGCGCACACGCTGCGCGAGAAGGTGCGCGAGGCGGACCTCGTGATTGGCGCGGTGCTGGTCGAGGGCGCCAAGGCGCCCGTGATCGTCACGGAGGCCATGGTGCGCACGATGCAGCCGGGGGCGGTCATCGTGGACGTGTCGGTGGACCAGGGCGGCTGCGTGGCGACCACGGAGCCCACCACTCACAGGGACCCCATCCGGATCAAGCACGGGGTGGTGCACTACGGGGTCACCAACATGCCGGGGGCCGTCGGGCGCACCTCCACCTACGCCCTCACCCACGCCACGCTGCCGTATCTGCTGACGCTGGCCGAGAAGGGCTACGAGCGCGCCGCGAGCGACAGCCCGGCCATCCGTGCTGCCCTGAACCTGGTGTGCGGCAAGGTGACCAACCGGGCCGTGGCCGAGACGTTCGGGCTGCCGTACCACGCGCCGTAGCCGGCGGCTCACAACGACACGAGCTGAGCGCGCAGGATGAGGGGCGAAGCCTCGATCTCACGCAGGATCTCGGCGCTCAGCGGGCTGTCAATGCTGATGACCAGCATCGAGGTGCCTCCCGGGTAGTCGCGTCCGCAGGTCATGTCGGCGATGTTCACGTTGCGGTGCGCGAGCACGCTGCTCACGTGGGCGATCACGCCCGGCCGGTCGTGGTTGCGCGTGACGAGGAGATGGCCGGCAGGGGCGGCGTCCACCCGGTAGTTGTCAATCCGCACGATCCGAGGGGTGTGGCGTGCGAGGAGCGAGCCGGCCACCGAGGTGGCGCGGTCGCCTGCCCAGGCGTCCACCGAGATCAGGTTGGCGAAATCCTCGAGCGCTCCCGACTTCACCACGTCCACCTTGATGCCGCGCTCGGTGGCGATCACGGGGGCATTCACGTCGTTGACGGTAGGCACCGCGCGGCGCAGGAGGCCCTTGAGGAGGGCCGTGGTGAGGGGGCGGACGTCGTGGTCGTTCATCTCGCCGCGATAGGTGACGGTGAGGCGGTTGATGCCGCCCTCGGCCAGTTGCACCACGAGGCTGCCGAGGCGGCCGGCGAGGTCCACGTAGGGGCCGAGCGTCTCCAGCAGTTCGGGCTCGAAGCAGGGCACGTTCACGGCGTTCCGTGGCGCCTCGCCTCTGAGGAATGCCGCCACCTGGTGGGCGATCTGGGTCGCCACGCTGGCCTGCGCCTCGCGGGTGGTGGCGCCGACGTGCGGCGTGGCGATCACCTGGTCGAAGGCCAGGAGGGGCGAGTCGCCCGGCGGCTCCTTGTCGAAGACGTCGAGGGCGCAGCCGCCCACTTGGCCCGAGCGCAGGGCCTCGGCGAGATCGGCCTCCGCGATGATGCCGCCCCGGGCGCAGTTGATGAGCAGCACGCCCTTCTTCATGCGGGCGAAGGCCGCCGCGTCCAGCAGGCGGCTGGTGTCGCCGGTGCGCGGCGCGTGCACGGTGATGACGTCGCTGGTGGCCAGGAGCTCGTCGAGGGAGACGAGGCGGACCTCGAGGCTGCGGGCGCGCTCTTCGCTCACGAAGGGGTCGTGCGCCACCACCTCCATGCCGAAGGCGAGGGCGCGGCGCGCCACCTCGGAGCCGATGCGCCCGAGGCCGATGATGCCGAGGCGCTTGCCCTGGAGCTCGGTGCCCATGGCGCCCTTCTTGGGCCATTCGCCGGCCTTCACGCGCGCGCTCAATTGGGGCAGGCGGCGGGCCAGCGCCAGCATCATGGCCATCGTGAGCTCGCAGGCGGCGACGGTGTTGCCCCCCGGTGTGTTCATCACCACGATGCCGCGGCGGGTGGCTGCGTCCAGGTCCACGTTGTCCACCCCGGCGCCGGCTCGGCCGATCACCTTGAGACGAGGCGCGGCCTCGAGGAGCTCGGCGGTGACCTTCGTGCCGCTGCGCACGAGCAGCGCGTCGGCCTCGGCCAGGGCCTCGCGCAGCGGCTCGGGAGGGGTGGGGGCCACCTCGATGACCTCGTGGCCCGCCTGCTTCAGGATGGCGATGCCTTCCGGCGACAGGGGGTCGCTGACGACGACTCTCATCTCTGTGGTTCTCCGGGAGGGGGCAAGGCGGTGTCACTCATTGCCGGTTGTGTGCCGGGGCCTCGGCGCGGCGGCGGAGGCCCTCGGCGCCGAGGGTGCGCAGGGCCACGTAGGCCAGCAGAGCGTCGGCCAGGCGCGCGGGGCCGAAGGACAATGGCCCGATGGTGTTGTGCAACTCGCTGTCGAGGCCGTAGCCGCGGCGTTCCTTGCCGACGAGCGGGGTTGGGAGGCATTCGGTGAGGGCGGCGCGCACGCCCAGCGCGGCGCTGGTGGCCGCGGGGGCCAGTTCGCCGAGGCTGAGCCAGCCGAGGTCGGCCTCGGCCTCGCGAAGACGCGTGTGCCCCGCCAGTTGCGCCAGCCCTGTGGCGTCCACGCCGAACAGCGCCCCGTGAGCGTGAGCGACGTGTCCCGCGGCGGCCAGCGCGCGGTCGAAGGCGCCGGCGGGCGTGAGCCAGCTCGCCACGACGAGCAGCGTGGCGGGCCCGGCGGCCGCGGCCAGGGCCTCGGTGTCGAGGTCGCCGCTCGGCAGGCGGCCGAGCGGCCGGGGCACAAGGCCCAGGTCGCGTGCCTGGCTCAGCGCCGGGCTGCCGGCGGGCGCCAGCACCTGGTTCCTGTGCGGCTGGGTGCGCGCGGCGGATGCCTGGGCGAGGCGCACCGCGGCGCGCTCGGCGTCCTCCAGGCAGGCGGGCTGGAGGCTGAAGCGGTCGAGGCCGGTGAGAGCGGCGAGTGCGCGGGCCACCTCGTGGAGGATCTCGAGCGCGCCCTGACAGGTGGGCGGCGGTTGCAGCGGGTGGAGCGCGCTCAGGCCGGGGAGCGCGGCTGCGCGGACGGCGGCCGCCGCCCCGGGCCATGTGGGCTGGGGCACGGCGGCCAGGGCGCTGAGATGCTGCCGCAGGGCGGTCTCATCGAGCGCCGGCAAGGGCGGCGCGCTCGTGCGGCGCAGTTCGGCGGGCATCTGCTCCACGCACGCGATGGCCGCTTCGGGCGGCTCGGGGAAGAGGCGCGCGGCGGGCGCTCGCGGCGGGAGGTCGGTGATCAATCGGCTAGACATCGTCGGAATCCAGAGAGAAGCCCGATTCGCCGCCCAGGTCGCCCATCAACTCGAGGGCGTGGCGCAGCAGGTCAATCTCGGCGGGGGTCCGCCGCTCGGTGGCCGCGAAGAGCGCGCAGTGCTCCATCTCGGGGTAGTCGCCCTGGAGGGGCAAGGCGCCCAGGAGGTTGCTCTCGAGGAGCGCCTCGGCTACATCGCGGGGGTCCGCGTGGCATTCGACGGCGAACTCCTTGAAGAACGGGGCGCGGAAGCGGAGCGCGAAGCTCTCGATGGCGGTGATGCTGCGTTGAAGCGCGTGGGCCATGGTCATCGAGAGCAGGGCTGCCCGAGCGATGCCCTCGGCTCCGCAGGTTGCCAGGTAGACGAGCGGGCGCAGCAGGCGGTCGGCCCGCAGGCCTCGGCCCAGCCTGCCCAGGAGGCGGAATGCGTCGGGCGTGCGCTCGACGCGCCATCCGCCGAGGGCTGGGGCGAGGCCGGCGCGGCAGGCGAGGAGCCCGAGGGCCTCGCTGCCGCACCACGGGCGCGAGCCGAGCGGCTGGGCGTCGGCCACCACGATGTCGGCGCTCGGGGGGGCCAGGATGCCGAGGGCAATGGGGTCCACCTTGGCCACCAGAAGCGCTCCGCATCGGCGGGCCGCCGTTGCCAGGGCGGGCAGGTCCTCGAAGCAGCCGAAGTAGTTGGGCTGCTCCACCACGAGGCAGGCCGTGCGCTCGGTGAGCAGGCGCTCCGCGTCGCTGGGGCGGGTGACGCCGCCGTGGTAGCCGGCCTCCTGGACGGCAAGCGGTGCGAGGCACGAGCGGAGGATGGCGCGATAGCGCGGGTTCGTGGAGCGCGTGACGACCGCTTCGGTGCGGCCCGTGGCTCGGGCCGCGGCGCGGATGGCCTCGGCGAGGGCCGCCGGGCCGTCGGCGAACGGCGCCGCCATCTCCTGGCCCGCGAGAGCGGCGAAGAGCGTCTGCAACTCGAACACCGCCTGGAGGAGCGGTTGGGGCGAGTCCGGCGCCACGAGGCAGAGCCGCAGGCCGTCCGCCAAGGCGTCCACGATGGCAGGCACGTAGTGGTCCCAGGCGCCGCCGCCGAGGAAGCAGATCGCCTCGTCGAGGTGCGTGTTGGGCGAGGCCAGGTCAATCAGGCGGGCGTTGAGCTCCGACTCGGCCAGGGGCGGGGGGAGCTGGAGGGGGCGCGTGAGACGCAGCTCGGGCGGAATCTGCGCCAGCAGAGCGTCGCCGGGTGCCGGAGCGCTGGCTTGAGGCTGCGCATCATCCATGTTCACCTTCGACCCGGATGACGACCGGGTTGCCCTCGACAATGCCCTGCGGCTCGATGGCGGCCAGCGCGCGGCGCAGGTTGGCCTCGCGGGCCTGATGGGTCATGATGATGAGGGGCACGGCCTGGGTGGCATGGCGCTCCTTCTGGAGCAGCGAGGCGATGCTGATGTCGTGCCGGCCGAATTCGCCGGCAATCTTGGCCAGCACGCCGGGACGGTCCACCGCGGCGAAGCGGAGGTAGTAGCGCGACACGCTCTCCTCGATGGAGCGGACGCGCAGGCTGCCGCTGCGGCCGGGGAAGAGGCGCAAGCGCTCGAACGTGTGCTTGGCCTTGCCGAGGAGAATGTCCACGATATCCGACACAATGGCGCTGGCCGTGGGCATCTGGCCGGCGCCGCGGCCGTAGAACATCGTGTCGCCCACGGCGTTGCCGCGCACGAAGATGCCGTTGAAGACGTCGTGCACCGCGGCCAGCGGGTGCTCGACCGGCAGCAGCGTGGGGTGGACGCGCAGCTCCAGCTCCCCATTGACGCGCTTGCCGATGGCCAGCAGCTTGAGGGCGTAGCCGAATTCGGCAGCGTAGGCGATGTCAATCGGCTCGAGGCGGGTGATGCCCTCGACGTGGATCTCGTGGTAGTGGAAGTCGGCGGCGAAGCCGAGGGCGGCCAGGATGGCCAGCTTGTGGGCGGAGTCGATCCCCTCGACGTCGAGGCGCGGGTCCTTCTCGGCATAGCCGTGGCTCTGGGCCTCGGCCAGGGCCTGCTCGTAGGTGGCGCCCGCCAGGCTCATGCGGGTGAGGATGTAGTTGCACGTGCCGTTAACGATGCCGATGATCGACTCGATATCGTTGGCGATCAGCCCGTCGCGCAACGCGGCGATGACGGGGATGCCGCCGCCCACGCTGGCCTCGAAGGAGATCGAGACCCCGCGTTCGCGCGCGGCACGGAACAGCTCGCGCCCGTGCTCGGCGAGGAGCGCCTTGTTGGCGGTGACCACCCGCTTGCCGGCGGCGAGGGCGCGGAGGGTGATCTCCTTGGCCACCGTGGTGCCGCCGACCAGTTCGATCACGACCTCGATGTCGGGGTCGTTGAGAATCGAACCGAGGTCGGCCGTCAGCACGCCGTCCGGCACGCGCACGCCGCGGTCGCTCGTGAGGTCAATGTCGCAGATGCGCTTGAGGACGATCTGGATGCCGGTCTTGGCCCGCAGCTTGGCCGCGTCGTTGAGGAGGATCTTGGCCACCCCGGCGCCCACGGTGCCAAAGCCGACGAGGCCAACATAACACGTCTTGGTATCCACGGTCTGCTTCGCTCCTTCGCCGAAAAACGCATATCCTTTGAGTATAGAGGCGACTCCGGGAAAAGTCAAACAGGCGAAACCCCGCCGGTGTGGGCCGGAGTTGCAGGTGGCTGCGGGAGCTCCGAAGGAGCGAAATGGGATAGCCCAGGGCAACGCCCTGGGAACCAGACCGCCCCGTGGCAGCCCTGAAAGGGCGGAATCGAGAGCTTCTATCTCGCCCCTTCAGGGGTGGACCCGTGGAGCCCGCTGAACCCAGGGCGTTGCCCTGGGCTATCCCATGCGAGCCCTTCAGGCTCCAGAGAGAACCACCCTGCCTACAATTCCGGCCCACACCCAAACCCCGCTTGCCTCTCAGCGTCCGATTCGATAGGATTCCTACTCGGGCCGCGAATCAGTCTGCCGTGGCGGGAAGCACGCGGCGTCGGCCACGGCCTTGCGCGTAGCCGCACGCGCCCCGCTTGCGGTGGCAGGCGTAGCCGCAAGCGTCCCGCTTGCGGTGGTTTTCGACAAGCGAGACGCTTGTCGCTACACGGAAGGATGCAAGCGGTTTCGCGGCCGGAGTAGTCAGTCGCCGAGCATGGCCGCGGCTTGGGGAGCTCTCTCTGCCGCGGCCTCTGTTAGGAAGACGGGAATGTGCGCTGGCCCTCTGCATCTGTCCTCCGCGCTCCCATCTCCCCGCCAACTCGAGTTCCAGGACTGGGAGATGGGCATCTTCTTCCACTTCGGCATCCGGACGTTTTATGAGGGCCATCGCGACTGGGACGGCAGGCCCATGCCGCCCGAGGCGTTCCGCCCCGCCGGGCTCAACTGCGACCACTGGATCGCCTCGGCCAAACGCGCGGGCATGCGGTACGCCGTGCTCGTGTGCAAGCATCACGATGGCTTCGCCAACTGGCCGTCGCGGTTCTCCAGCTACAGTGTGGGCCAGACGCCCTGGAAGGAGGGGAGGGGAGACGTGGTGCGCGAGTTCACGGACGCCTGCCGCCGCCACGGGCTGAGGATCGGCTACTACTACTCGCCCGCGGAATGGGGCAACCCGAAGTTCAAGGACGCCGCGGCCTACGACGAGCACTTCCTGAACCAGATCAGCGAGCTGCTCACGGGCTACGGGACGATTGACATCCTGTGGTTCGACGGCTGTGGCTCCGAAGGCCACACCTACGACTGGCCGCGGATCGTGCGCGAGATCCGGCGCATGCAGCCGAACCTCCTCATCTTCAACATGGGCGACCCCGATTTCCGCTGGGTGGGCAACGAGAGCGGCGTGGCCGACCTGCCCAACTGGAACACCGTGGACGCGCGCCAGGTGCCCGTGATGATCGCAGACGCGGCGAAGGCGTCGCGGCCCCTCTGGCTGCCCGCCGAGTGCGACTGCATGATGCGCTGGAGCAACTGGTTCTACGAGGAGTCCGACGAGCACACCGTCAAGCCGCTCGAGGAGCTGATGGGCCTCTACTACCTCTCCGTCGGCCGCGGAGCGAATCTCCTCATCAACATCGGCCCCGACCGCCGCGGCCTGCTGCCCGACGCCGACCGCGCCCGCCTGCTGGAGTTTGGCGCCGAGCTCCGCCGCCGCTTCGGGCGCCCGATCGCCGCCCTCGCCGACGGCGCCGTCACCGCCACGGGCTGGGAGTACTCCGCCAAGGAGCCCTTCTACGTGGACCACGTTGTGGTTCAGGAGGACCTGGCTCAGGGCGAAGCGGTGCGTCGTTTCGCCGTGCGTTTCCAGTCGAGCCACGGCGGCAAGCCGACCACCCTGCACGAGGGCCGCAACATCGGCCACAAGGCCATCGTCCGCTTCCCGCTGGTCGCCGCCCGCAAGGTCCTCATCGAGATCACCGAATCCGACCGCCCGGCCGCCCTGCGCGCGGTCGAACTCCACAACTCCACGGACCTCAAGCATCAGCACTCTTGAGGGCGGCGAATCCCGCTGGAGGAGTCTGTCAGCATGCGAGCAACCGGCATTCCTCTCGCATCGGTCATCTTGGCTGTGTGGGTCGGCCTCGGCGTAGCTTCGCGGCCGGGTCTGGCCGGTGAGGCGGACATTGTCCGGCCCGAGGCGAAGCTGGCGACGGACCCGATGCCCCACAAGGGCGATGCGGCCGACGACCCGGCCATCTGGCTCCACCCGACCGAGCCCGCCAGGAGCCTGATCCTGGGCACCGATAAGCAGGGCGCCCTGCACGTCTATGGAATGGACGGCAAGGAACGCCAACGGGTGTCGGACGGCTGCCGTCCGAACAATGTGGATGTGCTCTACGGCTTCCCACTCGGCGGCCGCGTGGTGGACCTGGCCGTGGCCTCCACGCGGGCATCGAAGTCCCCCGGCGTGAAGGTGTGGCGGATAGACGCCGAGACCTGCGCGCTGGCCGACGCCACGGCCGGCGGCACGCTGCCCGTGTTCGGCGGCGGAACGCCCTACGGCCTCTGCACCTACCGCAGCGCGAAAACCGGCAAGGCGTTCTTCTTCGTCGTGGACGCGTCGGGCCGCATCGAGCAGCACGAGCTTCAGGACGCGGGGGACGGCACGGTCAAGGCCGCCACGGTCCGCGAGATGAAGCTGTCGTCCATCGCCGAGGGCTGTGTGGCCGACGACGAACTGGGCTTCCTCTACGTGGGCGAGGAGAATGTGGGCATCTGGAGGTTCGCCGCCGAGCCGGAGGGCGGCACGCGCGGCGTCTGCATCGCCAAGGTCGGTGAGCACGGCCTCGCCGCCGACATCGAGGGCCTGACGCTCTACGGCGCTGCGGGCGGCAAGGGCTATCTCATCGCCTCCAGCCAGGGGAGCAACACCTTCCTCGTCTACACGCGCGAGGGCGACAACCGCTATGTGCTCACCATTGACCCGAAGGAGGGGCGGATTGACGATGTGAGCGACACCGACGGCATCGCCGTGACCAATCGCCCCACGTCGGAGCAGTTCCCCGCCGGCTTCCTCATCGCGCAGGACGGCAGCAATCGGGGCGGGAACCAGAACTTCAAGCTGTACGACTGGCGCGACATCGCCGGCACGCGGCTGCTGGTTGACCCGGAGTGGACTCCTCGGCGGCGGTAGGCCTGCGGCGGCATTCGGCGGCGGATTGACATTGATCTCGGGCAGGCTATGATGTAATCGAGCGCGGCCGGATGGAGTGCCGGCGTCGCACGGGAGCGGTCTGCCACAGCGGGAATCGGAGCACACGATGAGCCGAGGGTGGTTCTGCATCGCATTGTGCGGCCTGCTCGCCCTTGCGGGCTGCGCGGGCCTGGGCGGGCGAGGGCGACACGTGGTGCTGGTGGCCGTGAACGGCCAGGCCAACGCGGCGATCGTGATCGCCAGGGACGCCACCAAGGTGGCCAAACTGGCCGCGATGGAACTCCAGCGGCACGTCCACCGAATCACGGACGCCGTCCCGCCCATCGTCACGGACGACGCGCAGGTCGAGCCTGGGCTCGATCGCATTCTGGTCGGCGAGAGCGCCGCCACGGCGGCCCTCGGCCTCACGGGCGAGAGGCTGGGGGCGCAGGAATACGTGATCCGCTTCCTGCCGCGCACGCTCGTGCTGATGGGGCGCGACAAGCAGGAACGCGGCCCCGTGACCTACGACGAGGCGGACCCGTTCCGCTTCCAGACCTGGCCCGACCTCTTCGACGAGCAGGGCACGCTCTACGCGGTCTACGACTTCCTCGAGCGCTTCTGCGGCGTGCGCTGGTACTCGCCCACGGAGTTCGGCACGGTGGCGCCTCGCACCGCCACGCTGGCGGTCTTCGGCCGCGACGTGCGGCGCGCCCCCGCCTTCGCCTACCGCGACATCGGCTGGCCGATGGGCATGAGCGAGGTCTACAACAGGGTCAGCAGCCTGTGGCCCGACACGGCGCCTCAGCTCGACGAGATTGACCAGCTCGGCTACCCCGAGCTGCGCAAGCGGTTTCCCAACCGCTGGGAGTACATCCACGCCAAGCGCAGCATGAATCGGCTCTTCCTGCACCGCATGCGGCTCGGCGGCCAGAAGTACCAGGCCAACCATTCGTTCTACGGCTACTACACGCGCTTCTGGGAGAAGGCGGCGGACCCCAAGCAGGCCGAGCTCTTCGTCGAGCGGAGGCCCGAGTTCTTCGCCAAGGGCTACGAGGGCCGGCCGCCCCAGATGTGCTACACGAACGATGCCTTCATCGAGCAGGTGATCCAGGACGCCTGCGACTACTTCGGCGGCAAGGGCAAGAAGGCCGACGCCGTGGCCTTCGGCGACTTCTTCGCCCTGGTGCCCATGGACAACGGAAGCTGGTGCAAGTGCGACGTCTGCCAGGCCGAGCTGAACGAGGCGGCGAAGAACCGCTTCTTCTCGAACGGCTACGCGAGCGAGTACATCTTCGGCTTCGCCAACAAGGTGGCCAGGGCCATCCGGGCGTCGTACCCCGACAAGTTCCTCGCCACCCTGGCCTATGCCCAATACGCCTGCTACCCGCGCTGGCTGCGGCTGGAGCCCAACATCGCGGTCCAGCTCTGCCTGCACATCCGCAACATCCACGACACGGCCATTCAGGACAACGACCTCGAGATCCTCAAGGCCTGGGCCACGAGGGAGAGGAACCGCCCGATCTACCTGTGGCTCTACTACTGCTTCCCCCAGGAGGTGGCGACGAACGGCCAGTGGCACTGCTTCCCGGGCTTCTTCGCCCACGGCATCGGCCGCTGGTTCAAGCTCTACCACCGCTACGGCGTGCGGGGCGCCTTCTTCAACGGCTGGGGGCAGGACGTCGAGAACTACGTCACCTGCAAGCTGCTCGACGACCCGACGCAGAACGTGGACGCGTTGCTCGAGGATTACTTCCGGGGCTACTACGGCGCCGCCGCAGGCCCGATGAAGCAGCTCTATCTGGCCATCGAGGAGACGTACTCGAACCCGGCCAATTACCCCGCCGGCTTCTTCGGGCACCAGACGAAGCAGGCCGCCTGGGAATACCTGGGCACCGAGGAGCGCATGGCGCGCTTCGCCGCGTTGATGAGCGCCGCGAAACAGGCCGCGGCCACCGAGGCCGAGCAGCAGCGCGTCGCCCTCTTCGAGAGGGAGGTGTGGGACTACATGGTTCAGGGGCGGGAGAAGTTCCTCGCGCGGGCCCGGGCCGAGGTGGGCCGGGCCTCGGTGCCGCGCGTGCCCGATGCCGCGGGCGACGCCTCGAAGATAGACTGGGCCCAGGCCGCTGTGCTCACGGGCTTCACCAAGCGCGAGGGCGGAGCCGCCGACCGCAAGCTCGAAGGCCGCCTCGCCCACGACGGCTCGCACCTCTACGTGCAGCTCGAAGAGGCGATTGACCCCAGGACGCTCGTGGCCGACGGCGTGGTGTGGGCGGGCGACGACTGGGAGATCTTCGTCGCCCGAAAGCCCAAGCGGCCGTACCGGCAGCTTGGCGTCGGCCCGACGGGCGCCTTCGAGGCCCTGGTCCACGGCGAGGACGCGGGCAAGTGGGACAGCGGCGTGGTGGTCAAGAGCGACACCACGGCCCCCGATCGCTGGACCACGCGCCTGGCGTTCCCCCTGGCCATGCTCGTCCCCGGCGGCGCGAAGCCGGGCGACGTCCTCCGGTTCAACGTCGTCCGCGTCATCTCGGTCAAGGGCGGGCGGCAGGTCTACGTGTGGAGTCCTGAGTCCAACGTGCATGAGCCCGACCGGTTCGGCGAGGTGACGCTGGCGCCATGAGCCAAGACACGCACGCCCCTGCGGTGGCTGACGACGCCGCGCTCGTCGCGCGGGCGAAGGGGGGCGATTTCGCGGCGTTCGAGGAGCTCGTGAGCCGGCACGAGGGGCGGGTGTACTCGATTGCGATGAACATCCTGCGGCAGCGGCAGGACGCCGAGGACGCGACGCAGACGGTGTTCCTGAACGCCCTCGAGCACCTGGAGGGTTTCCGCGAGGAGGCGGCGTTTGCGACCTGGATCACCCGCGTGGCGGTGAACACGGCGCTCAAGGCGCTGCGCAAGCGCAAGGGGCTCTCCACGGTGCCGCTGGACGGCGGGCGCGAGACGGAGACGGGCGAGATCCGCCACCCCGACTACATCGCCGAGTGGCGTGGCGACCCCGCGAAGCTGGTGGCGCAGCGCGACCTCAAGCGCATTCTCGACGAGGCCATCGAGGCCCTGCCCGAGAGGCACCGGCTGGTCTTCGTGCTGCGGGATGTCGAGGGGCTGAGCGTCCGCGAAGCCGCGGAGGCCCTGGGCATCAGCGAGGCCAACGTGAAGGTGCGCCTGCTCCGGGCACGGCTGGCGCTTCGCGAGGCCCTCACGCAAGCCTTCGGCGACCCAGCCCGCCGCCTGGCGCCCGACCACAGCGGCACCGACCATGCGACGGCGGCGGAGGAACTCCTCCGACTCTACGAGAACCCTGCGAGGGGGCGAACGCGATGACCTGCAAAGACCTGCTCAAGATGCTCAATGACTACGTGGATGGCGACGTGGACCCCTCGTTCTGCTCGGCATTCGAGGAGCACCTCAGGGACTGCGACCCGTGCAAGGTGGTGGTGGACACGATACGGAACACGATCCGCCTGTATAAGGATGAGGGTGTGGTGGAGATTCCTATCCTGTTCCGCGAGAGGCTGCATTCCACCCTGCGCCGCAAGTGGCAGGAGAAGCGGGGCGCGGGGCCGCCCCCCGGCGGGCCGGCGCGGTAGGTGGCCACCGCGGTGGCGCCAGGGATGGCGGCATCGGCGGCGATGCTCTGGTGCAATTCGAGAGACCTCCGTCCCGAAGGTTCCACTGCCTTCGGGAGGGTAACAGGAGGGGCGAGCGCTGGGGGGCTTACACTCCCGAGCGCATTGGAACCTTCGGGAGGGAGGCTACCGCTGCGGCCTCCCTCGTCCCTACGCTCTGCTCTCCTCCTCGTCCCTACGCTCTGCGTGGGGACGGGGCTCTTGGCCGCTCCGCGGCCTCTTCTCTTCCGAGCGGGAACCTCCCGCGGGTTGCGAGCCCGCGGGAGGTTGGGGTTGGACGCGGAGGGCTGTGCCGAGTGGCTGGCGGGCGCAGCCCGGCCATGCTGTATCAACCCTATGAGGTGGGAAGTGATTCAGCATGGGTAGATGGGCGAGAATGGGCGGTTCTCGCGGCCCCGGCCATGTTCGATCACCTGCGGGGTGAGCCAGCAAGCGACTGGGAAGGCTGTGGGAGCGTAACGCATTGCAGCGCCAATTGTTACGTGGCGCCATCCCCGGCGCCGAAGCACCGCTCCCGCGCTCCCAGCCGCTGTCTGGTCGAGCGCGCCAGGCCCTGATGAGCCTTGAGTGTGAGGCGGCGGTGTAACCTCCGTGTGGCTGGCGGGTCCATGTGAGCAGGAGGCAAGACCTCCCGACCTCACGGCCCTACAAAGCAAGACGGAGCACGCAATGGACAATCGGAAGCGGCTGGTGATCGTGGGCGGCGTGGCAGGGGGGGCCTCGGCGGCGGCGCGGGCGCGACGCCTGAGCGAGGACGCCGAAATCACGATGCTCGAACGCGGCGAACATATCTCCTTTGCCAACTGCGGTTTACCGTACCACATCGGCGGGGCGATCGCCGACCGCAACCGCCTGCTGGTCCAGACACCCGAGGGCATGCATCGGCGCTACAGGGTGAACGTCCGCACGCGCTGCGAGGCGGTGAAGATCGACCGCGAACGCCGTGAGGTGACGGTGCGGGACCTGGCCTCTGGCAAGGAGTTCGCGCAGCCCTATGATGCGCTGATCCTGAGCCCTGGCGCCGAGCCGGTCCGGCCAGCAATCCCAGGCATCGAGTCGCCACATGTCTATACGCTGCGGAGCCTTGAAGACATGGACCGCATCAAGAAGGCAGTGGCGAACGCGAGGGCCGAGCGCGCCGTGGTTGTGGGGGGCGGCTACATCGGCCTCGAGATGACCGAGGCCCTTCGAGAGCGTGGCCTCGAAGTCACGCTGGTGGAACTCGAGAACCAGGTGATGGGGCCGGCCGACCCCGAAATGGCCGCTCCCCTGCACGCCGAACTCAGGGCGAACGGAGTGGAGCTGCGCTTGGGCGTGTCGGTGACAGGCTTTCGTGAGGAGAGCGGAAGGCTCCATGTGCAGTTGAGCACTGGGGATACGTTGACGTGTGACCTTGCCATCCTGGCCATCGGCGTGCGCCCAGAATCGAAGCTGGCCCGCGAGGCAGGCCTGCTTGTGAGCCCCAAGGGCGCCATCGTGGTGGACGAGGGGATGCGCACGAGCGACCCGCGAATCTACGCGGTGGGCGACGCTGTGGAGGTGACGCACTTCGTCAACGGACAGCGCATGTCCATCCCCCTGGCGGGACCAGCCAACCGGCAGGGCCGCGTCGCGGCCGACAACGTGTTCGGGCGCTCGAGCGTCTACAGGAAGACCCAGGGCACGGCCATCTGCAAGGTGTTCTCGCAGACCATCGCGATGACCGGCCTGAGCGAGAAGGCGCTCCGGCGCAGCGGCGCGCCCTACGAGAAGGTCTATGTCCACCCCGCAAGCCACGCCAGTTACTACCCGGGCGCAGGCCCGTTGACCCTAAAGCTGCTCTTCGACCCGCGCGACGGCAAGGTGCTCGGCGCGCAGGCCGTGGGCACGAAGGGCGTGGACAAGCGGATTGACGTCCTGGCCGTGGCCATCCGGGCGGGAATGACCGTGTACGATCTCGAAGAGCTTGAACTTGCGTATGCGCCGCCCTACGGATCGGCCAAGGACCCTGTGAACTACGCCGGCTTCGTGGCGGCCAACGCGCTGCGCGGCGACGTGAGGCTGTGCCACGTGGACGACGTGCTCGCGCCCACGGACAAGCAACAGCTCCTCGACGTGCGCACGCCCGACGAGGCGGCCTTGGGCACGATCCCCGGCGCGGTGCACATTCCTCTGGACGAACTGCGCGAGCGCCTCGGCGAACTGCCCCGCGACAAGGAGCTCCTCGTCTTCTGCCAAGTGGGGCTCCGTGGTTATGTGGCCTGTCGCATCCTCCAGCAGCGAGGATTCGCCTGTCGGAACTTGACCGGCGGCTACAAGACCTATCTGGCGGCCACCGGCGCCGCCCACAAGCCTCTGAAGGAGAAGAAGGAAATGACGACCGACACAGGCGCTGAAGTCTCGACGCCCGCCTACGCTGTGTCCGCCCCCGCAGAGCCGGTGAAGATCGTGGACGCGACCGGCCTCCAGTGCCCGGGCCCGATCATGCGGCTCAAGGCCGAGCTGGCGGAGCTGCGCGCTGGCCAGGCCCTGGCGATTGATGCCAGCGACCCCGCCTTCGCGGCCGACGTGAGCGCCTGGTGCCACAGCACGGGCCACGAACTGGTCGGCGTCCAGCGGTGGAACGGCACGTCGCGGGCGACGGTGCTGAAGCGCGATACGCGCCTGGCCGCGCAGGCGGCGCCCGCGGGGGCCGCGAAGGAGAAGACGATCATCGTGTTCAGCGACGACTTCGACCGGGCGACCGCCTCGTTCATCATCGCGAATGGCGCCGCGGCTATGGGGAGCAAGGTGACCATGTTCTTCACATTCTGGGGCCTCAACGTGCTGCGGAAGCCCGAGCCCGTGAAGGTGAAGAAGAGCGTGATCGAACGGATGTTCGGCTGGATGATGCCGCGCGGCGCGGGCAAGCTCACGCTGTCGAAGATGAACATGGGCGGCATGGGCACCGCGATGATCAAAGGCATCATGCGCAAGAAGAACGTCGCGTCGCTGCCCCAACTGATCGAGAGCGCCCGCCAGGCCGGCGTGCGATTCGTCGCGTGCGCGATGTCCATGGACCTGATGGGCATCAAGCGGGACGAGCTGATCGAGGGGGTGGAGGAGGGGGGCGTGGCGATGTATCTCGACCGCGCCGAGGCCGCGGGCGTGAACCTGTTCATCTGAGCGCGAAAGCGTTTGACCGCTCACGGGCACTGTGCTATAATCCCGACATTCCGTGTCGAGATTCCCGCGTCCGCGACGGATCACAGTGCGTATGGGCAAGTCACCAGGACGGAGCCGTGCCGCCGAGGTCCTGGACCAGGCGGCGACGGTTCACATAGACGCGACCGACAGCTACAGCATCCCGGTGTCCAGCCGCCTCCTGCGGCTGCCGCCGTACCTGTTCGGCCGGATCAACGCGATGAAATACCAGCTCCGGCGCGCCGGGGCCGACGTGATTGATCTGGCGATGGGCAACCCCAACGACCCGCCGTCCCCCGCGATCATCGAGAAGCTGTGCGAGGCGGCCCAGGACCCGCGCAATCACCGCTACTCGGTCTCCACGGGCATCTACAACCTGCGCCGCGAGGCCGCCATCCATTACCAGAAGCTCTGGGGGGTGGACCTCGACCCCGAGAAGGAAGTGATCGCGACGATCGGCTCGAAGGAGGGCTTCTCGCACCTGTGCCTGGCCCTCCTGGGCCCGGGCGATACGGCCCTGGTGCCCAGCCCGTCGTACCCCATCCACGTGTACGCCGTGGCCCTCGCGGGCGCCAACGTCATCACCATTCCGCAGAACCCCGACCAGAGCGAGTTCCTGCGCCAGATGGTCTGGGCGCTCGAGCACATCTACCCGCGGCCCAAGGTGATGGTGCTGAACTTCCCGAACAACCCCTCCACGATGTGCGTGGAGCTGGGGTTCTACGAGGAGGTGGTGCAGGTCGCCAGGCGGTTCGGCGTGCTGCTGATCAGCGACCTGGCCTACGCCGAGACCACGTTCGACGGCTACAAGGCCCCCAGCATCCTCCAGGTGAAGGGGGCGAAGGGCGTGGCGGTGGAATTCACCACGATGTCGAAGCAGTACAGCATGGCCGGCTGGCGCATCGGCTTCTGCGCCGGGCATCCCGAAATGGTGCGCGCCCTGGCCAAGATCAAGGGCTATTACGACTACGGCATGTTCCAGGCGATTCAGATTGCGGCCATCATCGCGTTCCGCCACGGGGGCGAGGCCGCGCGCGAGCAGGCCCTGGTCTACCAGCGGCGGCGGGACGTGCTGTGCGAGGGCCTCAATCGGAGCGGCTGGGCCATCACGCCGCCCAAGGCCACGATGTTCGTCTGGGCGCCCATCCCCGAGCCGCACCGCGCGATGGGCTCGGTGGAGTTCGCCCTGAAACTGATGCGCGACGCGGAAGTCGCCGTCGCCCCCGGCCGCGGCTTTGGCGAGGCGGGCGAAGGCTTCCTGCGCATCGCGCTGGTGGAGAATGAGAACCGCATCCGCCAGGCGGTGCGCCAGATCCGCCGGGCGCTGCGGACGTGATTCCCGGGGGCCGGTCTCAAGAGATGGAGACCCCATGAGGACGTTCAGCGGGGGCATCCACCCGCACGACCGCAAGGAACTGGCGAAAGACAAACCCCTTCACCCGCTGCCGCCACCCGCCCAGGTGGTGCTGCCCATGAGCCAGCACCTGGGCGTCCCGTGCGTGCCCACCGTCAAGAAGGGGGACGCCGTCCGCAAGGGACAGGTGATCGGGCAGCCGGACCCCACGAACCCGCGGCGATTCGTCTCGGCGCCGGTTCACGCCTCCGTCTCGGGCAAGGTGGCGGCCATCGAGCCGCGCCCGACGCCGCTGAGCCCGAGCGCGCCCTGCGTGGTGATAGACAACGACGGGCAGGATGCCTGGGCCGACGGCCTGCCGGCCGAGACCGATCCATCGTCCCTCGACGCCGCGGCGATCAAGACGCGCATCCAGGAGGCCGGCATCGTGGGGATGGGCGGCGCCGCCTTCCCCACCCACGTGAAGATCAGCCCGCCGCCCGAGAAGAAGATTGACACGCTCATCCTGAACGCGGCCGAATGCGAGCCGTATCTGACGTGCGACTATCGCCTGATGCTGGAGAGGCCCGCCGAGCTGGTCGAGGGCCTTCTGCTCCTGGCGAAGACGATGGACGTGAAGGACGTGTGGATCGGCGTCGAGGCCAATAAGCCCGATGCGGCCGAGCTGCTGCGCAAGGCGGCGGACGGCACGGGCGTGCGCGTGGAGGTCTGCAAGGTCAAGTACCCGCAGGGAGCCGAGAAGCAGCTCATCTACGCGCTCACGGGGCGCAAGGTGCCGGCCGGCGGCCTGCCGCTCGACGTCGGCGTCGTGGTGCAGAACGTCGCCACCGCCTATGCCGTGCGCGAGGCGGTCCGCTTCGGCAAGCCGCTCCTCGAGCGCGCCGTGACGGTGACCGGCGACGGCGTGGAGCGCCCGGCCAACTACGTCGTGCGTCTGGGCACCCCGTTCCGAACGCTGCTCGAGGCCTCGGGCCTGCGGAGCGGCGCGCGCAAGATCATCTCGGGCGGGCCGATGATGGGGATCGCCCAGAGCTCGCTCGACGTGCCGGTGATCAAAGGCACCTCGGGCATCCTGGTACTCCGGCAGGCCGAGGCGGCCGACTGGCGGGCCTGTATCAGTTGCGGCCGGTGCGTGGACGCCTGCCCGATGGGCCTGATGCCCAACGAAATCAGCATCGCGTGCGAGGCACGCAACTTCGACCTCATGGGGGCCGTGGACATCCTGGATTGCTTCGAGTGCGGCTGTTGCACCTACGTGTGCCCGGCCAAGCGCCCCATCGTGCACTGGGTGAAGTGGGGCAAGGCCGAACTGGCCAAGCGCAGGGCCCAGCAGCAGAAGCAGAAGGTTGGCTGACCCGATGCCTGAAGAACACACCAAGACCGTCGCCGATGCAACGCCCGAGACGGCCGGGCCGACCCCGGACCGGCTCCTGGTCACGTCCTCGCCGCACCTCCGGTCTCCGGAGTCGATTCCGCGGATCATGTGGACCGTCACGGCCACGCTGCTGCCGGCGCTGGCCTGGGCGGTATACGTCTTCGGCCCGCAGGCCCTTCTGCTCACGGCGATCGCCGTGGCGAGCGCCGTGGCCACCGAGGCGGCGGTCCAGCGGTTCCGGGGCAAGCCGATCACCGTGGCCGACGGCAGCGCCGTGCTCAGCGGCCTGCTGGTGGCCTTCGTGCTGCCGGCGCACGCGCCCTGGTACGTGCCGATGACGGCCTCGATCTTCGCCCTGGGGATCGTGAAACAGCTCTTCGGCGGCCTGGGCTGCAACGTGTGGAACCCCGCGCTCATGGGGCGCGCCTTCGTGTTGGCCGCCTGGGCGCCCCTGGTGGTGTCGGGCGGCAACTGGTCCGCCGCGTTCGGCTGGCGCCACTCGGCCCCCCTCGCGGCACAGGCCGGCCAGGAAGCCCAGGTGGATGCGGTGACGGGCCCGACGCCGCTCAACCGCCTCAAGGAGCGGCTGCGCGAGTTCAACGCCGGCAACCGCCGCAACGTGGCCGCGCCGACGAATGCCAACGAGGCGCGCGAGGCGCTGCGGCAGATCCAGGCCGAGGAGGGAACGCCTCTGGACGACTTGTACTTCGGCCGCACCGGGGGCTGCCTCGGCGAGGTGAACGCGGCGCTGCTCTTCCTCGGCGGCATCGTGCTGGTGGCCCTCAACTACATCAAGTGGCAGATGCCCGTCTTCTACATCGGCACCGTGATGCTCCTGTCGTGGGCGCTGCCGATCGCCGTGCAAGGCGAGGGGACGCGCTACCTCGTGTGGTTCGGCGGGCAGCCGCTGGCCGAGATCTTCGCGGGAGGGCTCTTCCTGGGCGCCTTCTACATGGCCACCGACATGGTCACCTCTCCCGTGACCACCCGAGGCCAGGTCATTTTCGCCGTGGGCTGCGGTCTCCTCACCGTGCTCATCCGCCGCTACGGCGGCTATCCCGAGGGCGTGTGCTACGCGATTCTGCTGATGAACACGGCCACCCCCATCATCAACCGCTACACGCGCCAGCGCGTGTTCGGCAAGAGGCCGAAGAAATGACCGACACGGTTCGCTACCCCCTGGTGCTGGGCCTGATCTCGGTGTGCTCGGCTGCCGGCCTGGCCTTCTCCTACTCCCTCACCCGCGACGAAATCGCGCGCCAGAAGCTGCTCGACAGGGACCGCGGCCTCGCGGCGGTGTTCGGCATGCCGTTCAAGGAGAGCGACCCGACGCGTCCCTGGCGAGAGGTGTCGGCCACGGCACCCGCGAAAGGGGCCACGCCGGCGCCCGTCTTCGCGGCCAGCGACCCGAAGACCGGGAACCCGATGTTCGCCGCCATGGGCAGCGCGCGCGGCTATTGCAGCCGGATTGACGTCATCGTGTCGGTGAACGCGGCCGGCGGCGTCGGCGACGCCGCTCGGATCAGGGCGATAAAAGTGGTGGGGCAGAGCGAAACGCCTGGCCTGGGCAACAAGAGCGAGGAGCCGGGGTTCCAGGCCCAGTTCGAGGGCCTCCTCCTGGGGCGCCTGGAGCTCAGGAAGGGCGTGCCTTACCGCGCCCCCGGCGCGCCCGACGACCAGCCCATCGCCGCGATCACGGGCGCCACCATCACCTCCAGCGCCGTCGTCAAGGCCGTCCAGCAAGCCATTGGCCGCATCCGCGAGCGAGCCGGCGCGGCGCCCGCGCCGAACCAGGAAGGGGCCGCGCAGCCGTGAGCGATGAGGGCCAACTGAAGCTCGTGCTCGAAGCCCTGCTCTTCGCCTCCGATGAGCCGCTCACCCTGCGCCACATCCGCGACGTGTTGAGCCTCGAGGATGCCCGCGTGGCGCGGCGCCTGGTGGACGAACTGCGGGAGGAACTGGCCGCCGGCCGGCGCGGCATCCAGATCGAGGAAGTGGCCGGCGGCTACCGCCTGCTGTCGAACCGCGAGTACGCTCCGTACGTCGAGCAGCTCCACAAGGCCGAGCGGCGCGCGCGCCTGTCGCAGGCGGCGCTGGAGACCCTGGCCATCGTGGCCTACAAGCAGCCGATCCATCGGGCGGACATCGAGGCGATCCGCGGCGTGCAGGCCGACGCCGTGGTCCGCAGCCTCCAGGAGCAGGGGCTGATCCGCGTGGTCGGGCGGGCCGACGTGCTCGGCCGCCCCTTCCTCTACGGCACCACGAAGCGGTTCCTCGAAACGTTCGGTCTCAGCTCGCTCGACGATCTCCCCAAGGCCGAAGAGCTGCAAGTCCCGTGATTGCCAAGCTGCCCCACAACCCGCGCGTCATCGTCGCGCCCGGCCACCGCGCCCTGGCCGACGAGATCCGCCGCTTCGTCGGCGCCAGCCCCGCCGTGGGAGACTGGTTCCTCAAGCTCGAACGCCTCAGCGAGAACCAGGCGGCCGCCCTGGTGGGCCAGGCGATGAAGCACGGCGGCGGCGCCTTGCTCCGACAGGCTGGCGACGGGGCCGCCGATGCGCTCGTGCGGCTGCCGGGCGACTGCGTGGACGTCTTCCTCGGCGCCCTCGCCCGGGAGGGCGTCGGCAGCGAACTCCTCGAGGCCATCCGCGCCACCACCGCCGCCTGGGAGCGCTCCACGTTCGACCTCCAGTGCGGCACCCAGGTCCTGCACCTGGGCCCGCGCACGCTGCTCATGGGCATCCTCAACGTCACCCCGGACTCCTTCTCTGATGGCGGGGCGTTCCTGGACGCCGGCAAGGCGGTCGAGCACGGCCTCCGCCTGGTGGCGGAGGGGGCCGACCTGCTGGACATCGGCGGCGAATCCACTCGCCCCGGGGCGGAGCCTGTGGATGCCGCTACCGAGTGCGCCCGGGTCGTTCCCGTGGTGGCCGCTCTGGCTCGCCAGGCCGGCGTGCCGGTGTCTATTGACACCTCGAAGGCCGCGGTCGCCCGACAGGCGTTCGAGGCCGGGGCCACAGTGCTCAACGATGTGACGGCGCTCCGCGGCGACCGCGAGATGGCCGCCGCGGCCGCGCAGAGCGGCTTTCCCGTGGTGCTCATGCACATGCAGGGCACCCCGCGCACGATGCAGCAGGCCCCGCGCTACGGGGACCTGATGAGCGAGGTCGTGGCCTTCCTGCGCGCGAGCATGGCCCTCGCCGTAGAGGCGGGGGTGCGCGAGGAGCAACTCGTGGTGGACCCCGGTCTGGGGTTCGGCAAGTCGCTTGCGCACAACCTCGAACTGCTCGAGAGGGTGGGGGAACTGCGCAGCCTGGGCCGCCCCATTCTGCTCGGCCCCTCACGGAAGAGCATGATCGGCAAGGTCCTCGGCGTGCCGGCCGACCAGCGGGTGTTCGGCACCGCGGCCCTGGTCGCTCTGGGGGCTGCCCGCGGCGCGCACATCCTGCGAGTGCACGATGTGGCGGCCATGGCGCAGGTGGCCAGGATGGTGGATGCCGCGCGGGGAACGGCCTGGGACCCGGGGGACGCCCAGACCTGAGCTCTCAGGCCGTCGGCGGGGAGCCGCCGTCGCCGAGCGCTCGCACGACCACCAGGGTGATGTCGTCGTGCTGTGCGGCGCCCTTGGTGTGCTCGTCCACAGCGGCCATAATGGCGTCCACCACCTTGGCGGCGGGCTGGTTGGCCGTGTCGCGAAGAATCTGCGCCAGCCGCTGCCCCCCGAACTCCTCGCCCAGCAGGTCCTTCGCTTCCGACACCCCGTCGGTGAAAAAGCACAGGCAGTCGCCCGGCTCCAGCGGCAGGGTCTTCTGCCGGATCGCCTCGGCGAAGCGCGGCGGCTCCAGCACCCCCAGCGCGGGGCCGCGGAGGTCCAGCACCCGCGCGCCCGTGAGCCGGGGGCGCCAGATGATGGGCGGGCAGTGGCCCGCGTTCACGAGCGTCATCTCGCGCGTCGCGGGGTCCAGAACGCCGTAGAGCAGGGTGATGAACATCCCGCGGGGCATGTCGGGCACCAGCAGGCGGTTGGTGGCGCTCACCGCGCTGGCCGGCGTGTGCTCGCTGGTGGTGACGATGTGCAGGATCTCGCGCAGCATGGCCATCACGATGGCGGCGCCGAAGCCCTTGCCGGCCACGTCGGCGATCACGAAGGCCAGGCGATCGTTGGGGAGATTGATGAAGTCGAAGTAGTCGCCCCCGACCTCGTGGCACGAGCGGCTGTAGAGCCCGATGTCGAGGCCCGGCACCTTGGGGGGCTGCGACGGCAGGAGCTTGTTCACCACCGTGCGCGCGCGCTGAATGTCATCGCGGTCCTGCACCGCCGCCGTGTCGCCTCCGCCGAAGGGCGGGCCCTGGCCCGCCGCGTCGGCCACGGGCTTCGAGACCCGCTGGACTCTGGCCTGAGCCGCCTGAAGCTGTTTGAGGAAGCGCGTGGTGTCGGTGTCGCCCGCCACCTCGGCCAGAAAGGCGCGCAGCTCGCGCACCTGCTCCTCGAACGGCAGCCCCTCGCTGGGTTTCCTTGGCACAGCACCGCCCTTGGTTCGGTCGCATTCCCCGCGGCTCTATCGCGCAACACCATGATTATATCCTGCGCCCGGCCTGCCGTTCAAGCCAAAGCGCTCTCCAGCGCCAGATCGGGATTGCGCACGGCCACAGCGGTTGCTATACTGTGGACGCTGGGAGGGAGGTCCGGCTGTGGCGCTCGGGACGGTGGCGTTGTGCCCAATGGAGGAGAGAGCCATGCAGGTCCGCCTGATCGCGGCAGGTGTCTTCGCGGCACTGGTGTCGTGGAACGCGAGTGGCTTCGAGCTGATTCGGGGGGGGAAGCCCTCGGCAACCCTCGTCGTGGCCGACAAGGCGGCGGACGCGGAGCGGTTCGCTGCCGCCGAACTGCAAGCCTTCCTCGAGAAGGCCACCGGCGCCAAGCTCGCTATCGTGGGCAAACTCCCGGCCGGTGGCCAGCCCGTGGTGCTGGTGGGCCAGACCACTGTGCGCGAAGCCGGCGAGGAGTTCGTGACCGCGTCGCAGCTTGCCCAGATCCGCGACGATGGCTATGCCATCAGCACCATGGCGAAGCAGCCGGCGCTCCTCCTCGTCGGCAAGGAACCTCGCGGGACCCTCTACGCCGTCTACGACCTGCTGGAGGCGGAACTCGGTTGCGGCTTCTTCGTAGACGGCGACCACGTTCCGCAGCGGAGCGACGTGGTGCTCCGCCGGCAGAACATCCTCGGCAATCCGGCCTTCACCGACCGCACCTACTACGTGCCCCTCGGCCTCTACGGCCCGAAGCGGTTCCAGGCCACCCTGTGGAATGCCGAGGACTGGAAGCCGTTCCTCCGCTGGATGGCGAAGAAGAAGATGAACTCCCTGGCCATTCCCTTCACCCTGGTCAGCCGGGCCTGGGGCACCGCGTTCGACCAGGCCTTCCCCGAGGCGAAGGGCCAACGGCCCGAGGTGCTGGAAGGCGTGGACGCAAAGGCCGGGGTCACCGCCCGCATGGGATACGGCCTGAACCCCGAGTACACCACGGCCTTGCTCAAGGACGTCTTCGCCTACGCCCGGCAAACGCTCGGCCTGAAGATCACCTACGTATATGTCTACGGCGAGTTCGAGCAGAGCCTGCGGAAGGCGATGCCGAACCTGGCCTGGCAGCCGCCGTACCCCGCCAGTTACCCCGCCGCCGCAGGGGGCAGTTGCGCTCTGGCCCCCTCGGAGCCCAGGATTCGCGAACTCCAGGCGAAGCTGTGGAAGGCCATTGTGGACACGTACGGCACCGACCACTCCTACGTGGTTTGTGGCGAGCCGGCGCCCAGGATGGCGGCCGCTTCCCAGTCCTCCGAAAGCAGAAGCCTCGCCGCGATTGAAACCATGCGGCAGGTGGACCCCAAGGCCCAGATCCGCGTGCCCTCATGGGAAGCTCCTTCCTGGGGCAACACGCCCGAGGCGCGGAGCCGCTTCATCAGCCAGCTTCCCCCCGATGTCGGCTTCCTCTACTGGGACCCCGACCTCGGCGCGCTGCGCCGCAAGCTCGACCTCCGGTTTGTCACCGAGATCGAGCGGATTGACAGCCGGATGGCCGGTTCGTACCGCGACACCGTCTACACCGCGGCCGACCGGTTGGCGGGCCGCTCGCTTGCGTACGCCGTGCCGTGGAGCGACGGGCCGAACGACGATCTCTTCACCAACCGCTTCTGGCTGCTGGCCAACTGCTTCCACCACTTCAACCACCTGATCCCCGCGCCCAAAGCCGTGGGCTTCTGGAACTGGCACGATCTTCGCCGCGTGAATCCCATGATGGACGACCTGTGCGCGGAGTTCGCCTGGGGCGCGGCCTATGTCTGGCGCGCTGAAGGGGCCCAGACGAACCGCGCCGTGAGCAACTACCTCCAGCGGCGATATGCACCCGCCGCCATCTTCCCCATGGCCGAGGCCCAGAAAGAGGGCCTGCGCGGCGCCCCGCGCCCCGAAACCGGCGTGAACTACCGCGCCTACACCGGTTGGGGCAGCATCTCGGCGCCCGGCAGCAGCGCCGCGCGCACCGCCGTTGCACTCGCCCTGGCCTGCAAGCCGGCCGCCGGCGCCAGCCTCTTCTATGAGGCCGACCTGGTGGACCTCGGGCGCAACTACCTCCATCAGCACATCCAGGAGAGCTGCAACCGCGTGCTCGCCATCGTGCGCGACGCCAAGCGGGCCGCCGCCACCAACGGCTACTCCACCCAGGTCAAGGAGGAGTCCCTCGCGGCCCTCCAGAAGGCCGAGAAGCAACTCCTCGCCGCCCACAAAGCGCTCAGCCGCCTCATCGCCACGCGCAAAGACATGTGCCTCGACGACGCCATCCTCGAGGCCACCGCCACCAAGGGCGCCAACAAGCTCCTCGCACAGGCCATCCGCGAACAGCAGAGCCCGCTCTTCAACGACGGCTACGCCCTCACCGACACGCTCGAGTATCACCAGCAGGTGGCAGGCCGCCAGCTTCAGCAGGTGCTCGACTATGCCCGGCGCGAGCTGGGGACCCCCACCGCCGATGCCGTGCCGGGCTGGGAAAGCTTCTTCCGCCAGGGCGCCGAGCAGTACATCGAGAAATCCGACCCCGTCGCCTACGACAAGAAGGCCGAAAAGGCCGCCGCCAGCGCCATCCTCCAGGAGTTCCTCGAGTCTGCCGAGTAGCGAGCCAGCGTCGCCCTCCGAGCGGCCCGTGGCCCGCTCGGCCGGGCGGGCCTGCCCGGTTCTGCGAAGTGTAGCCGGTCCCGAACGTCCCGCCCGGCCATGCAGCGCCCCCGACGAGCATGGCCCGCGACCCTGGCACGAGCGCCACTCGTCGCCGGAGTCTCGGAAACCAGACACCGCGTCGCCGTACCCGCTCGGCCCTGCCGTCGCCGACAGGTGAGCAAGTATGGCGCTTCGGCCTTCCGAGCCGCTCTACGGCCTCGCCGCCCATAGTTGCTCACTTGCCTGTCCCACTGGGTTGAGCAAGTATGGCGCTTTGGCGATCCGGGCGGCTCTACGGCCTCTCCTCCCATACTTGCTCATTTTCCTCCCCCTCTGAGTTGAGCAAGTATGGCGCTCAGGCGCTCCGGGGCGCTTCGTGGCCGTTCCTGGCATGTGGTGGATTCTTGGCGAGGGTGCAGGACGATTGCTCTTTCGCGCGAAAGCGCGACAATTCGCCGCGTGCACGCGAGTGCCGGCGCCCGGGCACAGGCCGCCTCGCCTCACCGATCGCGCTTGCGCCGCAACGCGATTTCCGTATACTATTAGCTACCGGGCGCCCAGGAATGGGCGCCTTGCCATGGCAGGACAGTTGCGGCTGGCAGTTACAGGCGAAAGGCCCTCGGCGATGAGTGGGACCTCTGGAATGAAACAGAACGTGCTCGACGGGATCGTGGCAATCGAGGCCAAAGCGGCCAGGACCGTTGACGACGCGAAGGCCCGCGCCCGAGAGATTCGCCAGAAGGCGCAGGCCGACCTGGACGCGCTCGCGCGTGAACTCGACCGACAGGCCAGCGACGAGGCGGCCAGCTATCGCAGGCAAGCAGAGGGGAAGATGGCCGCAGCACTGGAGACACTCGACCGCCAGCTTGCCGCGGCACAGGCGGCCTTGGGCCGCGTGCGAACCGAGCGGGTGCCCCCGATGGTGGAGGAGCTTCTGAGGCTCCTGGAGCAGCGGGCCGATGGCAATTGACCCCGTCCTCAAGGTCTGGCTCATCAGCCCCGCCGCGGGCGCCGAAAAAGTGCCCGAGCAGCTCGCCAGGATCGGGCTGGTTCACGTCGCCGAGGTGCCGCGCACCGACGACGAGCACCAGGCGGCCCTGCGCTCGCTGTCGGCGGATACGCGGGCCATCGAGGCACGCGTCCGCAAACTCGCCGAATGCCTCGACATTCTCTCCCAGTTCCACAAGACCCCCCGCGACCTGCTCTCCAACCTCATCCCCACGCCGATCGAGACGACGCACAAGAAACTCGAAGCGGCGCTCCAGGCGATTGATGTCGAGAGCTTGCACCCGCGACTGAAGGAGCTGGCGGCCCAGCGTGCCGCCGCCCAGGCGGCCGCCGAGCGGGCCAAGGGGCGCCTCAAGACTCTGGAAGGGTTCGGCGGGCTGGACGTGGCCGTGCCGGCGGAGGGCGGCCTGCGGTGGTCGTCGGCCGTGCTGTGGCTCGTCCCCACGAAGCTGGCCGAACGGCTCGACGCCATCGGCTCGACGCAGGAGGGCGTGGTCCTCGAGGCTCTGGGCGAAGCGGGCAGCAACGCCCTGGTCGCCAGTGTGGCGCTCCGCGAACAGGCCGACATGGCGGCGTCGCGGCTCAGGGAGCTAGGCTTCGAGCCCGTCCCCGGGCCCGAGCGCAGCACGACCCTCGGCGCCTACGTGCAGGCGATCCGGGAGGAACTCAGGAGCAGCGAGGCAGCGGCCCGCGAAGTGGAGGCCGAGCTGGCGAGCCTGGGCCCGCTGCGGACTCAGGTGGAGCTGGTGCTTGGCCACGAGGAGAACGCGCTGGAGACCGCGCGCGCCGTGAGCAAAATGGCCGCCACCGGGCGTGCCGCCGTGATGGTGGGCTACGTGCGCGCGAGAGAGGCCGAGGCGCTGAAGGCGGCCGTGGCGCGCGAGATGCCCGAGATCTCGCTCGTTCTCGAACCCCCGGCGGCCGGCGACAACGTGCCGGTGTCGCTCACGAACAAGGCGCTCTTCCGGCCCGCGCAGTTCCTTGTCGAGATGTTCGGCCTGCCCAGCTACCACGCGTTCGACCCCTCGGCCTTCCTGATGCTGAGCTTCGTGTTGTTCTTCGGCATCTGCCTCGGCGACGCGATCTACGGCCTGGTGATGCTGGCCATGTGCCTGGCCCTCCGGGCGCGATACCGCGAGTACCCGGGGTTGCGTAACTTCTTCGGCCTGCTGTGCTACGGCGCCGTGAGCACGTTCCTGGTCGGCGCGGCCACGGCCACGGCCGCGGCCGACCTGCCGGCCCGTGTGTTCGGCAGCCAGAGCGTCTTCGCGAACTGGCCGGCCGACCCGCTGAAGAAGCCGGTGGCCGCCCTCGGCATCGCCCTCGCGTTGGGCATTGCGAACCAGTTCTGGGGCATCGCCATGAAGTTCCGCGGCCTCTGGCTCCAGGGCGACAAGTGGGGCGCGGTGTTCGACGCGGGGTTGTGGTTCCTTCTTCTGCCGGGGCTCGTGCTGCTCCTGGTGGGCCAAGTGTCGCCCGAGCTGGCCCTCGCGGGCACGATCGGCGGCTGGCTGGCGGCCGCAGGGGCGGCGGGGCTGGTGCTCACGCAGGGGCGGAACGAGAAGTCGGTCGTGGGCAAGGTGGTGGTGGGCCTCCTGAGCCTGTACGGCATCGTGGGGTCGTACGGCTGCGTGTCGTTTATCGGCGACACCCTGTCGTACAGCCGCCTGCTGGCGCTGGGGCTGACCACGACCATCGTGGGCATGGCCGTGAACATCATCGCCGAGCTGGTGAAGCTGGACATCGCTGTGCTCGGCACGGTGCTATTCCTCGTGGTCATGGCCGGGGGCCATCTGTTCAATCTGCTGATCAGCGGCCTGGGGGCGTTCATCCACGCCGCCCGCCTGATCTTCGTGGAGTTCTTTGGTCGCTTCTACGAGCCGGGCGCCCAGCGGTTCGCTCCCCTGGGCGCCACGGGCAGCCGGATCCGGATCACCGGCTAGCCGCTCGGGTCAACCCTTGTAGGAAGGATCGGCATGGAAGACTTCGTGACGCAGTACTTCTTGAAGACGGGCGCGGGCTGGGCCGTCATCGGCGCGATGATGGCGGTGATGTTCGGCGGCGTGGGCTCGGCCCGAGGCATCCGCATCGCCGGCGGCCAGGCAGCCGGCGTGCTGTCGGAGAAGCCCGAGCTGTTCGGCAAGCTGCTGGTCCTCATGGCGCTCCCGGGCACGCAGGGCTTCTACGGCTTCATCATCGCCATCTTCATGGCCGCGCAGACGGGCATTCTCGGCGGCGCGCTGAAGGTGACGCCGCTGATGGGCCTGGCCCTCATGGCGGTGGGCATCTGCGCCGGCATCGTGCAGTACCGCAGCGCCATCTACCAGGGCGAGGCCTCGGCGGCCGCCATCAACCTCACCGCACGCCGGCCCGAGGAGAGCGGGCGCTCGATCCTCATCCCCGCCCTGGTCGAAACCTATGCCGTCGTGGCGCTCCTCGCCTCGATTCTCTTCATCATGTGGGTCACCGCGATGAAGGTCGCCTAGGAGGCTGCCCGTGCCGCTCGCCGACGTTGAGAAGAAGGTGATGGCCTCCGCCGACAAGGAGGCCGCCCAACTGGTCGCCCAGGCCGAGGCCGAGGCCAGGGCCGAGTTCGAGCGCCGCAGCGCCGCGCTCCGCGACGAGCAGCGCCGGCGCAGCGCCATCGCCCAGGCCGAGGCCGAGGCGAGCGCCGAGCGCCAGGTCAATGCACGCAAGGCCGAGTTCTCGCTCAAGCTGCTCGAGGGCAAGAACGAGATCTTCCACGACCTCTTCCGGGCTGTGGCCGACCGCGCTCTGGCGGGCCAGGGCTTCGACTATGCCCGCTGGCTCGCCGCCCAGGTGCGGCGAGCGTGCGCCGAGGGGCTGTCGGGCACGCTCTACTGCGCCGAGCGCGACCGCGCGGCCGTCGAGGCCGTCGTGCGGGGGGCGGGCAGCAGGGGCCTCACCGTGGCGCCCCAGCCAGGCCTGATGCGCGGCGGGGTGTACCTCGTCGGCGATGGCGTGGACCTGGATCTCACGCTTGACGCCGCTCTGGAGGACCTGCGCGACGAACTCGCCGTCTCGCTCGCCGAGCGCCTGTTCGGCGATGTCCCCTCCCTCGGCGCGGCCGCCGAGGAGTCAGGAGCCTAGCTCGTGCCTGCCGTGGCGTCCCCCCGCCTCAACCGCATGTCCTGGACCTATGTCAGCGGCCTCGTGAGTGCGCTGGACACGCGCCTGCTCACCCAACGGGCCACGGCAGAGCTGCTCGGCGCCGACGAGCTTCGCGACCTGTGCAGCCGCGTGCGCCAGACGCTTCTGTTCGCCGACCTTCCGGAGACTGCCGAGCCGTTCGAGCTGGCCGAGGCGATGCAGGTCTCCTACGCGGCTACGACGCGCCGGCTGGGCGAGGCCAGCCCCATGCCCAGCATGGCAGACGTCTTCCTACTGCCTCTCGAGTGGCAGGCCTATCGAGGCTTCCTGCGCGAGAAGGCCCTGGGCCTGGAGGGGGCCGCGGCGCCGGGGGCGAGTGTTCCTCGGAGCGTCTGGGAGCAGTGCTGGGCCGGCCAGGAGGCCGAGGCGCCCTACGACCTCTTCGCCGCGGCGGGCGCCGCCTTGCGCGACGCCGCGCCGCGCGACGAATGGTCGCCGCAGCACGTGGATGGCATCACGCACGTGTTTGAGGCGCGCAGCGTGCGGCGGGCCGCGTTGGGCACGGGCAGCGCGGCCATCGCAGGGTGGGTGGACGCCTGGCTCACCTTCCGCCTGGCGCTCGCGGCGCTGCGGTGCCGGTTCAACCAGTGGGGCGGCGCTCTTGCCGTGGAAGCATTCGACGGCCTGGGCGAGGCCCGGCAGGCGCTGGCGGCGATGGGCGACGAAGGCCGCCGCGACTGGCGGGCGCCCCTGATGAGCCTGGGGCTGCCCGGCGTGCAGGGCATCGCCGAGGATGAGCCCCTGCCGCCCGTGGCGGTCGAGCGCCTGATTGACAACGCGATGACAGAGCAGATTCGCGCGGGACGCGGCGAGGCGTTCGGACCGGAGCCCGTCTTCGCCTTCCTGTGGGCGCTGCGAATCGAGGCGCTGAATCTGAAGGCCATCGTCGCAGGGCGGGCCGCCGGCCTGCCCCGCGAGGCGATTGCCGGAGACCTGAGGCAGACCTATGGCTAAGCTTGCCGCCCTGGGGCGCAGACACTTCGTGGGCGTGTTCGCGGCCATCGGCGCCGAGCCGGTCGCCTGCGCGACGCCGGCCGACGTGGCCGAGGCGGCCCGCCGCCTGGCCGCGAGCGGCGCGCCGGGGCTGGTGCTGCTCGACCAGCACTTCGTGGCGTGCCAGGAGGCGATCGGGCTGTTGCGCCGGCGTGGCGCGGCCGTGATCGTGCTGCCCGCCGAGCGGGCCGAGGGCCATCCGGTTCTCGACGACCTCCGCGCCCTCATCGAGGTGGCCGCGGGGGCGAACATTCTGGGCGAATACTAGGCCACTACGGGAAGAGGCATCCATGAAAGAAGGCGTGGTCAAGAAGGTTGCCGGCCCCCTGGTCGTCGCCACGGGCCTCGACCAGTCGGGCATGTACGAGATCGCCCGGGTCGGCAAGGAGAAGCTCTTCGGCGAGATCATCGAGATCCGCGCCGGCGAGTACTCCATCCAGGTCTACGAGAGCACCGAAGGGATCGGCCCCGGCGACCCCGTCTACCCCACGGGCGCGCCCCTGAGCGTCGAGCTAGGGCCGGGCCTCATGACCGCCATCTACGACGGCATCCAGCGCCCGCTCGAGGCCATCCGCGGCAAGTTCGGCGACTTCATCGTGCGCGGGGCCGAACTGCCCGGCCTCGACCGCTCGAAGAAGTGGCACTTCGTGCCCGCCGTGAAGGAGGGCGCCCAGGTGGGCCCCGGCGACGTCGTGGGCACGGTGCAGGAAACGCCGCTCGTGAGCCACAAGATCCTGGTGCCGCCCGGCCTCGGCGGCCGCGTGGTGTCCATCCGCGAAACCCAGGCCACCGTCACCGAGCCGGTCTATGTGCTGGAGGGGGAGGGCGGCCGCCACGAGCTGCCGATGATGCAGAAGTGGCCCGTGCGGCAGCCGCGCCCGGTGGCACGGCGCGTGCCGCCCACCGAGCTGCTGGTCACCGGCCAGCGCGTGATCGACATGCTGTTCCCCGTGGCCAAGGGCGGCACCGCGTGCGTGCCCGGCCCCTTCGGCAGCGGCAAGACCGTGGTGCAGCATCAGCTCGCGAAGTGGGCCGACGCTCAGATCGTGGTCTACGTCGGCTGCGGCGAGCGCGGCAACGAGATGACCGACGTGCTGCTCGAGTTCCCCGAGCTCGAGGACCCGCAGTCGGGGCGCCCGCTGATCGAGCGCACGGTGCTGATCGCCAACACCTCGAATATGCCCGTGGCCGCCCGCGAGGCGAGCGTGTTCTGCGGCATCACCATTGCCGAGTACTTCCGCGACATGGGCTACAGCGTGGCCACGATGGCCGACTCGACGAGCCGCTGGGCCGAGGCGATGCGCGAGATCTCCGGCCGGCTCGAGGAGATGCCGGGCGAGGAGGGCTTCCCGGCCTACCTGGCCAGCCGCATTGCAGGCTTCTACGAGCGCGCCGGCAACGTCATCTGCCTCGGGGCCGATGGGCGGGCCGGCACGGTGAGCCTCATCGGCGCCGTGAGCCCGCCCGGCGGCGACCTCTCGGAGCCAGTCGTCCAGGCGACGCTCCGCGTGGTGAAGGTCTTCTGGGGCCTCGACGACGCGCTGGCGGCCCAGCGGCACTTCCCGGCCATCAACTGGCTCACCAGCTACTCGCTCTACGAGGACGTCGCGTCGAAGTTCGCCGGCGAGCACGTGGACAGGCAGTGGGCCGACGTGCGGCGTCGCGCCATGTGGCTCCTCAACCGCGAGGCGGAGCTCGAGGAGCTGGTCCGCCTGGTGGGCGTCGACTCGCTCTCGGCCTCCGACCGCCTTATCCTGCTGGGCGCCAAGATGGTGCGGGAGGACTTCCTGCACCAGAACGCCTTCGACGCGGTGGACACCTACACGTCGGCGCGCAAGCAATTCCTGATGCTGCGGAACATCGTGGACTTCTACGATCTGGCCGCGAAGGCGCTGGAGGGCGGCGCCGACGTCGAGGCGATCACGCGCCTCGGCGCGCTGGAGGATATTGCCCAGATGAAGCGCGTGGACGAGGGCGACGTGGACCAGCTCGACGCGCTTCGCGGGAAGCTCGAACAACAGATCGCCGGCCTGGCCGCCGCGGCTCCCAAGGAGGCGTGAGGACGCCAGTTCGTTTGCGCATTCCACTCGAGGACGACCGATGATCACCCTGTACAAGCAAGCCCGCGACCTCGTCGGCCCCCTGATGCTCGTGCAGCGCGTCGAGGGGGTGAGCTATGGCCAGCTCGCCGAAGTGCATCTGCCGGGCGGCGAGAAGCGCCGGGGCCAGGTGCTCGAGGCCAACGAGGACCGCGCCATCCTGCAAATCTTCGAAGGCAGCCGCGACATCGCGCCCGACAACGTCAAGGTGCGGTTCCTCGCCCGCGGCCTCGAGCTGCCCGTGGCGCCCGACATCCTCGGGCGCGCCTTCGACGGCTCGGGCCGCCCCATTGACGGCGGGCCGCCCGTGCTGCCCGTGAAGCGGCTCGACATCAACGGCAGCCCCATCAACCCCTGCGCGCGCGACTATCCCAACGAGTTCATCCAGACCGGCATCTCGGCCATTGACGGGCTGAACACGCTCGTCCGCGGCCAGAAGCTGCCCGTCTTCAGCGGCTCCGGGCTGCCGCACGCCATGGTCGGCGCCCAGATCGCCCGCCAGGCGCGCACCCTCAAGTCGGGCGAGGGCTTTGCCGTCGTCTTCGCCGCCATGGGAATCACCTTCGAGGAAGCCAACTACTTCCTCGAGGACTTCCGCCGCACCGGCGCCCTCGCGCGCGCCTGCGTGTTCATCAACCTCGCGGACGACCCGATCATCGAGCGCATCGCCACCCCGCGAGTGGCCCTCACCGCCGCCGAGTATCTCGCCTTCGACCTCGGCCTGCACGTGCTCGTGATCCTCACGGACATGACCAACTACTGCGACGCGCTCCGCGAGGTCTCCGCCGCACGCAAGGAGGTGCCCGGGCGTCGCGGCTATCCCGGCTACCTCTACACGGACCTCTCGACCCTCTACGAGCGAGCCGGGCGCATGCGCGGCCGCAAGGGCTCCATCACCCAGATCCCCATCCTCACCATGCCCGACGACGACAAGACCCACCCGATCCCCGACCTCACCGGCTACATCACCGAGGGGCAGATCTTCCTCAGCCGCACGCTGCACATCCAGGGCGTCTACCCGCCCATTGATGTGCTCCCGTCGCTCTCGCGCCTGAAGGACAAAGGCATCGGCGAGGGCAAGACGCGCGAGGACCATGCCAACGTGCTCAACCAGCTCTATGCGGCCTATGCCCGCGGCAAGAACGCCCGCGAACTGGCCGTCGTGCTGGGCGAGAGCGCGCTGACGCCCACCGACCTGCTCTTCGTGAAGTTCGCCGACCGTTTCGAGCGTGAGTTCGTGGGCCAGGGGGTCTACGAGAACCGCTCGATCCAGCAGACGCTGGACATCGGCTGGCGCCTGATGGGCATGCTGCCGCGTGCCGAGCTCAAACGCTGCAAGCCCGCGATCCTGGACAAGTACTACAAGCCCTCGGAGGAAGCCGCTGCGGCGGCGCGGGCACCTGTTGGCGGCGAGGCCGAGGAGGTGGCGGCCCGGACCGCGGGGGCAGGGAAGAAAGGCTAGCCGTGAAGCGCAAAGTCGCCCCAACCCGGATGGAACTGCTGCGCGTCCGCAAGCGCCTCGGCATGGCCCTGCGCGGGCACAAGCTGCTCAAGGACAAGCTCGAGGGGATCATCAAGGAGGTCACCGAGCGCCTCGAGGCCCTGAAGCGGTTGCGGCTGGACCTCGATGCCCGGTTCCCCGAGGTGATCGAGCTGTTCGTGAAGGCCGGCGCAGCCACGTCGCCGCCCGCCACCGAGACGGCCGCCGCACTCGCCTACGCCGGCGCCGTGTTCCGGGCGCGCCAGGAGCGCATCATGGGGGTTGTGGTCCCCGCCCTGGAGTTCACCCTCGCCGACGAGAGCCGCCCCTACAGCCTGGCCGAGACCTCGCCTTATCTCGATGCGGCGGTGCGCCGTCTGCGCGAGCTGATGCCGCGCGTGGTCGAGCTGGCCCAGGCCGAGGATACCATCCGGCGGCTTGCCGACGAACTCGAGCGGACCCGCCGGCGCACCAATGCGCTCGAGTACTCCGTCATCCCCGATCTCCGGTCCACCCGCCGCACCATCGAGGCACGGCTCGAAGAGTACACCCGCAGCGACATCTCGCGCCTGATGAAGGTGAAGGAGATGCTGCTGGCGCGGGACGAGCGCGCGACCGCCGGCCCCGCCCGCCAGCCATAGCCGGCATACGGCTGCCGGACCCCGCCAGCTTCTCCAGGGGGTGGTGGCACGGGCGGCCGCGTCTGTGGGTTTGGGGTCAGCCAGCCCGTGCCACCTTGCGCGTTCCCCCAAGAATAGGTACGCCGTCAATACTCCACTTCGCCAAGAGCCCCAGAGGCGCGGACAGCGAACTCGTCGCGCGTCCGGCCCTCAGGGTCCACGGCCCTGCATCGGATCTCGTCGTGGGCGAGCGTGACCTCGAGGCAGTGGTTGAACGAGGCAGCCACGTCGCCCGGCGCCAGTTGCCGACGAGCCATCACGGGGTCGAGCGGACCGCCTCCGCCGCCCGTGATGACGTAGGCTACCCCGCCCTCATTCACCCTGTGGTACAGGTGGCGTGCCCCCGAAAAGACGATGCGGACTCTGTGCCGCACGAAGAGCGGGTGCCACCACTGCTCGCCACCCACCAGGATGAACCGCTCGGCGGCGCCGAAGACGGCTCGATGCGTGAAGACGAAGATAGGCTTCCCCGCCGCCGACGCGAGGTCGGCACTGAGCCAGCGCGTCTGCGGATCATCTCTGTCTACTCGTTCCTCGGTATCCAGGAAGACGAAATGCGCGCCGCGGAAGTCGAAAGAAAAATGGTTGTCGCCCAGCAGGCGCGGCTCGGGCGAGCCATCCCGAGCGACAATGTAGGCTCTGTTCTCGCCTCTGCCGCGGCAACCGTAGAAGGGGCAGAAGTCTGTGAGGGGAGCCGTGAGTTGCTCGAAGTCCCGCCACCGGGCGATCTGGGTGCTGCCGACCATGCCTCCGGCGTGTGCAACCAGATCGGGCATCAGCCGCGCAATCTGCGCCACAACCGCTCTGGCCTCTGGGCCTGCGGTTTCGCTGCCGCCATACACGGCAAAGCGCAGTTGCTCGTCCTGAGCGCCGCAAAGGGTGGCGACGCATAGGGTTACAAGAGATGCAACGGGTGCAGAAACCCGCGTCGGAGGCGGGAGAGATGCGCAGATGAAGCGGATGGCAAGGCCTCCTCGCCGCATCAGGCGGCAATGGCCCCTGGTTGCCCCAGCACGGGCGGGTAGCCCGCGCTCCTCGCTCCACCGGGAGCATACACCGGGTCCCGTTCACCTGCAAGGGGAAGCCATGCTCGCGCTTGCGGCCAACCCGGCTGTCGGTACAATACGGGTACGCTCGGCGTGCTCCCGTGGTGCGGTACTCGGCCAGCTCTGGGCATCGGGGCAGACGGCGGGCTCGTGGCCGTGTGAGAGGCGAGAGCCCGCGGCGCCGGGCTACGATGGCGCTGCGGCGTCAGCCTGCTGCGAAGTGCGAGGTGATCGTGGACGATACTGATCGCAGGCTTCTGAACCGCATTCAAGGCGATTTCCCCCTCGTGCCACGCCCTTTCGCCCGCCTTGGCGAGGAGCTTGGGCTGCCCGAGAACGAGGTGATCCGCCGCGTCGCAGCGCTGTGCGAGGCCGAACTGATCCGGCGGATCGGACCTGTGCTGGACCCCGCCAGGGTTGGCCGCCTCGGCGCGCTGGCGGCCATGACCGTGCCCGAGGGGCGCGTGGAGGCGGTCGCCGCCACGGTCTCCCAGATCGAGCGCGTGACCCACAACTACGAGCGGGCGCCGATCCACGGCACGTGTCCCTACAACCTCTGGTTCACCCTCACCGCCGACTCCCCCGACGCGCTCGCGGCGGCGATCGGCGCCGTGGAGAAAGCCACGCGCCTCCCTGTGGTCGTGCTGCCGGTGCTGCGGAAGTTCAAGATCGGCGTCCGGTTCACCTTCCCGGAGGAGGGGAACGATGGATGAGCTGGACCGCCGGATCATCTCGGCCCTTCAGGACGGGCTGCCGATCGTAGCCGAGCCGTACGCCGAGGTGGCGGGGCGGCTGGGCCTCGCCGCCGAGGCGCTGCTGGAGCGGTTGCGGGGCATGCTCGCCCGAGGCGAGGTGCGGCGTCTGGGCGCCTCGATCGCACACCGCAATGCCGGCGTCGTGGCCAACGTGATGTGCGTCTGGCGCGTGCCGCCCGAGCAGGTGGAGGAGTTCGCCCGCGAGGCGGTGCGCGTGGCCGCCATCACCCACTGCTACGAACGAGCCGCCAGCCCGGAGTGGCCGTATAACGTCTACGCCATGATTCACGGGCAGAGCCAGGGCGATTGCGAAGCGATCATCCAGGAGCTCTGCCAGCGCACGGGCCAGCACGACTACGTGGCGCTCCTGAGCACGCGGGAGTTCAAGAAAACGTGGACGAGGCTCTGAGCGGAGCGGGAATGAACGTCCGGCTCGTCCGCAGGAAATCCTCCACCTTCCACGATTTCCCCTACGCATGCCCGCAACGCAAGTGCATCCATAGCTGGATTGTGAACGTCACGCCCCCGGGCGCAAGCCACTGCATCCACCGATGCGTGTACTGCTACGCGCGCGACGCCGTCTTCGCACGGCCAAGCGGAGACGTGCTCGAGGTGTACGCGAACCTGCCCGAGCTGGTGGAGCGGGACCTCGACCGGATCAGCCTCTGCCCTCCCGTCTCCATCTCGAACACCACCGACCCTTGCCAGGCCGTGGCCGAGGTGCGGCGTGAGACGGCGCGCCTCGTCCGACTGCTGGTCGCGCGCGGCGTGAGCGTCCTCATCGTGACGAAAGGCGATGCCACGTTTCTGCTCGATGTGCCAGGCTTCGCGTCACACAGGAACTGCGTCGTCGCGACGACCATCGAGGGCCCGCCCGAGGTCCTCGGTCTGCTCTCGCCCCACGCCCCTTCCTTCGCGGAGCGAATGGCGAGCGTTCGCCAGCTCTCCGCAGCGGGAGTGAAGACAGCCGTTCGGCTCGACCCCCTGCTGCCGCACGCCTGGGAGGCCCTGTACGGGCCGCACTGGCTGGACCAGGCCGATGCCCTCCTGCGTCGGTTCGCAGCCGTGGGTTGCACGCATGTGATCTGCTCCACGGGCCGGCTCGCGGCGGCGCCGGGGCGTGGACAGGGGCAGGCATCTCTCGACCGCCTCGCCGCCCTGGTGGCTCCGCGCGATCCGGCGGCGGCGATGGCGATGCGACAAGACTATGTGTTCGACCGCTCGGGGACCTCGGTGGGGTACCTGCTGCGTCGGCCCACGCGCCTGGCCCTGCACCGGCAGTTGCGCTCGCTATGCGAAGCGGCGGGGATGACCTATGCGACGTGTCAGGAGAACGCCGCCTCCGAGACGGATAGCTCCGGACTCCCGAACTGCGAAGGCCATGCGCTGCCATTCTGCGCGAAGACGCTCGGGGGGAGGTTCGCGCCCGTGGAGGGCTGCACGGCGCTCTGCCACGTGAACTGCCGGGGCCTCGAACGCCCGCCGTGCGGCCGGGGCGAGCTTGTCTCGGCCCAACCGCTGCGCCTCAGCCTTCTGCGCTGATGGGGCGGAGCGAACGCTGCCTCCCGGCGAACACGGCGTAGTGGGTGTGGCCCGCGGCGCGCGCCAGGGCCACCGCGCGGGCGAAATGCCGGCCGACCTCCTGCGGGGCGTGGGCGTCCGAGCCGAAGGTGACGGGCACGCCCAGCTCCGCACACGCTCGGAGGAAGTCGGCCGAGGCATACTGCTCGCCGGCCGGCTTGTCGAAGCCCGCCGTGTTGATCTCCACGCAGACGTTGTGGCGCCGCGCCGTGTCGCACACCTCATGGATGAGGTCCGACCAGTCCCCCTCGAGGCGATGGCCGAACTTCTTGACGAGGTCCACGTGGCCCATGATGTCGAAGATGCCCGTGGCCATGGCCTCGCGCACGAGGGCGAAGTGCGCCTCGTAGAGGTGGCGGCGCTCCCAGTCGGCGAATCGCTCGACACTGGCGGGATGGTCGAAGGCCCAGTCTCCGATGAAGTGCACCGAGCCGATGAGGAAGTCGAAGGGGTAGGCCTGGGCCAGTTCCGCCGCCTCGTCCACGCGGTCGGGAAGGTAGTCGGCCTCGCCCCCGAAGAGGATCGGAATGGACCTCCCGTACTTGGCTCTCAGGCGGTCGATCTCGGTTGCCAGAAAGTCGAGTTCCTCCCGGGACACGTTGACCTTGTACGGCACTGGAATGGTGATTGGAAGGTGGAAGGAGAAACCGACTGCTTCCAGGGCCAGCTCAATCGCCCGCTCGACATAGTCGTCAATCTCGCCGACGGCGTGTCCGCAGAGCTTGGAATGCATATGGATATCGGCGGGCAGATGCGGCATGGTGTCTCCCTGTTCGGTCGCGGGGCTTCAGCGGGGATGTGCGCCATCCTATTCGCACACGCCGGCAGAGTCAAACGGGGCCCCCGCCTCTTATGTGCCGCGGGACCGGCCCGACGCCGGCAAGCGTTCCGCATTGCGTCCAGCCGGCTCGCGCAGTGGCCTTGAAAACCACGGCGCAATCCTGTAAGATCAGCCCCGGAGCAGAGAGGCGCGCGGACATGTCCCTTGAACGTCTCAACAAGCTGTTGGCTCACGCAGGCTTCGGCTCGCGCCGCGCCTGCGACGAGCTGATCGCGCAGGGCCGCGTGACCGTGAATGGCGCGCCGGTGACCGACCTGGGGCACAAGGTGGACCCGTCGGAGGCGGACATCCGCTGTGACGGCGTGCGCGTGCGGCAGGAGGCGCCGGCCTACTACCTGCTCAACAAGCCGCGCGGCGTGGTCTGCACGTCGGACGGCCGTGAAGGACGCGCCCGCGCCATTGACCTGGTGCCCGGCGGCGACCATCGCCGCCTCTACACCATCGGACGCCTGGACGCCGACAGCCGCGGGCTGATCCTGCTGACCAACGATGGCGCCCTCACCCAGCGCCTCACCCATCCGAGCCACGAGGTGCCCAAGCTCTACCGCGTGTGGGTGCGCGGGGCTATGAGCCCCGAGGACGTCGAGAAGGTTCAACGCGGCGTCTACCTCTCGGAGGGCCGCACGTCGCTCTCGCGCGTCCGGGTCTGCCGCCGCCGCAAGGAGGCGACCGAGCTGGAGGTCGAACTCCGCCAGGGCATCAACCGCCAGATACGCCGCGTGCTAGCCAAGGTCGGCCACCCGGTGTCCGACCTCCAGCGCGTAGCCATCGGTCCCATCCGCGACCCCCTGCTCAAGGAAGGTGCGTGCCGGAAGCTGAGGCCCTCCGAGGTCCGCCAGCTCGAAGCCGCTGCCCATCCCCCGCAGCCCAGGAGCCAACGCAGATGAAACAACTCGTCGCAGGAGCCGCCGGCCTTCTGCTGGGCATCGCGCTCGTCGTGTTCAGCGTCCGGGCGCAGGAGGAGGAGGCACCGGTCCGCAAAGTGCCCGGTGCGAATGCCCCGGGCGCCAAGGGCGGTGCCGCCAAGGGAGGCGCCCCGAAGGGCGCGCCCGCTGTGGCGCCCAAGCAGGCCCCCAAAGGCACGCCCAAGACGGCCCCGAAAGGCGCCCTCAAGGGCGCTCCGGGCAAGGCCAAGGGCGCCGAAGGCGAGGAGGACGAAGGCGGCGAAGGCGCCCTCGTGCTCCTCGACACCGACGCCGTGGTGCTCCGCGACGGTACCCGGATCAGCGGCACCATCCTGGCCGCGGGCCAGGCCGCCGTCACTATCCTCACCCACCAGGGCGAGAAGACCATCCCCCGCGAGACCATCGAGCGCATCGTCAAGAACGCCGACGCCGGCCTCCCCACCAAGTTCGCCGCCGAGGAGGCCGACGGCCACAAGTACCTCCAGGACACCCAGGGCGCCATTCCTGCCCCACCCAAGGGTGCCGAGGAGCCGAAGGGCCCCGACATCGTCTCGGCGACGCCGGCGGCCCCCGCGGCGCCTGCTGCGCCGGTTGCCCCTGCGGCGCCCGCTGCGCCGGCCCCCAAGGCCGTTGCCCCCGTTGGGCCGGCGCCGGCCCCAAAGGCGGTCGAGCCGCCCGCCAAGGCCGAGGCTCCCGTGAAGGGGGCGTTGCCCGCCATCACCTTCCCGAAGACCCAGCCCGAGCTCCACGCCCTCATCGAGAAGCTGCGCAAGGAGGGCACGCTCAACGACTACCTGGCCGACCCTACGTTCCGCGAGGGGTTCCGCCAGGCGGTGCGCGACGCTTTCCGCAATGAGGCGCCCAAGAAGGAGGAGTAGCGCGGCCTCTCGCCCTCTGCACGACGGGCCGTCGCCCGACGCGTCCTGGGCCCTTCCTGCCAGGGAAGCCTATCTCCCCGGCCTGAGGGCTGATTCGCCATCCGAAGTCCCCCCGCGCGACGTCGCCCCTGAGCCTCCAACTCCCGGCCTGGGCAGCCAACTGCGATCGAAGGGCATGGCGGGCGGAAAAGCCGTTGAAAATGGCAGGCGCTTGTGATAACCTGTAGAGGGCGCGCGTCGTGGGCGCAGCAGGGCCGGCGCGCCATGTGGCCCCTCTGGCGATTGGTTCCCCGATCAGGCATACCGACGTGGTTGCGGCCCGTGTCGGCGCGGGGCGGGCTGCATATTGGGAGCAGGCGAGGATGAGCAAGCGGCGAGTGGTCGTGACGGGCCTGGGCGTGGTCGCCCCCAATGGCATCGGCACCGACGAGTTCTGGCGGGCCACGCTGGCGGGCCAGTCCGGCGTCCGCGCGATCAGCGTATTCGACGCGTCGCTCTACGAGTCCAGAGTGGCGGGGCAGGTGGCGGGGCTGGACCCGCTGGCGTATATGCCGCCCATCGTGGCGCGACGGGTGGACCGCTACGTGCACCTGGGCCTGGCCGCCACACAGATGGCGATCGCCGACAGCGGCCTGGAACTGGCCCGCGAGGACCGCGGCCGCATCGGGTGCGTATTCGGCTCGGGGCTGGGCGGCGTGATCTTCCACGAGGAGCAGATGATCGCGGCCTACGAGAGGGGCGCGCACCGGCTCAACCCGCTGTGCGTGCCGCGGATCAGCCCCAACGCCGTGGCCTCGCATGTCGCGATACAGAACGGCCTGCTGGGGCCCAATGTCGTGATCTCCACGGCCTGCGCCTCGTCGAGCCACGCCATCGGCGAGTCGCTGCGGAAGGTGCAGTATGGCGAGTGCGATGTGGTGGTGACCGGGGGCGCGGAGGCCCCGCTCACGTATTTCACCTTCGGCGCCTATGCGGCGCTGAAGGTGCTCTCGAAGCGCAACGACGCCCCCGAGAAGGCGAGCCGCCCGTTCGACCGCGAGCGCGACGGGTTCGTGCTGGCCGAGGGCGGGGCCTCGCTCATCCTGGAGGAACTCGAGCACGCGCGCCGGCGCGGCGCGCGCATCTATGCCGAGGTGATCGGCTACGGCGCCAACTCGGGCGCCCACCACATGGTGATGCCCGACCCCTCGGGCAACGACGCCGCCGCCGCCATGACGCTGGCGCTCCGCGACGCCGCCATCGCGCCCAGCGACGTCCACTACATCAACGCCCACGGCACGTCCACCACGGCCAACGACGCGGCGGAGACGAAGGCGATCAAGGACGTCTTCGGCGACCATGCGCGCCGCGTGGCCATCTCGGCCACGAAGTCGGTCACCGGCCACAGCATCGGCGCGGCAGGGGCCATCGAGGCGGTGGCCTGCTGCCTCACGATCCGCGACCAGGTGATCCACCCGACCGCCAACCTCGAGAACCCCGACCCCGAGTGCGATCTCGACTACGTGCCCAACCAGGCGCGCGAGCAGCGCGTGCGGATTGTGCTTTCGAACTCCTTCGGCTTCGGCAACACGAACGCGTGCCTGCTCTTCTCGCAGTTCACAGCGTAAGGAGCCCCCTGGATGCCCGACCCGGTCCACGAGAAGATCGCATCCATCCTGACCACGACCCTGGACATTGCTCCCGAGAAGCTGCGCCCCGAGGCCGACCTGCGTCACGACCTCGGGCTCGACTCGTTTGCCGCGGTGGAGCTCTCGTTTGCTCTCGACGAGGCCTACGGCATCAAGGTGGCGGACGACGACATGGCCTCGGTGAAGACCGTCGCCGACCTGGTCGAGGCGGTCCGAAGAAGGCTCCAAGGCCCCGCGCAGGCGCCCGCCACGCAATGAGGTCCCGCCGGCCATGAGGCCCCACGACGCGGGGGACGACTCCGCCGATGTTCTCTCCGCCGCCTTGCCCCCGCGCGACATCCGCCTCGAGGTCCGCGGCCCTCTCACCATCCGCCGCCTCGACAACTTCCTGAGCCAGCGCTACGGGCAGCTCTCGCGCGCGCAGTACCAGAAGCTCATCAAGGCGGGCCGCGTGCGTGTCAACGGGCGCCCCGTGCACGTCAGCTACCGGCTGAACCCGGGCGATGTGCTGGACTTCCAGCTCCCGGCGCAGGCCCCGCGCGTGATCCCGCCCCGGGAAATGCCCTTGGCCATCCTCTACGAGGATGCGCACATCCTGGCCATCAATAAGCCGCCCGGCATCATGTGCCACCCGGGCAAGAGGCTCACCGACGACACCCTGGCCAGCGGCCTCATCTATCACATCTACGGGGACGCGCCCGGGCCGCGCAACCCCGGCATCGTGCACCGCCTCGACTACGACACGTCGGGCGTCATGGTCGTGGCCAAGACGCCCGAGGCGCACGTCCACCTGTCGCAGCAGTTTGAGCGGCGCACGGTCAGGAAGGAGTACCTGGCCCTCGTGCGCGGCGCCCTCGGGCGCCGTTTCGGCCAGATCGCGGTTCCCATCGGCTATCACACGGGGCGCTACGGGCTGATGTCGGTGGCCGCCGATGCGGCGCAGGCGCGTCCCGCCCTCTCGGCCTACGAGGTCCGCGAGCGCTTCGCCGCCCACACGCTGGTGAGCGTCGTGCCCAAGACGGGGCGGCGCCACCAGATTCGCGTGCACTTCGAGAGCATCGGCCACCCGTTGATAGGCGAGAAGCACTATCGCGGCGGCCTTTCGCCCGATCCGCTGGAGGAGATCATGCCTCGCCTCGCCCTGCACGCCTGGAAGCTCAGCCTGACCCACCCCGTCAGCCGCCGGCCCCTGGAACTCACCGCTGAGCTGCCCGGCGATTTCGCCGCCGCTCTGGCCCACCTGCGCGCCACCGAACCGCCGATGGGACCGTAGCCGCGGAAGAAGCGAGGAGCAGGAGGCGAAAGAGGCGGGGGAGGCTCTCCTGGGGAGAAAGGCTCCCCCGCGGCCCCGCCGCGACAAGCCTGATTTCCGGCGCTAACCGACGTAGGCGCGGAGGCCGCCGAACCAGTGGTCGGGCGGGATGATGCCCCTCCACGTCACGTCCGAGGCCGAGAAGCTGCCGTTGAGCACGCGGAAGACATCGGTATCGCCGTCCGAGCCGTCCTCATCAATCGTGCCGGTGACCTTGAGCGACTTGAGCCAGTCGGCCTGGAGCGAGCAGTTGGTGAGGTTTCCGCGCACTGCGATGGAGCCCACGGCGCCGGCGACATTCCACGCTCCTCCGACGACCGAGCCGGCGATGCTCGCCTTGCCCAGCGCCTCCTTCGTCGCCCCCAGGCCGCTGAGGGCGAGGCTCGCCTCGAAGTCGCCCACCGGCCCGCCAGCGGCCTTGCTGCCGCTCGCGGCCAGGCTGGAAATCCAGGGCGCGGTGATCACGTCGGGCGTCGCATCGGTGTCGAGCCACTCGATGACGCTCAACGACTTCAGCGGCGTGGCCGAGGTGAGGGTGGTGTCCTGCACCCGGCCCAGCACGAGGCTGGCCGAGGCGATGAGCGGGTCGGCGCCGATCGCGATCACGTGCGGAGCCGCCACGTTGCCGAGCGTGAGCTTCGACACTCCGCCCGCGACCGTCACATCGCCGAGCGGGCGGACCTGCGCCCCGCTGAAAGTGCCGAGCGAGCCGTTGATGACGATGGCGCCGACCGGCAGGTCGGGCGACGGCGCTTTGACGGGTGACGACACCTTGACGCTGAAACTCGACTTGGCGTCGGTGCCGTCGGCCTCGATGGACACGAGGTCGCCCGGGGTGTCGTTGCTGTAGGCGCCGCCGTCGGGCGCCACGGCGCGCACCAGGTAGAACGTCCCGGCGCCCTTCACGCTCACATCCACCAGGTCGCCCGTGGCATCGGTGAATCTCGTCTTGGTCACGGGCACGGGCAGCCCGGCGCCGAGCACGATGACCTGGCCCTGGACGTCCAACTGGAAGGTGACGTCGTCCGTGGTGCCCAGCCCGTCGTCCACGCGCACGGTCACGAGGGTCGAGCCGATGTCGGTGCGCTGGGTCGGCGTGCCCGACAGGAGCCCCGTGGTCGGGCTGATGCTCAGCCAGGCGGGGCCCGAGACCAGGCTGTAGACTTGTCCCGGCACTCCCTCATTGGTCGAGTTGAAATCAAAGGCGAAGAGCTGCCCGAGAAGAACGGCCGAGGGATCGCTCGGCAGCGAGTCGGTGAAGCCGGGCACATCCGCCACCGGCGCAACGGCCACGCGTACCTGCACGGGGGTCGCCGAGGCCGCGTTGCCGTCCCACGCCTTCACCGTGAACGCGGGCAGGGTGCCGCTAGCGTTCGGGTCGGGATGCCACACAAGGCTCTCGCCTGCCGACAGCAGCGTGACGCCGGGCACGACGGGCAGGCCGCCCTTCATCAGCGTGCCGGTGCTCACGGCCTCGACGCGGAAGCTCAACGGATCGCCGTCCACATCGGCCTCGTTGGCTGCCGCGGCCAGCGTCGCATAGAGGATCGCCAAGTCGGCATCCTCCACGCCGCCGGCCAGGGTGCTGATCGTGGTCAGTGTCGGGGGCGAGTTGGCGATCTTCGTCACGAAGGCGTCTTGTGTGCCGCCCCGCGAGGTGTCGAAGCCGCCCACGGCCGGGAAATCCGACGACGCCGTGTAGCCGGCGACAAAGGTGTTGCCCGAGCCGTCCATCGCGATGTCGGTCGCCCAGTCGTCGCTCGAGCCGCCGAGGTAGGAGGACCAGAGCAGGGTGCCCGCGCCGGTGACTTTGGTTACGAAGGCGTCCTGGGAGCCACCCCGCGTGGTGTCGAACGCAGCGAGCGTCGGGAAGTCCGACGACAGCGTGTTGCCCGCGACGATCACGTTGCCGAAGGGGTCGGTGACGACGCTGCTGCCCGTGTCGTCTTTGGACCCGCCGAGGTAGGAGGACCAGAGCAGGGCTCCGCCGGCGCTCACCTTGGTGAGGAAGGCGTCGGTCGTGCCGCCGCGCGTGGTGTCGAAGCCGCCGAGCGTGGGGAAGTCCGACGAGGCGGTGTCGCCGGTGATGAAGACGTTGCCCGAGGGGTCCACGGCGATGCCCCGCCCCTGATCGTCTTTGGACCCTCCCAGGAAGCTGGACCAGAGCAGTGCCCCCGCGCCGCTCACCTTGGTGACGAAGGCGTCGAAGCTCGCGCCCCCGCCATACGAGGTGTCGAAGCCCCCGGGGGTGGGGAAGTTCTTCGAGAGGGTCCGGCCCGTGAGCAAGGCATTGCCCGCCGCGTCCACCGCGATGCGACGCCCCTCGTCCTGGTTCGAGCCGCCGAGGAAGCTGGACCACAGCAAGACTCCCGCGCTGCTCACCTTGGTGACGAAGGCGTCGTAGGTGCCGCCGTTGTAGCTGTCGTCGAATCCGCCATCGGCGGGGAAGCCGGACGAGGCCGTGCGGCCCGTGATGAAGGCGTCGCCCGCGTTGTCCACGGCGATCGCCCAGCCCGCATCGTCGTCGCCGCCGCCCAGGTAGCTGGACCAGAGCAGGGTGCCCGCCCCGCTCACCTTGGTGACGAACGCATCGAAGCCGCCCTTCCGCTTGTCCTGGAACGCGTTCAGCGTGGGGAAGTTGCTCGAGTACGTCTCGCCCGTGATGACGGCGTCGCCCGCCGCGTCCACGGCGATCTCGTAGCCGCCCTCGAAGTCGGAGCCCCCGAGGAAAGTGGACCAGAGGAGGGTGCCGGCCGCGCTCACCTTGGTGACGAAGGCATCATTGGTGCCGCTCCGCGAGGTGTCGAAGCCCCCGCCCGAGGGAAAGTTCGAGGAGAACGTGGTGCCAGTAATGAAGACGTCCCCCCCGCCATCCACCGCGATCCCGTAGCCCACATCCAGGTCCGACCCGCCGAGGTAGCTCGACCAGGCGATCGCCGGGTCAATCACCAGCTCGGCCTGCGGGTCGTAGGGGCCGGTGATGATGAATGCACAGGTGCTCGGGTCCAGCAGTTGGAACGCGCCCGCGACCTCGACGCGCTGGCTGCCAATCACCTGGTAGATGACGGGGGCGGCGTCCACCACCTCGCCGAGCGCCGTGGCGATGTGCAGCGCGCCGCTCTCGTCGAGGGACAGGCCCTCGATGCCCGTATAGCGCAGCCGAATCTGCCCGGGGTCCGCGCCGGGCGCGACGTGGAACTCATACTTCAGCCCGTCGCGGCGGCCCCACGTCAACAGATCAATCCCGTCCCAGAGGCCCAGGTAGGCCACGGTCTCGAACGTCGGCACGTCGGTGCGCCAGGTCGCCGGGTCGCCGACGTAGTAGTTGTGGACTGCCTGCGAGGGGTCCTTGCCCACGGGCGTGACCAGATTCGCCCCCTCGAAGGCGACGGAGAACTGGGCGACGTTCACCCCGCCATCGCGGGGCAGGGACGCCCCGCCCACAGAGAAGAGCTGGAAGACGGGCCCGGAGTCGGTCAGCGCCACAGTGGCGCCCCCGCTGCTGTGGACGAAGCGCACCGCCTCATCCGCCCACTGCCCCTCATTGGGCGCAAACAGCGCCGGCGAAGCGCTGAAGAGCTGGAGCGCCGTGTCAGACGCCGAGAGCAGCACTCTCGGCTCGAGAGGCTCCATCGTCAGGGACCGACGGGAACTTCGACGCTCAGCCGTCAACGGCAAGTGGCCGCGGGATGCTCTCACAACTCAGCCCTCGAATAGTTGGCCAGATCGCGGGGCGAGCCTCGGAACCCAGGCGTCTATGGGCGCAGGGGGCCCGGGGCCGGATGCTCCCACCTTACCGTCAGTCTATGCGCACAGGCGTCCTGGGTCAAACTGCAAGTGACGGTTGCCCACCCCTGCCACTCGCCGTGGAGCCGCGCGCCGCCAGGGATGCCGCGTGTTGGTCCACGAGATGCCAGGCGAGAGCAGGGGCTGCCCCCTCCAAGGCATGGCTCTTGAGGGTCTGGCGATTCTGGGTCGAGTGGCGTGGTGGGGGATGCGGGCATGGACGGTCCATCCTACCTGGCGGCTCCGCTGGAGGGCGCTGCCGAGTGTCTGGTGGGAGCGCTCCGGCCATACTTGCTCAACCCTGAGAGGGGGGAAGTGAGCGAGTATGGGTAGATGGGCGAGGATTGGCGATTCTCGTGGCTCCGGCCATTCCCGCTCACTTGTGGGATGAGCAAGTATATGAGGAGCGATGCCTGGGTGCGTAAGACTTTGTGGTGAATATGGTTATGGCGGCAGGGCTGACGGCGCAGCGCCCGTTCCGAGCCGCGCGACGGCGGCCAAGTCGGGCTCGCTGGACCGCGATGAGCCGAAAACATGACTTGACCCGTCTGCCTGGGGGGCGGACGGGCCAAGCGGGGGGCGGTTGGGGCTCAGTTGGTGCGCTCGAGTTCCTTGAGGTCGGTGACGCCGGACTCGATCTTGCGGATCATGCGGGCGCGGCCCTGAACGTCGGTGCGCAGAATGTGCCAGAAGATGGGCTGAAGCTCCGCATCTTTGAAGCGCCCGGCGGCCTCAAGCAGCACGAGCTGTTGGGGAAGCTCGAGCACGTTGAGGGCTCTCCGCATGCACTCGACGATGTACTCGCCGGTGGCGGGAGCATAGCGGGTCTTGATTTCCTTCTCGACCTGGCAGCGGAGGAGGTTCATTGTGTCCCTCAGCTTTCGGAGCTTGCGCTTGATGAACCGGACACCGTAGATGCTGATCCCCAAGTCGCGCGCAAGGTGCCGCTCGGGCGCGCCCGGATGCGCGGCGACATACTCCAGGCGGCACTTGTAGAGGGGCTGGACGTAGCCGCGCCGACGCAAGTCATTGAAGTCCAATCGGATGGTCTCGGCCGAGACGCCCAGTGCCTCGGCCATCTGCTGCTTCGTCTGCGCGCCATAGTGTTCGAGAATGTAGCGGTGACGGCTGCGGCGCCGCTCCAGGCCATCGCGGGTCGGGAGCCCGGGCTTTCGGCCATCATAGAGGCCGCCGGCGCGGAGCCGGGAGCGGATCTCAACGACTTGCTTGCGCGAGATCCCCAGCCGCTCGCCGATCTCGCCGTCCGTGAGGCGCGGGCCGCTTGCAATATAGGCCTGTCGAACTTCGAGGCGCTTTCGGCGGATGCCACAGCCGAACAACTCCCTGAAACGGGTCTCGACCTCTTCAGGCGTCACCGCAGCTTGCCGGGCGATCTCCTCGTAGGTTTCGAAGAGGAACTGCTGTCGGATCACGGCCGCGAGATCAGCGTGCGCCGGGGCACCGGAGACGACGGGCTGCTGAAGCTGTGTGGCCACGGCTTGTCCTCCAGACGGCCAGCGAACTGCCTGCTCCCTCACCCCCAACCTCTTGAGGTCAGCGGAGCAATTTGCGTGCCGCGTCTGAAGGACTCCGGCAAATCAGCGTGATTTTCTAAGTGTCGAACTGACTGGTGGTTATGGCTCCTTATGGCACCAGTCGCAATCCCGGTGCACCATCACCAATCATGCGGACTGTAACGATACGATGCGCACGTGCGCAGCAACAATCATATGTGTATACGTCGCAAAGGCTTATGAGCTATGGCGGCCGATCACCTGATGTCACGATGCGTTACATCTATGAGCGCGTCCCGCGCTATAAGCGTCGGTGAGATGCGCTCCGCTCTGGGCTCGCCCGCGCGATGCCTAAGAGCCGATTTTACCAGGAATACGCCAGATGTCAAGGGGTTTGTTCATCACGGCAGGTCCCCGCGTCGTGTCTCCGAACGGCTCGAGCAATGGGGATCTCAGCCGGGTGACTTGCCAGCCGCCCAGGCGACCTCATTGCCTTCTGCGCTTCGAGCCCGGCGGAGCGCCGAGTCAGGACGGGTAGCCCTTGACAGCGATTGCGATGGCGGGTATCAATGGGGCATCGCGTGAACAGTGCCGAAGGGGATAGCATGCGCGGTGCCAGCGTATTCAACCGTGTGATAGGCCCCGTGATGCGGGGGCCTTCGAGTTCGCACACGGCAGGGGCGTTCCACATTGCGGCAATGGCGCGCTCGATGTTGGGGCGCGCACCCATCCGTGCGCGATTCGCGTTCGACCCTGGCGGCTCATACGCCAAGTGCTATCGGAGCCAGGGAGCCGACAAGGCGTTCGCGGCGGGCCTGCTCGGCTGGCGAATCACGGATGATCGCTTCCCGAGCGCTCTGGCTGGCGCCGCACAGGCGGGTATGCGGGTGGAGTTCTTGGAGCAGCCGCTGGCCGGCGCCGGCCACCCGAACGCCGTGGAGGTGGAATTGGCCGCCGCGGATGGCCGCACGCTCTCCGCTCGTGCCAACTCGGTGGGGGGAGGGGCCGTGGAGTTTGTGCGCCTGGGCGGCTGGCCTGTGTGCTTCACGGGGGATGCCTGGGAGGTCGCGGTCGAGGCGGAGCCGTGTGCGGCAAGCGAGGCCGTGGCACTGCTGGGCGCCGACGGGGCTTTGATGGGTGAGGCGCAATGCCAGGAGTTCCGAGGCCTGTGCCTGGTGTGGGCGCGGCGGCGGGAGCGGCTGGCGCACGAGGCGCAGGAGCGTCTGGCCGCGACGCGCGGCGTGCGGGTCGTGTGGGCGTGCGAGCCGGTGTTCTTTGTGCCGGCAGGCGAACCGGGCTTCGCATCGGCGGCCGAGATGGCCGCCATGAGCCTTCAGCAGGGCATCTCGCTTGGGCAGACTGCCCTCGAGTACGAGGCACGACTCCTCGCGCTGCCAGAGAGCGCGGTGCTGGCCGAGATGGGGCGCCGGCTGGACGTCATGCTGGACGCGGTCGAACTCGGTCTGACGGCGCCGCCCGCCATGCGCCTGCTCGACGCCAGCGCAGGCCGCGTGCTGCGTGCCGAGCGCGAGGGCCGGCTGGCCGCCGGCGGCCTGCACGCGCGAGCCGCTGCCCGCGCCTTGGCCGCCATGCACGTGAGCAGCGGCGGGGGCGTGGTGTGCGCCGCGCCCACGGGCGGCTCGGCCGGTGTTCTGCCCGCCGTGCTCGCCACGCTGATGGCGGAGCTGGGCGTCAGCCGCGAGCGGGCCGCGCTGGCCCTCCTCGCCGCAGGGGCGATCGGCGTGGTCGTGGCGAACCGGGCTACCTTCGCGGCCGAGGTGGCCGGCTGCCAGGTGGAGATCGGCGCGGCGGGCGCCATGGCCGCCGCGGCCGTGGCCGACGCCGTCGGCGCTCGAGCCGACCAGGCCGCTGACGCCGCCGCCATCGCATTCCAGAACACCATGGGCTCGGTGTGCGATCTCGTGCAGGGCATCGTCGAGATCCCCTGCCACACGCGCAACGCTGCCGCGGCAGCGAATGCGTTTCTGTGCGCAGACCTCATCCTTGGCGGGTACGAAAACCCAATCCCGCTGGACGAGACGATTGATGCTGTGTATGCTTCCGGGTGCATGCTTCCCGCCGAGTTGCGCTGCACGGCGCGCGGCGGCCTGGCAGCTGCGCCCTCGGCCCGCGCGCTCGAGGCGCGGGGTTCCTGAGTCGTGGGGGATACAATGGCCGGTCGCACGTTGCGTTTCCTTTCCGCGCGGGACGTCGTTCAGGCCCTGCCGATGGCGCGGGCGATTGGGGCGATGAAGAGCGCCTTTCGCCAGCTTTCGGACGGCGAGGCCGTGGCGCCGACCCGCGTGCACATCGAGGCGCGGGAGCCGCGTGGGGACGCGCTGTTCATGCCTTCGTACATGCCCGCCGCAGGGCGCATGGGGCTGAAGATCGTGACCGTCTACGGTGGCAACGCGGCGCTGGGCCTGCCGCTCATACAGGCGATCGTGGCGGTGCTGGACGCCGCGACGGGCACGCCGGTGGCCATCCTGGACGGCACGTCGCTCACGGCCATCCGCACGGGGGCGGCCTCGGGCGCCGCCACCGATCTGTTGGCCCGGCGCGACGCGGCCGTGGTGGCCATCTTCGGCGCCGGCCCTCAGGCGCGCACCCAGCTCGAGGCGGTGTGCGTCGTGCGGGGCATCCACGAGGCGCGCGTGTGCGACCCCGACGCCGCGCGGGCCGCGGCGTTCGCCGCTGAGATGGCGACGCGCCTTGGCATCGCCGTGCGGGCGGTGCGGTCGGCCGCCGAGGCGCTGGCAGGGGCCGACGTCGTGTGCACGGCCACCACGTCGAGCCAGCCTGTGTTCGCCGATGCGGAGGTCGCGCCGGGCACCCACGTCAACGCCATCGGGTCCTACAAGCCGCACGTGCGCGAGGTGCCCGAGGAGACGGTGCGCCGCGCGCTCGTCGTGGTGGACCATCGCCCGGCCGCTCTGGCCGAAGCGGGCGATCTGCTGATTCCGATGCAGAAGGGCCTCATCACCGAGGCGCACATCCACGCCGAGCTGGGCGAGATCCTCGCGGGCCGCAAGGCCGGGCGCCAGGCGCCCGGGCAGGTCACGCTCTTCAAGTCGGTGGGCGTGGCCGTGCAGGACCTGGCCGCCGCGTGCGAGGCGCTGGCCAACGCCGAGCGTCGCGGCCTGGGCGTTGAGCTTCAACTGTGAGATGGGTTGACCTCTGCGGGCCGGCGGGCTACCATGCGGAGGAGCGAGGGCCGCTGGCCTGTCCTCAGGTTGCCATTCGAGGAGTGCCCATGGGCGAACAGCCATCCAGCGCGCAGGACGTGCAACTCGTGGAGCAGGCGCGAGCCTCGCGCGACCGCATTCTGGCGGAGATTCGCAAGGTCATCGTCGGACAGGAGGACCTCGTCGAGCAGGTGCTCGTGGCCCTCTTCGCCGGCGGCCACGTGCTCATGGTGGGCGTGCCGGGGCTGGCCAAGACGCTGCTCGTGAGCACCCTGGCGCGGACCCTCTCGATCGGCTTCAAACGCATCCAGTTCACGCCCGATATGATGCCCTCGGATATTACGGGCACCGACGTGCTGGAGGAGGACCACGCCACGGGGCGCAAGCAGTTCGTCTTCGTGCGCGGCCCGGTCTTCACCAACCTGGTGCTGGCCGATGAGATCAACCGCACGCCGCCGAAGACCCAGGCCGCGCTGCTCGAGGCCATGCAGGAGAAGCACGTGAGCGTCGGCCGCACCACCTACGCGCTCGACGAGCCGTTCATGGTCATGGCCACGCAGAACCCCATCGAGCAGGAGGGCACATATCCCCTGCCCGAAGCGCAACTCGACCGCTTCATGTTCATGGTGTGGGTGGATTACCCGAAGCAGGCCGAGTTGAAGGAGATCATCAAGGTCACGACGGCGGGCCGGCTGGGCGAGCCGCAGCCCGTGCTCGACGGGCCGCAGGTGCTGCGCCTGCGCGACGCCGTGCGCCTGATCCCCATCAGCGACCACGTCCTCGACTACATCGTGCGCCTCGTCGAGGCCACGCACCCCAAGGACGCGGCGTCTCCCGAGGCCAGCCGCAAGTACCTGGCCTGGGGCGCCGGGCCACGGGCCGGGCAATACCTGTCGCTCGGGGCCAAGAGCCGCGCGCTCCTCCGTGGCAACCTCCAGGCCACCATCGCCGACGTGCGCGCCGTCGCCCACGCCGTCCTGCGCCACCGCCTCGTCACCAATTACACGGCCCTGGCGGAAGGGAAGGAGGCCGACCACGTGGTGGATTGCATTCTGGAGGCCGTGCCGGAAGCCGGGGCGTGATGCGTCATTCGCCACTCGGGATGCGTGATGCGTGAGAAGAAAGTAGCTGTCGGTTGGGTCCCGCCGCGCGGCTCGCGTGCCGCCTCAGGCGCGCGCCTCCGGAGAACGTAGGCGCCTATGCCCGCGATGCGATTCCTCGATGCGAACATCCTCCGCTCGCTTGCCCACATCGAGCTGCGCGCGCGCCTGCTCGTCGAGGGCCTCTACGCGTCGCGCCACCGCAGCCCGTTCTACGGCTTCAGCGTCGAGTTCGTGGACCACCGCGAGTACTCGCCCGGCGACGAGCCGCGCACGATTGACTGGAAGATGCTCGCCCGCACCGAACGCTACTTCGTCAAGCGGTTCGAGATGGAATCGAACATGAACGTCGTGTGCCTGCTCGACACCAGCCGTTCGATGGGCTATCGGCCGGCGGACCGCGACAGGTTGACGAAGCTGGAGTACGCCAGCTATCTGGCCGCGTCCGTGGCCTTCCTCGTGCACCGGCAGCAGGACTCGCCCGGCCTGGCGACCTTCGGCGACGCGCTGCGCGAGTTCCTGCCGCCCCGGCAGGGGCAGCGCCACCTCTACACCCTGCTTTCGCGGCTCGAGGCCATCGAGCCCCAGGGCCAGACCGACCTCGCCCGCGTGCTCGAGGCCATCGGCCGGCGCCTTACTCGCCGGGGCATCGTGCTTGTCCTCAGCGACTGCTACGGCGATGCGCGCGCCGTGGTGGACGGTATCCGCCACCTGACCGCCCGGGGGCACGACGTGATCGTCCTCCATCTCCTCGACCATGACGAGGTGGCGTTCCCCTTCAAGCCGCTTACCACCTTCCGCGACATGGAGACGGGCGCCGCCCTGATGAGCGACCCGCTGCGCCAGCGGCCGCTCTACCTCGACCGCCTCGAGCGCTTCCGCCGCCGCATCGAGAGCGGCACCGTGGCGTGCGGCGCCGACTACCGCTTCGTGGACACCTCGCAGCCCATCGAGCTGGTGCTGCGCGACTACCTCCTCTACCGCAGGGAGAGGGCGCGATGAGCCTGCTGTTCCCCGGCATGCTGCTCGGGCTCGTGGCGCTGGCCATCCCGGTCGCACTCCACCTGATCGCGCGCCACAAGTACCAGGTCCAGGACTTCCCGACCATCCAGTTCCTGCGGGCCGACGAGCGGACGAACGTGTTCGCGATGCGGCTGGTGGATGTGGGGCAGCTCCTCCTGCGTCTCGCCGTGCTGGCTCTCCTCGCGCTGGCGATGGCCCGGCTCTTCACGGCCTGGACGCCGTTCGGTCCCGCCGCGCGCAATCTGGTCGTCGTGGTGGACTGTTCGGCCAGCATGCAGGCCCTGGGCACGCGCCCGGCCGACGGCCGCCCTGCGCCGCTGATGGACCTGGCGAAGGCCCAAGCCGACGCGCTGCTGCGCGAGGTGGCCGCGCCCAGCCGGTGTGCGCTGATCGCCGCTGCCCAGGACGCCGAGCCGATCGTTCCCCTTCACCCGGCGCCCCACGAGGCGATTCGCGCCCTCTCCGGCCTCGCCGCCACCGACGGGGCGGGGCGCGGCCTGGTGCGGGCGGTGGCCGCGGGCTGCGACCTGTTGCGCGGCCGGCGCGAGGCGCGCTCGCAGATCGTGGTCCTCACCGATCTGGCGGCCTCCGCCTTCGAAGCGCGCAACAGCGAGGACCTGCGCCGCATCCGGGACGCGCAGGCCGAACTCGGCCGCAAGCTCGAGATAGTGCTCCTCGACCTCGCGGGGGCCCAGGCCGACAACCTCGCCATCCTGGAGGCCCGCGTGCGCGGCTCGCGCGTCCAGATGGGCGACGACGCGCACATCGTGGCCCGCGTGCTCAACGCGGGCACCGCCGAGCGCAAGGCGAAGCTTCAACTGGCCGTCGGCGAGCGCCGCGAACCCCTCATCAAGGAGATCGCCCTGGCGCCCGGCGGCGAAGCGGATGTGGACCTGACCCTCCGCGCCACGCGCGCGGGGCAGGCGATAGCCGAGGTGTGCCTCGATGGCGATGACGGGCGGCCGGGGGACAACCGGTTCGCCGTCCCGCTCGACGTGGCCGATGCGCGCAGGGTCCTCATCGTTCACGATGCCGCTCCGCCCGCGGAGGGCCGCGCCGAGCCAGGTCTCCCATCAGGCCTGTCTGAAATCCGCAATCCGCGGTCCGCAGGCCGCAGTGAGGGGCTGCTCGACGGCGTGCGCATCCTGCGCTTCGCCCTCAACCCCGGCCGCGAACTCGGCCAGCCCCACGGCACAGGGATTCACACCACCGCGGTGACGCCCGAGGCCCTTGCCGGCCAGCCCCTGAGCAAGTACGACGTCATTGTCCTCCACGACGTGAGCACGCTCAGCGAGCAGGCGCTGAAGGACCTCGAGGCCTTCGCTCGGCAGGGGCGCGCGCTGCTCTTCGTGTGCGGCGGCGGCACCCACGCCATGAAGTTCAACCGAACCTTCGCCTCGCTCTCCCCAGCCCAGGTGGGCAACGAGCGGACGCTCGACCCGCCCATCGGCCTCCGGCCTGCCGGGGCGCAGCACCCCGTGCTGGCTCCCTTCCGCGACAGGCTCAAAGGCGACCTCTCGGCCGTGCGGTTCGCCGCCGTCCGGGAGCTCCGACAGCTTGCCCCGACGGCCTCGGCGATGCTCGTCGGCACCGACGGTGCGCCGCTGGCCGCCGAGATGGCCGTGGGGCAGGGCCGGGCCGCGCTGCTGGCCTTTGGTTTCGAACTCGACCGCGGCAACCTCGCCCGCACGCGGGTGTTCCCCGCCCTGATGTGGCAGTTGCTGGGGTACCTCTCGGGCGACCTGCGGCCACGCCGGCCCGACGTGCTCACGGCCGCGCGGCCGGCCGTGCTCGACGTCTCCGAGCCCGCATTCGCCTTCCTCGACGAGTTGGAACTCTCGCCACGGGGGGCGCCGGCCTCGCCGCTGCGGCTGGCCATCGGACCCGACAGAACCCTCCTCGTCCCCAGCCTGCCCGTGGGCCACTATGCGCTCCAGAAGCCGTCGGAAGGCGCGGCACGCCGCGCCGCGACGGGCCGTCCGCTGGCCGTGAACCACGACCCGCGCGAGAGCCGCACCGAGCGCATCACCGAGGCGGAGCTGGCGGACCTCTTTGGGCAGGGGGTTCGGGTGGCGGCCGCAGGCGAGCCGCTCCGCTTGACGCCCGCGGGCGGCGAGCTGTGGCCACTGCTGGCCGCCCTGCTCTTCATCGCCTACGCGCTCGAGGGCCTCATCGGGTGGGCGCTCAACGCGCGCCGCGAACGCCAGCGCAGCCAGGAGGCCAGCCAATGAGCGCTCTCTACTGGCTGCTCGGCATCGAGTCTCCTGGGACGGTGGCCCGCGCCGTCCGGTGGGCGCTCTACCCGGCGTGGCCGGCGGCGGGGGTGTTCCTGGCTGTTCTCGCGCTGGTTGCTGGCGTGGTGGCGGCCCTCAATCTGCTGCCCCAGAACGTGGTCCGCTGGCGCGCGCGCGTGGCCCTGGCGACGCTGCGGCTGGCGGGCTTCGCCCTCCTGGCGGGAATGCTGTGCCAGGTCGAACTCCGACTCACCCTCGAACGCGCGGTGCCGGCCAACGTGGCCGTGCTCACCGACACGTCGGGGAGCATGAGCCTGCGCGACGCCTCGGGGCAGAGCCGGCTCGAGGCCGCCCGCGCCTTTGCCGCCGGCCCTCTCGCCCGCCTGGGCCACAGGGCGAACCTGGTGCCCTATGCCTTCGATTGGCGGCTCTATGCGGGCGAGGCTCCCGCTGCCCGCGAGGCAGAAGCGGCCCGCCCACAGGCCCAGGGCATGACACGCCTCATTGCCGCGGTCGAAGAGGTGGCGCGCCGCGAGAGCGACCTCCAGGCGATCGTTCTTCTCACCGACGGCAACGACACGGCGAGCACGCGCAGCAGCCTCGTTGCCCCGCTGCTCGCCGCGCGCGGCTTGCCCGTCTACCCTGTGGTTTTCGGCAGCCCGGGCGCCCCGAGGGTGGCCAAGGTCCGCGTCTCCGAGGCCGCCCCCTACGTTCGCCTGGGCGACGAACTGCGCCTCACGGCCTCGCTCTCGGCCACCGAACTGGGCGAGCAGACGGTCCGCGTGCTGCTTCATGAGGACGGCCGCCAGGAGCCCGTGGCGGTCCGCGAGAACATCCGCCTCGGCACAGAGCCTGTCGCCGTGCCCCTGGTGGCCAGGCCCACGCGTGCCGGCACGCGCACGTACCGCTTTGCGCTGGAAGGGGTCCGCGATCCGGCCACCGCCCGCCTCCAGGCCGCCGAACACAAGGTGCAGGTGGTGGATGCGAAGATTCGGGTGCTCCTGGTGGACATTCCGCGCGACGAGCGCAAGATCGTCGCCCACTGGCTCGCGCGCGACCCCGTGGTGGACCTGGCGAGCCTCACGCTGCTGCCCAAGGGCGGCTGGTACGCCCAGGGCGCGCTCCGCCATAAGGACGTGGCCGACGGCCTGCCCGACCGCGAGGCCGACCTTTACCAGTACGATGTGATCATCCTGGGCGACATCCCGCGCGCCTGCTTCCGCGTCGGCGGCGACGTCATGGAGACGCGCATGCAGCGGCTCGTGGACTTCGTGGCCCGCCGCGGCGGCGGGCTCGTGACGCTTGGAGGGCAGAACGTCTACGCCGCCGGACAGTACCAGGGCTCGCCCCTCGCTGCCATCCTGCCCTTCGCGGTCGAGCCGACGCGCCAGCCGCAGGCCGCCAGCACCTTCAAGATCATCGCCACGCCGCTCGGCCTCTGCCACCCCCTCATGCAACTCGCGTGGGACTCGCAGGCCAACCGCGACGCCTGGCTCGACCTGCCGACGCTCGACGGCTGCAACCGCATCGAGCGCATCAAGCCCGGCGCCACCCTCCTCGCCGTCCGGGAGTTCAACGAGAGCAGCCCGCCCGGCTCCCAAACCGCGACCCGTAGTCCGCAATCCGCAATGCCGGTCATGGCCATCCAGAACGTCGGCCGGGGCAAGGTGCTGTCGCTCGCAATGGACACCACGTGGCGCTGGGAGATGATGCGGCCGGCGGAGGGCGAGGACCACTTCCGCCGCTTCTGGGGCAACGTGGTGCGCTTCCTCGCACCGGACCCGCGCCTCGAGCCCAACATGCCGCAGGTGCTGCACTACCAGTCGCGCGCCGCCGTTGGCGAGTCCATCACCCTGGCGACCCGGCTGGTGGACCCCGCATTCCACCCCATCCGCGAGGCCGACCTGCGGGTCGCTGTCACCAGCCCCTCGGGCAGGACGCGGCATATCTACCCTCGCGACGGCCGTGATGCTCCCGGCCTCTACGAGTACACGATCACCCTCGACGAGCCCGGTCCGTGGCAGGTGGCCGTGACGCTCGGTGGCAGGACCACCCGCGACGAGATCGTGGCGGGGGAGGGCGATGAGGAGCTGGACGACCCGCGCGCGAAGCCCGAGGCCATGGCTGAGCTCGCGGAGGGCACCGGCGGCCGTGTCTTCACGCCCGAGGAGGCCGCCGCTCTGCCCACCGCGTTGACGTTGGCTCCACGGCGACTCACCACCACGGCCACCATTGCCCTCTGGAATCTGCCGGTTACGATGGTCCTCATGGTCGCCATCGTGGCCGCCGATTGCTTCCTCCGCAAGAGGAGGGGGATGGTATGAACCTGGAGCGCGGGACGCCGATTGCGGACCAGGACGCGAAGGGACGGGGTCATGCTTCCATGGGTTCCCACGACCCGCAGTCCGCAATCCGCAATCCCCTGAGCTCGGTCGTGGCCGCTGTCCGCGGCTTCGGCCTGTCGCGCAAGCGCTGGGCCATGGCCGAGGGCCTTGCCTGGGTCGTGATCCTGGGGCCTGGATCGCTGCTGGCGTGGTTCGCGCTCGACTGGGCTGTGCGGCTGCCCGCGTGGCCGCTCCTGGCCCTGTTCGTGCTGGCGGTGCTGGCCGCGCTGGGGGCCGTGACGTTGCGCCTCGTGCCGGCGATGCTGCGGCGAATCCAGGTCGAGAGAGAGGCGCGGCTGATCGAAGCGCTCCACGGCCAACTCGACAACCAGCTCATCGGCTCGCTCCAGCTCGGGCGCGAGGTGGCCGAGGCCAAGGGGCCGCTGGGCTATTCGGCGGGTCTCGTCCACGCGCTTCTCGAGCGCACGGTGCGGCGGCTCGCCGAGATGGACCTTTGCCGCCTGCTCGACCTGCGCCGCCCCAGACGCCTCCTACGCGTCGCGGCCTCGACCGCTCTCCTCTGTGTACTGTGCCTTGTGTTCGCCCGGGACGCGGTGCGGGCACGTGTCGAGCGGTTGGGAGATGCCTGGGCCGTCGTCCTCGATTCCCTGTTCCCTGTGACTCTCGTTGTGCATCCGGGCGACGTGGCGGTGGTGCGCGGCCGGCCCGTGACGCTCCGCGTCGAGGCCCGTGGTGCACGGCGGCGCCAGGTGACCCTCGTGCGGCAGGAGCTGGGCAGAGACAAGGCCCTGCCCAAGCCGATCGCCAGCGTGCTCGCGCTGGCCCAGGGCAGCGCGTCCTTCGAGGTGGCCAGGGCGGAAGAGTCTTTCACCTACGAGTTCGAGTGCGCCGGCCGACGGAGTGCCCAGCACACGGTGACCGTGGGGGACCTGCCGGCGGTGAGCGCCATCCACTACGAACTGGCCTATCCCGCCTACACGGGGCAAGCGCCGCGCACGCTCGTGGGCTATGTGGCGCGCCTTCAGGGGCTGGTGGGCACCGACGTGCTGGTGAGCTTCGCGTCCACCACCGACCTGCACCCTGATCACTGCTGGGTCGAGTGGCTCGATGGGTCGCGCCAGCCGGTGGCCGTCAGCGGCCGGTTCGGGCACTTCTCGTTTACCCTGGCGCGCCCCGAGCGCGCGAGCCTGCACCTCACGGGGGTCTGCGGCCCTGGCTTCGAGATGGAGCGGCCGCTCTCGTTCGAGGTGGCCACCCAGGCCGACGAGGCGCCGACCGTGCAGGTGCTGCTGCGCAACCGCAAGCTCACGATGATGGCCGAAGAGGCGGCCGCCTTCGCCCTGGGGTGGACGGCCGACGATGACTTCGGCGTGGCCGAGGTGACCTTGGACCTCAAGGTCGAGGGTGTGGATCCGCTGCTCGGGCGGCCGGTGCGGCAGGGCTCGCAGTCGCAGCGCTTCGACCCGCCGCGCGACCGCGTGCGGGGCCGGTTCGCCGACCTGTTCAAGGGCCTCAGCCCGCCGCTGGAGGCAGGTGACCGAATCACCCTGAACGTGTTGGCGCGCGACAACAACACAGAGACCGGGCCACGCCTGGGCCGCGCGCAGCCCGTCGAGATCGTCATCGTCCGGCCCGACCTGGCCGCGTTCACTGAGAAGCGTTTCGGCTTCGACGCCCAGGGCCTGCTCGGCGGACTCGTGAAGATCAAGCGTGAGACCGATCTCCTGGTCGAGCCCGTCCGCACCGTCCGCACCGAGGCGCGGCAGGAGGTCGCCCGGCACGACCTCAAGTCGCGCGTGGCCGACGAGACCTGGCCCAGCGGGGCCGAGGACGCGGTGGGGGATTACTTCCGCCTTCTCTCCGGGGTTGAGTGACCAATGAGAGCTCTGCTTCTGCCCGTCCTCGTTGTCCTCCTCCTGGATGCCCGTTCGCGCGGCAGCACCTGGGCCGAACGGGCCGGCGAGATGAACCGCACCGAGCTTTCGGCCAGGGAGGCGCGCCAACGCTCAGCCGCGGAGGCCAAGGAGCGCCGCAACAGGATCGCCCTCCGCCGCATCAAGCCGGCCATGCCTGGCGTGGACTGGGATGCCGACCCTACGGCCATTCCCTACCTGCTCTACCAGGTGAATCAGCGCACCGACCTGCCCGTCTACACCGACAACGAGGGCCTCGACCTGGCCAGCGACGAGCTCTTCGAATACACCCTTGTCTACCTCACGGCGCACACTCGCTGGAGCCTGAACGAAAAGGAGACCGCGAACCTCAAGCGCTGGCTCGAGCGCGGCGGTACGCTGTACCTCGACGACTGCTACCTGCGCGGCAGCCCGTTCGCCGACAGCGTGCGGCCCGAGGTCTCGAAGCTCATTCCCGGCGCCGAGCCGATCTGGCTGCTTAAGACCGACCCGCGCGTGGCCGACGCGTTCAAGATGATCTACCCCACGCCCTGGCCCGGCGAGGCGTTCACGAGGCCCTGGCTCTACTTCCTTCTCGACGACCGGCCCGCCGTCTTCTTCAGCCCGAACGACGACGGCTGCGCGTGGGAGATCTCCACGCCGCCCACCGCCTCGAACCCCATCGGCGAGGGCATTGGCCACGGTGGCGACAACCGGTACCGCGAGATGATCTACCAGCAGGTGACCAACTGGATTCTCTTCGCCCTGACGCATTGAGGCCGATTCGAATGGCCAGAGCCCGATGCCCAAGGACCAACGAGGGATGCCGCGGCCGACTTGCCTGTTGGTCATTGGCCGTTGTGTCATGGGCCATGGCCGTCGCCGCCCTCGGCGGCGCGGTGGAGGTCGAGCTGCGCCTGGTCCCCTACGATCAGCCCGGCGTGACCGTGGACAAACTGGAGCGCCAACGGCCCATCACCGAGATCGTGCCCACCGAGCGCGGCATGGAGGCCGTGAAGGTCGGCCTCGACCTCGGGTGCTGGGCGCGGAACGTGCTTCTCGACGGGGAACCGGTCTTCGAGCGCTATCACGAGAAGAAGTACATCGGCCGCGTGCCTGTGGCCAAAGCGGCCCTGAAACCCGGGAACCACACGATCTGGCCGGGCGATCACGTGTTCACGGTAGACAAAGAGGGCGCGGTGGCCTCGGCCGACCCCGATCTGGCCGTCGAGGGGCAGGTCGTGCGCATCCGATGCTATCCGGTTACCATTCGAGCCTTCCGCGCGAACCCTGACGAGGGCGATCTGCCGATGGCGATGCGCGTGACGCCGCTGCCCGACCTCACGCTTCGCGAAGCGGCCGACCACGCGAAGAGCGAGACTGAAGGCGAGAGTGAGAAGGGAAGGACAGGGGGCAGCACCGCGAAAGCCCGCGAACTACTGCCTGTATTCGACAAGTTCGCCCCGCTCACCATCTGGCTGCCGGCCAACCAGGTGGGCAAGGGCTACGTCGCGCACCCCTTGGGTCTCACGTTTCACCTGAGCGCGGACGGCATATCCCCCGGCGCGGGCGGCGGCCAAAGCGTCGAGGGATTGCGGGTCGCGAAGGGCGTCATCGAGGTCCCGCTCTACGGCTTCCCCGTCGAGGGCCCCGTTGGGGCAAGACTGGTCGTGCCGGGCGTCGAGCAGTTCGTGTGGGGCAGCCACGATGCGGGACGGAGGTTCCTCACCAACTGGTATCCCAGGCAGCAACCGTACCACATCCGGATTTCCGAAGAGGGGCCGACGCTCGACGTGGACGGCGACCTGCGCACCCTGCCGCTGAAGAGCTTGCGACTGGATGTGCCCGACAAGGCGACCGGCGTGCCGCGCGTGGTCGTGGTCGAGTCCGCCACCCGGCACCTGCGCCCCGGCGGCAGCCTCCAGGCCCGCGTGCGAGCCGCGAGCGCAGGTGAGCGGCTCAGTTCGCCGGCTTTCGCCCGGATGCAGCCGTACGACGGCGGCCCATGGGCCGACCTGAAGGTGGAAGCAGGTGAGGACGGTGCCGTGAAGGTGGCCATCGGGGAGACGCCCGACGGCGTTTACCGCCTGCGCCTGGGCGTGCGGCCCGACGGCGCGCCGCCGCTGTTCAGCGAGCAGTGGGTCTCCGTCGCGCGAGAACGCCCCGTGGGCATCGGCTTGTTCACCCAGCGGGGCCGCGACGCATTCTTCCGCGGCGAGGCATTCTGGATCGGCCTCAGCGTCCTCGCGCTCGGCCGGCCGCTCGCCGCCGGCGCGCCCATCGAGGCCGACCTTGTGGACTCGGCCGGCGCACGCTCTCCGCTGCTACGCGAGAAGACGGCGAAGGCGATCGAGAAGCGCGAGACCTTCATCCTACGGATGGACGCCTCGGCCAGCCGCGCCCTCGCCCCAGGCCGCTACCGGGTCGAGGCACGCGTCGGCGGGCACGCCACCCGCCCGCTCTCCATCGAGATGGTGGACCCCACGCCCCGAACGCATTTCGCCAACGTGCTCTATGGCAAGTACAACGTCATGGGCGACCAGTATCAGCGCGTGCTGCGAACCGGGGAGGGCGCCGAGGACCTCGCCCGTGAGATCGCCGCGATGGGCTACAACGCCTTCGTTGGCATGACCTACGACATCAGCCGCGTGTTCCGCCGCGACGGCGACCTGGAGCAACTGGTGCGCGAGCGGCCCGAGCTGGGCCCCGCCGAGAGCTACGGCCAGCCCAGCGGCCGCGACCGCTTCCTCAACGCCTGCGTGCGCCACAACCTGGCCTTCTACGAGAACGTGTTCACTTACAACGACACCATGCTCCCGCGCGAGCCGAAGACGTTCGACGCGTGCGAGCGCTACATCAGCCTCGAAGCGGCCTCCGTGCGGCACAGCCCCGCGCTCAAGGGCCTGTGCCTGTACGACGAGTTCTACGACACCGCCGACACGGGCACGGCCATGTCGCAGATCTTCCTCAAAGCCCAAGAGGTGGCCTTCCGCGAGAAGCACAGGGGCGCGACCAGCGCCGACGCCGTGAAGGCCCTCGACCGCTTCGTCGGGCGCCCACCCAGCCAGCGCAAGCCGGAGGACCTCGCGGCCTACCGAGCCTGGGCCGAGCACATGGACGCCTATTGGCGCGACTTCTCGGCCCGCATGTCGCGCGCGGCCAAGTCCGTCCTCCCCGCCGCGCGGAACCTCACCCTCCAGCGCTTCTGGGGCGGCAATGGCGGCAACCTGGCGCCCAACGGCACCTCCGACGACGTCTTCGCCGACCTCGACCTCGCCGCCTGCGTGATGTACAAGGATGGCGGCTACGGCGACCGCCCCGTCTTCGCGCCGATGCAGGCCGACGTGATGCGCGTGCGTGATGGCCTGCCGGTGTGGACGCAGCTTCACACGTTCGGCGCGCCGCCGCTGTTCGGCGACCACATCGTGCGCCAGGCCTTCTTTGCCCTGTCGCAGAAGGTGGACGGGTTGGCCTTCTTCACGATCCCGCACGACTACGAGCACCCCGAGGCCATTGACAATCGCGACGTCGTGCGCGACCTCACCGACGCCCTGTGCACCCGCTACGGCGACCTCTTCACCAGGCTGGAGAGGGGCTACCGCAAGGTGGCCATCTACTACTCGCGCCAAGCCGACCATCTGGCCCCACGCAAGCCCGAGAACCTGTCGTGCACGTGCGAGGGGCTGTGGGTGGCCTGCGTGCGGGCAGGATTCCCCGCCGACTTCCTCTGTGACCGGCAGATTCGCGAGGGGAGGGGGATGGATTATGAGGTGGTGTTCGCGCCCGGCTTCACCCTCGAGGGGGAGACGCCGCCCGACCTGCTCGCCGCGCTCAAGCGCCTCGTGGACGCGGGCAAGACGGTGGCCGTCGAGCGTTCGAGCCGGCTGCCCATCGAGGGCATCGTGCGGCTGGATTCCGACCTCGATGAATACGATGACAAGCTCGGCGGCGCCTTCCCGCGCAACATTGACTTCGAGTTCGAGACCGTCTTCGACCAGACCGAGGAGATGACCAGGCTGGTCGGGGCGTTCCTGTCGAAACGCATCCCGCCCGCAGCGGAGCACAGCCTTCTCGTCGGCCCCGACTGGCTCCGTTGCGGCCAGGCCGAGTACCTGGTGGTGCCCAACTTCGCGCCCACGAAGTTCACAGGTCTCTACAAGACCCTCTACCAGGCCCCTGATGCGCCGACGTTGCGCTTCCCGAAGCGCCCGCCCGCGTGCTACGACGTGCTCGAGATGAAGCCGGTCGCGGTGAAGAGCGAGCCGACGCCGAAAGGCGACTGGATGTCGCTCCAGGCCGACCTGCGGTACTATCCTGGGAAGCTCTACGCCTTCCTCCCCGCCGAGATTGGCCGTGTGGCGCTTGCCGCGCCGGCTGCCGTGGTCGCCGGCTCCGACCTGGAGTACCAGGTGGCCGTCCAGGACAAGTCGGGCGCGCCCATTGATGCGGCATTTCCCATCGAGGTCACCCTCGCGCCTCCCTCCGCTCTTCCTGCCGGTTGCCGCCTGCCTGCCGCCGACTTCCCCCTCTACCGCGCCGCGGCGCCGGAGCACCGGAGCGCGATCCACTTGCCGGCCAGCATCCCCGCAGGAGCCTGGCGGCTGCGGGTGCGTGAGTTGATCAGCGGCGCCGTCGCTGAGGCCGCCATCGAGGTGAGGCCCGGCAAGGCGCCCTCCGCCACGCTCGACACCCGCCCCGTGTGGATCGGCGACGCCGAGCGGGTGCGCGACTTCCTCGCGGGCAAGGAGGCGGTGACGATCGCCGTGGACGATGACCAGCCCTGGGTGCGGCCCCACGCCGAAGCCCTGGCCAAGGCCCTCGCCGCGAGCGGCCGCGCCGCAAGGGTGGCGCGTGTTTCCGAGGTGATCTGCCTGCCTGCCGATTGGAATGACGAGGCGCCCACGCTGGACGGCGCCCGCCTGTGGCGCGGCAACCTCGTGGACCCCGGCCTGTTCGTGGACGCCCCCCTCATTCTGCTGGGCAGGCGCTTCGAGAATCGGCTCATCGAGGCCCTCGTGCGCCGCGACGTGCTCGACACGCCTGTGTCGGCCGGCTTCCCCGGCCCGGGCCGCGCCGTCGTGGCCTGGGTGCGGCGCGGCTTCTCCAACGAGCACGACACTATTGCGATACTGGCTAACGACGAGGAGGGCATGGCGCAAGGGACTGGTGCATTCGCGAACAGAGGGTTGGATGAATGGATGAATGGAGGGGCGGCGGCGAAAGAGCCGAAACCGAAGGAAGCACCGCCGGCGCCTCTCCTGCATTCATCCACCCATCCGCCCACCCAACCATCCGCCTTCCGAGATATGATCAGCCGCGAGGACCTGGTGCGCGCGGTGGACGTGGACGCCGCCTCGGGCCGCGCGCTCATCGGCACCACGGGCTTCGGCCACAACCTCTTCTGCTTCAGCCGCGAGGGCACGCTGCTCTGGAAGCAGTTCCTGCCCGAGCACAACGTCTACGTCGCCCGCTGGTACGACGCCGGCAAGCGGGCGGTGGCGGCGACGGGCCGCGGCTTCTTCGTCTTCCTGCTCGACGGCGCCGACGGCCGCGTGCTCCGGCGCTTCGCGGCGACCGAGTGGCCCGACTTCCACGGCGGCTTCAACACCTATCAGGAAGGCGCCATCAACACCGAGGTGGACCTCGCCATCAACGCCCCGCTGCGGCAGATTCTCATCGGCGGGCGCACCGGGCTGATGGCCGTGGACTTCGACGGGCGGAAGATGTGGTACCGCGACCGAGCCGAGGCCATCGCGTCGTACCCCGCCGAGGCCGTGCAGACGGCCGGCGCCGCCTTCGGGAAGTCGGTGGCCGTGGGCGACTTCGCCCTCAGCCCCGACGGCACCCGCCTCGCCCACGGCGAATACCGCGTCTGCGGCTCCACCCAGCTCGCCCCCGACAAGATCGCGCCCGTGTGGCAATACGTGCCAATGATTCTGGACGCCCGCACGGGCCGGGCGCTCGCCGAGAACACCGAGGACCCCGGCAACGAAACCCGCGCCGCCGGCTGGCATCTCACCTGGCCCGCGCACTCGGAGACGCCCTGGATGCACACGCAGGGCGTGGCCGCGCCGTTGCACGCCGACGGCACCCGCGGCGCGCTCGTGCCGTTCGAAGGCCGCTGGCTCAAGGACGGCGCACAGCTGGCGACGGCTCCGACGCTTGCCCAGCGTCTTGCTCCCGATGGCAAGAGCCGCTGGGCTGTGGAGGCGGACCGCATCTTCGTGCCCGGCCTGGACTCCGTGAGCGGCGACGAGACGCGCCTCTACCGCTGCGACCGCGACGGGTTGGTGCAGTGCATGGACCTCGCGACTGGCCGAACCCTCTGGCAGCACAAGCTGCCCTTCGCCGCCACGCTGTGCGCGACAGCCGACGGCCTCGTGGCCGGGGCGCAGAACGGGACGGTCGTGCGGCTCGACACCCACGGCAAGGCGCTCTGGCAGACGCGCCTCCGCGACCACCACGAGGTTCCGGGCGGCGACTACCCCGGCTACGTGCGCGCCGCGCTCGAACGTGACCCCGACGGCACGGCCGAGCTCTTTCCCGTTGGCGACGACCGGCCCGGCGACTACGATGGCATCCTGCGGATGGGCCTCGAACAACTGGCGAATGGCGGCTTCGAGTCGCCCGAGGGCTGGCGCGCGACGCAGGGCGAGACTCGGCTCGCCGCGCCGGCCCGCTCGGGCGGCAAGGCGCTGCACCTGGCCCCCGGCCAGCTCGTCACCCAGCCGCTTCAGCGCAAGGTGGTGCCCTCGGCCACCTATCTGCTCGAGTTCTTCTATCGCGCCGAACCTCCCGCAGCCTCCAGAACCTGCGGGAGGTTAGTGGCAGGGGCGCTGCTGAAGGGCGCGAAGGAGACGCTCACGGCCTCGAAGTTCGCGGGCAGGCCCGGCGAGTGGGCCTTCGGCCGCCTCGCCGTGAAAACGATGGCCGACACGCAGTCCATCGAGGTGGGCTTCGAGGCCGAAGGCGGCGCCGTGGCGGTGGACGACGCGAGCTTCCGCACGGTGCGTTTCCCCTCGGCCAACCTGCTCGCCAATGCCGAGCTGCACGCGGTCGAGCCGACCTTCGTGCGCGACATCCGCGTGCAGTACAGCCGCATCCCGCCCAGCCTCGAAGAGAAGCTCCGGAGCCGGAACCGCGTGGTCGTGCTCAAGCAGGGCCTCGTGACCACCGCCACCCGCTTCACGCAGGAGCAGGCGTTCCTGCACAACGGCCGCCTCGACGACCTCGGCCCCATCTGGTTCTACCAGCCCGACGACGCGGGGTTCAGCGTGGTGCTCACGCGCCCCGCCTGGGTGTCGCACCTGGTGCTCTACCTGAACAACGCCACGCCCGACAATGTATACCGCACGATCAGCGTTCTGGCGAACAACATGGAGAAGCGGATCCCCGAGGCAGTCTCGCTCGTGCGAGGCAACCGCCGCCGGTTCGTCGTCGTGCATTTCCCGAAGCTGCTGCACACCGACTCGCTCAAGGTGTTGCCCGGGCTGCACGGCTCGCGCAAGGAGTGCCTCACGGAGATCGAGGTCTACGGCCCGCCCGGCGGCCCCGAGATGGCCGGGGCGGGGAAGCGCTTCGCCGACGATGCCGAGGCGACGCCGATGCTCCTGGCCGCGCCCTCGCACGTGCCGGCGAAGCCGCCTGCCGACCTGGTGGGCGAACTGGCCGAGCTGGGGCGGGTGCGCATCGGCGCGCCCGCTTACAACGTCGGCGGCACCGTGGCCGGCGGCGCCTTCGCCTACGGCGAAGCGGGCGGCAGCCTCCGCTCGGTCCAACTGAAGGAGTCCGACGCGACGAAGGGCGGCAATCCGAAACCCGAAACCCGAAGTCCGAAATGGAAGGTCGAGGCGGGGCCAACGTGGGGCCTCGGCACCATCACGCCTACCACCACGCCCGCCCGCTATGCGGGGCGGCTCCTCGTGGGCACCGCCGACGGCAAGATGCACGCCGTGGCCGACAGCGGCATGCGCCTCTGGTCGTACCAGACGAGCGGCCGTGTGTACTCCGCGCCCACACCCGATGGCGACGAAGTGTACTTCGGGTCCGACGACGGGCGGCTCTATAAGCTCGATGTGGACTCCGGCATCCTGCTCTGGGAGTTCGCCACGGGCGGCAAGGTGCGCAGCGCGCCGGCCCTTGGCGGCATCGCTGCGGGCGGGGCGTCGCTGCCCCGCGTCTTCTTCGCCTCCTGGGACGGCTCGCTCTACGCCGTGGACGCCGACAAGGGCACGCTGACCTGGAAGGCGCCGCTCGCGCCGTTTACCCGCTCCAGCCCCGCCGTGCGCGACGGGCGGGTCTACATTGGCGACGAGGAGGGGCGGATGCTCGGCTTCGATGCCGCCAGCGGCAAGGCGCTGTGGGCGGGCGAGTTGGGCGGTACGATCTCGACCTGCCCGCTCGTGTGCGACGACGGCGTGCTCTTCGCCAGCGACCAGGGCGACGCGGCGCTCGTGACGCACGACGGCGCCGTGCGGTGGAAGCGGCCGCTCGGCGCTCGCCTTGCCGGCCAGCCGCTCGCCACGCAGACCCAGGCCATCGTGCCTACGGAAAGGGGCGTGCTCGTGCTGCGACGGGCCGACGGCCAGCCCGACCCGCGCCTCGTGTTGCCCGAGAGCCCGGGCAAAGTCCTCTCGGCCGTGCCCTGCGGCGACAGGCTGTTTCTCATCGCTGCGCAGGCCGAGGTGGACTTCCGCAGCCCGCCGCGGACCTATGTGACCTATGAAGGGGCCGCCATCGTGTGGGGTCCGAAGCCGAAGGTGGAAGCCAAGTGATAGCTGCCGATTGCCGACTGCCGATTGCCGACGGTTGGCCACTCGGGCTCGTGCTCGGGCACTTGCTTTGGGCCGCCGCAGCCGTATCCGGGGCGGGCTACCATCTCGTCGAGAACTTCACCGCGCCGTTGCCCGGCCGCGGCACCGTGACGGCGGAGGCGGACTTCGAGAACGGACGCGTGGGCCTCGCCGCCGCCCGGCTCGCCTACGAGCTGACGCCCAAGGCCCAGCAGGTCTGGCTCCAGTTTCCGAACGAGGCCATTCGCATCTCCGGCCCCGGCCAACTCAAGCTGTGGGTGAAGCCCGACGGATCGGGCGACGAGATGCAACTCACCGTGTATCACGCCGAATCGTTCCTCGACGACCGCGGCGAGCGGCGTCTGAAGGACCACGCGCGCCTCGCTCTGCCGCGCGTGAAGCTGGATTTCGCCGAATGGCGCGAGGTGGCGTTCGACTTACGCTCCGTGCCCGTGGGGCGCACGATGTGGCTCGAGCGCATCGAGTTCCACGGCCGCCGCAAGGAGGGCGAGCGCGCCGAGGCCATCGTGTTGCTCGACGACTTGCGGCTGGAGCCCTCGGGGGCTCCTCCGCCCGCCACGATGGCGACGCGCCTCATCGGGCCGCCCGCGCGCGACTTCGGCACCCGCGTGGCCGTGGCGCTCGACGTCCGCAGCTTCGTGGCCGCGCCCGCCCGGGCGCGCGCCCGCCTGACCCTGACCGACCGCAACGAGACCGTGGTGGCGGACCGCGACTTCGACGTGCCGCTTGCCGCCGGGCAGTCGAGCGAAACGAAGCTCGAGCTGGCCCCCGAAAAGCTTGACGCCTATCTCCCCCCCTTCACCCTCGCGTGCGACGTCGTGTCCAGCGACCTCCCGCAGCTCTCCCAGAAGTCCGAGCACAAGCTCGTGATGGCCAACAGCGTGTTCCTTTTCGACGACATGTCCGATGCAATCGGCCGCTGGTTCACGGCCGGCTACCCGGCCGACGTGCGGCAGAACCCGCGCTCGTGGGTGAGCTGGACCCACGGCGAGGCCCAACGCGCCAGCCCTTGGACCCAGACCGCCGCCGCCATCTCGCGCGTGCGGATCGAGGACTTGGCTGCGAGTCGGCAATCCGTAACCCGCCATCCCCAATCTCCCGTGCCGCTCGGCCAGTTCGCCCTGCGCGTGGACTATGCGGGCGATGCCGTGGTCTATTGCGGCCGCGAGCGCTACCTGCCGGGCAACGCCTTCCGCTTCGGCGCCTGGGTGAAGGGCGACGGCAGCGGGGCGAAGCTTCACGCTCTGTTCCTCGACTACACCGATTCGGCGGACTTCTGGGAGGGCGGCTGGAAGCGCATCTACGACGGCGAGCGCGAGCTGTGCACCCTCGACTTCACGGGCTGGCGCTACGTGGAGGTGCCGCTCCCTGGCGATGGCCTGGGCAGCAACGCGCCGCGCGGCTCGACGGCCGAACTCGACTTCCCGCTCGAGCTGACCGCCTTCCGCATCGAGCCGCCGCGGGGCAAAGAGGCGGCGGCCCCGCCAGCCCAGGGCACCGTGCTCATCGGCAGCCTCATCGTGCACACGCAGCAGGAGGCCGCGGGCGCGCTCGCCCTGCACGCGGGCGCCGATGACCCCGAGCGGCGTTTCGACCCCGCGCACGGCGCCTGGGCGACCGTGCAGAACGCCTCCCCCGTCCGCGCGCGCAAGGTTCGGGTCATCTGGGCGATGCTCGACCGCGCGAACGAGGTGAGCGGCAAAGGGCAGGCGGACCTGGACCTGGCGCCGCGCGAGGCCAAGACGCTGCGGCTCGACCTGGCGAAGGCCGCGCCCGACGCCGCGCGGCGGCAGGGGCCGCTACGGCTCCAGATCACCGCCACCGACGCCGCGGACGCCGGGGTGTCGGCTGCGCGCGAGCTGATTCTCGCCAAGCCCGACACCACGGTGGCCCTGGCCGACTTCGAGAGCGACCGCGGCTACCTGGGCCTCAAAGCCCACACGCTCGAGACGGCGCCGCCAGCCGGCGAGGCCGCGGCCCGCACCAGCGCCGAGCAGGCCCACGGCGGCCGCCGCTCGCTGGCGCTCGCGTGGGACAAGGCGAAGTCCCCGCCGCAGCGTCCCGGCCTGCCGCCCTCGCGCCTGCTCGTCGTGGCCTCGATTGACCCCGCCCTGCCCGGCGTGCCCGTCGAGCTGTCGCTGTGGCTGCACGGCGACGGCTCGGGCGCGCTCTTCTACCCGGTCGTCGGCGACACCCGCGGCGTCAGCCACGGGGGCCACGGCCGCGACTTCGACCTCTTCCTGGCCAGGGCGGTGGCGACGAGCGTCCCGCTTGTCGAGGGGGACCGCAAGCGGGATGCTTGCGGCTACTCGAACGCCGTGCGGGTGGACTGGCAGGGCTGGCGGAAGCTCGATTTCCGCCTGCCCCCCATCCCGCCGTCGTGGGACAAACCGCAGCCTGTCCTCGGCTTCGCGCCCAGCTATCCGCTCGGCCTGCACCTGGCCGTGGACCCGCAAAGCGCCGACCGCGACCGCGGCAGCCTCTTCGTGGACGATATCGTCGTGCGCACCCACCTCCCCCCCGCCGAGCGGCTGACCTTGGCGTGGGACCGGGCCGACGAGTCGAACGTCGTGCCCCCGGGTGGCGCTGTGCAGGCTACGGTGGCCAACGGGGACTCCGTGGCCCGTTCGGCCGCTCTGTCAGGCGGTGTGTTCGACTGGCGCGGGCGGCAGGTGGCCGGCCTCGACGAAAAGCTCACCCTGCAACCCGGCGAGGCGAAGGCCGTCGTCGCTGCCAAGGGCCTGCCCGTCGGCGCCTACGCCCTGCGCCTGCGACTCACCGAGGGGAACGCAGTGCTGGCCTCGGTGGAGGAGGACGTGCTGGTGGCCGACCTCAACCCCGTGCTTGGCGATGCCTGGCTCGCCGCCCTGCGCGACGAGTGGAAACTGCGGGCCCCCGTGGGGGACCGCTATGAGTTCGTGGATGAGGACTGGGACTGGGTGGAGCACCACCCGGGGAACGTGCAACTCGACTCGCTGCGCGAGCGCGCCCGCCGCGTGGCCGCCGCGGGCGGCGAGCCGCACGTGTTGCTGGGCTACAGCGCCTACTGGGCGGCCGGCATCGGCCTCGATCAGTTCAAGGCCGACGCCTTCGAGCGCCGCCTGCGCGACGCGGGCCACGCGGTGGACACCTTCCTGGTGCCCGAGCGGCTCGAGGATTGGGACCACTACGTGTGCGAGGTGATGCGCGGCGCGGGGCGCGACGTGGGCGGCTTCGTGCTCTGGAACGGCCCTGACGCAGGGGCGCTGGCCGTCGAGCCCGAGCGCTTCGCCAGGATGATGGCGTCGGCCGACGCCTGGCGCCGCCGCTACTGTCCGAAGACGCCGCTGCTCATTGGCGGCCTGAGCCGGGCCGCCGCCGTGCCCTACGTCGCGAAGCTGGCCGAACTGGGCGCGCTCGACCGCGTGACCGGCGTGAACGTGCGCCTCGACGTCGGGCGGCTCTCGCCCGAGGACGCCCTGGTGCCGGCCTACGTCCGCGAGTTGGCGGACGCCCTGGCCAAGGGCTCGAAGGAGCCGAAGAGCATCCTCCTCACCGACCTCGACTGGGCGGTCGAGCGCGCCGAACGCGGCCCCGCCGCGGCCGATGCGGCGGCGGGCAGGATCGGGGCCTTCGAGCAGGCAGCCTATCTCGCCCGCTCGGACCTGTTGCTCCACGGCGCCGGCATTCGGCCCGCGCTGGCCATTCGCAACGACGACTTCGCCCGCCTGGGGCTGGGCCTGGCGTATCGCCGCGAACTGCTCGTGCCCCCACTGGCCGAGCGGCCCGCCACCTTCCAGCTCAAGCCCGCCTGGTGGGGCGTGCTGCGCGCGCGGCAATGGCTCGCGCAGCTCCAGGCCGCCGAGCCAGTCGAGATTCAGGACATCGTGCCCGCCCGCACCCGCTGCCTGGCCGCGAAGCGCCGCGACGGCAAGGTGGCGGCCATCGTGTGGCGGAACGACGATGCGGGAGCTGTGACCTTCGCCCACGCCGGCCTCGGCGTCGAGGCGGCCGAGGACGTCTTCGGCTCGCCCGTGCCGGCCGAGGGCGGCTGGCACGCCGTGGGCAAGGTGCCCGTGGCGTTCGTGCTGGGCGAGGGCGACTGGGCGCGGGCGCGCGACGCGCTCGCCAGGTTGTGGGTGCGCGACGGCGCTGAGCCCGCCTGGCCGCAGCGCCTGCTCGCCGTGGTCCGTCCTGCGGCCACGGAGGCCGCGCCACGCTTCTCCATCGCCGTGCCCCAGGGCGCGGGGCTTGTGCTCCGCCAGCGCTTTGTGCTCGAAGGCGAGGGCTTCAAGGCCGAGGTGGCCGTCAATGGCAAGGCTATCGGAACGTGGGACCTCACGCGTTCGGCCCCCGAGCTGTCGGGCGGGCCGCGCGAGTGCATCTTCGTGATTCCGCCCGAGGCCCTGGCTGGCGTCGCGAAGGCAGAGATCGAGCTGCGCTCCGACCGTGCGGCGCCCCAAACCTCCCGCGGGCCCTCAAGCCCGCGGGAGGTTGCGGTCTTCGAGTACCGCGGCGGGGATTTCCCCTTGAGCGCCGTGGGCGCCATTCACGTCGAGCAGAACGTGGCCCAGCCGCGCCTCGGCCGCAACATCGTCGGCGGGCCGCTCGCCGTGGGGCAGGCCGCCTTCGCCAACGGCATCGGCACCTTCGCCAACTGCCTCCTCGAGTACCCGCTGAACCGCCAGTTCGCCCGTTTCACCGCCAGGGTGGGCGTGGACGCCGTCACCGAGGGCAAAGGCTCCGTCGTCTTCGAGGCCTACGCCGACGGCCGCAAGCTCTGGGCCTCGCCCGTCCTGTCGGGTCTCGACGCCCCCCGCGACGTGGCCCTCGACGTCACCGGCATCAACCGCCTGCGCCTCGTCGTCACCGACGCCGGCGATGGCAACAAGTCCGACGCCGCCAACTGGTGCGAGCCTACCCTCCATAGATGAGAAGGAGTGCCCGATGACCCATGGCCAAGGCTCAACTCAGAAGGCGGGTGGCCGCTGGCTCTTTCTTACTTGGTCATTGGTCATTGCTCATTGGCCGCTTGCCTTGGCGGCGGAGGGGGCGGGTGCCATCCCGAAGACGCCCACGCCCATCACAGTGGACGGCATTCTCGACGAGCCGGTCTGGAGAGAGGCGGACATCGTGCGCGCCGACTACCTGCTCAGCAAGACAGGCGCCCTGAGCGACCAGCCCCGCCTGGCCGCGCGGTTCGCCTGGGACGACCACTATCTCTACATCGCCTACGAGACGTTCGACCGCAACCTCGTCGCTGCCGGCACCGGCGAGTTCGAGGGGCCGCCGGCCAACCGCCGCGAGGGCGCCGTCATCTGGGACGACGCGAAGAAGATTGACGTCGTCGAGTTCTTTCTCTCGTTCGGCGACGAGCGCTTCTTCTGGGAGCTCCATCACAACGCCGCCAACCACTTCAACGACGTGTGGATCACCGTGCCCGACCCCGCCTGGCGCGTCAGCCAGCTCTCCATCGCCACCTGGGGCATCCTCTTCGGCCACACGCTGTGGATGCAGGACGACGGGCCGCACGCCCTCGCCAAGGCCGTGCGCCTCAAGCCGCGCGCCGACGGCAAGCCCTCCACCCTCAACGACCCCTCCGACGCCGACACCGGCTACACCGCCGAGTTGCGGCTCCCCTGGCTTGGCCTCGGCGCGCCCGAGAAGTGCCGCACCTGGCTCGAGAAGCCTTCCGCAAGCCCCGGCGGCCCCAAGCTCCGCGAGCCAGGCCCCTGGAGAATGGCCGGCGAACAGCTCATGATCCTCGCGGTCGTCCAGGATGGCGACCTCCCCGAGCGCTACCACCACTCCAGCCCCACCCTGCCGCGCGACTGGTTTCACAAGACAGCCGCTCACTGGCCCCGCTACACCCTCGCCGTCGCAGCCGCCAACCAGCAAGATGCGAGACCAGGCACACGATGAGGCGAGGGAAACATAAACACGGGTTTTTCAGGGTTTCGCGATCCTGGCGTGACTGGCCCGGTGCAGGGCGTGGGCATGCCAGCTCCTCGCGGACATGGCGGTTCCTCGGGAGGGCTCTGCCGAGCG